>Ga0268261_10000002_pt1 | contig 336855 bp, 325 predicted proteins | sample TergutNc150P1_FD_190353 | JGI IMG/M metagenome (GOLD analysis project Ga0268261, IMG submission 190353) | Nasutitermes corniger P1 segment gut microbial community from laboratory colony in Florida, USA - Nc150 P1 (SPAdes) (version 2) | ecosystem: Host-associated > Arthropoda: Insects >... | reverse complement strand
AGTCCTTAGAAAGTAAAGTAAGTGATTGTACGGGCAGGTTTAGCACATCCTTTAGGAATTGCTTGAGTACATTTTGGTAGAGATTGGTGCCGAAAAGTTTGCGGAAGACGACATCGTTGGTTAGTTTTAATGTACCGTTTTCGCGTTGATAGGCAGAGAGTTTTGCTTGTTTGTTCATGTGAATTCCTCCTTTTTGTCCCTCTATTAATAGATACGCAAAAAAAGCAGATTGTCAGAAAAGTTTTTCCGACAATCTGCTTTCAATTCATTTATTTATTGATATCTATCTGCTCTTCCTCCAATACTAGCTTGCTGTGTTGTCAGTGGTTCAATGTACGGATTTCAAAATAGGCAAAAGCCTTTTACCACAAGCCTGAATGAACAGTACGCACAAAAAAACGAGGCAGAGCAAATCCGCCTCGTTTCGTTCTACGCTTTCCCAGTAGGTGTCTTATTATCCAATTGCGTGCGAACAATCAACACATCACAAGGCGCATGACGGATGACATATTCCGAAACAGAGCCAACAAACAAACGCTCAATCGCATTCAGTCCTGTCGCACCTAGCATAATCAAATCCACCTTGTATTTTTCAGGCAATTCTTTGGCAATAATTGCTTTTGGACTACCGTATTCAATGACAGTTTCGATGTCCTCTAAGCCCAGTTTATTCGCCTCATCAACATAGCCTTTCAAGGTTGTTTTCGCTAATTCCTCCGCTTGTTCAGCCAAAACACCATCAAAACTTGCTACTGATTGAAAGGCACGCAAGTCAATGATATGCACCAAAAGCAACTTTCCGTGATTACGCAAAGCCACGTTTGCCGCTTTTTTGAAAGCCACTTCTGCAGCCTCAGAGCCATCAACTGCGACCATGATTGTATTATAATTTTGCAGCATGTCTTACACCTCCACTCTTATTTACCTCTATTCTAACGTATTTGAGCAATAATGAGAAACAATTACCTACTATACTTGACCACGCCTAAAATCAAACACCTTTCTGGCGGATTTCCCCACTATTCTTCGTCAAAAATATTTGACTTAGTACTGCTAAGTCTGCGCTTTTTTCCTTGTCTAGTGGGAAAATCCACTCAGCAAGGTATTTGATTTTAGGCGTGGTCAAGTATCGTATTGTTGCTAAAGAAACAATACTTGTTATAATAGAACTATCTAAATGAAAAAGGTGGTACTATGGATAAAAGACAAGAGCTAATGGGCGAATTTATGGATTTGTTTAATGAAATTGTGTATCTCAACAAACCTGCACTGGAAAACGCCCTCAAAGGTTACAAACTCAGCGAAATTGAAATGATTGAGCATATCGAAAAAATCCCCCAAGCAAATGTAACAAAACTAGCGCAAGCAAGCTACATGACCCGCGGAGCTATTAGCAAACTCAGCAAAAAGCTCATGGAAAAAGGACTTATCGAAAGCTATCAAAATGAAGAAAACAAAAAAGAAATCTATTTCAAGCTGACAAAAAAAGGCAAAGAGCTCAACCAAAAGCATGAAGAACTCCACGAATTTTTTATGGAGAGGGACAAAATAGTTTTTGAGCCTATGAAAAAAGAAGAATACGACACCATTTTTCGTTTCATCGGAAGATACCGCCAGCACCTGAAAAATATGGATTAGGAGAATTGTCTATGTTTACCCAAATGAAATACTTTGTCAGCGTGGTCAAAAACAATAGTTTCACACTGGCAGCAGAGGAATGCTTTATCTCTCAATCGGCGATTTCCCAACAGATATCGGCTTTGGAAAAAGAATTAGGGGTCAAACTCTTGTATCGTAAAGGCCGCTCTTTTCGTCTGAGTGCAGCTGGCGAATATTTCTTTCGGCAAGCGCAAATCATACTGGAAGAAGTCGAGGCGACTAGAAAAGAGACCATCCATATCGGAAAAGACGACGAAAGTCAGCTGAGTATCGGTTATTTGAAGTGGTATTCAAGCGTAGAATTGCAAAATGCAGTGGCGGAATTTTCGTCTATATATCCAGAAATTACTATCAATGTCACACAAGCTGACTACGAAGAACTCTATCAACGGCTGATGTCTGGCAGACTGGACCTTGTGTTAAGCGCACAAAGGCGAGCTTTCAACCGCAGTTACTCCAATCATCATCTGGTAACTGCAAATTGTTTTGTTGAGTTTTCCAAACAAAATGAACTAGCAGAAAAAGAAATAGTCACTTTGCAAGAAATCAGCAAACTGCCCTGTATCATCGTGGCTGCTAAAAAACAGCAGGCAAATGAGGAAGATTACTACAAGAATATTCTCGGATTTAAAGGAAATTTTTTGTTTGCCGAAACCATAGAAGAAGGCAGGATGATGGTGCTAAACAATCGCGGCTTTCTATTAATCGAAAGTCTGACAAGCCCTCATTCGCAGACTGCTGGGGTTAAGCAAATCCCACTGTATAGCAGTAATCGTCAGCTGACTCGAAACTATTATGCTTTTTGGGCCAAGAAATCGGAGAATTATTATATAGAAGAATTTGTGGCTATTTTGGAGAAATACTTGAATTATTAGGTTGTCTTAGTGGGTGGAAGATTTTTGAGGCAACATTTTTGCTGTACCAAAATCTATTTGTTGACAAGGAAACATTATGGGTGTAAACTACGGTTGTTTCTTGGGAAACAATATCAGCTCATGGAGGTTTTCTTATGACCAACTCAACAACTATCAATAAACACGCACTAATTTTCGGACTTGTTTCCGTATTTCTTACAGGGCTTGGTTTGACAATCGTGGCTCCTGTTCTGCCATTCTTGGTAGAGCCTTACGTTCATTCAGCAGATGCACAAGCAACCGCAGTAACTCTTTTGACCTCAGTTTACGCTTTGGCTGTCTTTCTAGCTGCACCTGTTCTTGGAGCTTTGAGCGACCGCTTCGGTCGTCGTCCGGTCTTGCTGATTAGCTTGCTTGGCTCTGCTGTTAGTTATTTCTTCTTCGGACTTGGCGGTGCCTTGTGGATTTTGTTTGCAAGCCGTATCCTTGAAGGAATTACTGGTGGCGAGATTTCTGCGCTCTTTGCCTATTTTGCCGATATCACTCCTGCCAGTGAACGTACCAAATACTTTGGCTGGATTGGAGCAATCGTTGGTGTCGGGACTGCCATTGGTCCAACTATCGGTGGTGCATTGGCTGTTTTTGGCAATAGTGCGCCCATGTATGCCGGTGCCATTATCAGCCTAATTAACGTGATTTACGGTTACTTCTTCATGCCAGAAAGTTTGCACAAAGAAAATCGCACACCTGCTATCTCGCTCAATGCTCTTAATCCTATCAAACAGCTGACTGGTGTTCTGCAAGTTCAATCTGTCAAATGGCTTTTGATTACAGGTTTTCTGCTTTGGTTGCCTAATGGCTCCTTGCAAGCAATCTTTTCACAGTTTTCTATGGATACATTCAACTGGTCGCCTGCGGCTATCGGTTTGATGTTTTCTATCATTGGTGTACTGGATATTTTCTCGCAAGCGCTAGTTATGCCACGTTTGCTCAAGGTCTTTACCGACAAGAAAATCGCTATTTTCGGTATGTCTAGCGAGGTTGTTGGTTACGGTCTGATTGCCTTTTCGGCACTGAGTGGTAATTACACCTTTTTCATTCTTGGCATGATTTTCTTCGGCTTTGGCGATTCTATCTTCGGTCCGTCCTTTAATGGCATGATTTCTAAGTCAGCTGACAGTAAATCGCAAGGTCGCATTCAAGGTGGCTCACAAAGCATTCAATCGCTTGCGCGTGTAATCGGTCCAATCGTTGGCGGACAACTTTATGCTCAGCTCAGCCATATTAGTCCTATGATTATGGGCATGGTTCTGCTAGTTCTAGCTGCTTTGGTGCTTTCAAATAAACGTTAGTTGCAGACAAAAATCCAGCAGTGTCTTTCTTCACACTGCTGGATTTACAAATTACCAGTTAGAATTATCGTCGTCGTTTTGGTTGCCTCGCTGATTGCCGCTTTGTTGTGGCAAATCAGTGAAGTCCTTATCCAACTTCATCTGCACAGTTTCTTGCTTGCCATCGCGGTAGAAGACCACTTCCACCGTATCGCCTACGGAATGTCTGAACAAAATAGACTGCAAGGTATTGGCATCTTCTACGTCATCCCCAGCGATTTGTGTAATCACATCACGTTCTTTGAGGCCAGCAACCGCAGCAGGCCAGTCAGGTGTCGTTGACATCACAATTACCCCGCCTGTCACATCATCAGGAAGATTGAGGGAATGTAGCTGTTGGCTATTCAAAGCACTCAGAGGGAGTGAAGTAATACCAATACCCGGACGAACGACTCTGCCGTCTTGTTCTAATTTACGGATAATCGTCACGACATCATTAGACGGAATGGCAAAGCCCATACCCTCTACACCAGTACCAGAAGCACTTGCGGCAATCTTGCTTGAGTTAATTCCGATAACTTGACCGGCAATATTAATCAAAGCACCACCAGAATTTCCCGGATTAATCGCTGCATCTGTTTGAACTGCATTGATACTTACCAGTTGATTTTGGTCGTTTCGATTAACTACGCTACGTGAAAGAGCAGAAACAATCCCGCTAGTAACGGTATTGGCAAAGTCTGTGCCCAACGGAGAACCGATAGCAATAGCAGGCTCGCCCACTTGTAATTTGTCAGAATCCGCAAAAGTTGCAACTGTTTCCACATGTTTGTCAGGAATGGTAATTACCGCAAGGTCAGAATAAGAGTCCGCACCAACCAAAGTTCCTTTTACTCTGTCACCATTTGATAGCTGAATTTCCAGTCCATCTTGTCCTGCAACTACGTGATTATTGGTTACGATAAAGGCTTTTCCGCCTTCTTTTTTGTAGATAACGCCACTACCTTCGCTTGCTGCTTGTAGTTGACTGTTGTCTTTGTCTTCTTCATTCTCGCTTGTTCCCTCGCCAAATAGATTGCCCCAGACATTATCTGGTGTGGAAGAAGCTGGGCTTTGTAGGTTGATAACCGATACAACGGCACCTTTTACCTTAGCGACTGCCTGAGTTACGCCGTCATTGACATCAATATTGACCGTTGAAACCTGTGCACCACCGTCTTGGCTTGTTGTTTGTGTTTGTGTTGGAGCGTTATTTGCAGGTGTTTGTAAAAAGTTATTATAAGCATAGACACCGCCAAAAGTCAGTGCGGCACCAACCACGCCACCTACAACTCCATTAAGAAATCCTTTAGACATAAGCATTTTCTCCTTTTTATACGTTTTCCTCGAACATATTATAACAGAAATCTTAAATCAACCTTTATTCAAAGCATGGAGAAAACGGCACATTCTTGCCAATTATTTTTTATTTTCTTATAATGAAAGAAAAGTCGCGCTCAAAAAGAGGGGAAATTATGAATATACAGAAACTAAAGTCACTTTACCCAAATGGAAAAACCCATGCAATAGGAGAGAAATTTTCTGATAGCCAGCTCAATTTGCTCGTTGAAAATCAAATGTTTTCCATTGATAAAAAAGAATTAAGCACAAGCGAAATCGGGCTTTTACAAAGTATGTTTGAACCCATTAGCCAACCTCAAAATGAATGGTACAGCTTTCTTTTAGGTCAAACGAATGCACCCAAAAACACCAGTTTCCGTATTATTCACTATCAAACAAGTGCGCAGGACAGTCTGGAAACTTTTTTGTCCGATATGCTCACTGGCAAGCTAGCCCTGTTTCCAATCGGAGAAAAAGAGGGAATTTATATAGAGAAAACCCATTCGGCGAGTTTTTCCATAGAGGAATATCAGGAATTTTTTGCAGCTTTAGACAATGATTTGTCTGCTCAAACGCTTGTTTATGTTGGGAATTTCTATGATACGCAGTCTTTTCAGACAGATTTCTTCCTAAGTGAGAGAGACAATTTCCATTATTTATCGCAGCATGCACAAGAAAAGAAGGTCTATACCCTGTCGGAAGTTTTTCTCTACAAAAATCTAGCGAGCAGTTTTAATGATGTGGCGATGTTAAGTTATCTCAAAAGCAAGTTAAAAGCACATCCAGACTATATCGAATTGATACAAGCACTTTGGAAAAATCAAGGCTCTCTTGCACAAAGTGCCAAAGATTTGTATCTGCATCGAAACTCTCTTCAATACAAAATCAAGAAAATAGAAGAGGAGTTTGCTATAAGTTTGAGGAATATGGATGATTTATTATTGTTTTATCTTTTAAGTATTTATTGAAATAAAAAAATAAGGGGATGATTGAATTGGCAAGGTTTCTGGTTCTTCTTTCTGCTGTTTTTGTATATTCTGCATAAATATATTGAAATTATCTTGTGCAGATTGACTTAGAAAAGGCTTTCTTTTCCTGTTAATATATCCCTTGTAAATAAGAGAAGAAAGAGGTCAACTAATCATGACAACTATGAGTTTAAAAAATATCGTAAAAGTCTATCCAAATGCTACAAATCCTTCAGTAGAAAACTTTAACCTAGATATCGAAGACGGCGAATTTATCGTATTCGTAGGTCCTTCAGGTTGTGGGAAATCAACAACACTTCGTATGATTGCAGGTCTTGAAGAAATTTCTGACGGCGAATTAATCATTGACGACAAAGTGGTTAATGATATGCCTCCAAAAGACCGCGATATTGCGATGGTTTTCCAAAGTTACGCTTTGTATCCACACATGACTGTATATGAAAACATGGCATTTGGTTTGAAACTTCGTAAATTCCCGAAAGCTGAAATTAAACGCCGTGTAGAAGAAGCTGCAGAAATCTTGAGCTTGACAGAATACTTGCAAAGAAAACCTGCTGACCTTTCTGGTGGTCAACGTCAGCGTGTGGCTATGGGTCGTGCAATCGTTCGTGATGCAAAAGTCTTCCTTATGGATGAGCCTTTGTCAAACTTGGATGCGAAACTTCGCGTACAAATGCGTGCGGAAATCGCAAAATTACACCAACGTATCGGCGCAACTACTGTTTATGTAACACATGACCAGACAGAAGCGATGACACTTGCTGACCGTATCGTTATCATGAGCATGGGTAAAGTACAACAAATCGGTACTCCTCAAGAAGTTTACAACAAACCAGCCAACAAATTTGTTGCAAGCTTTATCGGAAGTCCTGCGATGAACTTCTTTGATGTAACAGTTGAAGGAAATCGTATTACCAACAAAGATGGCTTGAATGTTCAATTAACAGATGGTCAAGCTAAAGAATTAAAAGATAAAGGCTATGACGGCAAAGAAATCATCTTCGGTATGCGTCCAGAAGATATCAAAGCTGAACAAGTAGTTCTTGATACTTTCCCAGAAAGTACAGTAGAAGTGACTGTTGTCGTTAGCGAACTTTTAGGCTATGAATCAATGCTTTACTCAAGAATTGGTCAAACAGAATTTATTTCAAAAGTTGATGCAAGAGAAAATCATCTACCTGGCGAAGTAATCAAATTGGCATTTGAAATGAGCAAGGCTCGTTTCTTCGATAAAGAAACAGAACAATCAATTACTGAATAAAAGGTTGAGGACGGGTTGACAGAAAAATTTCCATTCATTGTGAATAGAGATTTTACTGTCAGCCCTTTTTATATAAAAAAGAGGAGTAATAAAAATGAAAATCGAAAAATTTTTAGAAGACCGTTTCGGAATGTTCATCCACTGGGGAGCATACTCAGTAACTGGGAAATCCGAGTGGATTCGCTCGCATGAGAGAATTTCGATTGAAGATTATCAAAAATATGTGGATAATTTCAATCCAGAAAAAGATTGTATCAAGGACTGGGCGAGGATTGCCAAAGAGGCTGGTATGAAATATGCCGTAATGACAACTAAGCACCATGATGGATTTTGCTTGTTTGATAGTGCTTATACAGACTATAGCACGGCTCAGACTATTAATCGCGACTTAGTCAAAGAATTTGTAGAGGCTTTTCGTGAAGAAGGCATTCAAGTTGGCTTTTATTATTCAACGATTGACTGGCATCATCCAGATTTCCCTCATTATCAGGATTTGCAACATCCTATGCGTGATAGCTTAGTAGAAAAGGAAAAAGAACCAACTCGCAATTTAGACACTTATCTTGACTATATGCACAATCAAGTGCGTGAGCTATTAACCAACTATGGCAAGATTGATATCATGTGGTTTGATTTCTCCTACAATAACACTGCTGAAAGTGGGCTGCCCAACATGAAAGGCGAAACATGGCGTGCTAGTAAGTTAGTCGATATGATTAAAGAATTGCAGCCTGACATTATTTACAACAATCGTCTAGGCAGCAATGCAGGAATGTTGGTTGAAAATCCGGAATATTATGCTGGAGATTTCACTTCTCCTGAGCAAATCGTTCCTCCACAAGGAATGCTCAATGCCAAAGGGGAAGTTGTTCCTTGGGAATCGGCAATTACTATGACAAGCGCATGGACTTACACGCAGAATTTTTACAGCTATAAGAGCAGCAAAACGCTCATTCGTGCCTTGATTGAATGTGTCAGCAAAAACGGCAATCTTTTACTCAATGTCGGACCAACAGCTAAAGGACATATCCCAGAACCTTGTGTTGAAACTCTTAGAGAAATCGGACACTGGATGAAATTCAATAGAGAAAGTATCTACGGCTGTAAAGCTGCAGATTTTGCCAAACCAGACTGGGGTAGATTTACCCAAAAAGGCAACAAACTATACGGACATATTCAAGAACGCGGGATTGGTCCAATTCCTTTGATTGGACTGGAAGGGAAAATCAAGTCTGCCAAACTCTTGCAAGACGGTGCTTTGATGGAACTAGACCGTCCGTGGAATGTAACGAAATTTCCAAATGATGCCTTCTTGCCACTTCCGTGGTTTGATTATCTGCCAGATGAAAATGCCACAGTAGTAGAATTTACACTAAAATAGACATTGGAGAAAGAATGAATACAAGTAACCACAAATATCAACAAGCAGAACGTGCGCTCATGCTGGATATGGGGCGTAAACATTTTACGAAAGATTGGATTTTAAAGGTTATTGATTACATGAGCCAGCTTGAGCTCAACACTTTGCAGCTGCATTTTTCTGATTTTCAGGGCTTTAGAATTGCTTTTGATACGGTAAAACCTAGTCAGGACCATCACAGCAAGGAAGATATCCGAGAAATCATTGACTATGCAGTTAAACATGGTATTCAAGTTATTCCTGATTTTGATACACCCGGACATTTGACACATATTCTTGCAAGCTATCCTGAATACCAACTGGATGAAATCAAAGATGGACAGCTAGTGAAACTTCCGTCTGCCTTGAATATTGCCGACAAAAATGCTCGTGAATTTATCAAGAAAATCTACAAGGAAGCAGCAGAATTATTCGGTCATTCTAGCAAGTATTTCCATATCGGTGCAGACGAATTTATCGAGTTTGACAAGGTGGAAAACTTCCCGCAATTAGTAGAATATGCCAAAGAAAAATACGGGGAAAATGCTAGTGGTTTAGAAACTTATGTCGAATATACCAATGAAATCATTGATTATGTCATTGGACTAGGCTATACGCCACGCATTTGGAATGATGGATTTTACCGTAAAAACCGCCAATCTCTTGTGGAGCTAGACAATCGTGCGCAAGTGACTTACTGGACTAGCTGGGATAAAAATATGGCAGAGGTGGAAGTTTTTATTGATAAAGGGTTTGAAATTATCAACTTCTGTGACAATTATTTCTATTATGTTTTAGGCGAATTGGCTAGCTATACCTATCCAACAGCGGAAAAAATCAAGGAAGAATGGTCGGTCAATCGTTTTTCAGGCGGGCAATTCTTAAGTGATGAACAAATGAAATCTGTGGTCGGCACTTCATTTGCTATTTGGTGCGACGGAGATTTGCAGACCCAAGAGGAAGTTTGGGATGGTATTCAAGCACCGCTAAAAGCAATGGCGGAAAAACTACTAAAGGAAGAAAAATAAAATGGCAGAAAAATTGCGCGGCGATATTGAGCAAGCAGCAGGAAATATTAACGAAGTTCTAGGAAATTACCCAGAAAGCAAGCTAGTAAATGAAAAACTGCAATGGTTTGAAGACCAAAAGCTCGGGGTAATCTTCCACTGGGGCTTATATGCAAAAGCAGGAATTGTCGAAAGCTGGCAGTTGTCAGAAGTGGATGATTGGGCACGCGTCAAAGGTCGTGCTTGGCGTGAAGATATTAAGGATTTGCAAAAAGATTATTGGAATTTGATTGAAGAATTCAATCCCAGCAATTTCAATCCGCAAAAATGGGCGAAAACCTGCAAGGATGCGGGCTTTAAGTACATGATTTTTACCACCAAGCACCATGATGGCTTTCATCTATGGGACACCGCCCAAAGTGATTATAAGGTTAATGGCAGCCGCTCTCCATATAAGGATGATTTGTTTAGACAAGTCGTTGAGGCTTTTCGTGCTGAAGGATTAGGTATCGGTGCTTATTATTCCAAAGCAGATTGGTATTCGGATATGTATTGGACTGATAAAGAGGGTGTAACGCAACGTAGAGCGGACTACGACCCAGAGGAAAAGCCTGAACTATGGAATAAATATGTGGAATATGTTCACAATGAGCTTGAAGAATTAACCAGTAACTATGGAAAAATCGACATTCTTTGGCTAGATGGCGGTTGGTGCGGCAAGGGCAAGGAAGACTTGCGTATGGATGAATTGGCGGAAAAAGTCCGCAAGCACAATCCGGACTTGCTAATCGTTGATAGAATGATGGGCGGACGACATGAAAATTATGTCACACCAGAGCGTACCATTCCAGCCTTTGACCAAATCCCAAAGAAAAGCTGGGAAAGTAATGTTCCGCTAGGCAAAAACTGGGGCTATGTCGTGAATGACATCTTCAAACCTAGCAAGGAAATTATCGAGAATGTCCTAGAAGTAGTCGGCAAAGGTGGCAATGTCATTCTTGGCGTTGGACCAACCGCTGAGGGCGAGTTTACGCCAGCTAGTTTGTCTATCCTGAAAGACTTAGGAACATGGCTTGAAACAGTAAAAGAAGGTATCTATGGCACTCGTGCAGTTCAATCTGCCTTAGTAGAGGGCAACCGCTGGGTTATGACCCAAAAAGATGGTCAATACTATGCTTTTTATCCACTAGAAAGTGGCGAGCAGCGTTTGATTTTCCCTGTGATTAATATCCAAGGAAAAGCTATTCAAACGATTACAGCCTTAGATAATGGGCAAGAAATTGACTTTTTGGAAAAAGACGGGCAATATATCATTCATATGCCTCATAGAGAGTTTGCTTGGCAGATTGCTGTTTTTAAAATTACGGTATAGTTGAAAAAATTAAACCTAATCCATGACAATCAGTCTATGGGTTAGGTTTTTTTGCAAGCATATTTGCAAAATTTGAAAAAAACTGAAAAAGTGTAAGTAAACTTGCATTTTTTTATTTTTATATAAAATGTAAAGTAAAGTTACGAAAAGAGGGGGGATTCAATGCCAAATAAAATTGTACCTAGAAACCAGTACCTAAATCGGTTAATACAGGAAAAAGATAACGAACTCATCAAAGTGTTGACTGGAATTCGTCGCTCGGGGAAAACCTATTTATTGCAAATGTTTGAAGCTTATCTGAAAGAAGAAGGTGTTTTACAAGAACAAATCTTATATATGAATTTTGAGTCGTTTGTTAATGAGCAATTCCTCGAACCGAAAAATATATATAAATATGTGATTGAAAAAGCGATTGTTGATAAGAAAATGTATCTCCTCTTTGATGAAATTCAAATGGTTAATGATTGGCAGAAAATTATTAATTCCTTTAGGGTAGATATCGAAGTAGATATTTATATCACTGGTTCAAATGCTTCCCTATTATCAGGAGAATTAGCTACCCTGTTAGCAGGTCGCTATACTGAGATTCGTGTCTTTCCTCTTTCTTTCAGAGAGTATCTTGAATTTAAGTCGATTAATAAGAATGATAGAATTGCTGTTTTTGATAGTTATCAAGAGTATTTTAGAATGTGAGAGGTTTGAAAATCATCAACATTATTGACTGGCTATTGGAAAAATAAAATTTATTATTGGCTGATTTATGGATCAGCCTCTTTTTTTTTGCCAAGGAACCGAAATTTTTTCAAAAAGGTAGGAGTTTTTGGAGCAGAACTTTTCAAAAATTTTAAAAAGTTTCAAATAGTAAAATAAAAATCGAAACTAATTTAAAATACAAAGTGAAGCGATAAAACCTTGAAAACGCTAAATTCCTTAGCAAATAAACCAAAATCAACTGTAAAGACAATTAAAAACAACAGACGTTTCTTTTAATTAAATTCAAATCAAAAAATGTTTTTAAAACTTTTTTCGTAAAAAGGGTTGCAAAGTTCTCTGAAAGAGGTTACAATTCTTTTTGTTGATAGCGAGTGAATAACACTCCAATACATAAATTTTTTATTCCTTAGGAGGAACTCATGAACAAGAAATGGATTAAAAGAGCTGGCTTAGCAGGTGTTGCTATGTTCTCAGCAATCATGCTTGCAGGTTGCGGTGGCGGTTCTAACCAAGCATCGAACGACCACGCAGCAAACCAAGAAGTAAACCAAACAGGTATGCCGATTGTCAACGAGCAAATCACTATGACAATGATGGCACCGGGTACAGGTATTGCCCAATGGGATACAATGCCTACAATGACTTATTTGGCTGAAAAAACTGGTATCAACTTTAACTTTATCACACCTCCAATGGCTGACTTTGGTACTACCCTAAACTTAGCTTTTGCTTCAGGTGACCTTCCTGATATTATCTTTGGTGCTGGTTCAAGTAACCTTTCACGCACAATGGAAATGGAATTTGGTTCGCAAGGTTTGCTACTTCCTTTGGAAGATTTGATTGAACAATATGCACCAAACCTTCATGCAATTCTTGAGGCAAATCCAGATATTCGCAAAAACATCACTTCAACTGATGGACATATCTATTCATTGCCAACAATTTCTAAAAATATCAACTCAATCTGGCCATCAGGTCCAATGTGGTACAACGGCGAATGGATGGAAAAACTAAATGCTGAAGTTCCTACAACATTAGATGAGTTTTACGATTTGATGATTCGTTTCCGTGATGAAGAACCAGCTGGACCGGGTGTTCAAGTATGGCCTATCTCAAACGGTGCAGCAATGCAATGGTCACGTCAATTCTTCTTGTCACCATTTAACATGACAACAATGGGTGTTGAAGCGATTGATGGAAAAGTTCAACACAATGCAACAACTGACAACTTCCGTGCTTACCTTGAGTTCATGCACAAATTGTACGAAGAAAGAATTCTTCATCCAGAAATCTTCACTATGTCATCAGAAGCACATGGCGCACTTGTTCGTAACAACCAAGTTGGTTTGTTCCAAGACTGGTTCCCATTCTTCTCAACTGGTCAAAGTGAACAAGAGTCAATGAACAACCCAATGTGGCATCCACTTACTAGCCAATGGTCTGAAAAAGCTGTAATCCCAGGTTCTCCTGAAATGGGAACTGGCGCATTTGCTCTTTCATCAGCAAATCCAAATCCAGCTGCAGCAATGCGTTGGGTAGATGAGCTTTATTCAGAAGAAGGCGCACTATTGTTCAACCAAGGTCCAGAAGGCTACCTATGGGAAAACAAAACACACGCTGATGGTTCAGAAGTTCGTGTAATGACTGACTGGATTAAAGAAAATGGTGCTGGTCAAGATGACCCACGCGCTCTTGTAACACCTGACTTTGGTATTACAGTTCCAGCAATCGTTTTAGACCGTCCAGTTGTTTTGGAAGATATTAACAATCCAAACGAAAACTTGTTCAACGAATGGATTGCATCAGAAACGAAGAAAAACTTTGCACCATTTGCTCGCGTTCCTTTCCCATTGGCAGCATTGACAGTTGAAGAAGGCGACCGCGTAACAATCATTCAATCTGATTTGAACTCATTCTTGATTGAATCAGAAGCACGCTTTATCACTGGCGCTCAACCAATCAACGACGAAACTTGGGCTGCGTTCCAAACAACAATCGAAAACATGGGTGCCAAAGAAATGGCAGAAATCATGCAAGGCGTATATGACCGCTGGGCAGCTAACTAAGCAATAAAAGAAGAATAGGCTTTGTAGGTAGATATTGATACTATCTACAAAGCCTATCATTTATGAAATCACTCAGAAATAATCAGGGTTTAACGAGCAACAGCAAGTTTCACCACCTAAACTAAGGAGATGTGACAATGGAACAACCATTAAACAATGTATCATTAGGCAAAAAAAACAACAGACTTAAGCAGATGCTACATAGCTGGCAGCTTTATGTCTTCGCATTGCCTGCGTTTCTAGCAATTTTTATTTTTTCTTATATTCCAATGTATGGTGTTTTAATGGCTTTCCAAAATTACAGCTCCACACTAGGAATTTGGGGTTCTCAATGGGTTGGATTGACACATTTTAGAACATTTATCAATTCACATCAGTTTTGGGATCTTATCCGCAATACTTTATCTATCAACATCTATTCATTGATTGTTGGTTTCCCACTGCCAATTATTTTGGCTTTGGCATTTAATGAGGCAAAAGATGGTTTCTTCAAGAAATTCACTCAAACTGTTACCTATGCACCGCACTTTATCTCAGTCGTGGTTATGGGTGGTATGACAATCGCTTTTCTTTCTCCATCAACTGGTATTATTAACCACTTGTTAAGTTTGATTGGAATTGGTCCGATTGCCTTTTTATCAGAGCCTTCATGGTTTTCAACAGTATTTGTTTGGTCAGGTATCTGGCAATCAACTGGTTGGGGAACAATCATCTATCTAGCAGCGCTTTCAAGTGTTGACCCATCATTACATGAGGCAGCTATCGTTGATGGTGCATCAAGATTGCAACGTGTATGGCATATTAACTTGCCTGCAATTATGCCGACAGTAATTATTCTATTGATTATGAACGTTGGTTCATTAATGGCTATGGGATTTGAACGTATCTTAATCTTACAAAATCCATTAAACTTGCCAGCATCAAGGGTTATTGCGACTTTTGTTTACGAAGTCGGTTTAATCGGCGGTCGTTTCTCATTTGCCGCTGCGGTTGGTTTGTTCAATGCTGCAATTAACGCCATTTTATTGATTGTAGTAAACAAAGCGTCTAAGAAAGTAAGTGAGGTTGGACTATGGTAAGCAAAACAAAGAAAAAAGGCGGTATCGTAACAGATACAAGAGCAGATAAAGTATTCGTATTCTTTGTCTATGTATTCTTGATTTTAGCGTTAATCATCACGCTTTATCCGCTTATCTATATTATTTCTGCATCAATTTCTGACCCGGTTTATGTCAATTCTGGAGAAATGGTTCTCTTTCCTAGAGGGATAACCTTTGCTGGTTATGAATTAATCTTTGGAAATCAGGACATTTGGCGTGGGTATCTAAATACAATTTTCTATACGGTTTTAGGTACTGGTATCAACTTGTTGGTAACAATTCCTGTAGCTTACGCATTAAGCCGTCCAGAGTTTTATGGAAAAAAATTCTTTACAACATTTATGTTAATCACTATGTTTATCGGTGGTGGATTAATTCCTACTTATATGTTGATTGTCAACATGGGTATGCTTGATACGGTTTGGGCTTTGGTTTTACCGGGTGCAACATCTGTATTTAATATCGTTATCACTAGAACATTCTTCCAATCAACAATTCCTCGTGAATTGGAAGAGGCAGCAATCGTTGATGGATGTAGCGATTTTTATATGTTTATCAAAATCATTCTTCCACTTTCTATGCCAATCATTGCCGTTATGGCGCTCTTCTTTGGTGTAGGTCACTGGAATAGCTGGTTTAGCGCCTTGATTTATCTACGCGACCGCTCAATGTTCCCATTGCAGTTAATCCTTCGTGAAATCTTAGTCTTGCAAGATATGTTCTCCATGCCTGCAATGACAGGAGATATGGCAGAAGTTATGCACAACAGAATGCAGTTGGCACAAGTTATCCAATATGGTGTAATGATTGTGGCAACTCTGCCGATTATCATTGTTTATCCATTCCTACAAAAATACTTTGTTAAAGGTATGATGGTAGGTTCACTTAAGGGTTAATTAATCAAACGAGCGTTTTTGTAGAAATGCTCGTTTGGCGTTTGTTTAAAACAAATCGGGGTTTAACGAGCAACAGCTAGGAAAATAGATAAAATTCAATTTAGGCAAAGGGTGCCTAAAGTGAATATTCCTAATTTTCTACGCTGTTAAACGCTCATATCACCACCTAACACAAGGAGTAATAGTAATGAAAAGTATTTATAAATTTGGCTCATTGTTTGTCTTTGGCATGAAACTTCAGCTGATTTTTTTCTTGAAAATGCTGAAAGGTGGCGTTATTTTTGGGATTTTCCCAGCTATTTTGACACTTTATCGCATTCTTTCTTTCTCAGTAGAAGAAAAGACCTTGCAGATTATTCATATCAAAGAAGAGTTAGACAATGTAAGCAAGAAGGAATTTATGCAGGTCAATATTTTTGGTTGGTTGTCAATGCTTATGATTTTCCTTCTGGGAATGAATTTTTATATATCTGAAAACTTTATCAAAATTCCTGCCTTTCACTTTTTGACTATTCTCATGCTTGTATTAGTGATTGGGACAAGTCTATATCTTTTGCCGATTTTAGCTAAATATGAACTGCCGATGAAACAATATATTTTGCAGGCTTTTATCTTGAATATCATCAGTATTTTTGACAGTATTGCGATTTTTATCGGAATTTTCATTGCTTTGGTTTTCTGTTTATTGCCACCTATTGGCTTTTTTGCGGGTATTCCATTGATTTTACTTCCTTATGTTTGGTTTACAAAAAGCTCAATGAAACGTTTGGAAACAGTTATCTATAAAAACACAATCTAAAAATTTGGAGAATTATTAAATATGCCTTACGAAACAATCCCAGCAAGTGTTGAAAAATTAATGGCTGACATCAAAGAAAAATGCGGAGAAAAAAATGCCAAATGGGCACAAATCTTTGAATCTTGCTTTGCCAACACACTACTTACTACTGTTAAAAAGCAAGAAGACGGCACGACTTATGTATTAACAGGCGACATTCCAGCTATGTGGTTGCGTGATTCTGTTGCGCAAGTTCGTCCTTACTTGGTTTTAGCGAAAGAAGACAAAGATTTATCTGATATGATTGCAGGTCTTGTTGAAAGACAATTCCAGTTTATCATTCTTGACCCTTATGCCAATGCCTTTAACGAAACAGCTAATGGCGCAGGTCATCAGGATGATGTTACAACAATGTTGCCTGAAATTTGGGAACGTAAATACGAGATTGACTCGCTTTGCTACCCATTACAGTTAGCTTATCTTCTATATAAAAACACTGGTCGTGTGGACCAATTCAACGAAAGCTTCATCAAAGCAGTAGATGCTATTCTTGAAGTTTGGACGACTGAGCAGTATCATGATGAAAAATCTCCTTATGAATTTGAGCGTTTAGATACTTGGGAATACGACAATATCCGTTGTGGCGTGTCAGGTTATACTGGTATGACTTGGTCAGGCTTTAGACCTTCGGATGATTCTTGTACTTATGGATATCTTGTTCCGTCAAATATGTTTGCTGTTGTTGTTCTTGATTACTTGCATGAAATCTTTACTTCAATCAAACCTGACGCTACTCGTAGTGAAGCAGCTAAGAAGTTAAGAGATGAAATCCAAGCAGGTTTGGAAGAATTTGCCAAAATCAAAAATGCAGCAGGCGAAACGGTTTATGCTTATGAAGTAAATGGTTTGGGCGATGCACACATTATGGATGACGCCAACGTACCGAGCTTACTTGCAGCACCTTACTTGAACTATTGCAGCAACAAGGACGAAGTCTATGTAGCTACTAGAAAAACCATCCTTTCTAAAGAGAATCCTTTCTACTTTGAAGGTCAATATGCCAAAGGGATTGGTTCTCCGCATACGCCACCTGATTATGTTTGGCCGATTGCACTTGCCTTGCAGGGCTTAACATCTGATGACAAAGCAGAAAAAGAATGGATTTTAAATCACCTGATTGCTACTGACGCGGGTACAAATCTCATGCACGAAGGCTTCCATGTGGATGACCCAAGCAAATTTACACGCGAATGGTTCTCATGGGCAAACATGATGTTCTGCGAATTGGTTATGGATTACTTTGATATAAGAGTAGAAAAATAGAGGATAGATTAATAATGAAGAAAAAAGTACACATTATCTCACATAGCCACTGGGATAGAGAGTGGTATTTACCTTATGAGCAACACCACATGCACTTAATTCAGCTCTTTGATGATTTGTTTGAAATCATTGATACAGACCCTGACTTTAAAAGCTTTCATTTAGATGGTCAGACAATTTCTTTGGATGATTATTTGCAAGTCAAGCCTGAAAATGAAGCCAAACTTCGCAAGATTGTCGAAGAAGGAAAGTTGAAAATTGGACCATTTTATATCCTGCAAGACGCATTTTTGACAAGTAGCGAGTCCAATACTCGTAATGCTTTGATTGGTATGCAGGATGTCAAACGCTGGAATGGTCAAGCTCCTAAAGTGGGTTACTTCCCTGATACCTTTGGTATTTACGGTCAAGCACCACAAATGGTTAAGCAATTTGGCTTTGATGTGGCGGCATTTGGTCGAGGTGTGAAGACGACTGCCTTTAACAATGTAGTCGGACATGACGACCAATTCTCATCAAGTTTCTCTGAAATGTGGTGGGAAGGTGCAGATAGCTCGAAAGTTTTAGGTATCCTTTTTGCCAACTGGTATTCTAACGGGAACGAAATCCCATCAGAAAAAGAAGAAGCTATCAAGTTCTGGGACCAAAAATTAAAGGATGTTGAGCTTTATGCATCAACTCGTCATCTGCTTATGATGAATGGTTGCGACCACCAGCCTTTGCAAAAAGATATTACGAAAGCGATTAAGCTGGCTAATGAGCTGTATCCAGACTACGAATTCGTGCATAGCGACTTTGAAACTTATATGAAAGATGTGCAAGATGAAGTGCCAGACACTATCGGAACTATCAAAGGCGAGCTGACTTCTCAGGAAACAGCTGGTTGGTACACACTGGCGAATACTGCATCTTCACGTATTTATCTCAAACAACTCAACACACAAGTAGCTAAACAATTGGAAAATATCGCGGAGCCATTAGCAGCTATCAACTATGATTTGACTGGAGAGTATCCATTCGAGCAGTTGAACTTTGCTTGGAAACGATATATGCAAAACCACCCACACGACAGCATTTGCGGATGCTCCGTAGATGATGTGCATGAAGGAATGGTTCCACGTTTCAAGGATGCCCTAGAAGTTGGGAAATTTGTGGCTAATGAAGCAGGTACAAGCTTAGTAAACAAGATTGATACTTCTATGTTCCCACAAGACAGCAAGCCATTTGTTGTTTTCAACACAACAGGTAGCAAGAAGTCAGGGAACGTGCAAATCGAGCTTGAATACAAGAGAATTCCATTTGCTAAAATGGGTCCTCCGCAAGCTTACTTCAAGTTGCAAGAAGAAGAAGTTCCTCATTTTGCAGTGATTGATAAGGACGGCAAGATTGTCAATGCACATATTGTGGACTCACAAGTACGCTTTGGCTATGATTTGCCTAAGGACAAATTCCGCCAGCCTTATATGGCACGTTTTGTAACGGTTGAGCTCAATATGCAAGAAATGCCTGAAATGTCTTGGCAATCCTTTGCATTGGTTGAAAGCAATCAAGTACAAACACAAACAGACCTTACAGGAACCAATATTTTAGAAAATGAATACCTAGTTGTTGAAGTAGCGACTGATGGATCTTTGAGTATTTACAACAAAGAAACTGGTCGAACTTATGACGATATGCTAGTGTTTGAAAACGTCGGCGATATCGGAAATGAATACATTTTCTTCCAGCCAAAAGACACTGGGGCGATTTTATCTACAGAGTTTGAAACGAAAATCAAAGAAGTAAAAGCCAACAAAGTTAAGAGCGAACTTCTTTTAGAAACAACGATGATGATACCAGTTGCTGCAGCGGATACTTTGTTAGAAGAACAAATGGCAGTTATCGAGTTCAGACAGCGTCATTCTAAGCGCTCAGATGAGCTTGCGCCATTGACTATTCAGACAAAAGTGGTGCTTGAAGCAGGTAGCCGTCAAGTGAAATTCACGACAAACTTCAACAACCAAATGAAAGACCACCGTCTGCGTGTCCTATTCCCAACAGGAACGGATACTGACAACCACGTAGCTGACAGCATATATGAAGTTGTGGAACGTCCAAATGGCGTAAGCAAGCATTGGGAAAACCCAAGCAATCCACAACACCAACACGCTTTTGCGTCCGTTTATGACAATGAGCATGGTGTAACAGTTGCAAACTTTGGTTTGAATGAATACGAAGTACAGGGAACTGACAACACGATTGCGGTAACCATCCACCGCGGTACTGGCGAGTTAGGCGACTGGGGTTACTTCCCAACACCTGAAGCGCAATGTATCGGCGAGCAAACGGTTGAATATGCGGTTGCTTTCCACGGTGATGATGAGAAAAGTCGCCTAAGAACTTATCATGATGCTATGAATTTCCAAGTGCCGTTTTCAACATGGCAGACAGATGTTCATAGCGGAAGTCTAGCAACGGATAATCAATATCTTTCTATCTCTGGCGATGCTTTTGCATTGACTGCCTTAAAAGCAGCCGAAGAAGGTAAGGGTCTGGTTACTCGTGGCTACAATCTTACTGACAAAGAGCAAACACTTAGCGTAAAATTAGGCGACAAAAAAGCCTATCTTGCTAACTTGATGGAAGAAAAACAAGCAGATGAGGTTTCTGATACACTCAATCCTGCGGAAATTTTGACACAAGTCTGGAGCTAAGAATTATCCCCTTTTCTAAAACACCTAGCTGTTTTTCGGGGGTAAAAAACGTATTTTGAGGATATAAAAACACGTTTTTTTGCCAGAAAAAAGGTAGAATATCTAAGAAGTAGTAAAACACTAGAGGGTCTTGTATTTGTTACTCGCTTTCTAGTGTTTTGTTTTAGGAGGTAGGAAAATGGAGCAAAGAAAAAAAGCAAGAGAAATGATGAAAGGTATGACCGGCAAGGAAAAGGCTGAGTATATCTGGGAGTATTACAAGTATGGATTTATCGCTGGCGCTTTTGTTATCGGTTTGATTATCTATACGATTGTGCTAGTTTCTAGCAGATTAGAGCCTGCCTTAAATGTCGTGATTACTAGCGGTGCTGCTGATACGCAAGCCATTTCTACTCGTCTGGAAGATAGTCTTTTAACCCAAGAGCAAAAAAGAGATTATGAAGTAGTTGTGCGTCATATTCCTTTTGAAGGCGAGCAGATACAGGCAATCGTTGCCTTAATTTCAGCGGCACAAGTCGATGTTTTCATCGGAAACGAAGTGGCTTTTTCTGCCTTTTACTCTAATGATGACTTTTTAGATTTGTCGCAATTCCACTTGCCTGAGGCCATGTTAAAGGACAAATATGTGGTAAACTTTACGCCTTTTGCTCAAGAATTTGGGATTACTAGCGATGAGCCATTATATTTGGCTGTGGTTGCCAATTCACCACATATTGAAATGGTTCAGAAATTCTTTGACTATATAAGTGAATAAACGAGGAAAACTCATGTTAAATTTGATTGATACCCGAGTTGGTACTGCCAATTCGCACAGTTATTCCAACGGAAATACTTTAGCCTATACTGGTGTTCCCTTTGGGATGAACTATTTTGTCCCACAAACAGCTCATGATCGCGGTAGTTGGTTCTTTCATCCACAAGATAGGATTTTTCAAGGCTTTCGCTTGACCCATCAGCCAAGTCCGTGGATGAGCGATTTTTCACACTTCTTGATTACGCCAGTTGCTCAGGAAAAGAATATGAAAGACCAAGGCGTTTACTTCTATCAAAGCTCTTATCGCCCAGAAGAAGCGGTCTTTCAACCACATTATCTCAAGGTAAAACAGCAGCGCTACGGCATTACTAGCGAGCTTGTACCTAGCACTTATGGTGCGGTTTTGCGCTTGAATTATCCTAAAAATGAAGCTAGAGGGCTGTATTTTTATTCAGCTGGGCCATCATCTCTCACTCTGGATAAGGAAAATGGCTTGATGAAAGGCTATATTTCCAACTTCCAGCACTGTGAGGATGAGAACTTCAAGATGTATGTTGCCCTCAAGTTTGACGGTGAAATCCTCAATGAAGAAACAGTTTTTGAAGGCAATGACCAGACAATCTTGCTCAAACTAGATGTGGCAGACAAGACAGAAATCAAGCTGGCTACCTCATTTATCAGCTTGGATCAGGCAGAACTGAACCTTTCTCGTGGGCTTTCTTTTGAAGAAACCAAGCAAGCAGCAGCTGAGAAATGGGAAAACTACCTTAGTAAAATAGAAGTAAACAGTGCCAATCAAGAGCAAGTAAAGACCTTCTACAACTGTATGTATCGAGCGTTCTTGTTCCCGCAGAAGTTTTATGAGCTAGATAATGCAGGCAATCCTATCCACTATGATACAAAATCCAAAGAAGTGAAATCAGGTTTCCTTTATACCAACAATGGTTTCTGGGATACCTTCCGCACAGTTTATCCGCTGTATTCTCTATTAATACCAGATGAATATGAGGAAATGCTGGAAGGATTTCTCAATAGCTATCGCTACACAGGATTTTTGCCTAAATGGTTGTCTCCAGATGAGCGTGGCTTGATGCCGGGCACACTGATTGACGGACTGATTGCTGATGCGGCAGTGAAAAATATCGGCTCGCATCTCATGGAAGAATTGCTTGAAGGTATGCTTGCTGCAGCGAAAAATCAAAGCGAGAATGCTAATTATGGTCGTCAAGGTACAAATGATTACCTAAAATATGGCTATGTTCCGCTAGATTTTCATGAAAGCTGCAACCATACACAAGATTATGCTTACAGCGATTTTTGTATTTCTCAAGTAGCAAAAGTTCTTGGGAAAGAGAGTTTGTCCGCCGAATATGCCACTCAATCTCTCAATTACAAAAACATCTTTGACAAAGAAACTGGATTCATGCGTGCCAAAGACAAGGACGGAAACTTCCGACCAGACTTTTCTCCAACAAGCTGGGGTTTAGATTACGCCGAAGGATCTGCATGGCAAAACAGTTTTGCTGTCTATCATGACTTTAAAGGTCTTATTGAAGAACATGGCGGAAAAGATGCTTTCCTTAGCAAATTAACCGAGCTTTGCAACACGGCTCCGAGCTTTGATGTCAAAGGCTACGGCTATGAAATCCACGAAATGAGCGAAATGGCAGCTGTTGATTTTGGGCAATTAGCTCTTTCTAATCAACCGAGTTTCCATATTCCTTACTTGTTTAACTATGTAGGTCAGCCTGCAAGCTCGCAAGTATTGCTTAAGCAACTGATGACCAATCTCTTTGATACCAGCTTTACAGGTTTCCCGGGAGATGAGGATAATGGTTCTATGTCCGCCTGGTTTATCTTTAGCACAATGGGTTTTTACCCAGTAACTGCTGGAAGTGGCGAGTATGTACTCGGTATTCCACTTTTTGATGAAGTGAAAATCCACTTGCCACAAGGAAAAGAATTTGTCATAATGACTAAGCAAAATGCACCACAAGCAAACTTTGTGCAAAATACTGTGCTAAATGAAAAGTCTTGGGAAAAGCTTTTTATCCAGCATAAAGATATTGTGCATGGTGGAAATTTGGACTTTACGCTGGGTATTGTGCCAGCTATCAAGAGTTATAACGAAGAAGATTTACCATACTCACTAACAAAATAAAGCAACAGGAGAACGAGAAGAATGAATAAGTTTCCAGAAAATTTCTTATGGGGAGCTGCAACCAGCGCACCACAATCAGAAGGAGCAGCCGCTATTGACGGCAAATCGCCAAACACATGGGACAAATGGTTTGAATTAGCTCCAGAAAAATTCAACGAAAACCAAGGTCCAAGCACGACAAGCGATGTTTACAATCAATACAAAGAAGACGTACAACGCATGAAAGCTATCGGCATGAACTCATTCCGTACATCTATCAGTTGGACGCGTCTATTACCAGACGGCAAAACGCTCAATCCCAAAGCTGTTGCTTTCTACCGCGACTACTTTACCGAGCTAAGAAATGCAGGAATTGAGCCGATAATGAATCTTTTCCACTTCGATATGCCTTGGTGGTTGATGGAAAAAGGCGGCTGGGAAGTACGTGAGAGCGTTGAAGCATTTGCCTTTTATGCCAAAACTGCCTTCGAGCAATTCGGCGACCTTATCAGCAAATGGACGACCTTTAACGAGCCAATGGTGCATATTGAAAGCGGCTATTTGATGGGCTTCCATTATCCAGCAATCAATGATTTCAATAAAGCAGTTCAAGTTGGTTATCATACTTTGATGGCACACGTTCGTGCAGTGGAAGAATTCCGCAAGGTTGGCGTTAAAAACGGTCAAATCGGGATTATCCTCAACATCTCGCCAGCTTATCCACGTAGCAATTCGCCAGAAGATTTGGAAGCAAAAGCTTGTGCAGACAACATCAGTATCTACAGTTTCCTAGACCCAACGGTTTTAGGTGCTGTACCAGAAAAGCTAGTTGAAATCTTACGAGCAAAAAATGCCCTGCCAACAACAGTTGAGGGCGACAAGGAACTCATCAAAAACAACACGATTGACTTTGTCGGTATGAACTATTACCAACCACACCGCGTGCAAGCCTCAGAAAATCCTGATAGATTGTACGAAGGATACATCTGGCCAGAGCGCCGCATGAATGAATATCGCGGCTGGGAAATCTACCCAGAAGCCCTTTATGATGTGGCAATGCTCATCAAAGAAAAATACAACAACATCCCTTGGTACGTTGCAGAAAACGGCATGGGTGTCGCAGAAGAAGAACGCTTCATGGACGAAAACGGTATGATTATCGATGATTATCGTATTGATTTCATGAAAGAGCATTTGGTACAACTGCATAAGGGTATCCAAGAAGGCTCAAACTGTTTTGGTTATCACACTTGGACTTTCGCAGACTGCTGGAGCTGGCTCAATAGCTACCGCAACCGCTACGGTTTCTACCGTGTAGATATCGAAAACGGCTGCAAGAGAACTATGAAGAAAAGCGGACTTTGGTATAAAGAGTTGGCTGAGAATAATGGGTTTTAATAGTTAAATACGAAAAAGACAGTTGCACATTTCGCAACTGTCTTTTTTCATGGGTCTATAATATTTGGTGTTGTTTCTCAAAAAGAGAATCAACACCGCTTTTCGTTAAATAACACAAAAAGCACTTGTTGTTCTATAATTAAAGTCGACAAAAACTAAATTAAAGGAGAACAACAAATGCTCAACTATAAGGATATCAAACAATCAGATGAAAATACAGGAAAAACTTTAAGGGAACTGCTGAACATCAAAGATACCAACATCCACTTCCCTGTAAATGCTGTTCAAAGCGAGGATTATCGAGGGTTGCGTGTGAAAATGATTTATGCCGTTTTAACCTATGATCTTGCTCGTTGTCCTCATTACGGGATGAAGACAATCATCAGGCATACACCTAAAAAATCAATCATTCAGCTACTCCCTTTTCAAGGAAATCCTACTTTCCTTGCCTTATTTAAGCAACGCTTCAAATGCTTGAACTGCAAGGTCACCTCCTGTGCTCAAACCTATTTGGTGGAGAAAAATTGCTATATTTCAAAGCAACTAAAGTTTGCTATTGCCTGGGATTTAAAGAATAAGATATCCATGAAGGATATTGCCAAGCGTTATTTTGTATCCACCAAGACGGTTGAACGCATCCTGGTTCTCTTTGTCAAAGAGAGGAAACGGAACTTCAATTATCTACCGAAAAACCTCATGATTGACGAATTTAAAGGAACAAAGGACTGTGAAGGCAATATGTGTTTTATCGTTAGTGATGCGGATACTGGGGAAATTTTCGATATTTTAGATGACCGAAGGAATTTTAAGCTCATTGCCTTTTTTGAGCGATTTTCTTTTGCGGCAAGGAAAGCTGTGCAGTTTGTCGTGACGGATATGAACGCTGCTTATCAATCCTTTATTAAGGTGGTATTTCCCAATGCACAAATCATTATTGACCGTTTCCATGTGGTACAACAGATTACGCGAGCCTTCAATAAACTTCGCATCAATGAAATGAACAAGCTCAAAAAATCGGATAAGCAAGAAGCGAAAGACTATCGCAAACTAAAAAAATACTGGAAAACTCTGCTCAAAAACAACGAGAAGATTGATGGAAAGCATCTCAAGCAATTCCCACTTTTTCAAAAGAGCTATGTCACACAAGCGCAGGTGCTTGATCATCTCTTAGACATAAGCCCGAGCCTAAAAGAAGCCTATGAAGTCTATCAAGGGCTACTAGAGGCTTTTAGAAACAAGGAAAATTCAACTTTCTTTGCTCTTATAGAAAACTTGCCTAAGAGCTTGGATAAGACCTTTGCCAAAAGTATTACTTATCTCAAGAAGTATAAAAATGAGGTTGTAGCGGCACTTAAGAATTCTTATTCCAACGGTAAACTTGAAGGAACCAACAACCTCATTAAAGTCATTAAACGGATTGCCTTTGGTTTTCGCACCTTCAAAAATTTCAAGAGTCGGATATTACTCCAACAAGGGATTTTTACTATTGCCTACCCAAACGTAAAATAACAAAAACCAGAAGCATTTACGCTTCTGATTTCAGTCGATTTTTATAAAACAACACTATTTGACAAAGAGCCTTTTTCATTAATCCATATGCTTCACACGAGCAGCAATCTCCTTATGCCGCCCATTTACCATCGGCCTAGCCTGCGGATTGCCAAGATACCCACAAGTACGCTTGACCACATCTGCACTTTTCGGGTCGGTGTTGCCGCAGTTTGGACACTTAAATCCTCGCTCAGTCGGTTGGAAATCGCCCTCGAAGTCGCACTTATAGCAGTGGTCAATCGGAGTATTTGTCCCAAGATAACCCACACGCTCATAAGCAAAGTCCCATACAGCCTCCAAAGCTTTTGGATTTTGCTGCAAGACAGGGTACTCACAATAGTGGATAAAGCCACCTGAGCAATATTCAGGATAATCTTTTTCAAACTCTAACTTTTCAAACGGTGTCGGATTCTTACGCACATCATAGTGGAAGGAATTGGTGTAATATTCCTTGTCTGTGATGTCAGGAATTTTTCCGAATTTTTCCGTATCCAAACGGCAGAAACGGTCAGTCAATGACTCAGATGGTGTCGAATAAACTGAGAAATGATAACCATACTCGTCACCCCAGTTATTAGCATGTTCTTTTAAGAAACGCAGAATGTCTAGGGTAAACTCTTTGGCTTCAGGATTGTTTTCCCAAGTCCCACCGTAAAAGGCAGTTGCTACTTCGTATAAGCCGATATAGCCCATTGAAATGGTCGCCCGTTTGTTTTTAAATAGCTGGTCCACAGGTTCATTTCGGTTCAATCTGTTGCCGAAAGCGCCGTTTTGATAAAGGATTGGCGCATTTGCTGGGCTTGCCTCTTTACAGCGTTCTACGCGGAAAACAAGGGCATCTTTCATGATTTGCAGGCGGTCGTTTAAGATTGCCCAGAATTTTTCCTTATTGCCATTTGCCTCAAGGGCGATACGTGGCAAGTTGAGAGTTACAACGCCTAAGTTCATGCGACCGCTGTTGACTTCCTTACCATTTTCATCTTTCCAGCCTTGCAAGAAAGAGCGGCAACCCATTGGCACTTTGAAGGAGCCAGTTAATTCAACAATTTTGTCATAGCTTAAAATATCTGGATACATTCGTTTTGTTGCACATTCCAAAGCCAATTCTTTAATATCATAGTTAGGGTCAAGCGGATTGAGGTTAAGCCCACGTTTTAAGGTAAAAATCAATTTAGGAAAAATAGCTGTACGATGCTCACTTCCCAATCCATGAATACGAATTTGCAGAATAGCCTTTTGGATTTCACGCTCAAACCAGCCCTCGCCTAACCCAAAACCAAGAGAAGTAAATGGCGTTTGTCCGTTAGAAGTGAAAAGCGTGTTAATCTCATACTCCAAACTCTGCATGGCGTCATAGATATCCTTGCGGGTTTTCTCCTGACAATACTCAACACGATGGTCTTCGTCCACCCAACGCAACGCGTCTTTCATGTGCTTGTCGTAATTTCTCTTAGCAAATGGAGCCAAAAGTTCATCAATGCGGTCAGCTGAACATCCACCGTATTGGCTAGAAGCGACATTTGCGATAATCTGCGCTATCTGAGCTGTCGCAGTCTGGATAGATTTTGGCGGGTCAACTTCGGCATTGCCAATCTTAAAGCCCTTAGTCAGCATTCCCTCAAAATCAATCAAACAACAGTTGGTCATTGGCGTATATGGATGATAATCCAAATCGTGATAGTGGATTTCGCCTTTTTGATGGGCATTTGAAACATGTGCCGGCAACATTTTTAGTCCGATTGACTTGCCAACAATCCCAGCAGTCAAATCACGCTGGGTATTGAAAACTTCCGAGTCCTTATTGGCATTTTCATTAACCACTTGAGCATCCTTGTGGATAAGTTTATTAATGGTAAAGTTAATATCAATCGCTTGCGCTCGGTCAAAATCACGCTGAGTGCGGTAGTTGATATAGGCTTGAGCCAGCCGATACTCATTTTCCTCCAGCAAAATATGTTCCACAATGTTTTGAATTTCATAAATCTTGACGTTTTCACTAAAACGCGACGCAATTTCGGCATCGACTTTCTCTACAATGGCTTCAATGCGGGCACTAGCCAAAGGTGTCATACTCCCACTAACCGAGATTTCCGCCTTGCTCAAGGCATCAAAAATCTTCTGGTCGTCAAAATCAACCATGCGCCCATCCCGTTTGATAATCTTAATCGTGCTCAAACTAGAATGCGCCACCGCCTTTTTGGCAGTCGTAGCAAAGGTCATCATAAGACATTCTCCTCTCTTGTTCTCTCATGTTTCATTCTTAACATATAGTAATATACATAGAGGTATTATTCAAGTGATAACCCAATATATAGTATATATTTTTTTGTCAAGTAGAATTATCAACTATATATTGTGTAGTGTAAATGTAATGAAAACTAGCAAATCCAAGCTTTTAAGAAAAATTCTCATTGGTATATAAGCAGAAAATGGTATAATAATAAGGTGATTAAATAAATGCAGCAAGGAGAATTGTATGTTAGAAAAAAGAGATGAAGAGCTATTAATTCGCTTGACGGATGCAAAAGCCGTACCGGGTAATGAAGGCGAAGTACGCGAGATTTTCAAGGAAGTTGCTAGTGAGTACGCGGATGAAGTTTTCTTTGACGGTTTGGGTACAGTCATTGCTAAACACGAGGGAGCTGGAGCAGACGCGCCGAAAATCTTCTTCGCAGGGCACATGGACGAAGTTGGTTTCATGGTTACGACCATTACAGAAAAAGGTTTTATTGAATTCCAAACGCTAGGTGGCTGGTGGAGCCAAGTTATGTTGGCTCAGGAAGTTTCGATTACAACGAATGATGGCAAGGTTATTCACGGTGTTATTGGCTCAAAACCGCCACACGTTTTATCGGTAGAAGCTCGTAAGAAAGTCTATGAAATCAAGGATATGTTCATTGATATCGGTGCTAGCTCTAAGGAAGAAGCGATGGAGTGGGGCGTTCGTCCGGGTGATATGATTACGCCATATATTGAGTTCAAGCGTATGAATAATTCAAAATTCCTTTTGGCAAAAGCTTTTGACAACCGTGTCGGAACAGCTGTTTCTCTGAAAGTTTTGGAAGAATTGGCCAAAGAAGGACATCCAAACACGATTTTCGCAGGGGCGAACGTGCAGGAAGAAGTTGGTTTGCGTGGTGCAGCTACTTCGACGCATTTGGTTGACCCAGATATTGCTTTAGCGCTTGATACAGGTACAGCAGGCGATACGCCGGGAATGACACCAAAAGAGGCGGATAGTATTCTAGGAAATGGTCCACAGATTTTGATTTTTGATGCTTCAATGATTCCGCACAAGAAGTTCCGTGATTTCGTGATTGATGTGGCGGATGAGGAGAAAATCCCTTATCAGTTGACGGTTATCACTGGCGGAGGAACGGATGCGGGTAGAATGCACCTTGCCTTGAATGGTGTTCCGTCGATTGCTATCGGTGTTCCGGTTCGTTACTTGCATTCGCATACTTCGGTTATTCATGAAGACGATTATTTAAACATGGTCAAATTGGTTAAGGAAGTTGTTCGCCGTTTGGATAAAGAAACTGTGGCGGAATTGAAAGCTTATTAATTTAAATTTTTTGGGTTTATTTTGAATACAAGTTTCCAGTTTGCTCCAAAATTCCCTACTACGCCCAGATAGGTTGACCGCTGTGGCTGGCACGGCTCCCACCCTAGCAGGTTCCTCCTCGCAAGCCTCAAACTAGGAGTAAACGGCAAAGCTGTCACCTCCTAGTAATTCGCATTGTCGCCCTTAGTAGCCACGGCAGTGGGCTATATGGCGGAACCTAAGAGCAGAAAGACAGCCCAGAAACTCGTATCATAAGAATAAACAATATTATAGAAGAAAAGAGATATAAAAATGACTATCAAACTAGTAGCAATCGACATTGACGGCACGCTTTTAAACGACTCTCGTGAGGTTACCTCTGAGGTTTTACAAGCTATTCAAGAAGCCAAACGTCAAGGTGTCAAGATTGTCTTGACCACTGGTCGTCCTTTGCCGGGTGTTCATGCTCTTTTGCAGCAACTTAACCTTGAAGAACCGGGTGATTATGTGATTACCTATAACGGCGGACTGGTGCAAGATGCCTCAACAGGCGAGGAATTGGCACGTTATGGTATCAGCTATGACGATTATCTGGAGATTGACCTCATGGCTCGCAAGATGAAAGTCCACATGCACGCCATTACCAATGAGCATATCTATACCGCCAATCGAGACCTGTCGCCTTATACCATTCATGAGTCCTTCCTAGTAAGCATGCCAGTGCGCTACCGCACGCAAGAGGAAATGACTGAGGATATGGGGATTGTCAAAACCATGTTTATTGACGAGCCAGATTATTTGGATAAAGTGATTGCAGATATTCCAGATTGGTTCAAAGAAAAATATACAACTGTCAAATCAGCACCGTTTTACTATGAAGTTCTCAACAAAAAAGCCAGCAAGGGTGCAGCATTAATTGCTCTTGCGGATAAATTGGGCATTGCTATCAGTGAAACAATGGCAATAGGCGACGAGGAAAACGACCTATCCATGCTAGAAGTCGCAGGACTTGCTGTGGCGATGGGCAACAGCAAAAACGCCAATATCTTAGAAGCAGCGGATGTTGTTACAGCCAGCAACAACGAGCATGGCGTGGCGAAAGCCTTGTATGATTATGTTTTGAAGTAACAATCAAAGGACAAGCAGAGTATCATTCTGGCTTGCCCTTTTTTATCGGTATTTTCGTTCAATAAGTTGCAAGGGCAAAGGAAAACCGCTACACTTGTGGTAAGAATTCAGAGGAGAAAAAGGGAGAAAACTATGCAAGAAAGCAAAAATGCAGTGGCAATCAAGGTACACACCCGTCTAAAAGCCCAGCAACATGATGTAGTAGAAGAATTTGAAACCATTGAAATAGGGCAACTTTTCAAGAAATCAGGCAGTATTTTCATTAAATATGAAGAAAAAATCAGCATTGATGAGCAAAAGCATTCCACAAGCGTGCTAGTCAAAATAACTGGTCAAAAAAGTGTTGAAATCGTCCGTTCAGGAGCCAGTCGCATGAAACTGCGCTTTGTACTAGGCGAAGATGTTCCGTCCAGTCTGCAAAGCGGACACGGTGCCATGTCCTTAATCACGCGAGCAACAAGGCTAAACCATGAAGAAATCGCTGAAAATCAAGGAAACCTCAGCCTCAACTACGAGCTTTACGGGGCAGACGAACTGATTGGCAACTACGAGTTTGTACTTTCATACAAGTAAAGGTGGGAGATTATGGGAGAATACAAGGACAAATGGCTGGAAAGTGAAAAGGTCTTTCGCGACCCAGTGCATAATTACATTCATATACAGCATCAATTAATTTTAGATTTAATTAATAGCAGGGAAATGCAAAGATTACGTCGAATTAAACAACTGGGAACGTCCAGTTTTACCTTTCATGGTGCGGAGCATTCGCGTTTTTCGCATTCTTTAGGCGTGTATGAAAATGCCCGCAAGATTTGTGATATCTTTGTCCGCCGTTATCCTGTGGAAAAATTCGGCAAGGATGGCTGGGATGATAATGAAAGATTGGTGGCTTTAAGTGCAGCACTTTTGCATGATATCGGTCATGGAGCTTATTCGCACGCATTTGAAAAGATTTTCCAAACCAATCACGAACTGATTACCCAGCAAATCATTACTTCAAAGGAAACACAAGTCAATCAAATTCTAAGAAAAATGGGCGAGGACTTCCCAGAAAAAGTGGCCAATGTTATTAATAAAACCTACCCAAATCCGCAAGTCGTCCAACTGATTTCTTCGCAAATTGATGCAGACCGCATGGATTATCTCTTGCGGGATGCTTATTATACTGGCACACAGTATGGTTTCTTTGATTTGACAAGGATTTACCGAGTTATTCGTCCCTATGAAAAGGGAATTGCCATTCAAGCAAGTGGAATGCACGCGGTAGAAGATTACATTGTTTCTCGCCATCAGATGTATATGCAAGTGTATTTTCATCCAGTATCACGCGCTATGGAGGTTATTTTAGACCATTTATTAAAACGTGCCAAAGAATTATATCAAACGCGAAGTGATTATTTTAATTATTCCGCCGTTCATTTATTGCCTTTTTTTACAGGTGAGTGGACCTTGAGTGATTATCTTAAGCTGGATGATGGGGTCTTAAACACTTATTTCGGCTTATGGTTGGAAGATTATGATGAAATTCTCAGTGATTTAGCCAATCGTTTTCTCAACCGCATTCCTTTTAAATCCGCTATTGCCAGCGAAAATAGTCTGTCAAGTGTGGCAAAAATGCAGGATTTGGTTGAAAAAGTTGGTTTTAACAAGGATTATTACACAGCGCTTAATGACAGTTGGGATTTATCCTATGATTTTTATCGCCCTGAAAAAGAGAAAAACCGTACACAGATTGAGATTATGCTAGAAGATGGTAGCCTCAAGGAACTCTCGACCCTGTCGCCTTTAGTGCGCTCATTGACTGGGGAAAATTTCGGTGATTTAAGATTTTATTTTCCAAAAGAGATGTTAAATCCCGAAAATAAACAAGAAGGATTATTTATTAAAGACTATCAAGCATTTGCAAAGTACATTTATAACAAAGAAATTAAATAACGGATTGTTTATAATACAATTATAATAATTAAATTAAGAACAATGTAATATTTCTATATAATAAAGGAGAAACGCCTTAACTAAGCGGTTTCTTCTTTTTATTTTGATTAGAAAAAAATTAAAAAATTATATTTACATTAGAGAAATTATAATATATAATTAACTTAACAAATAAGAACAAGACAAATTGGGGGTGCTTGATATGATGAAGTTTTATTATTCGCCGAGTTGTGCGAGCTGTCGAAAGGCTAGAAATTGGCTGGAGAACAATAATGTTCCGTATATCGAAAGGAACATTATCCGTAATCCTCTAAAAATGAATGAGCTAAAAGAGATTTTGAGCATGACAGAAGATGGTACAAGCGAAATTACTTCGACTAGAAGTCGTGCGTATGAGCAGTATAGAGGGACATTTGACGACTTGAGTGTTAGTGAATTTTTAGAAGTGGTACAAGAACATCCGTCCTTGTTGCGTCGTCCGATTATGATGGATGACAAACGCTTGCAAGTTGGTTTTAGCGAAGACGAAATCCGTTGTTTCCTACCGAGAAAAGTAAGACGAGTAGCGCTAAAACATGCACAAATGATGTCACCAATCTAAACGGGGAACAAAAATGAGAGGCTGAGTCGAAAATCTTCCAGATTATCGGGTCAACCTCTTTTTTCACGAAAGAAGAATAATAGTAGCTATTTAACAGGTCAAATGTGCTTTTAGTATATAATGAAAGTAGGATAATTCAAGAAAGGTCAGGCTAAAGTATGATTGATGATTTGATAAGTTATGCCATAATGAATGGTGGTTTCATGGAATTGGACCGTCAGTATCTGAAAAATAAATGGCTGGAGCTTTTAGGCAAAGACCTACCTAGTCAATCGGGACTTTCAGCAAAACAAACGGCTGAGGCACTGGCTAAAAATGCGACAGATAATGAGGCATTGCAATATATTTTATTCTGCCAATTACTAGATGGAATTACACCACCACCTAGTGTTATTAATGCACTTTTTAGTGAGAATTATCAACAAAGTCCTCAAGAAGCCTGCGATTATTATTTCACATTAATGCAAAACATCGGATTTTTTGAAACCATGTATGCCAAAACTCAGGTGGATTTTTTGGATTTCTATGCCGAAGGCAATTTGGTTTCTATGAACAATCGCTTTATCCGCATGAATTTATCCAATCAAAGCTGGGGTTTTCAGTTTTTGCCTAATCCTGATGAGCAGATTGGCATGATTTTTCCAGAATATCCAGCTCAGTATTCGACATTGGCGAAAGTTTTAGCCAAGCTGTTTGAAATTACGCAAGTCTTTCCTAATTATGAGATTTCAACCGGTTCTGCATGGTTTGAAACGCGGGTGTTGAAGAAATCCGACGAACAAACTGAAAATTTTGAGCTAAAAGATTTTCCATTAATTGAGGGAAGTACCAGCAAAAACAGCTTACAACTAGCAAGCTATAATATAGAAGAATTAATCACGCTAGCAAAAATTTTTGATTATCAATCTTATAGCAAGATTTCTGGCTGGAGAGATACCAATCAATTTTTCCTAGCTGTTCATTTCAAGGACGAAAACCATTTGGCAACACAAATCAAAAAAATAGGAGGATGACTATGTTAAAAATTAATATGTATTCACAAGCCGATAGTGTCGCAGGTCAGGGCGTTGGTTCTGCTTATTTGGAGCTTTTGCGGCTACTCAAGGAAAGAAACAACGATACACTAGATATTACGGTCAACCAATTTTTAGGAAAAGCCGATATTTCGCATTACCACACCATTAATTTCCCTTATTATTTATCTACTTTTTTCAAAAAACGTGTGGGCAAGCGTATTGGCTATGTGCATTTTCTACCAGAAACGCTAGATGGCAGCATTCAGCTACCTAGTTTTGCCTTTAACATCTTCAAGAAATATGTCATGTCCTTTTACAAACGCATGGACCATCTGGTTGTGGTCAATCCAGACTTCAAGCTCAAGCTGATTGAATTAGGCATTCCTGAAGAGGATGTGACCTTTATTCCAAACTTTGTAGCCAAATCACAATTCTATGAAGAAGATAAGGAAGAAAAACTTTTGCACCGCTCAGAATACGGTTTGTCAGAAGATGATTTCGTTATTTTAGGAGCCGGACAAATTCAAGAGCGTAAAGGTGTAGCAGATTTTGTCAAATTAGCCCAACAAAATCCCCATGTCAAATTCATTTGGGCGGGTGGATTTTCATTTGGCAAGATTACCACAGGCTATGATAACTTCAAGAAAATCGTGGATAATCCACCAGCAAATATGAATTTTACAGGCATTGTTTCAAGAGATGAAATGCGCAATCTCAACAATATAGCTGACATATTTCTCTTGCCGAGCTTTGATGAGCTGATGCCTATGTCTATTTTAGAAGCAGCAAGTTGTGGCACAGCAGTAATGTTGCGTGATTTGAGCTTGTATCACGGCATTTTTGAAAATGAATATATCGCTTGTGCGGATTTTGAGGAAATGGATGAGGCAATAAAGAAATATTCTGCGGACAAGACAATGCTTGCCAAATATTTGGAAAAATCGCATGAAATCGCAGAAACTTATTCAGAAGAACGCTTAAGTCAGATTTGGGATAGATTTTATACGGAACAAGCGATGAACTGCAAATTAGCTATTGAAGAAGACTAAGTTGAACGAAAGGTACCAAAGGGGGAAAAAGAATGAAAGTATTGCTCTATTTTGAAGGACGAAAGGTCTTCGCTAGACCCGGAATGCAGCGCGCCTTCCAAAATCAAAAAAGCGCCATTGAAAAAGCGGGCTTTGAGGTAACAACAGACCCAAAAGCCAATGATTACGACATTTTACATCTGAACACTTACGGGGTGACATCTCTTGTTATCGCTAGAAAAGCCAAAAGATTAGGGAAAAAATTGGTCGTTCATGCCCATTCTACTGAAGAAGATTTCCGCAATTCCTTTAGAGGTTCCAATGAATTGGCACCAGCCTACAAGAAATACCTGACAACTATCTACAAGCTAGCAGATTTAGTCATCGCACCTAGCCAAAATTCCCAGACCATTTTGACGGAATATGGGATTGAGGCACCAATTCATGTGATTTCTAACGGCATTCATCTGCCTCAATATCAACCAAATCCTATGAAAGAACAAGCTTTTCGTGATATATTCGGTATTAGCCATGAAGAAAAGCTGGTTATCGGAGCTGGCGGTTATTACGAGCGCAAGGGTATTCGTGACTTTGTAGCAATGGCAAACGCTTTGCCTGATTATCGATTTATTTGGTTTGGAGGCAAATCAGCTTTGCATTTATCCACACCATCCATTCGCAAAATCGTCAAAAAAGACCATCCAGACAATCTGGAGTTTTCCGGCTATATCAAGGGCGACATTTTAGAAGGAGCCTTTTCAGCAGCGGATTGTTTCTTTTTTCCGTCCTACGAAGAACGCGAGGGAATTGTCGTTTTAGAGGCACTTGCCTCTAAGCAAAAGGTGGTTGTCCGCGATATTCCTGCCTACGAGCCTTGGCTGGTTGATGGTGTCAACTGTCTAAAAGGCAAGGATGTCAGTGATTTCAAGGAAAAAATCGTACATTTGGTTGAAGACGAGCATCATTTCATGCGCCATAAAGCTTATGAAACAGCAAAAGAGCGCAGTATTCCAAAGATTTCTGAGGAATTGAAAACAGCTTATCTGAGCTTAGTTTAAGTTTTTTATATAGGGGGATTTATATGAAAATTGGGATGTTTACTGAAACCTATGTTCCCGAAGTCAACGGGGTTGTTACAAGTATTTTGACACTAAAAAACGAGCTGGAAAGATTAGGACATCAAGTGTATATCTTTTGTCCGACCAATCCTGAAGTAGAAGAAATGCCAAATGTTCTGCGTCTGCCGAGTATTCCTTTTGTCAATTATGAGGATAGACGCGTCATTGTTCGTGGACTACACGAGGCAACCCAGCTGGCTAAACGCTATGATTTGGATATTATTCACACACATACCGAGTTTGGTGCCGGGATTTTGGGCAAGATGGTCGCTAAAAAGATGAACATCCCTGTTGTTCATACTTTCCATACTTATTATGAGGATTATCTGCATTATTTTGCCAACGGTAAATTGACACCTAGACCAGTTATCAAGCGTTATTGCAAGTTCATTTTGGACGATATGGATGGGGTGATTTGTCCGTCTAAGAAGGTCACAGATTGGCTAGAAAGCATGGATGTGGAATCTCCGATGACCATTATTCCAACAGGGATTTATGTAGATAAGTTCTTGCGTGAAGATATTACAGATGAAGATATTGCCAATCTGCGCAAAAAGCTAGGAATTACAGACGATGAGATTATGCTCCTATCCTTGTGCCGAGTGAGTTACGAGAAGAATATTCAGGCTTTGATTAAGGGATTTGTTGATATTCACAAGCAAAAGCCCAACACCAAATTTGTCATTGTTGGTAAAGGACCTTATATGGAAGACTTGCAGGAGTTGGCCAAAGAGCTGGGATTAACTGATAGCGTGCAGTTTGCAGGCGAAGTGCCGAATACGGAGGCTGCGTATTACTATAAAGCAGCGGACTATTTTGTTTCGGCATCAACCAGTGAGACGCAAGGCCTGGTTTATCCGGAATCCATTGCCTCAGGTACGCAGGTTATTGCGGCAAATAGCATTTATCTGGAAAGCCTGCTCAATCATCCATCGCTGGGGATTACCTATGATGGCGATGAGCATTTTGCACAAGTTGCTTTGGATTATATGGAAGCACAAATTCCTTTGGATGAAAAGATTTTGGAGGATAAGCTCTATGAAATTTCCTCAGAAAACTTCGGACAGACGATTTATGAGTATTATTTGGAAACATTAGTCAAATACTCCAAAGAACAGCGGGAAAAAGGCAGAATGAGCGCAACCGAGCGATTTAAGAACCGAATGCCTAAACCGCGTGTGCCAAAGATTTTGAAAAATCAATAGGATAAAAATCAACGAAAATCAGAGGTGTGAAACTTCTGATTTTTTTTGGGTTATTCCATAATTTTCGGATAAACAATACATTAATCTTACACCCAACCCAGCTTACCTTGCATTTTTGCTGTTTATGGCGCAGCCAGTCAAGAACACCCGTGACTTTAGTCATGGGATGAATTGGCTTCGCTTAGGGGCGTGCCTTTAGGCGCGTACATGAGCGACAGGTGTAGGGAACAAAACTCCAAATAATGTTGTTCTCAAAGGACTTTCATCCTAACACATGGTAAGCTATATGTAGGGGTGATATTTCTTGAGTAAAGTGCATCATGGGCGTGGCTATGTCTATGCCATTCAGTATCACATCGTGTGGTGCGTAAAATACAGAAGAAAAGTGTTAGTAGGATCAGTCGAATTCGACTTAAAACTTTTGTTGTTTCAAATTGCAGAAGAACACAGCTTTACTATTTCTGAACTGGAAACGGATAAAGACCACGTCCATCTACTAATTGATTGTAAGCCACAACACTATATTCCGGATATGCTAAAAGCTTTAAAAGGAGTATCGGCTAGAAAATTGTTCCAGCTACATCCTGAGTTGAAAAGAAAACTTTGGGGCGGTCATCTTTGGAATCCTAACTATTTCGTGGCTACTGTAAGCGAAAATACAGAAGAACAAATCCGAAAATATATACAAAATCAGAAACAAGAATAGACGAAAGGAGCTTAAACCTAAATGCCAAGAAGAGAAACGACACCAACATACGTTTTAACTTTGCCATTGAGAGTAGAATTATGGCAAGAACATATCCTAGAAAAACGATTAAACATTGGACGAACGCTCTATAATGACTATTTAGGAGAAGCTAAACGTCGCTACAATCTGATGAAAAATTCTCCTGAGTATAAAAAGGCAAGGGAGTTAGAAAAAGAAAAGGAAAGAAAGAAAGCATTTAAGGAAGTGCGCAAGCTCTATCAACTAGATGGTTCTTACTGCCTTAATACCTATTCAAAGACTGCGCAGAAGGTATTCAAACAGAATATTGGTATGCACATGGCTCAAAACTTGGCTGAGCGTGCTTTTTCAGCGATTGAAAAAGTCATGTTTGGCAAAGCAAAACGTGTGAATTTTGTTCCCAAAGGCAAATCAATTTCGCTAGAAGAAAAGACCAACAAAACAGGACTTCGATATGATGCTGAGAAAAACTGTATGACATGGGGGAAAAATTCTGGATTAGAATTACCTGTTCTGATTAAGAAAAAGGATGAATATGCGCATATCGCTCTACTAGATACAATTAAGTATTGCCGATTAATTAGGAAAGAGATTAGAGGAAAGAACCGTTATTTTGTCCAATTCGCATTAGAGGGAACACCGCCAAAGAAAAGGAATCGAGAAATTTCAGAAGACCAAACTGAAAGAGTGGGATTAGATATTGGGACGAGTTCACTAGCTATTGCTTCTAAAAAAGAAGTAAGTTTAGTGGAACTAAGCGTAGGTATTTCCATAGATGAGAAGAAAAAACGTGTGCTTCAAAGAAAACTCGATAGAAGTCGTCGAGCGAATAATCCCAACAAATTCAATGAAGACGGTACTATCAAAAAGGGAAATCGTGAGAAATGGGTTCAAAGTCAAAACTATCTCAAATTGAAACGAGAGTTGTCAGAGACGCACCGAAAAATAGCAGATAAGAGAAAGCAAGCACATTTCGCTTTAGTCAATCACATTTTGTCGCTAGGATTAGACGTTCGAGTGGAAACGATGAGGTTTCAAGCGCTTCAAAAACGAGCCAAGAAAACAGAGAAAAGCGAAAAAACTGGAAGATTTAAGAAGAAAAAACGTTTTGGTAAATCTATTGGCAATCGAGCACCTGCAATGCTTTTGACTATTTTAGATAACAAGTTAAAAGCACAAGGATTGATTTTGAAGAAAATCAATACATACGCAGTTAAAGCTAGTCAATTCGAACATTTCACGCAAACCTATCACAAAAAACCATTGAGAATACGTTGGAACAATTTTGAGGTGGGCGAGATACAAAGGGATATGTATAGTGCATTTCTCATCATGAACACACAGGACAATTTGGAACAGGTAGATATTGAGCGATGCAATCAAACGTGGACTAGATTTCAAGAACTCCACGACCGAGAAATACAACGATTAAGACAATTAAATAAGCCCCAACTCAGAAGTATGGGGCTATAAAATCTAAAGTAATAAAGGTTTTGAAGTGAGCCTACAGGTCGTTAAGATAACACATGGGTGTCAGCCTTGACCATGAAATTCTTAGGGGAAACTCATGAGTGTTAGTGGTCGTTCGATTTTTGAACGACTCCGAACGAAGTGAGGAATTACCCTAGAACCACGCGACTTTAGTCGTGTGAGCTTCAGGCTAGAGAGTATTTTCATTATTTCAACTGTTTCTTGTTTTTAACAACCAATCCAAATGAGGCAAAGGTTGTAAGCACCTTTCCTAAAAGTAAAAAGTCATTCATACTTCCAGCTGTACGAGGCAAATAGACATGATGCGGGTCTTGATATTCCTCGTTCTCAAAGTTGTAAGTAGGTGTGTAAGCATTGCTTGGTGGTGTATGTTCAGCGATAAAAATCGGCTGATTAGGATTTTGCACCGTTGGATTTTCCTGAGTTTCTGGCAGATTTTCAGCAGAATTTGCAGGAGCTTCTAAGGTCACAAGTAGTTGATTTCGCCCCGGTCTGTTAGTTATTAGACGCGACATAGAGTGGCTGCCGTAAATAAAGTTTATAGCAAATGTGTCAGGTTGTTCGGCAGCGATGATGTTTTGGATTTGCTCTTCGTCAAACTCTAGCTCATTGATTGCGTTTCTACCAGTTGGCTTGTAGATAACTTCAAATCCACCAAGTTCTTTGAGCAATTCAGGATTAAGCATTTGTCGCTGGTCAAAGGAAAACGTGATGTTGTTGAAGAAACTTACCCTGTAAGGATTTGGCTTGGGTTCGATTGGTCGTATGACAACTGGAGGCTCATAGTCGAAGATATTATCAGGTTTATTCCCGTTCCAATCAGGTGTTGGACTGTAGTCATCTTCGTCTTCGCTTGCTTGGGTATAATCGTTCTCATCCGTTTCGTTATTTTCAGCTTGCTTGTCTTCATAACTGTCATTATCAAGTTCGTTTTCAGCGGTTTCATTGTCTTCGGGCCTATCATATTCATGAGCGTCATCATCATTTCCATTGCCTTCGTTTGTATCATCTTCAGGGTCAGAAACTTCTGTTCCATTGTCTTCATTCCCATCATCTTCATGTCCGTTGTCATCAGCTCCATTGTTATCTTCAACTTCATCAAGTGGCGGAAACTCAATATCCTCTGGTAATTGCTCAACCGGTGGTACTGGTTGAAGTATTCCGGGTGGTAACTGAAATGCCGGCAGATTAGCAACAGGATGTGTTGGTGTAACCGCAGGCGGTAAGAATATACCCGGCGGTAGCGGTTTAAGAGGCGGTACAGGAAGAACTGGCGGAACCACAGGAGGTAACACAGTTCCTGGGGGTAATACTGCAATGGGCGGCTTTACCGTAAGTGGCGGCGGCAACACGGTTTCCGGCGGTAATACTGCAATGGGTCGCATTATCGTAAGTGGTGGCGGCAGCTCAGTTCCCGGTGGCAAGACCGCAATCGGCGGCACAACAGGAGTAGGTGCTCGTAAAGTCACATCCACATAACCATGTCCTTCCGCAGGATAGGTAAACGCCACGCGATAAACCCCGGGCTGACTAGCCTGATTAATTGCTTCAATATGCTCAGGATTAAAGGTCAAATAATCAATAGCAGAATGCCGCTCTAAAGAGTTGGTTACTTCAAAATTCCCCTCGCGTATGAGAAAGTCGCGATCCACTTCTTGATGTAGGTGAAAAGGTATCGAGATAGATTCATGCGTCAGCTCATAGTGATTTAGGATAACGAAGACTTCTCCAGTTCCAGTAGGATAGGTATATCGAACCTCATAACTTCCCGGAGCAGTAGCATTGGCGGTTCTTTGGACATCCTCTTTGTTAAACTCGACGACTTCCGAGATATCCACTTCTGTAGATCCCAATCCAGAAACATAGACATAAGCTCTGAATTTTCCTTTGGTTTTTAAGTGTTCCTCGTCAATAATATGTCTTTGTCGAAAGGCAATCTCAATTTCTTCTTCTTCGGCAACAACTATGTAATTGATTAGAGTGAGATTGATTTTCCCAGCTCCACCATTTGCATAAGTAAAGTTTATTGGGAAAATCCCACTTCGTTCAGCCTGCCGAATAGCTTGAATATCTTCTTGGTTGAACACTAGAGTATGCGTTGCAGGTTCGTTATTCAAATAATCAAAAACTTCAAAATTTCCAGCTTCAAGTAGCCACTGCGCTGTTACTAATTCCCTTTGCGTTAATAATAGCGTGATATCCTCAGCATTTCGCAGTCTGTAGTCAGGAGGTGGTGTAAGTTTGTCTTCGCTAGGTAGATTGGCAGGTGTGGGAATATTGACGACTGTAAATATACCTGCACCAAGATTATGTACGGAAAAGCCAGAAGTTCGTTGCACAGCGATCATCAGATTAAACGCTTGATTAGTGCTTGGTTGCAAATATCCTTCAAAAAAGACACCATTGATAAACATCGGAAATGGAACAAACCGGTCAAATAGAACATCACTCACACGAATATCAGCCATTTGCAACACAGCAGCAAAGTTTTCTTCTGTTATATATCCATTTCGTGTCGCAACTGCGCTATTTGCACTTACTCTATGTCCTAAATAGTTATCGGACCATACGCGGTTCCAGTTGGCCAAAGCTGCTTCGTGAGGGTACAGGCGAGTATAAGCACCACCACCGCCAACGGCAACCGTATGTTGACTCTTTCCATAAAATCGTGTTGGTAAGGATGAATAATTGTAGTTCTGGACTTCACTTGCATAAGCTACAGGCGTCCCATAAGCCCCAAGCAAAATCCCAACACTTGAAAGCAACAAGACTTTCTTATAAATACCCTTAGACATAGCGTCATTCCTTTCTGTAAACTAATAGTACAATTAGAATTATATTATAAAGTAACGTAAGAGTAAATAGTACAATCAAAAGAAATTATGAGAAAAATCGTCAGAAAATTTGCATAATGCTATTGACATTTATTTTAAAAGGAGTATATTAGTCCATAAATAAAACGACGATGAACAAGCCAGTAAGCAAGCAACCACCTCAAAGAGAGCTCCCTGAAGCTGAAAAAGGAGCAGGTGGACTTGCCCAAACACACTTGGAAGTTAATTCTTGAATGTTGATTATACTTTGCTAAAAATCAAGAAAGTAGGGAAATCGGTAGCTACGTTATAGCTAAAGTCTTCGACTTACTGAGGTTGTTTTTGTGAGAAAACAGCGAAAAAAGGTGGTACCGCGTGAAAGCCAACGTCCTTTGAGCTATTATTAGCTTAGGGCGTTTTTATTTTGTTTTTAGGAATGGAGGACTTATTATGAATTATATCAGTGAAATTTTACCAGCCTTACTCAGTGGAACAACCATGACTATCAAAGTCTTTGTCGCAACTCTTATCGGCTCGCTGCCTTTGGGCGTTTTGGTGGCATTTGGCTTGAGAAGTCGCTTTGCTCCGCTCAAATGGCTTTTGAACGGCTATGTCTGGATTATGCGTGGAACACCTTTACTTTTGCAGTTAATCTTTGTTTTCTATGGTTTGCCTCTTTTGAATAATGGGAATGGGATTGTATTGGAGCGTTTTGATGCGGCTATTTTCGCCTTTGTGCTTAACTATGCAGCTTACTATGCAGAGATTTTCCGTGGAGGTATTCAGTCTATTCCTGTCGGTCAGATTGAAGCGGCTAAGGTTTTGCGTTTGACCAAAATGCAGACAACGACCAAGATTGTCCTTCCTCAAGTGTTCAAGATTGTTTTGCCGTCGGTGGTTAATGAAGTCATCACACTGGTTAAGGATAGCTCCTTGATTTATGTCATCGGTTTGGGCGAGCTTTTGCGTGCAGGAACTATCGCCATGAACCGCGATGTAACCATTACGCCGATGATAATGGTAGCAGCAATTTACCTTATCCTAATAGGACTGTTGACCATTTTGTCTAAACGTGTTGAAAAATACTTTAGCTATTATCGCTAAAAGGAGGACAAGAAGATGTTAGAATTAAAAAATTTAACCAAACAATTCGGCGACAAAACTATTATTGACAAACTGAATTTGCAAATTACTGACGGAGAAATCCTAACTATCGTAGGCCAATCAGGTGGTGGAAAGACAACACTTTTGCGCATATTGGCAGGGCTAGAAGAAAAGACTAGCGGGGAAATTTTGCTAGATGGACGAAGTGTCAACCCTGCGCTTATGGATAATGATGATCAGATTATGGGTGTGGTCTTTCAGGATTTTCAGCTTTTTCCACACTTGAGTGTGCTAGATAATATTGCTTTGGCACCAATCAATGTGTTGAAAACTAAGAAAGAAACTGCACAAAAAGAGGCAGTGGAATTATTGGTTAAGCTAGGGCTTGAGGGCAAGGAAGACTTGTATCCCTATCAGCTTTCTGGCGGACAAAAACAACGCGTGGCTTTGGCTCGGGCGTTGGCGATGAAACCAAAGGTGCTCGGCTATGACGAACCAACCTCAGCCCTTGACCCAGAATTGCGTAATCAAGTTGCAGAGCTTATTCTCAGTCTAAAAGAAACTGGTGTGACACAAGTCGTTGTCACGCACGACATGGATTTTGCACAGATGATTTCAGACAATATGCTGCAAGTTCAACCAATCAAGTAGGTGGTCTCATGAAAAAATTACTAATAAGCACTCTGATAATAGTAGGAACTTTTCTTTTAAGCGGCTGCTCAGGCATTCGTCCACACACGCAAGGAGACAGCTGGTCGCGTATTCAAGAGCAAGGGCGCGTGATTGTTGGTCTGGATGACACCTTTGTACCGATGGGCTTTCAGGAAAAAGATGGCAGTCTAACTGGTTTTGATGTAGATTTGGCTCGTGCGGTCTTTGCCTTATATGACATCAAGGTCGATTTTCAAGCAATCGACTGGAACATGAAGGAAAACGAGCTTAACAATCAGACCATCGATTTGATTTGGAATGGTTATACGAAGACAGCTGAGCGTGAGAAAAAGGTGGCTTTTTCTGATACTTACATGAAAAACGACCAAGTGTTAGTGTCACTCAAGAAGAACAATATCACGCAGTTTTCCGATATGCAGGGCAAGATTTTGGGCGTGCAGACGGGTTCTTCTGGTTATGATGCCTTGATGGGTCAGCCTGAAATTCTCAAGAATTACATTCAGGGCGAGCCGATTTTGTATGATAGTTTTAATGAGGGGCTCATGGACTTGCGTGCGGGTCGTATTCAGGGCTTGCTGATTGATAAGGTTTATGCGGATTATTATTTGGCTCAGATGGGGACGCGTGAGGATTACAATATCACGACTGGTGCTTTTGAAAGTGAAGATTTTGCGGTTGGAATTAGAAAGCAGGACCAACAGCTAAGAGAGAAGATTAATCAAGGCTTGCGGACTTTGGTGGAAAACGGGGAGTTTGCTCGGATTTCTAAGAAATGGTTTGGGGAAGATGTGGCACCTGATAGTTTGAGATGAATGGTTTATGGATGAAAGAGTGGGGGAACCTGCTCTTTTTTGGTTTTGCTTAGGAGTTTGTTTGAGGTTGTTCCAATAATCTTCCAGCCACTTCAACCCCGCACGTAAAGACAGCAGGACGGAAGGGACTTCTGGGAAACCGCCCGATTTCATTCCTCGTGAGCCTAAAACTTAGAGTAAACGGCGAAACCACCAACTCTAAGTAATTCTTTCACTATTAAGCGGCTGTTTCAACGTGAAGAAGTTTGAAATTGCTTTAAGCTAGCATGTGCGGGTAAGTCGTGGTAGCCGAAAAAGCAAGATATAAAAGACCTTTGACAGCAGCCTTTTTGTTAGCTTAGACCCAAATGTCTACTTAAAGGAAATAAATTTAAAAGAAATCCCTTGTTCCTCACACAAATCCCGAAGATTTTTCACCCCTGATAATCCAGAAAATCTCTTTTCAAACTCCTCATCCGCATTAGCATTATCCCCAACAAGAAAGTCAATAATTTTTTGTGTATTTTCCTTATCAAAGGAATAGTGGTATTTGTACTCATCATCGCCCAACATGGACTTAACAGATGGACCGCTATCCACGCCTGAAATCAGCAGTTGTCCCTCGTTGATTTCCGCAAAAACTTCTTTGTTGAGTTGACCGTTTGTGTCCTTGCAAAGCTGAATTTTCTTAAATGTAAACATTCTTTCACCTCATACTATTCATAAATATTTGTGTTAATTGATTAGAAAACCTCTCCACATCCTCAATTTCCTCCCAGTTGACTGCCCTTAGCCCTTCGGTATAAATATGCATGAGACTAAGCAACAGCTGGTCGCTGTAGGCTGGATTGATTTTCCCTTCCCTACGACCTTTGGCGAATAAGGAAAGATAAATTTCATCCATCTTCAAAAGCGTTTGTGGATTGAGAAAACTCGGGTCATTTTTGTAAATCTCCACCATGTTTTTGAAAAATAGCGGGGTCATTTGATTGAGTTTGCTCATTTTGAAATTGGTAATGTCCTTATAAGTTTCCTCAAAAGAAATAGGCGAGTGGATAATTTCTTGATAATGCTCATGAACGTCAGCAAAGGCATTGCGAATGGAAGTGCTGAGCAGATTGTCCTTGCTGTCGTAATAGTTAAAAAGTGTGACTTTGCCAGCCCCAGCTGTTTTGGCGATTTCATTCATGGTAATATCACTTAAACTTTTGGTATTTAGCAAATGAACAGCAGCAAGCTCAATATCCTGCATTTTCTTTTCTTTGCGCAGTTCAAAACCATTTTTCTCGCTCATCTTGCCACACCTCCTTTGCTCTAATTGTATAATAAAACTTTTTATGAACTTATTCAAGGAAAAGGGTACATAATTCTTGCAAATAGGAAATAATGAGAGGATAATACGAACCGTAAAGGAAGTTTTAGTACAAAACTTTTGAGCTTGTTTCACTTTCTGTTTGGTAAGTCTTCGGCAAAAAAGCTTAGCTGAACGAGGAAAAAAGCACAGACTTAGTGGTGCTAAGTCGAGTATTTTTGACGATTTGAAGCCAGTTTTTTTGGCGAAGAATTGCCGAAGTGAGAGTGAAGCAAGCTCTAAGGACTGAGAGGAAAATACAATGACAAAAGTTGTAGAAGTCAAAGGACTGATAAAGAATTTCAAGAGTACACAAGCCTTGAAAGATGTAACTTTTCATGTGGATGCAGGCGAAGTTTTGGGGTATATCGGACCAAATGGTGCGGGCAAATCCACTACTATTCGTATCCTGCTAGGGATTTTACACGCAAGTGGTGGCGAGGCAAAGATTTTTGGCAAGGATGTATGGAAGGATGCGATTGAAATCCACAAACGCATTGCCTATGTTCCGGGTGAGGTCAACTTATGGCCAAATCTTAGTGGTGGAGAAGTCATTGATTTGTTTATGAAATTACAAGGTTCATCTGCTAATAAGAAGCGCCGCGATGAGTTAATCGCCAAGTTTGAGCTTAATCCCAAGAAGAAAGCTCGCTCTTATTCTAAGGGCAATCGGCAGAAGATTGCCTTAATAGCAGCTCTGGCAAGTGATGCCGACCTCTATATCTTTGACGAGCCAACAAGTGGACTGGATCCATTGATGGAGGCAGTTTTTCAAGAAGAAGTAGCTAAAATCAAAGCAGCTGGCAAGGCAATCTTGCTTTCTAGCCATATCTTGAGCGAAGTAGAAAGATTATGCGACCGCGTAGCTATTATCCGACAAGGAGAGATTATCGAAGAAGGCTCACTTGAAGAATTGCGTCATTTGACCCGTTATCAATATCATGTAGAAACCCGCGAAAGACCGAGTTCTTTGGAAACTTTGGATGGTGTCTATGACTTGAGCATTGAGGGCAGCAAGGCAGTATTCCAAGCAGAAAGCGACAAGGTCGATAGTATCCTGCAAGCTATTCTTCCTTATCATGTCCTCAAACTCGAAAGCCAACCGCCAACACTTGAAGAGCTCTTTATGCGTCATTACGAAGGAAAGTAGGTGGAGGTCATGAAAAAACCAATGTATGCAACAGGAGCCATGTTCCTTCATCTACTAAAAAGAGACTGGCTCAAACTGATATTCTGGGTCATTGGAATGCTGGCTTTTGCTGTCTCAGGTTTGGAGAAAATGGAACTACTAGGCAACAATCCAGCAGAACTAGCCCAAATGGGTGGAATGTTTGAAAATCCTGCGATGGTAGCACTAGCTGGCCCAGCTTCGCCCAATCATCATGCGCTAAGTGTCGGTGCCTTTTTCGGACAGACCATGACCTTACTCACTGCGATAACTTTTGCGATTGTTGCTATCATCTATGTCGTCAATCGCACGCGAAAAGAAGAAGATGACGGCACTTTGGAGCTGATACGTTCCTTTAAAGTCGGCAAGCTGGCAAATACCAACTCTGTTGTTTTGATTCTACTTTTGGTGCATATCCTGACAACCCTAGCCATTGCGGGTGTTTTGCAATCACAAAATGTGGCATCTATGAATCACTTCATGGACAATCTGATGTTTGCAGGAGCAGTAAGTTTGCAAGGTTTCTTGTGGGGAGTTCTAGCGTTGTTTCTTGCACAAATCGCACCAGAAGCACAGACAGCAAAAGGCTTTGCTTTTGCATTGTTAGGCATTTTGTATATTGTCCGTATTCCCACAGACATCAACAATCTCAGCTTGTCATGGCTCAATCCATTAAGCTGGTCTTATCTAGTCTTTCCTTACCTAGATAACAATGTCCTACCCTTCGTTTTGATGATAGTTTTAAGTGTAATCGTTCTTGTAGCAAGTTATCGTTTGGAGCTTTCCAGAGATATGAACGCTGGTTTTTTACCAGAAAGTCGTGGGGACGCTCAAGCCAAAAAATCCTTGCTCAGCTATCCGGGGCTAATGCTTCATTTAGAAAAGACCCAAATCCTTTCATGGACGATTGGTTTCTTCATTTTCGGAGCAATCTACGGCTCACTTTTCGGAAGAATGGATGAATTTCTCAATGCCAATGAAACCTTAAAAGCAATCTTCATTGTCGGCTCAGCAGGAAAATTCACCCTGCAAGAGCAGTTTATGTCTACCATTTTTATCATTATGTCAGTCATAGTTGTCTGCTTTGCTGTAACTGGACTAAGCAAAACCATTAGCGAAGAAAAGAAAGGACGACAAGAGCAACTTTATGCAACTGTTCTTAGTCGGACAAAAGTCTATTGGACGCACGTTTGCCTGAGTATTTTCATGGGCTTCATTGGCTTACTTGCCAGCGGTATCGGACTTTTCCTAGCACAAGCAAGCAGTATGAACACACCGATTGCGCTGGATATTGTCATGAAAAGCGCCATGATTGGAATGGTTGGTATTATCTTTATCCTTGCTGTTTTGGCTGTATTGGTCGGTATTTTGCCAAGAATGAGCAGTGTGATTTGGGTATATATCGGCTTTGTATTTTTTGATGTTTATGTCGGAACGCTGATTGACTTGCCTAAATGGGTTGGGAAACTCAATATTTTTGGCTATATTCCTAGAATTCCGATTGAACATATGAATTGGAGCAACGTTTCTGTTATATTGGGGATTTCATTTGTTTTATTGGTTGTTGGGTATTTTGGGTATTTGAAGAGGGATATGATTTCGGATTGATGAGGTATTTTTAGTGAAGTATGGGGATGGAACCGTACTTCACTTTTTTGTATAGCACAAAAAGTTTCCTCGAAATTATTAAAAAATAGTGATATTTTGTCATTAGAAAATACTTGAAAAACGCAAATGTAGTACAATATATTTACGAGGTATTGTTTCACAATACCTTGTAACAATTCGTTGAAAGAATTTGATAATTCTTCCTTCGTTTCATAATTAAAAATTGAAAGGTAAGAAACAATGCAAGGTAAGACTACTGTAAAACAGATGATTCAAGGGAATAAGATTTCTGTGCCAAACTATCAGAGAGCATATTCATGGGATGTGGGGAAAAATTCTGCGCCACGTGAAATTGAGCAGTTTATTATCGATATTGAAGAATATCAAAAAAGCGATAGTAAAGCACCCTATTATTTTGGACATTTTCTTTTTGAAAAAAAGGAGGGTAATCAATTTGCAATAATTGATGGGCAACAGCGGCTGACAACCATTATAATAGCTATCGCAGCTTTATATCGGACTGTCAATAGAGATTTAACTGAAAATGAACAAAAAGAAAAAAATATATTGATTGGAAAGAAATTTGACTATCATTTCTCAACAGTTGATTAAAATAAAATTTTCAAGGATTATGTTCATGAAGGGACAAAGTTTGACTTTGAACCACAAACTTCATCGGCTAGACGTATTAAAGAAAGTTTTGATAAATTCAAAGACTATTTTAGCAATAAAGATGAAGAAGAAAAATTCAAGTTTTTAAAAATTATAGTTAATGCTTCCTGCACTAGATATGTGGTTGAATCAGAGGTAGAAGCTGCACAAATGTTTGTTTTTGAAAATAACAGAGGTAAGAAACCAACTGACTTGGAAATCCTGAAAGCAAATATGATGTTTCAAATTCATTTGCAAAATTCTGAAAATGAAAAGGAAGAAGTGATTAAAGGAATTAAATCAAGATTTGATGGGATCTATAAGGCAATATCTGCAATAGAAGCGTTTGTTACTGAGGATGAAGTGTTGACCTATACATTACGTATTTATAGTAATAAACTAAAAATTAATAGACAACAAGAATTAACAAATATTGATAGAGAACTTAAGGATGATGCAATAAGTTTTTCTGATGAATTTACTCGTGAATTAGAAGAAAACTTTATAAACTTAAAAAGGTTTTACGCGAACGATAGAGAGAATATTTGGGCATTTGAAGAGTTAATTACTCTCAGAGATATTGGATTTGCGATTCCTTTTATTTTAAAAGCATACAAGTTCAACAATTCTCATCAAGAAAAAGCTATGTTGGCTAAATCACTAAGGGACATTATTCTTCGTAATAGATTGGTCAAAAGTAAAAAAGAGCTAGAAGGAAGGCTACAGAAAACATTCGAAGAATATACAGTTGATAATCCAACTGTTGAACCTATCATTAATGGAATTGAGTGGATGAAACAAGGGGGTGATGGTCTTTGGTGGAACAATTGGAATAATGAAAGGGTTTTTGAATCGTTATCTAATCCTAGCAATTACCGGCCAGTTCAGAAATATTTGCTATGGTTATATGAGAATGAACTTCGTAGCACTAAACTCAAAGGGTATCAGAAACAGAAACTATCGGATATAGCAAATGGTGTAGACTTAGAGCACATTGCCCCTGAGAAAGAAAATAAAAACTCGGGTTCGGGTTATGAACCCTATGACGAAGAGATGGAAAAACAATACATTAACTCATTAGGAAATCACTTGTTACTATCATCAAGTCATAATAGAGGGATTGGAAATATTTCATTTAGTTTGAAAAGAGAAAGTTATAAAGAAAGTCCACTCTATCAGCAACGAGAAGTATTTGAGATGACTGAAAATGACCATTTTTGGAATAAAGATAAAATTGATAAGCGTAAAGAAAAAATAATTCAAGCAATCTTAGGGTTGATTTAGAAGGAGGCACCCAAATGGGCAACTGGTACGTAGTAGACAACTTCGGCAACCAACTAGCTGGACCGTTTTTCGACAAAATACTAGCAGAACAGTTTGCAAAAAATATTCCAAATGCAACCGTAGTTTTCAAAGGATAAACAAGAAACGCATTGTCAGAAATTGCAATGACCCCAAAGAGTTACTTTAGGGGTTAAAACTTATTGTTTACAAATAAACCACTAAAAGCACATCAACCAAAGATGTGCTTTTTACCTCTCAAAACCTCCTTCATTTTCAAGATTTTCAGAAAATTCCCCGAAAACACGAACATTAAAATGAAAATCAACTAAGAAATAAAGAATAACATTGTGTATTCTACATCTAGTCTGTAAAATAATTCGAGTACGATATTTCTTGATGAAAAAAACAAGGAGATGGAAATGAAAAAGAATCTTCACTATTTAATCCTTTTAGTAGGTATTGTTTTACTGGTATTTTTCTTGATGATACCTCTTATCCAAAGTATTTTTCCGACATTTCTGTCTGAAAATGGTGGTTTTGCTAACTATAGCCAGTTCTTTACGGACAGTTTTTACCGCGGTATTTATTTTAGAACCGTTCGTGTTTCACTGATTACGACTATCTTGTCCTTTATTTTTGGTTTGCCTACGGCTTACTTTATCGCAAGTGTTAGTAAGAAATGGCGTGCTATTTTAATGGCAGCGACACTTTTCCCACTATTGACTAACCCTGTTGTCCGTGCGTTTGCTTGGATGAATATTTTGGGTCGTAATGGAGTGGTCAATAACTTCTTGATGAATATCGGGATTATCAATGAACCATTAACGATGCTTTTTACTGAGTTTGCCATTATTGTCGGCTCAGTTTACCTTTTCTTGCCAACCATGATTATGACTTTGGTTGGTGTGCTGGAAAATATGGAAGGCGAAATGCTTGAAGCTGCTCAAACACTTGGGGCTTCTCCGATGCGTGTTTTTGCCAAAATCATTATTCCACTATCCCTTCCGGGTGCGGTTGTCGGGTCTATCTTAGTGTTTGTAGGAACACTGACTGCTTATACCACTCCGCGTTTATTGGGTGGGAACCAGCGTATGATGATGGCGACTTTCCTTTTCCAACAAGGAACCGCTCTTGGTAACTGGAACAATGCGTCTGTTATCGCCTTTATCTTGATTGTAACGACTGTTGTTGTTATGAAACTTCTTAACTTTATTGCCAATAGACTAGACAAAAGGGGGGCACAAAATGCTTAAAAATAAGGGAATGACCGCAGTGGCGATGCTTGTTTTTATCTTTTTATTCATGCCGCTTGTCTTGATTGTTATTACATCTTTTGGTGAAGCACCTGCTATTCAGTTTCCAATTCAAGGCTTTACTTTTGCTTGGTATGGCAATGCTTTGCGCAACCAGTCCATGATTAACAGCTTCTTCTTGAGTTTGGAAGTGGGTATTCTTGCGACAGTTCTATCTATTATCATCGGTGTTCCTGTGTCTTATGTTTTGGCACGTTACTCTGTCAAAGGTCGTGAGTTGCTAAAAGGATTTTTCCTTTCGCCAACTTTAATCCCCGGTATTGTTATCGGGTTTACGCTTTTCCAAAATATCGTGGTTCGCTTGCAAGTGCCTGTTTTCCAAGGGTTACTTATCGGGCATTTCTTGATTTCCATTCCTTATATCATCCGTGTGGTTGGTTCAAGTATGGAGCAGTTGGACTTTTCGATTGAGGAAGTAGCTTGGACGCTTGGTTGTACTCGTTTGAGAGCTTTCTTGCAGATTGTTCTGCCAAACGTGACATCTGGGATTTTCGCAGCATTTATGTTGGCATTTGTTAATTCCTTTAACAACCTGCCAGTGAATATGTTCCTATCAGGACCGGGTGTGACTATGTTGCCAGCCCAGTTGTTGAGCTTTTTGGAATTTAACTACGACCCAACTGTTTCAGCGATTTCAGTTATGTTGATGATTTTAACCGTTGCTTTGATGTTCTTGATTGAAAAGACATTGGGCATTGCATCTATCGTTTAGTGAGGTAAGAAGATGAGTTTTGTTGATTTAAAAGATATTCGTGTCAGCTATGATGGCAAGCAGAATATTTTAGAAGAATTGAATATTTCTATGGAAAAAGGGGAATTGGTTTCTCTTTTGGGTCCATCAGGTTGTGGGAAAACAACGACCTTGCGTGTTATCGCAGGCTTGATTACGCCAAATGATGGCGAATTTAAGGTAGATGACGAAGACTTGACCAAAGTTCCAGTTCATAAGAGAAACTTTGGTATGGTATTCCAGTCTTATGCCTTGTTCCCTCATTTGACAATCAAGGAAAACGTAGCTTTTGGTTTGAAACTTCGTAAAGTTTCTAAAGCAGAAACAGCTGAACGTGTAGCCAAAATGCTTGAGATTTGTGGACTGGAAGCTCTAGGCGACCGTTATCCAAAACAACTTTCAGGTGGACAAAGACAGCGTGTTGCTTTAGCTCGTGCCTTGATTATTGAGCCAAAGCTTTTGCTTTTGGATGAGCCACTTTCAAACTTAGATGCCAAATTGCGTATTGCGATGCGTATTGAAATCAAGCGTATCCAACGTCAATTAGGTATTACCACAGTCTTTGTAACACATGACCAAGAAGAATGTTTCTCTATTTCCGACAAGGTTGCGATTATGAACAAAGGGGTTATCGAGCAATACGATACACCTGAAAATATCTACAGCTTGCCAAAAACTAAGTTTGTAGCAGAGTTTATCGGTTTTGAAAACTTCTTTGAAGTAAGCAAAAACGAGAATGGGCAATACCTCACTCAAAACGGATTGGTAGTGGAAACACAACTAACCAACCCAACGGCAGATACTGCCACAGCAACTATCCGTCCTGATGATATTGAAATCCAAGAAAATGGCGAACTGACAGGTAAAGTCCTCGTTCGTACCTTCTTAGGAAAAGCACATCAGTACGAAGTTGAAACAGCTATCGGCAAATTACTTGTCAATGGCGATGACAAAACTGTTTTCAAAACAGGCGATGAGATTAGCCTCCATCTACCTGCTGAAAAATTAATTATTTTGGAAAAATAAAAAGCACATATCAAAAGGAGATTGTAATGAAGAAATTACTACTTGCCGGCTTGGCAACAGCAGCAGCTCTTACTTTGGCAGCTTGCGGAAACAACAACGCATCAGACACTGGTTCAACAAACGGTGAAGCAAACAACGAATTGCTTGTATCAACATTTGGTTTGAGCGAAGACATCGTGAAAAGCGACATCATCGCACCATTTGAACATGAATTTGGCGCAAACGTAACGCTTGATACAGGAAATGCGGCAGACCGTTTCAATATGTTTGTCAACAATCCCAACCAAAACATTGACGTAATGGAGCTTTCTCAAAACTTCGCTACTCAAGGTTATACAGATGGCTTGTTCTACCCAATCACTGAAGCGGAAGTTCCGAACTTGGCTGACTTAACTGATGCAGCTCGTGAAGTATTTGAAAACGGTGGCGGCGTTCCTTACGCAGTAAACTCTATCGGTATCATTTACAACCGCGAAGCAGTTGGTCGCGAAATCACTTCATGGGATGACCTTTGGGCTGATGACTTGCGTAACGCAGTAGCAATTCCAAACATCACAATCACTGGTGGCCCATTGTTCATGCACGTTGCAGCATTGCACGCAAATTCAACTATCGGCGAAGACAAAGGTGCAGGTGCTTTTGAAGCATTAGAAGCGCTACGTCCAAACATCTTTGCTACTTACACTGGTTCTTCTGAATTGGCTAACCTTTTTGCAGGTGGCGAAATCAAAGTTGCAGTTATCTCTGAATTTGCAGTAGGTATGGCTCAAGACGCAGCGCCTGGACTTACTTACTTCGTTCCTGAATCAGGTACATTTGCCAACTTTAATACTGTAAACATCCCTAAAGGTGCAGCAAACAAAGAATTGGCTTTGAAATTCATCAACTACCGTTTGTCTGAAGCTTCTCAAGCAAGCAAAGCTCAATCACTTGGTGAAGGTCCAACAAACAAAAATGTTACATTAACACCTGAACAAGCAGGCAACCTAACTTACGGTGCGATTGCTGAGCGTTCACACCCAGTTGACTTCCGTATGGTAAATGAAAACTTGGCTGACTGGATTAACCAGTGGAACCGTATTATGAGTAACTAATATATGAATTAAAAGGCGGGATATTTTCTCGCCTTTTTATGTTAAAATAGTGATATTGATGTTTGAAAAAAACAATACTTGGAGGAAATTATGCAAGCTGACCTAATCATCAAAGACGTCCTCGTCTTCCGCACGCCTAAGCGTGTGTTTGAAAAAATGAATGTTGCTATTCGTGGCGACCAATTTTACTATCTGACAAACAAGGAAATGAATTCCTCAACTGCTGAAATCGTTGATGGCACTGGAAAATATATGGTGCCGGGGCTGATTGATATTCACATGCATATCGAAAGTTCTATGACAACACCGAGCATTTTTTCTGAGGCAGTTCTGCCATTTGGATTAACAACTATCGTTGCCGATGCACATGAGATTGCTAATGTCTTTGGATTGGAAGGGCTGGAGGAGTTCATGAAAGCTCAAACCAAGCTGGATATTTTCCATGCCATTCCGTCTTCTGTTCCGTCAACGACACCTGAACTAGAAACAACTGGCGGAATTATCGGTGTGGTGGAAGTGGAAAAACTGCTTGAAAACCCAAAAGTTATCGCACTAGGCGAAGCTATGAACTTCAAAGGAATTGCTTATGACCCCAATTCATTGATTGCCCAGCTTATTCGTTTGTGCAAGGAAAAGCGTCCAACAATGGCTTTGGAAGGGCATATTCCGACCATTTATGATGAAGAATTGGCGGATTTTCTTTTGAGCGGGATTTCCAGCGACCATACGCACCAGTTTGCTGAGCATATAATGGACAAGATGAACGCTGGTTTGTTTATCCAGTTTCAAGGAAAATCTATCACGCCTGAGACAATGGCGGTTATTCGCGAAAATGAATTGTATGATTTTGCCTGCCTAGTGACTGATGACATCATGGCAGATGACCTCTTGCATGGGCATTTGGATGAGATTTTGAGAAAAGCAGTACGTTGTGGCTTGCCGATTAATGAGGCGATTTACATGACGACCTACACGCCTGCGCGAAGAATGTCGCTTAATGACCGCGGGATGATTGCTCCGGGTCGTAAGGCGGACTTTATTTTGCTGGATGATTTGGAAGAATTTAAGATTTCTTCTGTTTACAAATCAGGTGAAAAAGTACAGCCGACAAAATACCCTGAGCAAGTGGAAAACTTCCCAGCCCACTTTTTCCAAAGTGTCAACGCGCGTGAATTGACCGCAGATGATTTGGAAATAAAGGTTGACGGAAATGTCAATTCTATCAAGTGCAACGTGATTACAAAAGCAGAAGTTGAGACTTTTACTAAGCGAATTGAAAAAGAATTACCTGTCAAAGACGGCAAGTTAGACTATGTCGGTGGCGATTGTGCCTTGATTTTGGTGCAGGAACGTTACGGCAAAAACGGCAATATCGGCTATGGTTTGATTGAAAAGCCGATTAGTAAAAAAGGAGCCATTGCCACAACATGGGCGCATGACCACCACAATCTCATGCTTATGGGGAACGATATTGAAAGTATGCTGGTCGCTCAAAAGGAACTGCTGAAAATGCAGGGTGGCTATGTGGTTGTGGAAGACGGCGTAGTTACTGCAACTTGTCGCTTAGAAGTCGGCGGGATTGTAAGTCTAGCACCAATCGAAGAAGTCGGGGCGGATATGCAAAAAGTTCGTGCAGCCATGCAGGCACTTGGCTACAAGAATGCCAATGAAATCATGTCCTTTTCAACCCTGTCACTGCCAGTATCTCCAGCCATTAAGATGACGGACTTTGGTATGATGGATACCAAATCGCAGATTTTTTACCCAGTGATTTGTGAATAAAATGAGGAATAGCGGAGCAATCATGTGCTAAATGATTTCGCTTTTATCAAAGAAAGATAAATTTTACCTGTAAAACAAGTGCAATCTTACGAACCAATCAAAAGGGGACAAAAAATGAAACAACTAATAACAAACGTCCACATTCTAACAATGGACGAGCAAAACACCGAATACAAGGACGGCTATCTACTAATAGAAGAAAACCGCATTGCACAAATGGGTTTCATGAAAGACACGCTACCTACTGCCGACAAAATTGTTGACGGTCAACAAGGCATTCTCATGCCCGGCATGATTAACACGCACACACACGTTGGGATGATACCTTTTCGCTCATTGGTGGATGATGTGCCTGACAGCCTGCGAAGATTTCTCTTTCCAATGGAGGCAATCATGCATGCGGATTTGGTCAAGGCTTCGGCAAAATATGCTATGGCGGAAATGCTTTTGGCAGGCGTGACTAGCTTTTGCGATATGTATTACTTTGAAGATGACATCGCACAAGCAGCAAGCGACATGAAAGTCCGCGCACTTTTGGGGCAGACCATCATTGATATGAAAACTCCTGACTATGAAAATGCGGCACTTGCCTTGAAAGACAGCGAGAATTTCCTAGCAAAATGGGCAGATAAGGAGCTTATCCAGCCAATCTTAGCCCCTCATGCACCAAACACATTGACCAAAGAACAGCTGGAAACTGTCCTAGAAATTAGCAAAAAACACAACACGCGCATCATGATGCACGTCGAAGAAATGACCTATGAAATGGACAAATTCCGTGAAGAATACAACCAAACGCCGATTGAATTCCTCGAAGATTTAGGCTATTTTGAGCATGATTTCCTCATGGCACACTGTATTTTGATGAATGAAAACGACATTCATATCGTCAAAAATTATCCAAAAGTGAAAATCGCTCACTGCATTACGGCAAATACCAAATCGGCAAAAGGCATTGCGCCAGTCAAGTTGATGAAAGAAAACGGGATAACTGTAGCTCTGGGAACAGATGGTCCATCAAGTGGCAACACGCTAGATTTGTTCACGCAAATGCGCATGACACCAAACTTCCAAAAGGTCGCAAACCTTTCAAGAGACATCTTCCCAGCCAAAGAAATCGTTGAAATGGCTACAATCGAGGGAGCCAAAGCACTCGGACTGGAAGAAAAAGTCGGCACACTTGAAGTCGGCAAACAGGCGGATATGGCATTACTTGAAACCCAATCTGTCAATATGTTCCCGATTTTCAATCCTTATTCAGTAGTGGTCTATTCAGCTAGAGCGGAAAACGTGTCGCACACTTGGGTCAACGGTCAGCTTCTGGTTGCGGACGGTAAGTTGGTTGAACAAAGTCTTGAAGATTTGCGTACTGAATTGTACGCACAAATGAATGAGTTTGTGAAAGAAGCCAAACGACGTGGGGAAGAAGACTAGGTTATTGATAAATAATACAAGGTTTACACCCTGTTACTTTTTTGTTATAATTTTGTAATGAAGAACGAGCAAAAGGAAGTGAACGCATGGAATTAACTTTTTATTGGTACCCCAAATGTTCCACTTGCAAGGCGGCGAAAAAGCAACTGGAAACAAGCGCGAGCTTGACCCTAGTTGACATAAAAGAAACGCCACCTACAAAAGAGAATATCCTCAAATGGATGAACCAAGGTGACTTTACCATAAAAAATTTTTTCAACACTTCCGGACTAAGCTACCGTACTTTAGGGATGAAGGACAAAATCGACCAACTAACCAAAGAAGAGGCAGCAGCTCTACTTGAAACAGACGGTATGCTGATTAAGCGCCCGCTATTGCTTGATGCAACTGGCAGGCTTGTGCGTATCGGCTACAAAGAAGAAAGTTACAAAGAGGTATTAGCAAATGAGTGATTTAATAGAAATAACCAAAGACGAATGGTGGATGCAAATTCAAGGCCCGCTTGTCCGACTAGGTATTAGCGAACAGCTGCAAGAAGACATTGGCAAAATCCACGCAGTCACATTCCCACCAGTTGGTGCCTATATTTTGGAAAATGACATCATTTGCGAATTGGACGCAGAAAACTTTGATTCCAAACTTCCTTCTATCTTAGAAGGCGAGATTTTGGAGTTTAATCAAGAGGCTTTGCTTAATCCTGAACTCTTAAATTCAAAGAGTACCAAAGAAAATTGGCTTGTTTTAATGAGACTTGGTAAGGATATTGACATTACGAATGATTAATAGAACGTTTCTGACCTTCGGGTTGGAGCGTTTTTCTTTTCCGCACACAATACCTAATTGAAAAAAATTCTCATTCTCAACTAGAAGATTTCTATTGATAATTCCCCAAAATCGTACTATTCTAGCCATAGAAAGAGGGAGATTATTGTGAGCAAACAAGAAAAACAAGCATTCATTTCAACGATTATTTGTCTGGTTTTCATGTTGGCAGGCTTTATCGTTCAACATACAACGGGTGAGTTTTATCAAGTATTCTTTGCTGTTGCTATTGTCGGTGGTGGTTGGAAACAGACCTGGGAGGGTATAAGCGAGCTCTTTTATGACAAGGTCTTGAATGTTGACTTACTAATGGCATTAGCAGCAATCGGTGCAGCCATTATCGGCAACTGGTTTGAAGGAGCCATGCTCATCTTTATCTTCTGCCTGTCTGGTGCTTTAGAAGAATACACCACGAACAAGAGTTCTAAAGAGATTACCGCTCTGATGAAAATGCAGCCAACGACTGCCATGAAGATTTTCCCTGATGGGCAAACCAAAGAAGTCGATGTCAAGGAGCTAGAGGTTGGCGACAATCTAATGGTAGCAAAAGGTGCAGCAGTAGCGATTGACGGGGTTATTACCAAAGGAACAACCTCTATTGATGAGGCAGCAGTCAGTGGCGAGAGTGTGCCGGTGGATAAGACACAAGGCGACAATGTATTTGCTGGGACTATCAACACAGGACTTGCCTTTACCATGTCAGTGACCAAACGAGCAGATGATACGCTTTTTGCGAAGATTATTCAGCTGGTTGAAAAAGCTCAAGCAACCAATAGCAATACGGCGAATTTTATTGAAAAAATCGAAAATGTCTATGTGCGGATTGTGCTGATTATGGTGCCACTTATGATATTGTTGCCCCATTTTCTGCTGGGTTGGACTTGGAATGAGAGTTTTTATCGAGGCATGGTTCTTTTGGTTGTGGCTAGTCCTTGCGCTTTGGTTGCATCTGCCACACCTGCCACACTAGCGGCAATCTCAAATGGTGCAAAGCGCGGTGTCTTGTTCAAGGGCGGACAATTTCTGGAAGAACTTTATGATGTGAAAGCTATCGCTTTTGACAAAACTGGCACACTGACCCGAGGCAAACCGCAAGTAACAGACGAATATTTCTTTGGGGACAAGGAAGAATTGCTAGAAGTTTTGCTGGCGATGGAAAGTCATTCGACCCACCCCTTAGCCGCAGCAATTTTGGATTACTACAAAGCTCAACCAACTGCTAGCAACATAGAAGTAGAAGAAGTCGCAGGATTTGGTCTGAAAACTACCTACAAAGGAAAAACCTATAAAGCAGGAAAATCAGCGGACACTAGCGCCCATGAGGAATTGATTGAAAACCTCATAAACAACGGGAAAACCTTAATTTTCCTAAGTGTTGACGAAAAACTGCAAGCCATTATTGCCCTACTAGATGTGGCAAAAGAAGAAAGCAAATCTGCTATTGCCTACTTTAAATCTCAAGGCATTCACACATCCATGCTGACAGGCGACAACGATGGAACAGCCAAAGTGATTGCCAATGAAGTCGGGATTGATGCTTATTATGCCAATCTTTTACCTCAGGACAAGACGGATTTAATTGAAAAGCAAAAGGAAGAATTCAAGGTCAATGCTATGGTAGGTGACGGGATAAATGATGCGCCGGCACTTGCTACAGCAGCCATTGGTGTTGCCATGGGCGAGGGGAGTGATGTGGCGATGGAAGTGGCGGGCATGGTGCTGATGAAAAACGACTTAGGCAAGCTGGTTACTTCCCACAAGCTAGCCAAAAAACTCCATCGCATTGTTTTCCAAAATATAGTATTCTCTGCTAGTGTGATTATACTCCTTATCTTATCCAATTTCTTTCAAGTCATTACCTTGCCACTTGGTGTGGTTGGGCATGAGGGGAGTACGATATTGGTTATTCTGAATGGTTTGCGGTTATTGCGGGATATAAGGTAAAAAGAGACGAGTGTATGCTCGTCTTTTTTACAGGCTCACGATTGTTGTTGGAAAGTAAAAAAATATAGCTTATCAAAGAAAAAAAGTCCTAGATAGTGTAGTATAAACTTAGAAAAATCATAGGGGAGATACAGATGAAGAAATTATCAGTGATTATACCTTGCTACAACGAAGAAGAAAGTATTCCCTACTTCTTTGAGGCAATGGAAAAAGTGCAGGAGCAAATAGAGTATCAGTTTGAGTATATATTTGTTAATGATGGTTCTAAAGATGATACTTTGGGGGTTTTGCGAAGTTTACACGCAAGTAACTTAGACAAGGTCAGCTATCTTTCTTTTTCGCGTAATTTTGGTAAGGAAGCGGCCTTGTATGCGGGGTTAAAGGAAGCAACTGGCGAGCTTGTGACGATTATGGATGTGGACCTGCAGGACCCGCCTGAGCTGTTGCCGCAGATGATTGCGGGGATAACTGAGGAAGACTATGACTGCGTGGGGACTAGGCGGGCGGATAGAAAGGGCGAGCCTGTTATTCGCTCTTTGTTTGCTAAGATTTTTTACCGTATGGAAAACAAGGTCAGCTCGACGGAGATGGTTGATGGAGCTCGTGATTTTCGTTTGATGACTAGGCAGATGGTGGATGCCATTTTGCAGATGTCAGAGTATAACCGTTTTTCTAAAGGCTTGTTTGCTTGGGTTGGTTTTAAGACTAAATATATCTCCTTTGAAAATGTGGAGCGTACGCATGGAAAGACTTCTTGGAACTTCTTTAGTCTTTTTCGTTATTCAGTAGAAGGAATTATCAATTTCTCGGAGTTTCCGCTGCGTTTGGCTACATTTTTCGGTACACTGTCCTTTGTAGTTGCCTTTGTTATGGCAATATTTTTCACCTTGAGGACACTATTCTTTGGTAACCCAACAGATGGTTGGACATCAACAACGGTTATTATCCTGTTTATTGGTGGCGTGCAGTTATTGGCGCTTGGTGTCATTGGCGAGTACATTGGTCGGATATTCTTAGAGACCAAGAAACGTCCTGTCTTCATCGTGCAGGAAACCAGTAGGAAAAAAGAGGAGTAATGTGTATTATGAAGAAGTTTTTCTATTATGCTTTGAGCTTTCTCCTGCCTATAGTCTTTTTGCTGGGCTTAGGGTTTTATCTAGGGATTACGCCATTTGGCAATTCCAACTTGGCAGTAAGTGATTTGGGCACGCAATATCTGCCCTTTTTTGCGTACTTGCGACAGATTGCTAGTGGTCATGCCAATGTTTTTTATTCCTTTTCCATTGGCATGGGAGCAAAAGTGCTACCCTTAGCGGCTTATTACTTGCTCAGTCCTTTTAATCTTTTGTTTCTAGTCTTTCCTAATCAGGATGTGGATGTGTTGGTTAATCTGGTCATTATGTTGAAGATTGCCTGTATCAGTAGTGCCATGCTCTACTACTTGGAGAAGACTTACAAGAAGTTGGAGTTTTCTCAGCTTGCCTTTTCCTTTGCTTATGCCTTGAGTAGTTTTGTAGCGATTTACCTAACCAATCTCATGTGGCTTGACGCGTTGATTTTCTTGCCCTTAGTTACCTTGAGCCTGCAACGATTAATCAATAAGAAGAAGGGGCTTGCTTTTTCGCTTTTGATTTTCCTTAGCATTGTGACCAACTATTATATGGGCTACATGATGTGTTTATTTGCTGTTTTCTACTATATATACTGGACTTTGAAGAATACGGATTGCGCTTCGGTCAAAGAGTATCTGCAGAAAACCAAACAGGACTTAATCAGGTTTATCCAGTACGCTTTCTTGGGTGGGGCTATGTCGGCATTTATTCTCATCCCAGCACTTGTCGGAATGATGCACACAGGCAAGACAGAGTTTAGTCTGCTGACCTTCCTTCCTTATCCCAATTTTCTAACGGATATTTTCGTGCAGCTTGGCTTGGATAATACCAACTTCGCTAGTCGTTTGTACCATCTGCCAGCTATCTATGCAGGGGTTTTGCCAGTATTCCTAGTGATTTTGTATTTTAAACTTCCCTTTACCAGAAAGGAAAAATGGCTCAAGTTTTACTTGCTTACGACCTTGTTTTTAAGTTTTTTTATTCAGACCATTAATGCGGTTTGGCATATGTTCCAGCGAACTGCGGGCTTTCCCTTCCGTAATAGCTATATGTTTAGCTTTGTGGTCTTGATTATTGCTTATGAGGCTTGGCAGAGGCGTGAGGAAATAAGCAAAAAAATGATTGTTTGCACCCTTTTTTCCCTTTTGATTTTGCTAAGTATCGGCTATATTTCGGCAAATCTTGGCTTTGGTTATTATGGCGTATTTGATTTGACGCCTAATATTTACCTATATGTTTGGTCGATTGTTCTCTTTTTGCTAGCAAGTTTTCTGCTACTAAACAAGCACAAGAAAGTCGTTGTCGGGCTAATACTTGCCTTCTTTTTCCTAGACAGTTCTGCCAATTTTGCACAAATGGTTGCACAAATCCCCTTTGGGCAAAGGTCTTCTTTTGAAAACTATCAGAAAAAGTTAGCAGATAGTTTGCCACAAGGAGATAGTTCAGTGCTTTTGCGTGTGCAGAACAATCTGACAAAAGAACATTCTGGCTACAATGATGCTCTTTTACAAAGCTTTTATGGTGTGAGTAATTACAGCTCAACTCTTGATGAAGGCTTGCGAGTAACCCTGCAAAATCTCGGGCTATTTTCCAAAAATGAGCGAAGAATAATGGACAAAGGATTAACTGCTTTTACGTCCTTCTTGCTAAATGTTAATTACGAAATCTTAGCAGACGGACAAATCCAACAAATAAATCCTCAACAATCAAGCATTGCCTATCTTTTTCCAGACTGGACAAATCTGCATTTGGAAACAAAAGAACCTTTTTCCAATCAAAATAGACTTGCCAAATCCATTATGCAAGATGGCACGTTCTCATTATTTGACCGACAGGTCATGCAAAATAAAGTTACAAATGTATGGACAACAAAAGCAAGTAGCACCGGTCAACTCTATATCTATTTGCGTGGAAAAGAAGAAGTACTAGTAGAAGTCTGGGTAAATGGACAACGTGAAAGGGTGCAAGTACAAGCCAATCGCCCAGCACTTTTACAGCTGGCAGATGTTAAGCAAGGTGACCAAATCGAGCTAAAAATCACTGGTTATCATAATGCAAATATCCCAGAAGATGCCGTACAGATTCTGAAAACTGAGGAACTAAATCAAGTGCTAGAGCGCATGAACCAGAAAAAAGTCCAGCTAGATTACGATGCAAGACAAAACATATTTAGTGGAACGATTGAAACTGCCCAAGACAGCCATCTCTTCCTGTCCATTCCTTACGACAGCCAATGGCAAGTCCTACTAAAGGGTAAAGAAGTTCCAGTAAAGGCAACACTGGACGAAACCTTTATGAGCGTGCCAATTCCAGCGGGCAAACATGAAATTGAGATACGCTTTACGCATAGTCTCTTTAAGCTTTCCGCAGGTATTTCTATTGCGGCGACACTTATGCTTATGGTCTTAAGTATTTATCATCAGAAAAAAGAATAATGGTCAGTTCCCTCCTGTTTTTATGCTACAATAGTAGGAATAGGAGGGATATTTATGCAGTTTTTACCCAAGTTAATCACACGATTGAATATCACGATTTTTCTCTTGCTTATCCAGATTGTCTTAGTAATCATTTTTCTTTTTCAGTTTATTTATCTGTTGCCGATTATTTCGGTTGCCAGCTACATTATTAGCTTTCTTATCCTTTTATTTTTGGTCAAAAAGGATATCGAGTCTGATTATAAGACTATTTGGGTTATTGCCATTATGGGACTGCCAATATTGGGTGGTGTTTTTTATTTGATGTTTCGCAACAATCATTTGAGTAGCAAGATTACCAACAAAATCTTTGCTGAGCATGAGTTGATTACTGCCGAATTAGAGAAGAAACGGCGTGCGTCAACTAGAGAGTTGATTGATAGTCCGCGTCGGGAAAGCTTTTTTGACTACATAGAAAACGACAGCTCTTATGTTGTCTATCGAAATGTTGATTGCCGTTATTTTTCTTTTGGGCAGGAAATGTTTGCCGATATGTTAAACGAGATTGAAAAGGCGGAAAAATATATCTTTTTGGAATATTTTATTCTTTCTGAAAGTCAGATGTTGGAGCTTTTGATTGAAAAGCTCAGTCAAAAAGCTGCACAAGGTGTGGATGTTCGGTTGATTTATGATGATATTGGCTCCCATAAGTTGTTTACGAATTCCTTTGTTGCTCTTTTGAAGGACAAGGGCATTAAAACGGTGCGGTTTAATCCTTTTGTGCCTTTTATCTCGGTCATTATGAACCACCGAGACCATCGGAAAATTTTGGTGATTGACGGGAAAATTGCCTTTAATGGTGGGATGAATATTGGCGATGAGTATATCAATCGTAAAAAACGTTTTGGTGTTTGGAAAGATACGGGTGTTCGTTTAAAGGGCGAGGCGGTCACGAGTTTTACCATGATGTTTATTGAGTCATGGAATTCTTTTTGTAAAAAGGATGAGCGGATTACTGGTTTGGCTGATTTTTCTAGTGCGCCTTTGCTTGAGGAGCGTGCAGGCTTGGTTGTTCCATATGGGGATACGCCTTTGGATAATGAGCCTTTGAGTGAGAATATTTATATTGATATTCTCAATCAGGCCAAGGACTATGTTTATATTTTTACTCCTTATCTGATTATTAGTGAGAAGATGACTTATGCGTTGAAAATGGCGGCAAAGCGTGGGGTGGATGTACGGATTGCGACGCCGGGTATTCCGGATAAGCGGATGGTTTATCGTTTGACGCGCTCCTATTATCGTTATTTATTGCCTAGTGGGATAAAGATTTATGAATATACGCCGGGATTTTTACATGCCAAGAATTTTTTGTCGGATGATAAGATTGCGGTGGTTGGGACGATAAATATGGATTTCCGTTCCTTGCATTTGCATTTTGAATGTGCGACTTTGATGTATAAAACTTCGACGATTGCGGATATTAAGCAGGATATGCTGGAGACTTTCGAGGTGTCTAAGCAGGTCAGTCAGGCGAAGAAGAAACGGGAGTTTTGGCATGAACTAGTGGATGCGATTTTGCATTTGTTTGCTCCTATGTTGTAGAGGAGAAGAACTTGTTCTAAAAGTCTTCCGCCTACTTTGAAATACGAACATTAGAGCAGCAGGACGGAAGCGACCTCGAAAAACCCGCGAGTTCCATTCCTCGTGAGCCTCAAACTTACTCTAACCGCTAAAGCGGAAAGAGTAAGTAATTCATTCACGCCTAATCGGCTGCGGGAATGTTCGTATTTCAAAGTAGGCTACAGACTTTTGGGTCAACCTGAAGTAATTCATTCACGCCTAAGACACTGTGTCAACGTTCGGGTTTTGAAGTGGCTGGAAGATTATGGGGCGGTTTCTTCTTTCAAATAAAAATCTTGAAAATTCTGACATTTTGGGCAGGAAAAAGTATATAATATTATTTGTAGTAATTTATTAGAAAAGGGAGACAATGGAATGAAATTTACTGAATTTGAATATGTTCGTCCGGATTTTGAGGCGAATAAATCGGCGTTTTTGGCCTTGATTGGAGAATTGGAAGCAGCTGGTTCGGCTGATGGGCAGCTTGAGGTGGTTGCGAAGATTAATGAGTTGAGAAATCATCTGCAAACCTACTGGCAAACTGCTTCTGTTCGTCATTCGATTGATACGCGTGATGAGTTTTATGATGGAGAAAACAACTTCTGGGACGAGCATGGTCCGCTTTTTCAGGAGTTGAATAGCAAGTTTTACGCGACTTTGCTCAACTCAGAATTTAAAGCTCAGTTAGAAGAAAAGCTGGGCAAGCAATTTTTCGATATGGCAGAACTCAGCCTAAAAGCCTTTTCGCCAGAGGTAATTGAAGACTTACAAGAGGAAAACAAGCTAGCAAGTTCTTACCAAAAATTGATGGCGACAGCGAAAGTGGAATTCCAAGGAGAAGAATTGACTTTACCTGCTTTAAGCAAACATCTTTTGGACAAAGACCAAAATGTGCGTAAAGAGGCAGCAGTAGCGAAGTTTGGCTTTTTTGCTGAGCAAGAGGCGACGATTGATGAGCTTTATGACAAATTAGTCAAAATCCGTACAAAGATTGCTAAAAAGCTTGGTTTCAATAATTTTGTTGAACTAGGGTATGTTCGCATGAAACGTACCGATTACAATGCGGATATGGTAGAAGTTTTCCGCAAGCAAGTTTTGGATTATATCACACCTGCGGCAAGTGAGCTTTATGAAGTGCAGAAAAAACGTTTGGGCTTTGACCGCCTGCAGTATTTTGATGAAAACTTTGAATACCTAAGTGGAAACGCTACGCCGAAGGGCACACCTGAGTGGATTGTTGAAAATGGTCGTCAGATGTATGCGGAGCTTTCACCTGAAACCAAAGAATTCTTCGACTTTATGGTGGATAACGAACTTTTGGATTTGGTCAATAAAGAGGGCAAGGCTGGTGGTGGTTACTGTACTTACCTGCCTGATTTGAAAGCTCCATTTATTTTCTCAAACTTTAATGGAACTAGTGGCGATATTGATGTCTTGACCCACGAGGCAGGGCACGCCTTTCAGGTTTATGAGTCTCGCTGGATTGAAACACAGGAGCTGAATTTCCCAACCTTTGAGGCTTGCGAAATCCACTCCATGAGTATGGAATTCTTCACTTGGCCTTGGATGGAGAACTTCTTTAAGGAAGATGTGGATAAGTACAAGTATTCGCATCTGGGCTCGGCTATTCGCTTTATTCCTTATGGCATTACCGTTGATGCCTTCCAGCATTTTGTTTATGCCAATCCGGATGCAACACCTGATGAGCGTAAAGCTGCATGGCGTGATTTGGAGAAACAATATTTGCCACACAAGGATTATGAGGGCTGTGAGATTTTGGAAAAAGGAGCTTGGTGGTTCCAGCAGGCGCATATTTTCCTAAGTCCTTTCTATTATGTGGACTATACTTTGGCGCAGATTTGTGCCTTGCAGTTCTGGAAGAAAATGCAGGAAGACCGCGAGAATGCTTGGGCGGACTACTTGCGTATCTGCCAAGTTGGCGGAACCAAATCTTTCCTAGAAATTGTGGAATTGGGTAATCTCAAATCGCCTTTTGAAGAGGGAACGGTTGAGGAGATTATTCCGGTGATTTCTGGTTGGTTGAAGGAACATGAGGGAGTGGAATAGATTTCATTCTTTGTGCTTAGGCTAAAGGGCTGTGGTATAAGTCTTCCGCCTATTCATAAATACAAACATTGGGGCAACAGGACGGAAGCGACTTCGGCAAATACCGCCGAAATCCATTCCTCGTGAGCCTTAAACTTAGAGTAAACGGCAGATCCGTCAACTCTAAGTAATTCATTCACGCCTAGACGTGTTGCTACAATGTTTGTATTTTCCAAGAATTAGTCCTTGCATTAAATTGTCATGCTCGCATAATAAAATTTTTTGCGGGCATTTTCTTTTTTGATTTCAAAGCCGAGCTGCTCTAGTTCGGCTTTTTTCTGATAGGTTGATTTGGCAACTACTCGTTTTTTAGCAACACGAAGTGCCTCTTTGACGTGATGTTCGCTCAGCCAATCTGTTGCTGCGGCTGATTTTATCACTTGAATGCCGATAGATGAAGGAATAGTTTCTTCAAACATGAAGTCAAAATAAACAATATCAAAGCTGTCATCCTCAAAGGTTTTCAGCAAATCTAAATTATCTCCATGTAGCAAGTTAATTGGCGCAAATAGCTCGGCAGTTTCTGGATGTTCTTTTTGATAAAACTTCATTCCCTCGCGCAAGATGAGATAAAGCGGGAAACTTTTTTCACAGGCTGTTACTTTACTTCCGACAAAGCCAGCTACTAAGCTATCTGCTAGTAAACCAGCTGTTCCGTCAAAGAAAGTCATCCCTTTTTCCAGCTCGCAAGCCCGAACCAATCCGTCATTTCCGCCTTTTTCTAGTTGGCGAATGCGTTGAAAGGTCATATTTGGGTGGAAGAAAACTTCTTGAGACCCAAGCTCATAGTAGCTCAAGCCTCGTAGGGAATTGGTTACGAATATTTGCTCATCTATTGTCTCTAGCATTCCCTTTACCGTACGTTTTTCTCGCGCCACAAAGGGAATATGGAATTCCTCAGCTAGTTTTTTTGCCTGAGCTAGCAGTTCAGGTGTTTCATCAAAAGCGGTTGTGATTATCATAGAAATACCTCGTAGTCATTTGTTTTATCTTTCCACATTCTTCTTGCAAAAGCAAGAATAAGTTTATTCTTAAATTTAGTTAGTTTAACTGTTGACAAACGAAATAAATGATGTATAATTCATTTTGTTAGGTTGAACAAAACAAAAGCTAACTAAACAACAATGAAATGGAGTGATAACTTATGAAACTATATATGACAATCAGAATGATACTTTACGTTGGAGCAATCGGACTTGCGATTTTGCTTTAACCACCCAAAAGAAAGAAGGAAGAAAAAATGACAAAAGAAAACATGCAACTATTAGACCTATTTTCAACATTAATCCGCAATCCAAAATTTATGTTCGCCTTAAAAGCTGAGATGTTTGCGAAAACACAGCGCAATCGCAAGGGTGCAAGAAGTGGTTCTCGCGGACTGTTGGTTGAGCTTTGGAAAGAAGACGGCTTAACCAATGCACAAATCGCCGAACTGCTTGATATTAAACCCAGCTCTGTTACTGCTCAAGTAAAAGAACTTGAAAGAATGGGCTTGATTGAACGTGTGGCAGATGAAAAGGACAAACGTGTCAGTCGCGTCTTTTTAACTCAAAAAGGAAAAGATATGAAAGACACGCAAAGGGGTTCCCGTACGGAAATTGCCGATATGCTCTTTGGTTCACTTACTACTGAAGAAATTGAAACTCTTAGCACTCTTTTACAAAAAATCATTGATGACAATCAATTCAACCCTGAAGATTTCATTAATGACGAGCGCTTTGGCAATATGGTGGGTATGCACGACCGCCACAGAATGCAAGCAGCTATGATGCAAGAATTGCGCAACCAAAAGCAAGAAAAGACCCGCATGGCAAGACAAATGCGTGCCATGATGAACCAGCAAGGCAGAAATGTACGCTTTGGTGGTGGGAAGCCAGAAGAAATGGAAGACATGAACAACTTCACAGAAGACGACTGGAATGATTTTTAAAAGCCGCCTTTCGCAAAAAAATAAAAACAAAAGGTGGAAGAAAAAATGGCAAGACCTCAAGAAATAAGAAAAGATGGCAGTAAATTTTCGATAAAAGACTTCATGAAACTAATCGCAACTAGCAAACCCAAATATTATCTATTGATTATCGGCATTCTCATGCTCTCAGCATCAGCAGCAGTGCAGGTTTATGTACCTCATCTGGCATCATCATTAGTCAACGATTTCGCCAAAGGCATAGATTACAGCTTGCTTATCCGCGTGGTTGCCCTATTTATCGCCTCTGCGCTGGTTTCCGCGTTAGGTGGCACAATTCTCGGGATTTTCGGGGAAAATGTCATCCAAAACCTGCGTAAAAACCTTTGGGAAAAACTGACAACCCTCAAAGTAAAATACTTCGACACCGTCAAAGCAGGCGAAACTTCTAGCCGTTTGGTCAATGATACTTCGCAAGTCAAACAGCTTTTAGCAGGAACCTTTCCGCAAACCTTGTCTAGCATGATTTTGCTAGTCGGTTCCGTCTGGATGATGTTCCACATGGATTGGCAGATGAGCCTAGTCATGCTAGTCGCAGTTCCTTTGGTCTTGATTGTTATGCTGCCAGTCTTTAGCTTTGGGCAAAAAATCGGACATCAAAGACAGGATGCTTTAGCCGAATTTAACGGCATTGCCAGCGAAACACTTAGCGAAATCCGTCTGGTAAAGACATCTAATGCAGAAAAACAAGCGCAAGAAAGTGCCAATCATGAAGTCAACAAGCTCTTTAAAGTAGGGCGCAAAGAGGCGGTATTTGACGCCATTATGCAGCCTTTGATGATGATGATTATGATGAGCATGATTTTCGGTCTTCTGGCTTATGGTATGCACCGTGTGGCAACTGGCGAAATGCAAATCGGGACTTTGATGAGTTTTCTCATGTATCTTTTCAACCTGATTGGTGCTATTCCAAGCATTGCGACCTTGTTTACTGAAATGGCGAAAGCCGCCGGCTCAACCAAACGTGTGCAAGAATTATTAGACGAAGATGTTGAAGATTTGACAAGTGGGGAAAACGTTGATTTATCAGGCAAAAAACTTAGCGTGGAACACATTGACTTTGCCTATGATGAAAACGAGCCAATCTTGACGGACGTATCATTTGCAGCTGAGCCTAATCAAATTATCGCATTCGCTGGTCCTTCAGGTGGTGGGAAGTCAACGATTTTCAGCCTGCTTGAACGTTTCTACGATGTAAATAGTGGTGTAATCAAGTTCGACGAGATTGAGCTAAAAGATATCAATCTAGCCAATTATCGCTCGCAAATCGGTTTTGTTTCACAAGACAGCGCCATTATGGCTGGAACCATTCGTGAAAACTTGACTTATGGATTAGACGAAGAATTCAGCGACCAAGACCTTTGGGGTGTGTTGGAACTAGCTTTTGCTAAAAAATTCGTCGAAGATATGCCAGACCAGCTAGATACACAAGTCGGCGAGCGCGGAGTGAAAATCTCTGGCGGACAACGCCAACGTATCGCTATCGCACGAGCATTCTTGCGCAATCCCAAAATTCTCATGCTGGACGAAGCAACAGCTAGCCTTGATAGCGAGTCAGAAATGATGGTACAAGAAGCCCTAAGTAATCTGATGAAAGGTCGGACAACGCTGGTGATTGCTCATAGATTAGCAACGATTGTTGACAGTGATAAGATTTACTTTATCGAAAAAGGAAAAGTTACCGGCAGCGGCAATCATGAGGAACTTGTGAAAACGCATGATACTTATGCGAAGTATGTGAATGAGCAGTTTATACAGAATGCGCAATAAGACAAAAAGTGTTTGCAGCCAACCAACTGCAAGCACTTTTTCCATCAATGGTTATCTGTTGCCCAATACCAAACATGGTCTTATAATAGACTTGAATAAAGGCGCAAGGTAAGTCAGGAGTTGATGGAGATGTTCTTTTTGATGGAGGCAGCGCAGGCGGCTAATGAAAGTGGTGCTTTGGAGTTTGGGCATATTTTTTCTAGTGCAAAGGGTTATTTGGGCATTCTTGTCGCAGCAATTATGGCGATTAGCTGGATAAGGTTGCATCATAAGAGGAAAAAAGTTACCAAAGAACAAGACGACCATGAGGTTGAGCAATACTTTGAAAAAGATGAAAATGGCTTGTATCCTTGGGAAGCAGATACGGATGACGACCCGAAACATATTTCCAAAGATGCCAAACCGATTTCGCACAACTGGGGTCCTCAGCGTGGGCGTTGGTAGCAGATAAAAAGCTTGAAGTTTTCTTCGAGCTTTTTTCTTCTGTCTAAATGATACAAGTTTGTTGCATTTGTGTTAAAATTAATAGGTAAAGAAAAGAACATGAGGGTATAAACATGGGAAAAATTATTTCTATTGCCAACCAAAAAGGTGGCGTGGGAAAAACAACGACAACGATTAATTTAGGTGCATGTTTGGCGGAGCTGGGTAAGAAAGTTTTGCTGATTGATTTTGACCCGCAGGGGAATTTGACAACGGGGATTGGGATTGAGGATAATCTGGTTGTTACCCACGATATGTATCAGGTTATCATCAATGAAGTGCCGATGAAAGAGGTTGTTATCCCGACGGCAACGCCCAATTTATTTGTCGCACCAGCAGGTATTGAGCTTGCCTTTGCGGAAATCCGCCTGTCCCAGATGATTGCACGCGAAATGCGTTTGAAAGTTATGATTAAGGAAGTTCAAGACGAATATGACTTTATCCTGATTGACTGCCCGCCAACTTTAGGGGTTTTGACGATTAATGCTTTTACTGCTAGCAACTCTATCTTAATTCCTGTGCAAACAGAATTTTACGCAATGGAAGGGCTAAAGCAGCTTTTTGACACCATTGAGATTGTTCGTGATTATTCCAATCCAGACCTGCGTCTTGAGGGCGTGCTTTTAACCATGCACGACAAGAGAACTCGCCTAAATGTTGCAGTTGCACAAGATATTCAGAGCTTTTTTAACGGCAAAAATATCTGCCAAACTATCATCAGCCGTAGTGTCAGACTAGCTGAGGCACCATCAGCCAACCAACCAATTATCGAATATGACACAAAAAGTATCGGAGCTAAAGAATACAGGGCTTTGGCAAAAGAACTCTTAGAAAAGCAATAAGAAACAAAGTCTGCTATGAAGGCAGGCTTTTTTGTGTTAATCAGACTTAAGTATTCTAAAAAACTTTGAAAATTCAGACTACTTGAGTTACACTGGAAAAAGCAATATAAATGGAGGAAGAAACTATGGATTTTGATACAGAAGTAAGACCCGGTGCCAATCGTTATGTGAGCGGCAAGGGTGTTTTAAAGGAATTACCCTTATACATAAAAGAGTTCAAGAAAATTGTCGTAATCACAGGGGTGAAATCCTACGAGATTTTCACAGATTATTATGGAAAACTGGACTATCCAACATACGTTTATGATGGTTCATCAAGTATGGAAGATGCACAAAGGCTGGCAGAAGAGATAAAAACAGCGGATGTCATTTTGGCTATCGGTGGCGGTCGTGTGTTAGATACGGCGAAAATGACGCGTGGTTTGCTTGATTGCGAGCTGATAACTATTCCAACAGTGGTGTCGAATTGCGCTCCATTTGTACCTGTGATTGTGGTGTATTCACAGGAAAATCACGAGTTTTTGCGTGCCGATTATACGATAAAATCGCCTTATTTGACTTTAGTTGATTGGGAATTTCTATTAAACACGCCTAAAGAGTATTTTGTTGCTGGTATTGGCGATACTCTGGCTAAATGGTACGAGTGCGATGCAGTCACTCGCAAACTTCCTGAAAATGAAAAGGGGGCAGGCATTCGGTTAGGTATTGCCACAGCCAAAGAAATTCTGGATATCTTGTTAAACAATAGCGATAAAGCTTTGAAATCTCTGGAAGAAAAGCAAGCCACAGCTGAATTTGGTTTAGTTGCTGATACCATCATTGAATTAGCTGGCTGTGTTGGCGGTTTTGCAGCTAAATACGGGCGTGTATCTGGTGCGCACGCGATACATGATGCACTTTCACTAATCAGCGAGACCCACGAAGTTCTTCACGGAGCAAAAGTTACCTACGGTATATTGGTACAGCTAGCCTACACAGGAGAATTTGACGAAATCAAAGCACTCCTACCGCAACTAAAAGCCTTGCAATTACCAATAAAACTAGCAGACATCAAGGTAGAAAAAAACGACCCGAGATTAAAAGAAGTAGCAACATTCGCGGCAAGCGAGCAGGCACCATTTAACCTAATCGACCCGCAAATCACAGCAGAGAAAATCCTCAAAGCTATGAAGGAACTGGAGGAGTTTATTGAGGGGAATTAGGAAAACCACCCGGAATTCCATACCCCGAAGGTACATCCTTCGAGCGTTGCAACGTGAGCCTCAAACAGCCCCTAGACGCTGGAGCGTTAAGGGACGGTAATTCTTAGACAAATCGGTTTTTGCTTAGGCTGCTTGCGTGTCCTGCACAGCGATTACTCCTGTTTGGCGGAGACTACTGACTACTGTTGCAACCTCTTTTACATTGAGAGCTACCATACATCTTTATACTTACCAAACCAATCAACAAAATGGTACACTTAACCTAAGTCTTACAAATTTAGGAGAAGAAGATGAATAAAAATTTAATAAAACAACTGCTGGTAATCTTTTTTGGTGCCTGTTTGATGACTTTTGCTGTTGTCAATTTCTTGGTACAGCATGACTTAGCCATTGCGGGAACAACTGGCATCAAAGTCATCGTCTATCAATTAACTGGTATGAACCCGGGATTAGTCGGCTACATGATTAACATTCCGCTACTCTTGATTTTTTACAAGTTTTACGACCGGAAAACCTTTCTCATGACCCTTTACGGCATGGCAATTTTCAACGGTTCGCTCTTTATCTTTAGTGAAATGGGGCCAATCATCCCCTCTATGCACAACCAAATGCTTCTTATGAGCATACTAAGTGGCGCAGTTGGCGGGCTAGGTGTCGGATTGGTCGCACGTATGGAAGGAACAACTGGTGGTGCCTTTATTATCGGCAAACTTGCCAATACTTACCTAAAAATCTCAATAGCTAGAGCCATGCTCATCTTTGATGCCTTAGTCTTGCTTTTGTCTCTCTACTTTTTCTTAACACCAGTAAATGCTTTTTGGACAATGATTTCCCTAGTTGCCGCCGCAGTGATAACTTCCAATGTAGAAAGATTTGGCAAACCTGTATTAGCAAAAACATAAACAAGATAAAAGCAGTTTTCTCACAATAGAGAGGACTGTTTTTCTGATTGTTTGTTATAATGAAGATATCAAGAAAATAGGAAGTGGAAAAATGGATTTTAAATACTACATCTGGGATATCGGTGGCACCTTGTTTGATACGACTGCAACATCGGTCAAGGCGTTTAAGCAAACCTTGGAAGAATTTGGCAAAATTGGCGATGAGAAGAAGATTTATGAGCTATTGAAAGAAAGTTCTACCCCTATTGCAGCTCAATATTTCATGGGAGAAGACAGCGAAGTTTTCCTCAAAAGATATCACGAAATCGAAACGCCCATGCAGGAAAATCCAATGATGTTTCCTGACACACGCGAAGTTTTGCAGGAAGTCGTCAAAAAAGGGGGAAAGAACTATATCATTTCCCATCGAGATTTGCAGGTAGTGGATTTTCTAGAAACCTGTCATGTGGTGGAGTATTTCACTTATGTGATTACCAGCAACGACCATTTCCAGCGCAAGCCATCTCCTGAGAGTTTGAACTATCTTTTTGACCGCTTTGGTGTGGAAAAGGACAAGGCAATCATGATAGGTGACCGTGAGCTTGATGTCTTTGCAGCAAAAAATGCAGGTATCAAGGGATGTTTGTATTCTCCAGATGGATTTATTCAGGTAAAAGAGGCAGATTATACAGTGAAAACACTCTTAGATGTATTAAAATTGGAGGTATAGAAAATGGCAGATGAAAAGTACAACTTACCAAAGGACAAGCTCTTAGACTTGCTCAAACAAGAGGCGCAAGAAGCGCCTAGACATCATGCACAAGGCGAGGATATTGAAGGGGTCAATGTGACCCTGCAATTCCTGCGTGATGAAACTGGTCAGGTCAAGTATATGCCTCGAAGAAAAGTCATGGGCTATGATTTAGATGGCGTGGTCTTTTCCATGAAAAAAGCCATTGAATTGACCAATCAAAAACTGGGCACCAATCTGGAGCTACCTAGTATGAGCGCACTTGATTATGATTTGGTTTATTATGCGACTATGGATGATGAACTGCAAAGAAAGATTATTCGCGAGAGTTTGCCTAATCGCAAGATGATTGAAGATTTGGCGGATGAACATCTCAATGGCTCGGAGATTGTCTTAATTACCGCAAGGCATGTGGAATACGCCAAAGACACCATTGACGCGCTTAATCGTTATGGGGTTTATTATGACAAGATTTACTTTACAGAAAACAAATTGCCTTTGATTATTGGTTTGGGCATTGATTGGTTTTATGATGATAAGCCAGAAACAGTAGCTGCCATAAAAAATCACAAGGTTCGTACCAAAGCGGTGCTAGTTAGTGCACCTTATAACCGTGAGGCGAGTGACTATGATTATCGCTACAAGGTGGGAATTGAGTAAAAGAATGATTAAATAAAATATACAAAAAAGAGCAATCAGAACAAATTTCGGGTTGCTCTTTTTGATGGATTGAGAAAGTTTGTGAAAAATTAGCAGGGTTTTATATTATACCTAAAGGGGTTGTAATATCATTTCACAAAGTTAGAAAGTTCCGAAAATTTGAAAAAATACACATTTTTTTCAAATAAAGTATTTACAGTACAAAATCACTGTGATAGAATCTCTATATGAAAACGTTTTCGATACATAAAAAAGCAAAAAAGGAAGGTAATTGTAAATGAGTTGGAAAGATGAGTATCAAAGTAAGCTAAAGAGTCCACAAGAAGCAGTACAAGCGATTAAAAGCGGAGACCGTGTAGTTATGGGTATCGGCGCAAGCGTATCATCAGTTGTTGTAGATGCAATGATTGAAAACCACGCTGCTTATAAAAATGTTGAGATTGTCAACATTTTGCCGGTTATCAAAACAGACTACCACAAGCCAGAGTACAGCGAGAACTTCAAGATTAACACTTTGTTCGTACATACGCCATCAAGAGCGTTGGTGGATTCAGGAGCAGGTGATTACACACCTAGACTTTTACATCAAATCCCACATTTGTTCACTGAAGAAATGCCAGTTGATGTGGCAATTATTCAAGTGTCAAAACCTGACAAACACGGCTATTGCAGCTATGGTATCTCAGTAGAGTACATCAAAGCAGCAGCTGAAGCTTCAAAAACAATCATTGCACATGTCAATGACCAAATGCCTCGTACACATGGCGATGCCTTCATCCACATCTCAGACATGGATGTAATCGTAGAACATAGCGAGCCATTATTGGCACCACCTACTGCACCAATCGGCGAAGTTGAAACTTTGATTGGTAAAAACGTAGCTAGCTTGATTAAAGACGGCGACTGCTTGCAGTTGGGCTATGGTAAGGTTCCAGATGCGGTTCTTTCATTCCTAGAAGACAGAAAAGACCTTGGTATCCACACAGAAATGTTCTCAGATGGTGTTGTAAACCTTGTAAACAAAGGTGTTATCAACAACTCTAAGAAAAACTTCCATCCTGGCACATTGGTTACAGCCTTCTTGCTAGGTACACAAGAGTTATATGATTTCGTAGATGACAACCCAGCTGTACAAATGTATCCGGTAACATACACAAATGACCCATATATCGCAGGGAAAAATGACAACTTGGTTTCAATCAACGGCTGTATCCAAGTCGATTTCTTAGGTCAAGTTTGCTCGGAAAGTATCGGCACAACTCAGTTTTCTGGTGTTGGCGGACAGCTTGACTTCGTACGTGCTTCAGCAATCTCTAAAGGTGGTCGTGCAATCTTGGCGATGCCAGCAACTGCTAAGGGCGGCACAATCAGCAAAATCGTACCATTCTTAGACCAAGGTGCATCAGTTACTGTAGGTAGATATGACGTAGAATACATCGTAACAGAATTCGGTGTTGCTCATCTTAAGGGCAAAACAGTTAAAGACAGAGCACGTGCTTTGATTAACATTGCGGATCCTAAATTCCATGATGAATTAAAAGCAGCTTTCAAAGAAAGATTTAAAGTAGAATTCGACGAAGCAAACACTTTACAACCAGCATAAGACATTTACTTATGGCGCACCTTTTAAAAGGTGTGCCATAGGTAAAGTAAAAATTTTAAAGGAGATACATATTATGAAATTACAAAACAGGTGGGCAATTTTATGGATTTCTTTCCTTGCCAACTTAATCGTAGGTTCAGCATACGCATGGGGCGTGCTTTCAGTACCTCTTCGTGCAGAGTTTGGCTTTACGACAGCACAAACAGGATTGGCTTTCTCATTTGCACTTGGCTTAATCGCAATTTGGATGACCATTTCAGGAAAAATTATTGGAAAAGTTGGACCTAAACCAATCATCTTCGTAGGTGGTGTGGCAGCAGGTCTTAGCTGGATTTTATCTAGCTTTATCACATCAGCTCCATGGACAATGTATGTTTTCTACGGAGTAATCGGCTCTATCGGTATTGGACTTGTTTATGGTACTTGTGTACCAACAGCACTTAAGTGGTTCCCTGACAAACGAGGTTTAGCAGGTGGAATTATCGTAGGTGGATTTGGTGGTGGAGCGGTAGTATTTGCAGAAATCTTCCGTGCAACGATTCAAGCATGGGGTATTCAAGGGACTTTCCGTAACTTTGGTATCCTTTTCATCATCATCGTTCCATTGGCGTCACTATTTATTTCTCCACCGCCTGAAGGCTATGTCCCAGAAGGATGGACGCCTCCAGCACCAGCTCCAGGCGCAAGTGCTTCAGCTAACAATGACTTAACGGCTTCACAAGCATTGAAGACTGTTCGTTTCTGGTTGTTGTTCTCAATCTTTGCATTCTCACTAACTGGTGGTATCGGTATCATCGGTCAAGCAGGAAATATCGCAGTAAACCGTTTGGGTGCAACACCTTACCAAACAGCAACAGCTGTATTGTTCTTGGGAGCAGCAAACACGCTAGGACGTATCTTCTGGGGCTTGGTTTCTGACAAGATTGGTCGTAACATCTCTCTTGGCTTGATGATTGCTATTTCTGTAGCTAGCTTCTTGGCTTTACTTACTACTAATGAAAACACAGCATTCTTCTTGTTTGTTATCTTCATCATGGGTGTAGGTCAAGGATTTGGTGGTGTAGCAGGCGTATTCCCAGCTATCACAGCTGAAAACTTCGGTATTACACACGCTGGAACAATCTTTGGTCTAATCTTCTTCGGATTTTCCATCGCAGGTTTCGTTGGACCAACTATGCAAGGTCAAATCTTTGACACAACTGGTTCACACAATGGTGGTCTGACAATCTCCGCTATTTCAGGGGTAATTGCAATTATCTTGACGATTATCCTGGTTCAAGTGAAGAAAAGAGCGACTTTAGCTCAAAAACAAAACAACACTGAATTACCTGAAGAAGAATTAGCATAATAAGGAGAAATCTTTATGACAAACAGACTCTGTCAAATATTAGGTATTAAGTACCCGATTATTCAAGGGGCGATGCAGTGGGTATCAGATGCTTCCTTAGTCATTGCAGTATCAAACGCAGGTGGGTTAGGAATGCTAGCAACAGCAGACGCAGACCCAGATGTTGTAAGAGAGCAAATCAAAGAGATTAAAGCGGCTACGGATAAACCATTCGGTGTCAATATCACGCTTATCTCAAAAACAGCACCAGATATTTGTAAAGTCGCTATCGAAGAACAAGTTCCACTTGTAGCTTTGACAGCTGGCAATCCGAAACCTTATATTCCTTATTTTAAGGAAGCAGGTATTCCATTCTTCTCAGTTGTAGCGACCGTTGCACAAGCGAAGAAAATGGAGGATGCTGGAGCAAGCTTTGTTGTTGTTGAAGGACAAGAAGCGGGCGGACATATCGGCGAGATGACGTCGATGACCTTTATCCCTCAAGCCAAAGACGCGGTAAGTATTCCTGTTGTAGCAGCAGGTGGTATTGCAGACGGACGAGGAATGGCAGCAGCCTTCTTACTAGGGGCCGAAGGCGTACAAATGGGTACAGCTTTCATGGTAGCCAAAGAATGTACCATCCACCAAAACTTCAAGGACAAATTGATTGCAGCTACATCAGCAGATAGTGTGGTAACAGGCAGAAAATCTGGACATCCTGTTCGTTGCTTAGACAATGAGCTGACACAAGCTTTTATTGAACTAGACAAGAAGAATGCCACAGACGAAGAATACGGAAAAATCGGACGCGGTGCTTCATTTAAAGCAGCAAGAGAAGGCAATCTAACAGAAGGCTCATTCATGTCTGGCCAAATCGTTGGATTGGTAAATGAAGAAAAGACAGCTCAACAAATCATTGAAGACACTATCAAAGACTACAATGATATCCGTCTAACACTTCCAGCAATCAACTAGAAACACCAAACAAACGTTTATAAACAGGTACATCTTTTCTAAATCTAGCAAAGATGTACCTTGTTAAAAGAAATAAAAACATAAATCAGGAGGCAAGGAAATGCACACTGTAAGAAAAGTAGTAGAAGATTTATACTGGTTAGGTCTAAATGACAACCGTTTAGAGAAGTTTGAAAATCTTCATCCAATCCCAGAAGGAGTTTCTTATAACTCATATGTATTGTTGGATGAAAAAGTTGTCTTGTTTGATACAGTTGACTCAAAAGTATCACATCAATTTTTTGATAACTTAGAATACGCACTTAACGGGCGTAAGGTTGATTACATATTTGTTCACCATATGGAGCCAGACCACGCTTGCTGTATCCGTGATGTTATCTTGCGTTTCCCAGATGTCAAGATGGTTGGTACAGAAAAAGCAGTCATGTTGGCTCGTCAGTTTGGCGTTGTGATTGACTCTAAAAACGTTATTGAAGTAACAGATGGCAGCTCGCTGAACACTGGTAAGCATAACTTTACCTTCCATACTGCACCAATGGTTCACTGGCCAGAAGTAATGGTTACTTATGACGAAACGACTGGTATCTTGTTCTCAGCTGATGCATTCGGTACATTTGGTACAATGCACGGAGCTATCTGGAATGATGAGCTTGACTTTGAGCGTGATTGGTTGGACCAAGCACGTCGCTACTACACAAATATCGTTGGTAAATACGGTCCACACGTACAACATTTGTTGGCAAAAGCAAGTGCTTTAGACATTAAGATGATTTTACCTCTTCATGGTCCGCTTTGGAGAAACAACTTTGACTTCTACATTGGTAAATACGACTTATGGAGCCGTTATGAGCCAGAAGAAAATGGCGTTTTAATCCTTTACGGAACAATGTACGGCGGCACTGAGTTTGCAGCGAATGCTCTTGCAACTATGCTTGTTGAGCGTGGTGTAACAAACATCAAGGTCTTGGATGTTGCTAAGGTTCAAACTTCTTATCTAGTTGCTGAAACATTTAAGTATAGCCACGTTGTATTGGCTGCACCGACTTATAATCTTGAGATTTTTCCTCCAATGGAGCACTACTTGCTTCGCTTGAAACACTTGAACATGAAAAACCGTACTTTTGCTATCTTAGGCAACGGCTCATGGGCACCAAAATCAGGCGACAAGATGGCTGAGTTTGTGGACAAAGAATTAAAAGAAATGACTGTCCTAGATGACCAAGTTGGTTTGGTTTCATTATTGAATGAAAACAACAAGCCAGAAATGGAGTCTCTAGTAGATTCGTTGATTTTGTCTTTAGAAGCTAAATAAGCACCTCGAAAAAGCGTGGAGGTAAGAAAATCATGATGACAACCAAAGAACAAGAAGCCTTTCGATTAAAGGTTCGTGACTTTGCTGAAAAAGAAGTAAGGCCTTATGCGGCAATGTGGGACAAGGACAATATTTTCCCACTTGAAGCGGCAAAACGCATGGGTGAATTAGGTTTCATGGGTATTCCTTTTCCAAAGGAATATGGGGGACAAGGCTTAGACAATAAATGCTACGCGATTGCTGTAGAAGAATTGTCGCGTGTGGATGGGAGTGTCGGCGTTATCTGCTCGGCACATACATCCCTTTGCGTATGGCCAATTTACAACTTTGGAACGGAAGAACAAAAACAAAAGTATTTGGTTCCACTTGCTAAAGGCGAAACGATTGGTGCCTTCGGTTTGACAGAGCCAAATGCTGGGAGTGACTCAGGTGGCACGGAAACAGTTGCTGAACTAGACGGCGACCACTACATCCTAAACGGCAGCAAAATCTTCATTACCAACTCGATTTATGCGGATACTTATGTGATTACCGCAGTAACAAATCCAGATTTGGGCATGCGCGGAATTTCTGCCTTTATTGTAGAAAAAGGAATGGAAGGCTTTAGCTTTGCTGAGCCTTACGACAAACTAGGCATTCGTGCATCATCAACTTGCGAGTTGACCTTTAACAATGTACGTGTACCAAAAGAAAACTTGCTAGGAAATGAAGGCGAAGGCTTTAAGATTGCGATGGCAACCTTAGATGGCGGACGTATCGGAATTGCCTCACAAGCTCTAGGGATTGCTCAAGGCGCTTATGAAGAAGCGCTTAGCTACTCGAAAGAACGTGTGCAATTCGGCAAACCGATTGCCTTCCAACAAGCTATTGGTTTTAAGATTGCCGATATGGCAACCAAACTAACAGCTTCACGTTTGATGATTTACCATGCGGCAGACTTAAAAGATGCGAAAGTTCCTTATGGAAAAGAAGCAGCAATGGCAAAACAGCTTGCTTCTGATTTGGGGATGGAAATCGTCGATGAAGCGTTGCAAATTCACGGTGGTTCTGGCTTCATGAAGGGAATGCACGTTGAGCGTGCTTATCGCGACATGAAGATTACGCAGATTTATGAAGGAACCAATGAGATTTTACGCGTAGTCATCTCAAGCTACCTCATCGGCAAGCCACCGAAGAAAAAAGGGAAAGGTGCAGCAAAAGTAGCACCACAATCACAAACAGGTGTGCGTAAGGGGCAAATCTTTACCGAAGGCACAACCAAAGAGAAAGTTGCCAAACTTGTTGAGGCATTAAAAGCAGATGGTTATGACTTCACAGTAGGTCAGGACAAGTGGACCCCTGTAACAGAAGCAGACCGCTTAGTCTCAGTAGGACGCGGTATCGGCAAGAAGAAAAATCTTGCAGCAATCGAAGAACTAGCTTATCAAGCAGGAGCAGCTATTTCATGTTCTCGTCCAGTAGCAGAAGCACTTGGTTATATGCCAATCAACCGTTATGTCGGTATGAGCGGACAGAAGTTTACCAATAACCTCTATATCGCTATCGGTATTTCAGGCGCAGGTCAGCACTTGAAAGGTATCAAAACTGCTTCAACCATTGTAGCCATTAACAACAATGCAAACGCACCGATTTTCAAGAACTGCGACTACGGAATTGTAGGCGACTGGGAAGAAATCGTAGCCTTGCTGACAAAAGCACTAGACAATGGCAAGAAGAAAAAAGAAATGAAAGCAGCCAAGAAAATCAAACGTGCAACACCGAAAAAATTGCCGCCAAACTATCAAATCCATATTTGTAACGGTTGCGGCTATGAGTACGACCAAGCAAACGGAGATGTTGAAGGTGGAGTAATGGAAGGCACACCATTTGAAATGCTGCCTTACGAGTGGTCTTGTCCAGATTGTGGAGAAGAAAAAGTCGGCTTCATCACACAATAAGTTTAAAACAAAGACAACGGGGTCTAAGGAGTGCCAATGAGATTTCCTCATTCGCACTCACGGACCACCTTAATACAGGAGGAAGTACATCGTAATGAATAGTTATTTAACGACCAAAGAACATGAAGAGTTCCGTATGATGATTCGCGACTTTGCTGAAAAAGAAGTTCGTCCAATCGCCAACGAGCTAGATAAAGAAATGAGATTTCCAACAGAAATCTTCCAAAAATTAGGTAAAATGGGTGTAATGGGTGCCCCTTGGCCAAAAGAATATGGTGGAATGGGTCGTGATTATCTGACTTTTGCCATCATGGTTGAAGAATTGTCCCGCGTTGATGCAGGTGTTGGGGTAACAATGGCCGTACATATCTTGAGCCAATCACCAATCATCAACTATGGTACAGAAGAGCAAAAGCAAAAATATCTTCCACAAATGACAAGCGGCAAGAAAATCGGTGCTTTCGTACTGACTGAGCAAAATTCAGGTTCTGATGCAAGTAAAATGGAAACAACTGCCGTACTTGATGGCGATCATTATGTACTGAATGGTACAAAAATCTTCATCACTAACGCACCACACGCAGAGGTTTATATTGTTGTTGCATTGACAGACCCAGAGCTTGGTCCTCGTGGAGCGACTGCCTTTATCGTTGATAAAGGTCTTGAAGGTTTCACTATTGCTGAGCCTTATGATAAGATGGGTATTCGTTCATCACACACTTGTGAGCTGAACTTTAACAATGTTCGTGTACCAAAAGAAAACGTACTAGGACGCGAAGGCGAAGGTTTCCGTGTATTCATGGCATCTCTTGATGGCGGACGCGTTGGTATCGGTGCACAATCTCTAGGTATTGCTCAAGGAGCTTACGAAGAGTCTGTAAACTATGCCAAAGAACGTGTGCAGTTTGGTCAACCAATTGCCTTTAACCAAGCAATTTCATTCAAACTAGCTGATATGGCAACAAAAATCCGTTGTGCTCGTTTGCTTGTTTATACAGCAGCAATGTTGCGCGAAGCAGGTCAGCCTTATGGTATGGAAGCTTCTATGGCGAAAATGTACGCTTCAGACATTGCTAACGAAGTAGCTAGAGAAGCGGTGCAAATCCACGGCGGTTCTGGATTTATGAAGGGTATGCACGTAGAGCGCGCTTACCGTGATGCGAAAATCACAACAATCTACGAAGGAACTAACGAAATCCAACGTGTCGTTATCGGCGGATTTATCGTTGGTAAGCCACCTAAGAAGAAATCAAAAGGCGGCGGAGCTAAAGCAGCTGCACCACAATCACAAACAGGTGTGCGTAAGTTGCAAATCTTCAACGAAGGCACAACCAAAGAGAAGGTTGAAAAATTGGTTGAAGCACTCAAAGCTGACGGTTACGACTTCTCAGTTGGGCAAGACAAGTGGACGCCAGTTACTGAGGCAGACCGCTTAATCTCTGTTGGACGCGGGATTGGCGAGAAGAAAAATCTTGCAGCTATCGAAGCCTTGGCTTATCAAGCAGGTGCAGCTATTTCATGTTCTCGTCCAGTAGCGGAAGCTTTGGGCTATATGCCAATCAACCGCTATGTCGGTATGAGTGGTCAGAAGTTCATCAACAACCTTTATATCGCTATCGGTATCTCAGGAGCTGGTCAGCACTTGAAAGGGATTAAGACTGCTTCGACTATCGTTGCTATCAACAACAACGCAAATGCACCAATCTTCAAGAACTGTGACTACGGAATAGTCGGCGACTGGTCTGAGATTGTGCCGTTATTGACAGAGTTATTAGACAGCGGCGAAGAAAAGAAAGAAATGACGACACCGAAGAAAATCAAACGTGCAACACCGAAGAAACTACCACCAAACTACAAAATCCAAGTATGTAACGGCTGCGGCTACGAGTACGACCAAGCCAACGGCGACGTTGAAGGCGGCGTAATGGAAGGAACTCCATTTGAAATGCTCCCATACGAATGGTCATGCCCAGACTGCGGCGAAGAAAAAACTGGATTTATCGCAGTTTAAGACTTAGTAACAAAATCAAATGAACATATAGGCACGGAAAAACTCCCTTTTTCGTGCCTATATAATAGTAAAAGTTATTAGGAGAAAGTCATGTCAAATATTTTAGTAGAATTTAAAGCAACAACTGGCATTTTTGGGACATCAATCATCACGATTAATCGACCAAAGGCACTCAATGCATTAAACATCGAAACTCTAAAAGAACTAAAAGAAACAGTTGAGCAAGAAGCAGCGAAAAAAGAAGTCCGCTCAATCATCATCACAGGTTCAGGCGACAAATCCTTTGTAGCCGGAGCTGACATTACCGAAATGGACGGCAACACCAACGCACAATCTGTTGAGTTTTCTGAGTTAGGAAATGCTGCCTTTAACGCAGTAGCAAACGCACCAGTTCCTGTCATTGCAGCAATCAACGGCTTTGCCTTAGGCGGAGGAATGGAGCTAGCTATGTCCTGCGATTTCCGATTGGCTTCAGAAAATGCTTCATTTGCCCTGCCAGAAGTTGGCTTAGGATTAATCCCGGGATTCGGCGGCACACAGCGTGCAACTCGCATTTTAGGATTAGGTCATGCAAGTGAATTGATGTTTACAGGTGGAAGAATTGATGCAGCTCGTGCCAAAGAGATTGGTTTGGTAAACCACGTACATACAAGTGAAACTCTGCTAGATGAAGCCCTAAAAACAGCAAGCAAAATCAACCGTCAAGCACCATTAGCAGTTAATTCTGTTAAAAAAGTAGCTAACGCTGGTTTGGATGTAAGCCTTGCTCAAGGTCTGAAACTAGAAACACAAGCCTTCGGCGATATTTTTGACACCAAAGATGCAAAAGCAGGCACTCAAGCCTTCGTAAACAAAGAAAAATACGAATATCAAGGGGAGTAATCTCTTTTAGTCATTCTTGAGCAACTCTTGATTTTATCCCTTAGAAAATTTGATTTTGCGGCACAAACCGATTGCTTTTGCGACGTAAACTCAATTTTTCTAAGGGATAGATGACAGATTTGCGACCAATAAAGAAAAGGAAGTGTAAAAAGTGAAAGAAGTAGTAATTGTAAGTACAGCTAGAACACCATTTGGTAAATTCGGCGGCGGATTAAAAACTTTAGCTGCTCATGATTTGGGCGGTTTTGCTATCAAAGAAGCAATGGAGCGCGCGGGTATTACTGGCGAGCAAGTAGATGAAGTTATCTATGGTAATGTAGTGAGTGCAGGGCAAGGGCAAATCCCGGGTCGTCAAGCAGCTATCAAAGCTGGCATTCCTCATCATGTACCTGTTGTAACTATCAACAAGGTCTGCGCATCATCTATCAAATCAATCACAATGGGCGCTCAAGCGATTAAAGCTGGCGATGCTGACATTATCGTGGCTGGTGGTATGGAGTCAATGACCAACATTCCTTATTTGGATAAAGGTTACCGTTGGGGCGGACGCATGGGCCATGGCACGATTCTTGATGCCATGATTCACGACGGACTATGGTGTCCTGAAAATGACGCCCACATGGCAGTTATCGGTGGCTCAGTAGCTAGCGAGAACCATATTACCCGCGAAATGATGGATAAATGGTCTGTACGCTCACAAGAACGCTGGGCAAAAGGCGAAGAAAATGGTGCTTTCAAAGAAGAATTGTTTGACGTTGTTATCAAGAGCAGAAAAGGCGATGTTGTGATTGCTAAAGACGAGCAGCCACGCCCAGAAACAACTTTGGAATCTCTTGCAAAACTTAAACCACTCTTTATTCCAGATGGAATGATTACAGCTGGAAATGCCCCATCAGTCAATGACGGTGCAACAGCTATTGTCCTAATGAGCCGTGAAAAAGCACAAGAATTGGGCGCGCCAGTTTTAGCAGTCTTGAAAGACTACGCACAAGTATCTAGTGAGTCGAAAAATATTGCAACAACTCCGGGACTTGCTACTAACAAATTGTTGGCGAAAAACAATCTAACAACTGACGATATTGACTTGTTTGAAATCAACGAAGCCTTCGCAGCAGTTGCCTTGACTAGCGGAATTTCTATTATGGGCTTAGATGAAGCGACAATGGAAGAAAAAGTTAATGTCAACGGCGGTGCAGTTGCAGTTGGTCACCCTATTGGAGCAACTGGCGGACGTATCGTGATGACACTTATCAACGAGCTAAGACGCTCTGGTAAGAAAACAGGTGTCGCAGCAATCTGTTCAGGTATGGGACAAGGGGATGCCTTATTATTTGAAGTAGAATAAAACATAGTTTAGGAGAGAAGATAAAAATGACAATCAATACAGTAATGGTAATCGGTGCAGGACAAATGGGTGGCGGTATCGCTCAAGTTATGGCACAAGCAGGATTAAAAACATATTTGCATGATGTAAGTGGCGAAATCGTTGAAAGTCGCATCAAATTCATCGACGGTCTTTTAGCTAAAGGTGTAGCCAAAGGAAGAATGACCGAAGAAGAAAAAGCAGCTACTTTGGCAAATTTAATCCCGTCAACTGACTTAAATAATGCAGCAGACTGCGATTTGGTCGTTGAGGCGATTGTTGAAAACATGGCAATTAAAGGCAAAGTATTTGGCGATTTAGACAACATTGCAAAAGAAAGCTGTATTCTAGCTACTAATACTTCAAGTCTTCCGATTACAGAGATTGCGGCATTTACAAAACGCCCTGAGAAAGTTGTTGGTATGCACTTCATGAATCCGGTGCCTATCATGAAATTGGTAGAAATTATCCGAGGACTTGCGACGACTGATGAGACCTATCAGGCAATTCATGACTTGACTTTGAAACTTAACAAAGTACCAGTTGAGGTAAGAGATGTACCGGGCTTTATCTCAAACCGTGTTTTGCAGATGATGATTAATGAGGCAATTCACTGCTTGTATGAAGGTGTAGCAACAGCTGAAGATATTGATAATGTCTTGAAATTGGGTATGAATCATCCAATGGGTCCATTGCAGTTGGCTGACTTTATCGGCCTAGATACTATTCTTTCAATCATGGAAATCATGCACGAAGGATACGGCGACTCTAAGTACCGTCCAAGCCCACTTTTACGCCAATATGTAAAAGCTGGCTGGGTAGGGAAAAAAGCTGGTCGCGGGTTCTACACTTACGAATAAAAATTTTGAAAGCAGGGCTGATGTCCTGCTTTTCTTGAAAAGTTGGGTGGAGTTTTGATACGAGTTTTTGGTCTGGTTTTCTGCTACTAGGTTCCGCCATATAGCCCACTGCTGTGGCTGGACCGGCTACAACTCCGGGAAAGTTCGCCCGGATTTTCCGCCTCGCAAGCCTCAAACTTACTCTAAATGCTAAAGCATTAAGAGTAAGTAATTCGCATTTTCGTCCTTTGGGGCCACGGCTGTGGGCTTTATGGCTCCACCTAGTAGCAGAAAACCAGACCAAAAACTCTATAACACATTAACATATTGCTTGTCTGAAACTAAATGTTCTTTCACACAGAGAGTTTTCCGCTTGCTCCAAAGTCTGTAGTCGTAGCCCAAACCAGCCCACCGCCGTGGCTAACAAGGGCGACAATGCGAATTACTTAGAGTTAGCGACTTGTCGCTTACTCTAAGTTTGAGGCTTGCGAGGCGGAACCCGTCAGGGTGGGAGCCGTACCAGCCACAGCAGTGGGCTGGTTTGGGCGAAGACGGAAGACTTTGGAGCAAGCGGAAAACTCGTATAAAAAGTCCCCAAAAAAATTACATACATAAAAGGAGGCACTATGCTAACACAAATAAAACCTAATTTGTATCAAATGAAAACACAGTTGCCAAATAATCCCTTGAAAAATATCAACAGCTACATCCTCACATCTCCAAGCAGAAACCTCATAATCGACACTGCCTTTCGTATTCCTGCCTGCCTTGAGGAGATACAAAAAGACCTAGAAACGCTAGGGCTAGATATGGCAAAAACCGATATCCTAGCTACCCATTTACACGGCGACCACACTGGGCTTATTCCAGATTTGATGAGCGATACTTCGGTCATTTATATGGGAGACAAAGAAACCAAAATCTATCAGGACATGAAAGAAGACCTCTTCGAGCTTTTTTACAATGAAATGGAAGAACATTTTTCGCAAGAAGGCTATCCAATAGACGAACTTGTGAAAGCAAAAACCACTAATCAAGGCAGAGTATATTCCGCACAAAAGAAATTTCCAATTACTCCGTTAAAGGAAGGGGATAGCTTGAGTTACGGTGAGTATAGTTTTACGGTTATTGATACTCCCGGGCATACACCCGGACATATTTGCTTATATGACATGAAAAACCAGATATTGATTGCAGCTGACCATGTTTTGTTTGGTATTACGCCAAACATTACACGCTGGCAGTATATGGATGATGCTTTAGGAGAATATTTGGCTAGCTTAGACAAGGTAGCGAAACTGGATGTAACGCTAACTTTGACAGGGCATCGGGAAAATGATGGCGTTTTGCGCGAGCGTGTGGAGGAACTAAGAGCGCACCACAAGGACAGATTAGAAGATGTACTAGCTATCGTCAAAGAGCAGCCGGGTATTTCTGGCTATGACATTGCTGGAAAGATGCATTGGTCCATTCGAGCAAAAGACTGGGCGGATTTCCCACCGGGACAACGCTGGTTTGCCGTTGGAGAGGCGATTAGCCATCTGGACCATTTAGTTATTTGTGGGAAACTTAAACGTGAATTAGTGAATGGAATTACATCTTATAGACTTGATTCATGAGAAAAAGGGGCTGTAACAAGCCCCTTTTAGCATACTTATTATACTGGTGCAAGTAGTTTCTCTACATCTTCCGTCGTCACTTGTGCTACATTTTTATAGAAATAGTCTGGCTTTCTATCCTTATCCACCAGCACCGCACGCAAGCCTTCGTAGAAGTCAGGCAGGGTTAGGAAATTGGTTGCTAGTATCAAATCTGTCGCCAAAACTTCTGTATAGCTTTTCCCAATGCTTTCAATGAGCATTTTCAGGGTAACTTTCAGCGAGATTGGCGACTTTGTAGAAAGTGAAGCAAAGGTTTCTTTCGCAAATGGTGTTTGACCATTTTCCAGTGCTTCTAGAATTTCCTCAACTGTGTCAAAGTTAAACCGCTCGTTTATTTCCTCTATGTTGTCTGTAAATATCCCATGAATTTCTGGTGCTTTGGCTAGGTTTTCTATGGCTGTTTCAAGGTTTCCTTGCACATTTTCACTCAAATCTAGAGTTTCTAATCTTTCATAAAGGACAGGTAAATCGCTTGACGATAGGTAATGTGTAGCGATTTTGGCGAAAAGTGCGTCGGCGCCGTTTATCATGTTTCCTGTCAGTCCTAGGTATCTGCCGATTAATCCGGGGCATTGATTGAGGAAATAACCTGCACCAATGTCTGGAAATAGGCTGATATTGACCTCTGGCATTGCCCATTTTGTCCGCTCGGTTACAATGCGGATAGGTGCGCCATTGACCAAACCAACACCACCGCCCATGCAGACACCGTCCATGATAGCGACAATCGGTTTTTTGTAGTAATGGATATAATCATCCAATTTGTACTCAAAAGTGAAAAATGCTTTGGAAACTTCCAGTTTTTCAGCGTCTCCTTGTGCGTAATAAAAGCTCTTCACATCTCCACCCGCACAATAACCACGCTCGCCAGCACCTTTGATAAGCACAGCTTTGATTGTCTCGTCTTTCTCCCAATTTCTCAAAATACGGTCAATTTCTTCCAGCATCTCAAAACTCAACGCATTAATTGCTTCTGGACGATTGAGGACAATTTCCCCCAACCCATTTTCATATTGCTTATGTAGGATTTTGCTCATTATCTTTTCCTTTCTATGTTTGATACTTTTAGTGTAACAAAGGTTGATAACGTTTACAATTCCTTTTAGGAAAACTGAAGAAAGTAATTTAAATAGAAAGGTTTGATGTTATAATTGAACAGTAAGATTACTAGAAATGGCAACTTAGTACACTAAGTTGAAGAGGTTGCTCCAATAATCTTCCAGCCCCTTCAAAACCCGAACGTTAAGACAGCAGGACGCAAGCGACTTCGGCAAAGCCCGCCGAATTCCATTGCTCGCGAGCCTCAAACTTACTCTAAACGCTAAAGCGTTAAGAGTAAGTAATTCTTTCGCGCCTAAGCGGCTGTGTCAACGTTCGTGTTTTGAAGTGGCTTCCAGATTATTGGGTCAACCTCAAGTTAATCATAGAAAGGAAGAACATCATGCACGAAATCATTTGCCCTCATTGCCAGAAAGCCTTTAAGATTGACGAGGCAGGCTATGCGGATATTCTCCATCAGGTTCGGACAAAGGAGTTTCAAAAAGAAATCCATGCCAAACTAGAACAGGAAAAACTCAGACAAGAGACAGAACTCGCCCTAGTCGAAGAAAGAGCCAAGCAGACCTTTAGTGAAAAACTCTCTGCAAAGGAAAAAGAAATCGCCAATTTATCCAGTAAAATTGACAACTTCCAAACGGAAAAAGAATTAGCAAAAGCTAAAATTGAACAAGCCAATGCCGAGCAATTAGCCAAACTGCAAGAAGAAATCACGAAATTAAAAGCTCAAAACGCAGAAAAAGAACTGGAAAAACAGCTAGAATTAACCAATGCACTGGCTCAAAAAGACCAAGAGCTGACCAAGTTGCAATCAACCATTGACCTGCAGGAAAAAGAAAAAGAACTAGCACAAAACAACCTCAAAGAAACCTACGAAAATAAGCTCAAGCAAAAGGACGAAACCATCGCTTTCTACAAGGATTTTAAAGCCAAACAATCCACCAAAATGGTTGGCGAAAGCCTTGAACAACACTGCGAGATTGAATTCAATCAAATCCGCATGAGTGCTTTTCCCAATGCGCAGTTTGGTAAGGACAACGATATTCGCACCGGCAGCAAGGGCGATTATATCTATCGCGACTACGATGAAGATGGAACAGAAATCCTGTCTATCATGTTTGAGATGAAAAACGAGGGCGACCAAACAGCGAGCAAGAAGAAAAATGAGCATTTCTTCAAGGAACTTGACAAGGACCGCAAGGAAAAAGAGTGTGAATATGCCATTTTGGTTTCCATGTTGGAGGCAGACAACGAGCTTTACAACAACGGTATTGTGGATGTTTCCTATCAGTATGAAAAAATGTACGTTATCCGTCCGCAGTTTTTTATTCCTATGATTACTCTTTTGAAAAATGCGGCGATGAATGCAGCAAACTACAAGCGTGAACTGGCTTTGGTACGTGAGCAGAATATTGATATTACCAATTTTGAAGAAGACCTCAACAAATTCAAGGACGGATTTGCTCGGAATTATAGTCTTGCCAGCAAGAAATTCAAGAATGCCATTGATGAGATTGACAAGACTATTAAATCTTTGGAGAAAACCAAAGAAAACTTGCTGTCATCTGAAAACAATTTACGTCTTGCTAATGACAAGGCGGAGGATTTGACTGTTAAAAAACTGGTGCGTAAAAACCCGACAATGAAAGAAAAATTTGAACAGTTGAAGAATATTGAGGAGTAAAAAAAACGAAACAAGGGCTTATGCTACGGATTTCTAGCAAAAGCCCTTGTTTCGTTTCACATCGCATCCATCGTCCGATTTAAAAGCTCATCCACAAAATTATTCCCCGCATCCTGCGCATGCCCCTTCGTCCATTCAAATGTCAGATTAGGAAAATAGGGCAGAGCCTTGTCAATTTGTATCCACAAATCCTTATTTTTGACTTCTTTTTTCGAGGCATTCTTCCAGCCGTTTTTCTTCCAACCGGGTAGCCACTGTTGAATGGAATTAAGTACGTATTGCGAATCACTGACCAGCAAGATGTGTTCTTCCTGCAGATTTTTTTTGTATAAGGCACGCAAGGCCATCAAAACAGCGGTGATTTCCATTTGATTGTTGGTGGCACCTAGTTGCCCTTGACTATCAGATAGCTGCAGATTAAGGTCCTTGCTTACAATCAAATAAGCCCAAGCTGCCTTGTCTGTTGGTTGGACACTGCCACCTTTTACATTTCCCGTATTTCTTGAACCGCCGTCGGTATAAACTTTTATTGTCATTTTCTTCCTCACAAATCTTGGTAAGTATGTTACTATATATAATATCAGATTAAGGGAGATTTTTATGAAAAAAGGATTAATTAACCTAGCCATGCTAGTCGGCTTGTTTTTTCTCACCCAAGTTCCATTAGGATTTATGAGCGCATTTTCCCTGCTCAATGGGCAGAACCAGCAGCATTTTACCTTTATCCAGATGTTGATAGTGGTCGTATTGCTGCTTGCGGTAATTCATCTGTTTATCCGCTGGGGAAAAAAGCACTGTGAGGCGGAGTTTCATCTATCTATCATCACGAAAAACTGGAAGATTATTATAGGTGTTTGGCTGCTTTCTTATGTGATTACCGCGGTTGGCTCTATGATTATGCAAGCCGGAGGAGATACGACAACGGTCAATCAAGAAGCGCTTGATACCATTGCCAGACACGTTCCCATGAGCCTGATGTGGCTAGTAGCAGCGATTGGTGCACCGATAATGGAAGAAACCATTTTCCGTATGGGGATTACTGAGCTTTTCTTTAAAGACAAGCCTAAAGTGGCCATGTTTGTTGGCGCTTTGGCTTTCGGTTTGGCACATTCGCCTACCAATATCGGCAGCTTTATCATTTATGCTGGACTAGGACTTTTGTGGGGAGCTGTTTACCTGAAAACCCGTCAGGTTGAAGTGACGATTGCTATTCATGCGCTGTTTAATACAGTCGGCGTGTTGGCGATGTATCTAGTGAGCGGGATGGGTTGACATATTCATAGGAAGCGTACTACAATAGTATAAGATTAAACGTGAAAAGAGGGATCCGTACATTGAAGATTTAAGTTGAATTCTTGGAAAAACTGCATAGCTAGAAAGATAAGTCTATTTAGCGAGCAGAATTTCGGAAATCAGCTTAAATGTTCAGAGTATGGGTCTTTTTGTGTACTTTTATTTCAGTTGATTTCCTTGTATAAATGGAGGAAATATATGTCAAAAATAGAAATCAAACAACTCACTTTTGCTTATGACAATCAGGAAAATCCGCTATTTGATTGCGTAAATTTAAACCTTGATACCAGCTGGAAATTAGGACTTATCGGACGAAATGGCAGAGGGAAAACGACCTTGCTCAAGCTCTTGCAGGGAAAAATGGACTATCAAGGGCAAATTCTTCACGGACAAGATTTTGTGTTTTTTCCGCAAGAACTAAAGGACATTCATCAGCTTACTTTTTATGTCCTACAAGAAGTTGCGGATTTTGAACAATGGAAATTAGAGCGTGAACTGCGTTTGCTAGGGTTAGACCCAGAAATTTTATGGCAGGATTTTACTAGCCTCTCAGGAGGAGAAAAGACAAAAGTCCTACTGGCACTACTTTTTATGGAAGAAAATGCCTTTCCTCTGATTGACGAGCCCACCAATCATCTGGATATTGCCGGACGAAAACTTGTCGCAGATTATCTAAAAAAGAAGAAACAAGGCTTTATCCTAGTCAGTCACGACAGGAGTTTTGTCGATGAAGTTGTTGACCATGTTCTGTCGATAGAGCGTGCGCAAATTCAGCTTTATCAAGGGAATTTCACTATTTATGAAGAGCAAAAGAAGTTGCAAGACAATTTTGAGCTAGCAGAAAATGAAAAGATGAAAAAGGAAATCGGACGGCTGAAACAAACAGCAAGGGAAAAAACCCAATGGTCTCAAAGTCGAGAAGGCGACAAATACGGCAATCCCAAGAAAAAAGGAAGTGGGGCAGTTTACGACACGGGATTTATCGGCGCAAGAGCAGCAAGTACCATGAAACGCGCCAAAACAATCGAAAAACGCGCCAACGAGCAAGTAGATGAAAAAGAAAAACTGCTCAGAAATTTGGAAAAAATTGATAAGATGACTATGGACTATCAGCTAAGTCATCATAAAACATTACTGAATGTGGAAAATTTAAGCCTAAGTCACAGCGGAAAACCACTCTTTGAGCCAGTGAATTTTACGCTAAAAGCAGGAGAAATCATAGGAATAACAGGCGCAAACGGCTCAGGCAAATCATCTCTAGTCAAGTATCTGCTAGGTCAATTTACAGGACAAGCAAACGGCACAAGCAAACTAGCACATGGCATCAAGATTTCCTATGTCCGTCAAAACTACGAGGACAATCAAGGAACCTTACAGGAATTTGCCCAGAAAAACCAGCTCAACTACAGCGAATTCCTCAACAATCTACGAAAATTAGGAATGGAAAGAGCGGTATTTAACAACAAAATCGAGCAGATGAGCATGGGACAGCGTAAGAAAGTCGAAATTGCCAAATCGCTTTCTCAGGAGGCGCAGCTTTATATTTGGGATGAGCCACTGAATTATTTGGATGTGTTTAACCATGAGCAGTTGGAGGAGTTGATAGTGAAGACGAAACCTGCGATGTTTTTGATTGAGCATGATGGGCGGTTTGTTGGGCGGGTTGCTGGGCAAAATGTAACGCTTTTGTAAAAAATTTCCCTTGCATTATCCACCATTTTCTAGTATCATATCAAAGTATGCGAAAAGCATATTTCACATGTGGGAGGCGAAATCTCAGCGCCATTAACCACGCACGAGAACTTAAGGAGGTATTTTCGTGGCTAAGAAAGTAGAAAAACTAGTTAAATTGCAAATTCCTGCAGGTAAAGCGACTCCAGCTCCACCAGTAGGTCCTGCGTTAGGTCAAGCAGGTGTCAACATCATGGGCTTTACAAAAGAGTTCAACGCTCGTACAGCTGATCAAGCTGGATTGATTATTCCAGTTGTTATCTCAGTTTATGAAGACCGTTCATTCACTTTTGTAACTAAAACTCCACCAGCTGCTGTTCTTTTGAAGAAGGCTGCTAAAGTAGAAAAAGGCTCAGGCGAACCAAATACGAAGAAAGTTGCTACTGTAACAAGTGCACAAGTAGAAGAAATCGCTAAATTGAAAATGGAAGATCTAAACGCTGCAAACGTTGAGTCTGCAATGCGCATGATCGAAGGTACTGCACGTTCTATGGGATTTGTAGTAGAAGGATAATCATTATTCCACACTAATTCCCACACATGAATGCAGTAGAATTATTTAGAAATAGATAATTCATGTGGGAGGAAAAACCGTTAAAACCACATTACTTAGGAGGAAACACTAAAATGGCTAAAAAAAGCAAACAATTACGTGCAGCTATTGAAAAAGTAGATGCAACAAAACGTTACGCTGTTGAAGAAGCAGTAACATTAGCAAAAGAATTAAACTTCGCAAAATTTGACGCAACTGTAGAAGTTGCTTATCGTTTGAACGTTGACCCAAGAAAAGCTGACCAACAAATCCGTGGTGCAGTTGTACTTCCAAACGGAACTGGGAAAACTCAAAAAGTTTTGGTATTCGCTAAAGGCGAAAAAGCAAAAGAAGCAGAAGCTGCTGGTGCTGATTACGTTGGTGACGAAGAAACTGTTCAAAAGATTTCTCAAGGTTGGTTCGACTTTGACGTTGTCGTAGCAACTCCAGACATGATGGCTGTTGTTGGTCGTCTTGGACGCGTACTTGGTCCTAAAGGTTTGATGCCAAACCCTAAAACTGGTACTGTAACAATGGACGTTACTAAAGCAGTTGAAGAAGTTAAAGCTGGTAAAGTAACTTACCGTGTTGACAAAGAAGGTAACATCCACGTTCCTATCGGGAAAGTTTCATTTGAAACTGAAAAATTGGTAGAAAACTTCAAGACTATTCATGACACAATGTTGAAAGCGAAACCTTCAGCAGCTAAAGGTGTTTACATGAAGAATCTTACAGTAACAACAACATTTGGCCCTGGTGTTAAAGTTGACGTTGCAAGCTTCTAATCTTTAAAAAACCTTAATCCCTTGAGTGAATTCTCAGGGGATTTTTTTGGTATAATTACCAATGGTTCACAAAAGAAAAGAGGTACATAGATGAAAATATTGAAATTCTTACCAGCACTTGTCGGAATTATTTTAGGCTCGCTTATGTTTTGGGTTGGCGATGTGTCAGACGCACCTGGCTTTAATCTTATGGGTTTAGCCCTAATGTTTATGCTAGTCATGGCAAGTTTGCGCTTGCTTGATGTGGTGGAAAAAGGTCAGGTTCTGCCGATTGTTTCTGCGGTTTTTGGATTGGGTATTTTGATTTTATCCATCCGCCTGCAAGTCGAAGGCGAGTTTGGCAGCAGTCTTTATCCAGTAGCTATCGGGATTTTGACAGGTCTTGTCTTGAGTGGCTTTAGTTTTTATAGAATGAAGAAAAGAGTGCAAGGATGAAAATAATTATCTCTCCTGCCAAAAAAATGAATATCGTCAATGATTTCCTTGAGCCTAAAGGCTTGCCAGTCTTTTTGGAGGAAACGCAAGCACTAACCAATTATATCCAAAGCCTCTCCTACCAAGAGGCAAAAAGTATGTGGAAGTGTAACGACCAGCTAGCAGCCTTAAATTATCAACGCTTTGAAAAAATGGATATCACTCGTGCAACAACTCCTGCTCTGCTGTCCTACGAGGGTTTGCAGTATCAATATATGGCACCAGACTTGTTGGGCTATGAAGAATTGGACTATTTACAGGAACATCTGCGGATTTTGTCCGGTTTTTACGGCGTTCTAAAACCAATGGATGCGGTACTTCCTTATCGCTTAGAAATGCAGGCGAAAGTCGCTTTGTCTGATGGCACAAAGAGTTTATACAAGTTTTGGGGGCAAAAGCTTTATGATGAACTAGGGGAAAACGAGCTGATTGTCAATCTAGCCTCAAAGGAATATTTCAAGGCGATTGAGCCTTTTGTCGAGGAAAAGGTACAGTTTGTGACGATTATCTTCAATAGCTATGACAAAGCAGGCAAGCTCAAAGTCAAAGCAACTGAGGCAAAAATCGCGCGCGGGGAAATGGTGCGTTTTATGGCAGAAAAAAGGATAGAAAGTCTCGAAGAACTCAAGAAATTTACAGGAAGAAACTTCCGTTTCCAACAAGATTTATCAGATGATTTGACTATGATTTTCGTTCAGAAATAAGAAAAAAATAAAATGACTTAGGGCAAGCAAAATTGCCCTAAGTCATTTTTTCAATTATTTACCAGTTTTGAAAACTAGCAACACCAATCACTAAAAAGAGAATTACTAGATAGATAACAAAGATTGCCATAGCGATAATAAACATAACAAATCCTGCGCGGTTCCATGTATCCATAACCTTGCGGAATTCTTCTTCGTCGCGGTATTCATTATGCTCAAGTGCCCATTCTTCGCCCTTAAATCCCATGACAAAAATCCATACTAGATTTACCAACGGAATTAAGACTAATAAGCCCAAATAAGTCTTGTTCCCAATAGAAAAGAGCAGTGTTTGTGCAAATGCACCCCAGTTGAATTTAGTTTTAAACGGTGCCACTGCAGCTGGCGGTGTGACTTCAGGACTTGGAGGAATAAGGTCTGGTACAGGTTCTGGTGGGTCTTTGGGAATTTCAGTTGCTGGGATACGAGTTTTGACTTCTTCTTCAGGTTTTCTCAAATCTTCTTCGCTTATCATGATAAAGCCCTCCTTTTGATTGAATAATAACACTTCTGCTTAATTAATGCTCTTTTGAACTGGAAAAAATGCTATTAAAAGTAAATATTTTCGCTTTAAGCTATAATTTATATAAGTGAAAGAATACTTGACCTCGTCCAAAATCAAACACCTTTCTGGTGGATTTGTCCACTATTCTTCGTCAAAAATGCTCGGCTTAGCACCACTAAGCCTGCGCTTTTTTCCTCGACTAGTGGACAAATCCACGCAGTAAGGTATTCGATTTTGAACGAGGTCAAGCATAACAGGAGGAAATAGGCTTATGTCTAAAAAGAAAACTCTTAAACAAAAGAACAAGAACCTTTCAGCGTCAAAACGTCAGCGAAATCTGATTAAGGCAGGTGCTATGCTGAGTATTGGTGCAGGGGCTTTGATGTCAAGTACCTTTAATGCAAGCAATCCACAAGCAGCTCCGAAAACTAGCGATTCTTTGACTGATGAAAAGTTAAACGGTAACGACAATTCGCTGGAAAAGTTAGAAAATACTTCGGTAGATGAGCTTTTGAATGCCTTGCACAAGGGAGAAAGTACGGAAGTTTCAACCCAAACAGGTAATGTCGCGACACTTGTTGATAGCCTTCCTAGCGCAACACAATTAGCCCAGCAATATCCGGGTGCGACAATTTCAGGAGTTCAGACAAGTTATGATATTCGCAAGCTTGTCGATATCAAGGATGCTGATGTATATTACACCACAAGTACACTTTCAAGTACCGACCCACAGCTGCTCAAGATGACCGAATACCGCACACTTTTGGCGGATAATCCTAATGTCGCAGTTGAGGCAACTGGCAACTACAAGGTAGTATCTGCCCATTTATACTCCTCACAAGCAGATGCCAGACAGGATGCAGCCAACTGGAAGGATTCCCGCGTGATAAGGAGCACTCGGGACAAGGAGATAGGGTTCGACTCTAAGTCTAAAAACACCCAGCTCAACTTTCAGGCTGACGATGGCACATTCATGCTAGGTGTGCGAATTGACCGTGATTTAAGCCTAGATGTCAAAGCGGATAACGGCTCAGCACCATTAACTGAGAATATGAAAAACGACTTCATCGATGCGATGGAAAAGAATTTCACCGTTTCCTATAATGGCAAGGTCTATCATGCGGTTTATCATGATGAGGCTGTCCGCACGGATTTAGGTAAGGATAAGATTGATGGTTTCTTTACCTTTTCTGATAGCACGCACGGTCTTCCCTTGCAGATTAATAACCGCTTTATCGTTGATGCAGTGCATTTTGGCTCAACAGTGGATAGTCTGGAAAAAGCACTCAGCCTGCACGCAGTAACCAGCTATGAAAATACAAATTCATGGCTCAATACAAATGAACCAACCACAGATATTGGACTGAACTATGTGCAAAATCTCAAAGATGACGGAACTACCTATTATCAGATTGAGGCAAAAGAGCAGGTTGTTCATTCTTTGATGTATGATTATGTGAGTGTGGCTCATGCGGATGAGAAGGCGGAAGGGGATACGGTTTATGCGGCGGAAGTATCGCCATCAAGCACAAGTGCGACTTCGGCTAGTATTTCGGTGGCTAATCCAGTTGCGGCGGTTTTGGCTTCGGTTAATAATACTGTCAATATTACTGCTGATAATATGTCCCAATACTTTACTACTGGTGGCAAAGGAGTAGCAACCAGTAACGGCGTAAAAAGTGATGGAGCAAGTATTAGTGGCGGTATTGCTACTCTTACACCCAATAAACAATATCAAGTTGGGAATATTACTCTCAACACAAAAATCGATTTAACGCAAGACTTCGCTATTTCAGGAAAAGTAAATCTTGGAGACAAAGCACAAAGCAAGAGTGGAGCAGATGGTATTGGTTTCTTCTTCCAACCGGGAGACACCACATTAACAGGTCATTATGGTGGTGGATTAGGGTTAGAAGGACTATCTAACGGATTTGGTTTTGCTTTAGATACTTACTACAATCCTTTTTATGACAGCGATAGCCCAGCACTTGGGAAGATTGATGCTTCTGGAAACAAGGTAACATCAAGTACGGTTCACGACCCTGCTAAACTCAACAATGGAACAATCACTCAGCAAGCTCACGGAGCAAACGATTGGAATAGAACGGATAGTAACTATGCTTATGGTAGTTTTTACAATACCAACGCCAACGGTGTCTTAAATATCGGACCTACTCCAACTTCTGGAACGCCGGGTACAGGGGCAACCAAGATTAACAATCCAAGCGGAAACAATTTTATTAGTTTTTCCATGCAATATGATGCAGCAAATCACACACTGACAGTTACTTACGGCGGAACCAACACAATCAATGAAGACGGCTCAATCAGTGTGGCGGGCAACTATCAACAATGGAGCGAAAATGTAGCTAGCATGATACCTGCTTCACAACAAGTGTCCTTCTGCGTCGCTGGCTCAACAGGCGGAAGCTACAATCTACAACAGGTACAATTCGACAGCTTCTCCTACACCCAAGCACAAGGAACCATCAACGTAAAATATGTTGACGCAACAACTGGTCTGCCATTCCCGAATGTAAATGACCCAGAGCTGAACATCTCAGGTGGTACAGCCAGTCTTTCAGGCGTAGTTGGCGACCCTTATAGCACCTCTGCTTTGCCTGAAAAGGATATTCCAACTGGTTACAAGCTGATTTCAACAACAAACAATACCAGTGGCAAGTTTACCGCCAACGACCAAGCGGATGTGGTTTACACTTATGCACCTGATTATCAGGAAAGTGCGGTTCACACGGTAAAAGAAACTATCCATTATAAGAATACAGATGGAGATATGGTTGCAGATGATTTTGTCTCAAAAACACCGATTAGTATGTTTACCGTACTCAATCCTGTAACCAACAAATCAATCACTTATTACAAGTCAGGAGTTGCGGATACGCCGAACATTGACCAAATAACTGGCAAGCCAGATAGCTCATGGAGCACAAGCCTGAGCTTTGCTGAAGTGAGCAATCCAAAAGTAGATGGCTATCACTGGGTCAAGACAGATGCACCAAACAGCGACAGCACTAAAGTAGCCGCTCAAACACCAACTTATGATAAGGGCGATTTGGAGTTTAATGTTTACTATGCTAACGACCAATCTAAGCTAACAGTCAACTGGGTAACCAACGACGGCAAGGTCTTGCAAGAGCCAGTTACCACAACTGAAAATGTCGGCACTGCTTATCAAACGCAGGGATTAAGTCAGATACCAGACGGCTACAAACTCCTTAGAGTTGAAGGAAATGAAACAGGCACCTACCAAGACGGTGCAGACACAATCGTTACCTACGTTTACGGCATCAACTACACCGTAACCACCCACCAAGTAACGCAAACCGTCCAATACCGCGAGCAAGGCAGCAACAATCCGCTAGGTGTAGCGGACAATGTGCAGACCTTCACAGTAGCAGATGTGCATAATCCAGTGGATAATACCGACGCTTATTATTTCACAAGTGGCACGCAAGAAGCACCGACTATAGATGAAAACGGCAAGCTGACAAGTGACAGCTGGTCAAGCACCAATCCAAGCTTTGTTGCAACGGATAAGGTGGATGTACCAACTTACCACTATGTCGATACAGACGCACCAAATCATGACGAAAGTGCGATTGCTAGCTCAACGGTTGATGAAAAGAGTACGGACACGACCTATACGGTTTACTATGCACATGATACTTCAACGCTTAAGGTCAACTATGTAGATACCAAAGGTCAACAGGTTGCGCCAAGCATTAACAATACAGGTAATGTTGGCGATGAGTACCATACGACCTCATCAACTGCGGTTCCGCCGGGCTACAAGCTAGTGCGTGTGGAAGGTGTAGCAGATGGCACCTATCAAGAAGGAACAACACCTGATGTGACTTATGTCTATGCGGTGGATTACAGCTCGAAGATAGACCGTACCGTAACACAAACCATTCGTTATCTGGATGAGCGCAACAACAATCAAGTTGCCGACAACAATGAGCAGACATACACAATAGCTACCGTCCACAATCCAGTGCTGAACACTGACACCTACTACTTCGCAAGTGGCATTCAAACCACGCCGCCAAGTGTAGATAACGACGGCAATGTTTCAAATGGCTGGTCAACAACCAATCCTGAATACGCAGCTGTCGCCAATCCAGCGGTCAAGAAAATGGTAGTAACTAAAGATAGCTTAGGCTCTAAAGATTTAAGTCAAGTAGCAGGAAGTCAAGTAACGCCTGATACTGAGGACAACACGATTACCGTATTTTACAACGTTGACCCGAACGCAGTTGGTTTAGTCAATGTGCATTATGTGGATAAAAGCGGTCAGCGTATCGCAGATGATACACAGATTTCAGGCAAGATTGACGAGGCTTATCAGACCAATCCGCTTCCACAAGACAAAGTGCCTGATGGCTATATGCTAGTTGGACTAATCAAGGGGAATGATAATGGTAACTTCACAATTGATGACCAAGATGTTACCTATCAGTATATGAAAGTAAGTGTTACTTCTCATGTGACGACTGAGACCATTAACTACGTTGATACTGATAACAAGCCAATCGAAAGTCTCACCCCAAGCACCCAAGAAGTTACCTTTGTGGATATTACGACGGATACTGGTCAGACCATTACTATTGCTAAGTTGGGTGCGTATGATGTGAAAGATACTAGCAATTTACCTAGCTTGGATGAATTGCTGACAAGTGCTAAAGATGGTACGGCAGCAGCGGACGGTTGGCAAATTTTGAATGATGGACAAGGAGACGGCAATCCTGATGTTACATTTACAGCAGTTCCTCATCCGACAGTTGATGGAATGCACGTTATTGCCAATGATGACAATGGCAATTTGCAACAAGTGGATAGCCAGACCATTACTAGTTCATCTGACAATTTGAATTTCCATGTTATGTACTCAAGTGGCGATGTCCCACCCGGAAATACAGTAGTCGGTGATTACCAAGAAAGCATCAAGCAGATTACAGAAACCATCCACTATGTGAATAAAGAAACTGGTGGACCGATTGCAGATAAAGCAACTAGTCAAATCACTTGGTTGACTGTTACGAATTCTCTTACTGGAAAACAAAAATTTTACTTCTATAATCCTAAGCTTGAGAATAAGGGAGTGCCAAATCTTCCTACACTTGCTGATGATGGAACGGTTGATGATAGCTCATGGACGGAAGCTTCTAGTACAACATTTAAAGAAGTGGTAAATCCGCATATTGATAACTACAAAGTCATTTCTAGTAATGATATTTTAGGAGGTTTGACTGAAATTTCAGCACAGCAAGTATCTAGCACTTCCAAAGACCTAGACTTTACCGTAGTTTACGCACCAGAGACTTCGACTTTGACGGTCAACTATGTAGATACTGAAGGCAATAAGATTGCTCCAAGCATTACCTCAACAGGTAATGTCGGCGATGAATATCGAACAGCTTCATCAAGTGCTATTCCTGATGGTTATGTCCTTCTCTACACACCAGGTAATGCCAACGGCACCTATATAGAAGGAACAACACCTGATGTGACCTATGTCTATCAAAAAGTAGTACCTGCAGCACCACCAATCGCCCCAGCACCACCAAGCACACCGGGAGATAACGGTCATACACCAACACCTCCGAGCAATGTAGTTGTCACTCCACCAACCAAAGAGGGCGATACTCCGCCAAGTAGCAAGGACAAAACCACGCCACCAAGCTCAAGTGATAAAACTACACCACCCAAGCATGACGGCAAGACAAGCACGCATACTTCAACCAATCTGGTGCATAAGACAGATACCGGCACACCAACCAAAGCAACACCGACCAATACAAGTGTTCCTGTCAAACCAACCAGCAGTAAGGAAAAGAGCTTACCAATGCTAGGCGGAGGCAGTTCACTAAACATCATCACTGGAGGCTACGGACTATCAGGACTTGCTATGATAGGTCTAGCACTCAAGAAAAGACATGATGACAACAAGAAGTAAAAATTGCTTATTATCCAGATAAGCAAAACCATTCATCAAGATAAAGAAAAGAGTTTATCTTGATGAATGGCATTTATGCCTTTACACAGGCAGAATTTTGATATATTATTAAAAGCAATACAAGTCTTCAAGAGGAGTAACGCGTACAATCCTTTAGAGAGAAAACGGTTGGTGAAAGTTTTCGGAATTGGCGTGTGAAGGTAGCTTGATGTGTTTTGTTGCCTAAACTAAGTAAGCAACAACGTTCCTGCACGTTACGCAGTTGAGGTCTTTTTATAAAAGACGAAGTTAGGTGGTACCGCGAAATTTCGCCCTAATCATGCAGTTTGTGTGATTAGGGCTTTTATTTTTTTATCTGAAAGGTGGAAACTCATGAAAAAAGAACTATCAACAAAATTCAACCCCAAACAAGTAGAAGAAGGTCGCTACGAAAAATGGCTTTCTCAAGAAGTATTCAAACCAAGCGGAGATAAATCTGCTAAGCCTTATTCTATCGTTATCCCGCCACCAAACGTTACTGGTAAACTACACTTAGGGCACGCATGGGACACAACTTTACAAGACATCATCATCCGCCAAAAAAGAATGCAGGGCTTTGATACCTTGTGGCTGCCGGGAATGGACCATGCTGGGATTGCGACACAGGCGAAAGTTGAAGAAAAGCTGGCTGGCGAAGGAATAACTCGCTATGATTTAGGTCGCGAGAAGTTCATCGACAAGGTCTGGGAATGGAAAGAAGAATATGCAACGACTATCCGCGAGCAATGGGCGAAATTAGGCTTGTCGCTTGACTATCCACGCGAGCGTTTCACGCTAGATGACGGTTTATCAGACGCGGTGCGTAAGGTTTTCGTTAAGCTCTATGAAAAAGGTCTTATTTACCGCGGCGAATACATCATCAACTGGGACCCGAAAGCTCGTACTGCCTTGTCAGATATGGAAGTTATCCACGAAGATGTCGAGGGTGCTTTCTATCAAATCAACTATAAGTTGGCTGACGGCTCTGGTGCTTTGACCGTTGCGACTACTCGTCCGGAAACTTTCTTTGGCGATGTGGCAGTTGCAGTCAATCCAGAAGACCCGCGTTACAAGGCATTTATCGGCAAAAATGTTATCCTACCTATCATCAACAAGGAAATTCCAGTTATCGCTGATGAGCACGCAGACATGGAATTTGGTACAGGTGTAGTAAAAATCACGCCAGCCCATGACCCAAATGACTTTGAGGTCGGCAATAGACACAATCTGCCACGAGTGAATGTCATGAATGATGACGGCACAATGAATGAATTAGCGGCAGACTTTAACGGCATGGATAGATTTGATGCGCGTAAAGCTATCGTTGCGAAATTGGAAGAATTAGGCTCATTGGTTTCCGTTGAAAAACGTGTGCATTCAGTAGGACATTCTGAGCGTACTGGCGTGATGGTTGAGCCACGTTTGTCAACGCAGTGGTTTGTTAAGATGGACGAGTTGGCGAAAAATGCTATTGCCAATCAAAAAGGGGAAGACGCAGTTGAGTTTTATCCGCCTCGCTTTAACAATACTTTCCTAACATGGATGGAAAACGTGCATGACTGGGTAATCTCTCGTCAGCTTTGGTGGGGACATCAAATTCCTGCATATTACCACAAGGAAACTGGCGAGATGTTGGTATCAATGGATGCGCCAGAAGATATGGATAACTGGATTCAAGACCCAGATGTGCTGGATACATGGTTCTCATCAGCCTTATGGCCGTTTTCAACGATGGGTTGGCCGGATGAAAATAACGAAGACTTTAAGCGTTATTTCCCAACAAGCACGCTAGTTACTGGCTACGACATTATTTTCTTCTGGGTAAGTCGTATGATTTTCCAAAGTTTAGAATTTACGGACCGCCGTCCTTTTGAAAATGTATTAATTCACGGACTTATCCGTGATGCCGACGGACGCAAGATGTCTAAGTCACTAGGCAACGGAATTGACCCGATGGATGTTATTGAAAAGTATGGTGCAGATGCTTTGCGTTGGTTCTTATCAAACGGTTCAGCACCGGGGCAAGATGTGCGCTTTAGCTATGACAAGATGGATGCAGCATGGAACTTCATCAACAAGATTTGGAACGTTTCACGTTATATTCTAATGAATGCAGAAGATTTAACAGCTGAAGAAATCCAAAGCAATCTAGCAAAAATTGCTGATAAGCAAGCAGGCAACGTGACAGACCGTTGGATTTTAACTCGCCTCAATGAAACTATTGAGCGCGTAAGCACAACCTTTGACAAGTTTGAGTTTGGCGAGGCTGGACGTGCCTTGTATAACTTCATCTGGGACGACTTTGCCGACTGGTATATCGAGCTGACGAAGGAAGTTTTGTACGGCGAAGACGAGAGCGAAAAAGATGTGACACGTTCAGTGCTTATGCACGTTCTGGACCAAGTTTTGCGCTTGTTGCACCCAATCATGCCATTTGTTACCGAAGAAATTTTTGAAAATCTGCCAACAGCTAACGGCAGCTTAGTAGTTGCCGCTTATCCTCAAGTTCAAGCACAATTAAGTGATGAAAATGCAGCTAATGGCGTGGAACTCTTGAAAGAGCTAATCCGCTCAGTCCGCAATATCCGTGCAGAAGTGAACACACCACTTTCTAAACAAGTACCAATGTTGATTAAGACAAATGACGAGCAAGTGGAAACTTTCTTAAAAGAAAACACCAACTACATCCGCCGCTTTACCAATCCTGACACTTTGGAGATTTCAGCAGACATTCAAGCACCAGAAATGGCGATGAGTGCCGTTCTCACAGGTGCCGAAGTCTATCTGCCACTAGCTAGCCTAATCAATGTCGAAGAAGAAATTGCTCGACTAAACAAAGAGCTAGGCAAGTGGAACAAAGAAGTAGAAATGGTACAAAAGAAACTAGGCAACGAGCGTTTTGTAGCCAATGCCAAACCAGAAGTAGTCGAAAAAGAACGTGAAAAAGAACGCGACTATCTGGAAAAACGTGCAAGCGTGGAAGAACGAATTGCTACATTGAAGAGTTTATAATCAAAAATTTACAAGAGGCTGACCCGATAATCTGGAAGCCACTTCAAAACACCAACGTTGACACAGCCGTTTAGATGTGAATGAAGTGAGGTTGACCCAAAAGTCTGTAGCACACTTTGAAATACGAACATTCCCGCAGCGTCTTAGGCGTGAATGAATTACAGTCCGTTGACGGCTTTGCCGTTTACGGACTGTTTGAGGCTCACGAGCAATGGAATTCGGGGCGGTTTTCCCCGAAGTCGCTTGCGTCCTGCTGCTCTAATGTTCGTATTTCAAAGTGTGCGGAAGACTTTTGGGTCAGCCTCAATTTTCATTAATTAAAATAATTGTCAGAAAATTAAAAATAATTAAAAAATTCCCTTGCTAAATGAAAAAGCTTATGGTTAAATAGATATATCAAAGAATTTAGGAGTGAGCAAAATGATTAAATTACATACAAACACACAATCACAACTAAATAACTTTTTTAGCAGCTACTTTAGGAGGTCTATCTAAGTGGCTGGAATTTGAGTTTCCATCAAGTCGCCTAGATAGAGTAAAATCTATGCGGCGATATATCACGAAAGAATTTGTGGACTGCTGCATGATTTTACGAAAAATCTTGCAGTAGTTTTTATTTTGAGGAAAAGAGGAGAAAGATATGAAGAAACAAACGGTAATGAAGTTTTTAGCGGTAATTTTACTAGGCTTGTCTGTAGTCTGGACTAGCCCAAGTGTTCGAGGAAACGACGGAGTTTTGCGTATTGGGATTTTGCAACTAGCCGACCACGGAGCACTTGACGAAGCAAGAGAAGGATTTATTAATCGACTAGCCGAACAAGGCTATGTGGATGGTCAAAATATCCAGATACAATTCTTAAATGCACAATCCGACCAATCCAATCTACAAGTCATGTCGCAACGCTTGGTAGCAGACCAATCAGACTTGATTTTAGGGATTGCTACTCCAGCGGTACAAGCACTTGCCAATGAAACAACAGAAATTCCAATTTTAGGCACACCATTAACCAGCTTTGTCACAGCCAACCTAGTAGAAAGTGATGAGCGACCAAATACAAATGTTACTGGAACAAGTAATCTAGCACCAATTGACCAACAGCTTGAACTATTAACACAACTCGTTCCATCAATGAGAACATTAGGCTTTATCTTTAACGCAGCAGAAGACAACGCTAGCTTACAAGTGGAAATCGCCGAAGAAGAAGCTAGAAAACTCGGACTAGAAACCATTCGGATGACTGTCGCTAACACTAACGACATCCCACAAGCTATGCGTGCCTTAGTCGCACAAGTCGATGCTGTGTATATCCCAACTGACAACACGCTAGTTCAATCTATGTCAATCGTTGGTCAAATCGCCAAAGAAACACTAACACCAGTCATGGCAGCAAGCACTGGAGCGACTTTGGAAGGCGGACTAGCAACACTAGGAGTTGACCACTATCTAATCGGTCGCATGACAGCAGACATGGCGATTGACATTATCGAAAATGGCGCAAGACCACAAACTATGCCAATCCAACGACAAAGTGAAACTACACTTGTCATCAATGAAGAAATGGTAGAAGCTCTGGGGATTGTTATCCCACAAAGCATTAGAGACAGAGCAAATTCGCAGAATTAAGCAAAATATAGGAGGAAGTATTATGGATATATTATTAACAGCAGTATCGCAAGGTGTATTGTGGGCAGTCATGGCTATTGGCGTTTACATCACCTACCGTATCTTAAACATCGCGGACTTGAGTGCAGAAGGCTCATTTCCGCTAGGAGCAGCCATTAGCTCGACCTTGATTGTTCAAGGAATGTCCGCCTTAATGGCAACAATGGCAGCAGCATCAATGGGACTTATCGCAGGTTTAGTAACAGGTGTTTTATACACCAAGCTGAAAATTCCTGCCTTGATTTCTGGGATTTTGACTATGACAGGTTTGTATTCAATTAATCTACGCATTATGGGTAGAGCAAATATTTCCCTGCTTGGTCAGACCACTCTGTTCAACACATGGGAGCTTTCTAGCAACTGGACGACTTTGATTGTTGGTTTGCTTAGTGTAGCGGCGATTATCCTGCTTTTGTTCCTATTTTTCCGCACGGAAATTGGCTTTGTTCTTCGCTCAACAGGCGACAATGAGCAAATGACGCGGGCGCAAGGGGTCAATACTGATAGCTTGAAAATTCTAGGACTGATGATTTCCAACAGCTTGATTGCCTTTTCTGGAGCTTTGATTGCTCAGAGTAATGGTTTTGCGGATATTTCTATGGGTATCGGAACTATCGTTATCGGACTTGCTTCGGTAACAATTGGCGAAGTATTCTTTGGGAATTTAACTATTGCCAAACGCTTGAGCTGTGTAGTTTTAGGCTCAGTTGTTTACCGCATGATTATTGCCCTAGCTATTAACTTAAACATGAATCCAAATGACTTGCGTTTAATTTCAGCAATCATTCTTGCCATCGTGCTGTCATCTCCGACATTAAGAGAGAAAATTATCGGGAAAGTGAGACTAACCAATGACACAAGCCTTAAAAATAAACAACTTACATAAACTATTTGAAAGAGGAACCATCAACGAAAACCACGTTTTAAAAGGCGTAAGCTTTAGCGCACAAGAAGGAGACTTCATCACAGTTATCGGAGGTAATGGTGCGGGCAAATCCACCTTGCTAAATAGTATTGCTGGCAGTTTTCCAGTAGACGAAGGAAGTATCCAAATCGGCGGCGTAGATGTAACGCAAATGCCTGAGCACAAACGTGCCAAACTTATCGGCCGCGTCTTCCAAGACCCAAGACTAGGAACAGCGACCAGAATGACCATCCAAGAAAATCTAGCCATCGCTAAAAAACGCGGACAAAAAAGAAGTCTGAGATTTGGCACATCAGCCAAAGACAAAGCCTACTTCTACGAGCAAGTCCAACAGCTTGAGCTAGGACTAGAAGAGCGCATGAGCATGGATATGGGGCTACTCTCAGGCGGGCAACGGCAAGCCTTAACCTTATTAATGGCGACACTTACCAAACCAGAATTGCTACTTTTAGATGAGCATACAGCAGCCCTTGACCCAAAAACAGCCCAGCAGGTTTTGGATTTAACGCAAAAGCTAGTAGAAAAAAACAACCTAACAACCTTTATGATTACCCACAATATGCAAGACGCACTAACCTACGGCAATCGCTTGATTATGCTCCACAACGGCAAAATCGTCGTTGACCTAAAAGACGAGCAAAAGAAAAAAGCAACCGTCAACGACTTGATTGAGTTATTCAAGATAAGAAGTGGACAAGAAATCGAAGACGAAGGAATGCTTTTGTAGAGGAAATGAGGTTGAGGTTGGTCCAATAAGTCTCCAGACACTTCAAAACACGAACGTTAAGACAGCAGGACGCAAGCGACTTCGGGGAAAACCGCCCCGAATTCCATTGCTCGCGAGCCTCAAACAGTCCGTAAACGGCATAGCCGTCAACGGACTGTAATTCTTTCGCGCCTAAACGGCTGTTTCAACGTTCGTGTTTTGAAGTGTCTTCCGACTTATTGGACCAACCTCAACCTCTGTTGTCCTCTTAATTTTTACGAGCATGCCAAATCATCTCTCGAATTTCTTCAATAAATTCCTCCTCCTCATTCAACTCCTCCAAACTCAAGTGCATTCGGTAGCGCCAGTAATGTCTAGGAACTCCCGGGTCATTTATTCGCTCATCACGAGGATTGTCAATCCGCAACCTACCAGAAATCGCCAGATAATCCTGAATAGGAGGAATAACCAACATAGCAGGACTTTCCAAATTGCGCCAAAGAATTGCTTTAGCAAGCTCTGGGTCAAGCTCTTTAGGCGCTTCATCATTCATACCCAACACATCATGATAATACTTGCGAGCAAAATCCGGTTCTTCTTCCCAGAACAAGCGCAAGCTAGACGTATCATGACTAGAAGTCGTTACCACACTCAAATAAGGAGCCAAATCCAAATCCGTCCGCCAACTATTGTACGCCGGCACACGCTCCAAAATAAGCCGTAAAATCCCCAAATCATTCATGACAAAAGGAACATTATCCGGCACCATACCCAAATCCTCGCCACAAGAAAGCATATTCGTCGCACGAATAATCTGCGGCAGTTTCTTTCTAGCCTCTTGCTCCCAATGGAAGAAGTTGCGATGGTAGAAATATTCCTCATGCAAAGCAGAGAGTTTGTCCTGAAACTCCTTGCCAATCTCACGAAAAGAAATAGTATTCATCAGCTCAATTCTTGGATGAAAACGTTCAGGATAGATATGGTCTTTAACAAAGAGCACATTTTCATGCAAGGTGTATAAACCAGCACGCAAATCTTCATCTATTCCCTCTTTTGCCGTAATCTTCTTTTGCGTATCAAACTCCGCCTTAAAGGCATAGTTGCCAAAACCTGTATAGTCTAAAAATTGCTGAATAACCGCATCTCGCAGGTCACGTCCGAATATCTCATCAATCACCCAATCCTTGATAAAAGGCTCTAAGAAACGCTGTGAGCCCCAATCACGAAATGGAATGCCACGACTTTCAATCTCTTGAACGGTATAAGAAAGTGCAGGAGAAAAATGCCCCAACATCCCACGCTCGCTTGTAGCCGGAATTTCCCAAATGCGAAAGAAACCTAAGATATGGTCCAAACGATAGGCATCGAAATACTCCGCCATAGTCGAAAGGCGTTTTTTCCACCATGCGTAGCCATCTTCGGACATCTTTTCCCAGTTGTAAGTGGGAAAGGACCAGTTCTGCCCAGTGGTTGAAAAGCTATCAGGTGGCGCTCCTGTTTGCATATCCATGTGATACAGCTCAGGGTGCGCCCACGCATCAACCGAGTGTTTCATAATGCCCACTGGAATATCGCCCTTGAGGAAAATCCCCTTAGAATGACAGTAATCAGCCGCATCCTTTAACTGCTTATGCAGGAGAAATTGAACGAAAAGCTGCAATTCCAAGAGCTCAGTCAAATGATGGTCTTTATTGAGTTCATTGAAAATCTCTTCTTTATAAAGCTGATGATTGCTATCCCACTCTTCAAAGTTAGTCGTGCCATAGATTTCACGCAGGGTTGAGAATGCTGCATAAGGCTTGAGCCAGACAGCATGCTGCTCCAAGAATTCCTTGTATTCCTCACTTGAAAAGGTCTTGTCTTTCATCTTTTTAAACAAGAGGGCTGCGAAATTCCACTTTGTCTGCATGGTTTTTTCGTAATCTACCTGCTCTAGCTCGTTTAAATCACGTTTTGCTGCGACCAATTCCTCCCATTCGCTCGTTGAAAAATTGCCCATGTATTCATTGAAACCAAGATACAAGGGATGTAGAGCAAAGCTAGAAACCACGCTATAAGGCGAAGAATCCAAATAATTCATGAAAATCGTCGTATCTTGAACGGGTAAAAGCTGAATAATCCTCATGCCACTTTTTTCTAAAAAGTCAGCCAATAATTTCAAATCTGAAAACTGCCCAACGCCCAAATCATCCTCAGAGCGCAGGGAAAATACAGGAACAGCCAAACCAGCAAGGAAATTTTTCTCTTCGTCTGGGGTTAAAAGTAGTTGTTTATCCATTTTTCTCCTCCCGAATATCTAACATTGTTTATTAATTTAATTATAGAGTTTTTCACAATATCAAACAAGGAAAGCGACAAGTTGCCTAGCTTTTATTTGCCTGTTTGTTGTGCTAGAATGAACAAAGACGTAGCGAAATTGAGGACAAGTATAATGATAGAAGATTACAAACCAACCTATATTGTTGAGGCGGTTTACCAACTTACCCCGCAAATGCTCAAGGACAAGGGAATTAAGGCGGTTTTAGTAGATTTGGATAACACCCTAATCGCATGGAACAACCCACTAGGCACACCAGAAATGCGCGCATGGCTAGACGAGATGAAAAAAGAAGAAATGCCAGTTGTCGTAGTTTCCAACAACAAATATCCGCGAATTAAAAAGGCAGTGGAACCTTTTGGCATTGATTTTGTCTCAAGGTCTATCAAGCCATTTACCAGAGGATTTCGGATTGCTAAAAAACGTTTGGGCTTAGAAAACAAAGAAATGCTCATGGTCGGCGACCAGCTAATGACAGACATACGCGGTGCCAACCGTGCCGGTATTCCGAGCGTTTTGGTCAAGCCACTAATCGAAAGTGACGCATGGATTACCAAATTCAACCGCGCCAGAGAAAGACGCGTAATGAAAAAACTCAAAGAAAACTATGACATGACTTATCAAAAGGGGATATAAGAATGAACGAAGAATTTATTTGTATCGGCTGCGGCGCGCATATTCAGACAGAAGATAAAGACGGAATTGGCTATTTGCCACAATCAGCCTTTGAAAAAGGACAGGAAAGTGGCGAAATGTACTGCCAACGCTGTTTTAGACTGCGCCATTATAATGAAATTCAAGATGTATCACTGACAGATGACGACTTCTTGCGCCTGCTTAATGAGCTAGGAACAAAAGACGCGTTGATTGTAAATGTAGTAGATATCTTTGATTTTAACGGCTCCATCATACCGGGCTTGCACCGCTTTGTCGGCGACAATCCTGTTTTATTGGTGGGTAACAAGGTCGATATCCTACCAAAATCACTCAAAAAAGGCAAAATGATCCAATGGATGAAAGAACGCGCACATGAAGAAGGTTTGCGACCTGTTGATGTCATGCTGACTTCGGCTAAACGTGCGGATGATATTGCGGACCTTTTAGACAGTATTGAAAACTACCGCGAAGGTCGCGATGTTTACGTTGTCGGCGTAACAAACGTTGGCAAATCAACACTGATTAACAAGATTATCAAATCTACTGCGGGTGTAGCTGATGTGATTACCACCAGTCGTTTTCCGGGAACCACTCTTGATAAGATTGAAATCCCGCTTGAAGACGGCAAATTTATGATTGACACACCGGGGATTATCCACCGACATCAGATGGCGCATTATCTAGGTAAAAAGGATTTGGGAATTATTGCACCACAAAAGGAAATCAAACCAAAAGTTTATCAGCTAAACGAGGGACAAACCCTTTTCCTAGATGGACTAGCAAGATTTGATTTCATTCAAGGCGAGCGTCAGGGCTTTGTCTGCTATGTGGCAAATGATGTCAATATCCACCGCACAAAACTAGAAAAGGCAGACGATTTTTACGCCAAACATAAGGGCGGACTTTTGCAGCCACCTAGACCTAATGAAGTAGAAAACTTCCCTGAATTAGCAAGATTTGAGTTTTCAATCAAGGAAAAAACAGATATCGTTTTTGCAGGCTTGGGCTGGATTTCAGTCAAAGGTCCAGCAGTCATTGCTGGATGGGCACCAAGAGGTGTGGATGTAATCACGAGAAAAGCATTAGTATAGAAAGATAACGGGGGTTAGGAAATGATACGTGGCGCTAAAAAAGAAGATGCCAACAAAATTATTGATTTACTCATGGTCATTTTTCGAGACATGGAACTTCCCTTTTTGCAAACCTACGGAGAGGAAAAAACACGGGAAATCCTCCTAGTAGCAATGGATGAGCAGGATTATCGCTACAATTATCATCGCGGAATTGTCTGCGAATTAGGTGGCGAGATTGCTGGTGTAGCCTTTGGCTATCCATCAAATGAGGAACCACTTATTGATGAGGCATTTACCAGCATTTTGCCAGAGCATTCCATTAATCAAGAAGATACCTTGTTCAAAGAAAGTGAAACTCTGCCAGAAGAATGGTATTTGGATAGTATTTCCGTTGATAAGGGGTATCAAGGCAAAGGAGTTGGCACAGAACTCTTAAAAGCACTTCCTCATTTCGCCAAAGTAGCCCATCAAAAGAAAATCGGACTAAACGTAGATTACAGCAACCCAAAAGCAAAAAAACTCTACGAAAAAATCGGCTATGAAGAAGTAGAAGACATCCTAATCAGCGGACATAAGTATAAGCACATGCAAAAAGATGTTTAGGAAGTTAAAATATTTAGCCTAAAGAGCCTGAGCCAAAAGTCTGTAGCCAACTTTGCAACCCGAACATTCCCGCAGCGTTTTTGGCGTGAATGAATTACTGAGAGTTAGCGATTTATCGCTTACTCTCAGTTTGAGGCTCACGAGCAATGGAATTCGGGGCGGTTTTCCCCGAAGTCGCTTGCGTCCAGCTGCCCTAATGTTCGGGTTGCAAAGTTGGCGGAAGACTTTTGGCTCAGGCTCTTTTTTAATTAGGACGGAAAACAGTGCTATTACTTTCTTTTTTAGGAAAAATAATATAGATTATGCTTATAAAGAAAAAGGGGAAGAATGAATGAAAATTAGAATTATTGGTGGCTCGCACGCGGGGATTTCGACTGCCTTGCGCGCTAGGGAAGAATATCCAGATAGCGAGATTGTGATTTACGAAAAACAAAAAACAGTCGGCTTTATTGCACAAAGCATTCCGCTTTATCTATCAGGCAAAAGAGATTTCCTCCAGCTTTCTAGCTACACAACCAGTCAGGAACTAAGCAAAAAAGGAATTATCGTCAAAACAGAAACAGTCGTACGCAACATTTCACCCAACACAAAAGAATTGACCTTGATTTCGCAAATAGATGACAGCGTAACAACAGACACCTATGACAAGCTAGTCCTAGCAACAGGAAGTTACCCAAGTTTGCCACTGGTAAAAGGAGATTTCCATGACAAACTCTTTGTTATCAAGGACTTTGAAGATGCCATAAAAATCAAAAAACTCATGGAAACCGGCTCAAGCGTGATTGTTATCGGCGGTGGTGCTGTCGGAACAGAAGTGGCACGAATTATGAATGAAAATGGCTTGAAAACAACAATTGTCCAATCCAATGAATATATTTTAGATAAATACTTAGACCGAGAAGTTGCTGCAAAAATCGGCGAAACCTTTAGAAATAATGGGATTGATATTGTGACCTCTTCTTATGTAGTAGATGTCCGTGTCAAAGACGCTGACGATAAAAATAAGAAACAAATTGAAGTCATTACAAAAGATAACAAGACCTTTAGTGCAGATGGCGTGATTTATGCGACAGGTTTTCGCCCGAATTCCTTTTTAATTGCAGATCAGGTTGAACTGGGCGACAGTGGAGCGATTGTGGTAGATGATTATATGCGCACCAGCATTCCGGATGTGTTTGCGGTGGGTGATTGTGCGACGACCACCATCATGAACGTAAAAACGCCTATTTATGTACCGCACGTTAGTGACGCCATTCGTCAAGGTGAGATTGCGGCGATTAATTTAGTAGAAGAAAAAAGAAAAATTCATGCTTCACAAGGAACTTATAAGCTGAATTTCGACCAAGAAAGCACGGTTTGTTTGACTGGATTGACTAAACAAAAAGCAACCGAAGAAGGCTTTGATTGCGAAAGTGCCTTTATCAGAAATGATTACTTAAATAGTGACAAGTATTTTGAAATGTGGCTGATTTACGAAAAAGGCAGCCACAAAATCTTAGGACTGCAATGTCGCGGAAACGCACCAGAAATCTCTGCACAAGCAGATATTATGTCCTTAGCCATTCAACAACAAATGACCGTAGAAGATTTGGAATTTGTGGATTTCTATTTCAAACACGGCTATCGTAATCCAAAACAATTCTCAGAAATGCTTGCCGATGCGGTAAGACAACAGGAGCAAACAAGCTAGAAAAAGGGGGTGCAGGTTATTGGAAAACGAAAAAAAAGCAAACAATGATTTACAATACTGCTATACAGCCCTAGATTTATTAGAAGAGCTTGAAAAAAAGGTCTATGAGCGCAACGAATTAAGACGCCAGTTTGAAGAAAAAACACAAGCTAGGCGCAATCTGATTATTGGACTTTGCTCTCTTGTTTTGCCAGCGATTATTTGGCTACGCCTGTTTTTCTCCCCAGATGGCATCTTGCACCAGCAAGAGCTAGGCAATGAGTTTTCAGACTTCTTCACCCGATTATTGAGTTTGGGAACCGTCACGGTCTTCTTGTTTCTGGCAGGTTATTTCTTTGGACTATTTCTCTGGGATGGAAAAATGCTATTGCCATTCAGAAACAAAGTAGAAAAGAAATTCAAACAAGAGATGGATGTAGCCGTTGAGCGTATCAATCAGGGCAATGAAGAAATCCTTAGCCAGCCTGTTTTTCAGGAAAATCGCATTCCGCAAAAGTATCTTTGTATAGAGATGATTTCTATATTGGTGCGCTATTTTGAAAGCCACCAAGCCAGTTTCTTAGAAATGGCGGTTTATATGCTGGATTTAGATATGAAAAATTCTCCGCATTACCGCAATATCCTGCCGGCTTTTACCCTTTGTGAAAAGGAAAAAAACTATCTGGAAAACTATGAAGAAGAAAAATATATAGAGCAAATCAAAGATAAATACCAAAAAACGTAAAGGAGGGTGCGCTCATGAAAGATTTTGTTCAAGATTTATTCTTTGAAAAAGGGCATTTGCCAATGAAAATCAGAGAAGTTTTTGTGACGCTCCTCTATTGGATTTTTTTGGTATTGCCGATTTTGATCTTATTTAACTCTGTTAGTCCACATGTGATTTGGCAGGAACTTTACCACTGGACCTACCGAGACGGCTTTGAATTGACACGCTTTATCGAGTTATCCATCCTCGTTGCTTTCTTGATTATCCTAGCTTTTTCTATTTTCTTCTTGTTGCGCAATAATTATTTTGAAAAGCACATTTATCCCAATCAGTTGACCTATGATGAGGATGAATTGAAACTCAAAAAGGAAATCCTAGAAAAGATGTATGAAGAACGCTTTGGCGACAAGGAATTTCGCGAAAGTGCCAAATATTATGCAGTAGAAGGCGAACAAAACTTAGAAAATGGTTTTGTTGATGACCTCCTCAAAAAAGGAGGGACAACTCGCTCATTATGAACATGACCTTACACGCTTTTATCGAACTTTTGTCACTTTACCCAATCTTTGGTGCGATTGCTTGGACTTTGGGCGGGATTTTTTATCGATTTTTCTATGTGGGGAAACTACGGCAAAAAGATTTTAAACGACTGGAAATAGATGAAGAGCCCTTTATTACCATTATGATACCTGCACACAACGAGGAAGTTGTGATTGAAGAAACCATTGAATATTTGATGAATGAGATGGAATATCATAATTATGAGGTGCTAGTTTGCGACGATGGTTCAACAGACACCACACCTGAAATATTGGCACGTTTGTCAATCAAATATGATAACTTACGTGTTTTACGTATCAATAAAAACAAGGGGAAAGCTCATGCATTTAACATTGGTTTGAGCTTTGCAAAAGGTATATATATCCTGAGTAATGATGCGGATACCATCCCTGAACCAGAGGCACTTTGGAAATATATGAATTACTTTCTTCGTGCAGGTGGGGATAATATTGCCGCCGTTTCTTCTAATATCTCGGTTCAAAATCGCTCACTTATTGTTGAAAAGTCACAAACCGTAGAGTTTTCTTCTATTGCAGGTATCATAAAACGCTCGCAAGTAGGGGTTTTAGGTACTCTATATGCCTACTCTGGTGCTAATACCATGTATCGAAAAGAAGCGATTTATGATGTGGGTGGTTTTCGTCAGGATAGAGCAACAGAGGATATTTCTATTACATGGGACCAGCAATTTAATGGCTGGCGGGCGATTTATTCACCGGAAATTTTCTTTTACACCAATGTACCTAATGTTATGACCACGCTTTACCATCAGAGAAAACGTTGGGCAAAAGGTGGAACAGAGGCGTGGTTTACAAACTTTACTAGGATCATGCGCCATCCTCTCAAGAATTTTCCCAAAGTTGTTATGCTTTTAGACCAGACTGGAAGTATTTTGTGGAGTTTCTATTATATCTTCTTTACGATTTGGTTGATTATACGTATTTTGTTCTTTCTTGCGACCAATGATACCGAACAGCTTGTACACACGCTAGATATGACTTTTATTTTTTCTGCTTTTATTTCTATGGTTGGCTTTTGGCAGTTTTTTGTTTCACTTGCCCTAGATAATCATGGGGAGAAGATGAAATATTTATTTTTTGCACCATCATATATGATTTGGTACTTTCAGTTAAGTGCTATTACAATAGTGACGACATTTATTCCTGCGATTATGGGAGTATTAGGTTTTGGTGGAAAAGGGACATGGGTTTCACCGACTAGAACTAAGATAAAGAAAAAGGAAGTAGATAAATGACCAATAGTGAGAACATGTTAGCTGCTTTGGATAATCAAAACCTAGAGCTTGCACAAGAACATTTCCAAAAAGCCTTAAAAACCGACGACGACCAAACGCTTGCAGCTCTAGGACAAGAGCTAGAGCAAATTGGTTTTATCATTGAGGCAAAAGAGATTTACGAGCAACTGCTAGCTCAACATCCCGAGTATGACGAGCTACACTTGTCGCTTGCCAATATTGCCATTGAGGACGGAGATACGGAGAAAGCCTTTGAGGAGTTGGAAAGTATTCCAGCAACTTCCGCAAGTTATGTCGCCGCTCTAGTGACTTTGGCAGACCTTTATCAGCTTTTAGAAATCCCCGAAGTCAGTGAAACCAAACTGTTAGAAGCGAAGAAACTGGCACCTGATGAGATTTTAGTCAGCTTTGCTCTAGCAGAATTGTATTTTTCTGTCGGTCAGTACAAAAAGGCTGTGAAAGAGTACGCACAATTAAATGCGTTGGAAATCGAAGAAACGACTGGAATTTCCATCTATGAGCGTATTGGTGTGAGCTATTTGTACGACGGACACATTGAGCACGCGCTAGAATTTTTGGAAAAAGCTTTTAGTGACGCGCAAAATCCAAGTGACGAACTGCTGTATCAACTAGGTTTTGCCTATTATCAGCTCAAGGATTATCCAAAAGTCATTCATTATTTGGAAAAACTCAAGGAGCAAAATCCTGACTATTACAATACAGAATACTTTTTGGCGCAAGCCTATCTTGCAGAAGAACGTCTGTTGGATGCAGATGATATTCTAAAAGAAGGCATTGCCAAAAATCCATATAGTGCCTCCCTGTATCAGTTGGCAAGTGAGGTAGCTTATCGCTTGAAAGACGCCAATCGTGCGGAAGATTATCTCCTAGAAGCAATCACAATGGATGAATTACGCGATGAAAATCTCTATCGTTTGATGAATTTTTACCTGCAAGAAGGACGCTTGCAAGATGTTTTCCGTGCCTATCAGGAGATGGAAATCCCCGAACACGCACAGGCAAACTGGGTGTTGGCAGCAGCTTACAAGGAAGATGACAAGTTTGAGAAAGCCAAAGAGCATTATGAAATTGCCTACGAGGGCTTAAAAGAAGACCCAGAATTCTTGAAAGATTATGCCTTATTCTTGCGGGAAAATGGGGAGATTGCTCAGGCAAATGCTTATTTAGCACAGGCAGCGCAGTTAGCCAGTGATGATATGGAGATAATGGATTTACTAGACAATGAGGAGGAATAGCTATGGAAATCAGCCAAAAACGTGAATTTCTGGAATGGTTTTTAAAGAGTGTGCCTGTAGCCACCCGCGAAATTCTCTGGATTTTGAACTATATTGCTAATCATGATGTGATTTTAGACAATGTGCGTATTATTGAACAAGTGGAAAAAACCCCACGCGGCATTCTCTTTGTGTCAACAGAAGTTACCCACAGTCAGTCTATTGTTCTTTACAAAGCAGGGCTTGAGTTTCAGGATGTCAATCAGATTTTCCATGAAATCCGTATGCACTCAGAGGAAGAATTGTTTTTAGAGTTTAAGTTTTTGAACGCATGGAAGACAAGTTCTTATCTGGAAGTTTTAGAAGACAACCCGCATTCAAGCTGGAATGAGGAAGTGGAGAACTCTCAGGATATCGAAGAATTCTTAGAAGAAGAGGCGAAATTAGCTCAGATTAAGGCTTTGAGTGAAGAAATTGACTTGGCTTTGGCGCAGAAGGATGCGGAGAAGTTTACTGAGCTTAGTCACCAGTTAAGTGAATTGAAAAAGGTTTGATGGGTTTATTACAACATCGGGCTGTATCTCAAGTCTTCCGCCTATTCATAAATACGAACGTAGAGTCAGCAAGGCGAAAGCGACTGCGAGGAAAAACCACTCGAAGTCGCTTGTGTTTTGCTACCCTAGTGTTCGGATGTCTTAGCTGGCGGAAGACTTGAGATTAAGCCCAGTTTGCGAAGTAAACCCAAAAATTTAAGCCCGAACCCCAACAGGATTATTAGGAATAGTAAACCCATGCTCCGTCAAAGCCTGAACATATCCAGCAGTAAACGCCTCATTCAACCTAAATTGCTCGCCATTGACCGCATACATGACCACCCGAATAGCGTAATTCCCATTACCTAAATCCACCACACCAAAGACATTTGGCGCCTTTTGAATACGGCCAGAATGCTCTTTTTCAAGTGCATTCGTAGCCTCCTCAATGACCTTAGTAATCGCATTAACCCCCTCATCCAGCTGAATACGCGTATCAATCGTTACCCGAATAGCCTCACGCGACAAATTTGTAACCGTCGTAATATTACGATTAGGAATAAAATGCAAAGCGCCATCCACACTCTTGAGCTTCGTCGTCCGCAGACCAATCGCAACAACAATCCCATCAAGATTAAGCTGAGGAATACGAACCGTTTCCCCCACATCAATCTGTTGCTCAACAATAATGGAAAAACCCGTAATCAAGTCATTAATAAACCCTTGTGCGCCCAAACCAATAGCAAGACCCGCAATCCCAGCCCCTGTTAAAAGAGAGCCAATCGGCACATTTAAGACCCACAAAACACTGTAAATATAGATAAAATACATAGAATATTGAAAAATATTGTCAATCAAACGCTCCAAAGTCTTGGCACGAGCCTCAGTAATCCCATTTTTCCGCCCATAATTATTGTACCCACGATTAATCAAGACCCGTCCAATCTTATAAAAAATTAAAAATAACAGGCTCAAAAGAACAATCTGAATGGCTTTTGTAATCACCAAAGCCACAATTTCATCCCACTGAATAGAACGCCAAAAACGCGTCCATGGATAAAGATTTTGCGTAACCTGCTCTTGAATAATCGCACTATCTGTTTGTGCTAAAATAATCATTTTGACACTCCTCTCACCTATTTATTTTAACAGAAATTTTTTAAACTTTTCAAAGAATTACATGAAAATTGCCCACAAACACATATTATCTATGGAAATCCTTGTAGCTCTAGGTGTATAATGTGTAATTGATAGAAATGTGAGCAAGAACGAAAGGATGGTAGTCGATGAATCAACTTGTGGATATTTATCTAAGGTCCTTAGTGATTGCCGTTGTTCTGGAAATTCTGGTTACCATTTTAGGACTGCCTTTTGCAGCTACAGGCAAATTCAAATCGGTGGATAAGGTCAAGACCTATTTATTAGATATGGTGCTTATCAACATTTTAACCAGCCCCCTTTTTGCCTTTGGGATTTTGGCTATAACATTTATGCTGCGTGTTAGGCACGTTCACTAAAGCTTTTGACTATTGATTTGTCGAAAGCTTATTTTTTTTTGAGCAGAAATCTTGTGAAAATCCAAAAAGAAACTTAATATAATAGGTAGAAACGATAAGAGAGAAGAGGAAGAACTATGTATGATGTAATTATTATCGGTGCTGGACCAGCTGGCATGACAGCAGCCTTGTATGCAGCTCGTGCGGATTTAAAGGTGATGTTGATTGATCGTGGTGCACCGGGCGGACAGATGAACAATACTGCTGAAGTAGAAAATTATCCGGGGTTTGAAAGCATTATGGGTCCGGAATTATCCATGAAAATGTATGAGCCACTTGAAAAATTCGGCACAGAGCACCAATATGGTATCGTTGAAAATGTCATTGATAATGGTGATTTTAAAACAGTTGTGACAGAAGATGCGGAGTATCAAACGCGCTCAGTTATCATCTCGACTGGTGCGCAACACCGTCATTTAGGTGTTCCCGGCGAAGAAGAATATTCAGGACGCGGTGTTTCTTACTGTGCTGTTTGTGACGGAGCTTTCTTCCGCAATCGTGAGTTAATCGTTGTTGGTGGTGGAGATTCAGCGGTCGAAGAAGCAGTATATCTGACACAATTTGCCTCAAAAGTAACGATTGTGCATCGTCGCGATGAATTGCGTGCACAAAAAATCATCCAAAATCGTGCGTTTAGAAATGAAAAAATCGACTTTATCTGGGATAGTGTAGTGGAAGAAATCACAGGCGACGGCAATGTCGTGACTGGTGTTCAAGTGAAAAACGTGAAAACTGGCGAGGTTCGTCCAGTTGAAGCACAAGGGATTTTCATTTATGTTGGGATTGACCCGCTTTCTGAGCCTTTCAAAAATCTAGGTGTAACCAACGAAAACGGTTGGGTTCCTACGGATGAGAATATGAAAACTAGCGTTTCTGGTGTCTTTGCTATTGGTGATGTGCGTGAAAAGACATTCCGTCAAATCACCACAGCAGTCGGCGAAGGCGGAACAGCAGGACAAGAGGTTTACCTTTATTTGCAGGAGTTAGAGGATAAATTGGCAGCCAAATAGCCGAGAAAATGCATATTGCAAGGAGCTTGCCCCACAAAACGATACTTTTGTGGGGCAGGCTCTTTGTGTTACACATAAAAATTGCATCCACTTTCTCTTTATTCTTGAATTAAGGTAGTTTTAAACATATAATAGAACAGATAATAAAAGTATAAATACAAGATGAATTTATGAGGTGTATCATGCAAGAACCGTTATTTTTACAATCTGTACTGCAAGAAAAAATTTGGGGTGGCACACGTTTAGGGTCTGTCTTTGGCTATGATTTGCCAAGCGACAAGGTAGGCGAATATTGGGCAATTTCTGCTCATCCACATGGAGTTTCGACAGTTGAAAACGGCGAATTTGCTGGCAAGAAACTGGATGATTTATGGGCGAACAACCGCGAACTTTTTGGCAATGCTACAGGCGATGTCTTTCCATTATTGACGAAAATATTGGATGCAGAAGACTGGTTGTCAGTACAAGTTCATCCAGATGATGCTTATGGATTAAAGCACGAGGGCGAATTAGGCAAGACGGAATGCTGGTATATCATTGATGCCCAGCCGGGTGCGCAGATTATTTACGGACATAATGCAAAGTCTCGTGAAGAATTGGCAGAAATGATTGAAGACGGCAGATGGGATGATTTATTGACCAAAGTCGAAGTCAAAAAAGGCGATTTCTTCTTTGTTCCATCAGGAACCATCCACGCCATCGGTAAAGGCATTATGATTTTGGAAACCCAACAATCATCAGATACCACTTACCGCATTTATGATTTTGATAGAAAAGACGACAATGGCAACTTGCGCGAGCTTCATATCCAGCAAACCATTGATGTGACAACTATTCCGGGAGTTACTCCTGAGCTTGATGTAGTAACGATTAACAATGGCAACTCGCAGATTAAAATCTTTGTCAAAACACCTTTCTTCAATGTTTTCAAATGGACTGTTGACGGAGAGCTACCGATGAATTCTCAGGCAGATTACACGTTAGTTTCTGTAATCGAAGGAAAAGGAACAATCACTATCGGCGACAATTCATGGGATTTGGCAAAAGGTGTGCATTTTATCTTGCCAAATCAAATCAAAGAATTCACCCTAACCGGTCAAATGGAAATTATTGCATCAACACCGGGAAAATAAAATGATTAGGAAAATAAATAAATGAACTATCATTATTATTTAGTTATCAACTCCAATTCAGGCAGCGGACGAGGCACGCAAATCGGCAAGGAATTGACTGCTTTGATGGATGAAAAAGGCTTAAACTATTCAGCCAGTTTCACACAATACGCCGGACAAGAAATTGAGATTGTCAAAGAATTGGCAGCGAACACGCTTGTTGCATGGGAAGAAGATAAGGAATATGAAACCTTTCCTTTGCTTTTAGTCGTCGGTGGCGATGGGACGCTCAATCAGGTGATGAATGCCCTACATGATTTTTCAAAGGATATTCCCCTGGCATTTATTCCGGGCGGTTCGGGCAATGACTTTGCCAGAGCTGTGGGAATTACTCGCGGAAACACCAAAGAAGCCCTAGAGCAAATCCTCAAAGCAGACCAACCGCAAAAGATTAATGTGCTTAAATATTATGAGAGCAACAAGCAAATTGAGGGAACTTTCGTCAATAATTTTGGTATCGGCATTGACGCATCAGTGGTTCATGCAACCAATGATTCAGCCACCAAAGCGACCTTGAACAAGTATCATTTGGGCTCCTTGGCTTATGTACTTTCTGTGCTAAAAGTTTTGTTCACACAAAAAACATTTACAGTTACAGTGACCTTGAAGAATGGCGAAACCAAAACCTTTGATAAGGCGTTTCTTGCGACAACGACCAATCACGCTTACTTTGGTGGCGGGGTGGCGATTGCACCAAGTGCAGACCCGAGAAAAGAAGATATGTACTTTGTTTTAGCAGAAAAGACTAGCTGGCCACGTTTGTTTAGCCTGATTTTTGCACTAAGCAAGGGCAAACATTTTGAAAAAGAGGACTTTCATCACTTCGTTTCTGATGAGATTATCCTTGTAACAACGACAGAGCAGTACGGTCAAGTCGATGGTGAAACGATTGACAAACAAGAATTTAACCTAAAATTTCAAGCCGGAACGCGTTATATCTGGTTTTAATAATGTATGAAAATGAGTGCGGAGGAAAATATCGTGGGCAAATGGGAAGACGAACAGGTCTTGATTTTTAGCTTGAGTGCTAGCAATAATCTGTCAGAAAAGATTGTAGCAGAGTTGGGCGAGCATTTAGGTGTCAGTGAAAACCGTCAATTTAGCGATGGCGAAATTCAGATTAATATTGAGCAAAGTGTGCGTGGACGTGAAGTTTACTTAATTCAAGCGACCAATTATCCAGTCAATGACAATTTGATGGAATTGTTGATTATGATTGATGCAGTAAAACGCGCATCTGCTAAGAGTGTCAATGTGGTAATGCCTTACTTTGGCTACGCTAGACAGGACAGGACTGCTCGTCCGCGTGAGCCGATTACTGCAAAACTTGTGGCAGATATGCTGACAGCGGCCGGTGCAGACCGTGTGTTGACTTTGGAACTTCACGCTGTTCAGGTACAAGGTTTCTTTGATATTCCGGTGGATAATCTCTTTACCGTTCCTTTGTTTGTGGAGTATTTCCGTGACAAAGGTCTAGTGGGTGATGATGTAGTGGTGGTTTCGCCGAAGAACTCAGGTGTCAAACGTGCCCGCTCACTTGCCGAATATCTGGATTGCCCGATGGCAATTATTGATTATGAAGAAGACGACAAAGCGCGTGAACATGGCTACATTATCGGTGAAGTTGCAGGAAAAAAAGCGATTATGATTGATGATATGCTCAATACTGGAACGACTTTTTATGCAGGTAGTGATGTTTTAGAAAAAGCAGGTGCTAGTGAGATTTATGCTTGTGCCTCTCATGCTTTGTTATCAGCAAATGCCAAAGAATTGATGGATTTGACGGCGATAAAAGAGATTGTGGTAACAGATTCTGTAGATATTCCTGAAAATCGAGTGCCAAAAAACTTGAAGACAGTAACAGCCAGCAAATTAATTGCCGAAGCAATTCGTCGTATTCATGAAAACAAACCAATGAGTTCCTTATTTGCTTATGATAAAGGCACAGAATAATTGAAAGCTAATTAAGCCAGCCTTTTGGGTTGGCTTAATAGTTTTTGTTTTTGTAAACGAGTTTTCAGTTCCCTCCAAAGTCTTCCGTCTTCGCCCAATTAAGCCCACCGCTGTGGCTGGCACGCAAGCAGCCTAAGCAAAGTTCGCTTAGTCTCATTGCTAAATCGGCTACACTCTCGCTAAGTGCTAAAGCACTAAGCGAGAGTAAGGGCGCCGATTTGCCTGTTCGCCACGGCGGTGGGCTAAATTGGGCTCCGACTACTGACTTTGGAGCAAACTGAAAACTCTCTGTGGCAAAGAACATTTTGCTAAGGTCTAACAAAATATTAATGTGCAATAGAGTTTCTGGTCTGGTTTTCTTCGCAGAGGTGGAACAACTGGCGGAACCCTGCGAAGAAAACCAGACCAGAAACTCGGAAATTAAAGAAAAAAACGAAAGAAGGAAATTCAAAATGGCTTATTATTTCGACCATGCGTCAACTACTCCTATGGATGAAACTGTTGTTTTGGCTATGTCCGAGGTCATGCGCAGCACTTTTGGTAATCCTTCTAGCATTCATTCCTTTGGACGCGATGCAAAAAAGATACTCAACGAAAAACGTCAAAGTATCGCTAATCATCTAAAAGTCAAACCCAGCGAAATTATCTTCAATTCTGGAGGAACAGAGAGCGACAATACAGCAATTATCCAAACAGCACTTTCCCGTAAACACTTAGGCAAGCACTTGATTACCACCGCTATCGAACATCACGCAGTTCTCCATGCCTTTGAATATCTGGAAACAGTAGGCTTTGAAGTCACTTATTTGCCAGTAGATGAAAATGGCGAGTTAAACCTAAACAGCCTAAAAGAAACCCTAAGAGATGATACGATTTTGGTTTCAATCATGTACGTCAACAATGAAATCGGCAACTATCTGCCGATTAAAGAAATCGGCGACTTATTAGCAGACCACCAAGCCTATTTCCATGTAGATGCAGTGCAGGCGATTGCTTTAGAAACCATCTATCCCCATGAGTTGAAAGTTGATTTACTCAGTGTTTCTGGGCATAAATTCAATGGGCCAAAGGGTGTTGGATTTTTATATATGAGCGAAACAGTCCACTTACCAGCTCTCATGAAAGGTGGCGCACAAGAGGAAAAACGCCGAGCTGGAACGGAAAATCTTGCTGGAATTGCAGGGATGTCAAAAGCACTGGAACTGCTAACTCCTCAAGTCAAAGAAGAACGTAAGGCGCATATTCAAAAACTCGCTCAAACCTTGTTAGAAAGATTAAAAGCAGCAAATGTGGATTTTGAGCTGAATGGCGCAAGAAATAATCGTTCGCCCCACATTCTCAATCTTCATCTAAAAAACAAAGACGCCAGCCCAACCATACTCAACCTAGACTTAAAAGGTTTTGCCATTTCCACAGGCTCGGCTTGTACCGCAGGTGTTGTCGAAACAAGCCATGTTCTAACAGCAATGTACGGCAAAAATCATCCAGCTTTAAATGAAAGTATCCGTATCAGTTTCGGGCATGAAAATACGCTAGAAGAAGTAAATCTTTTAGCAGATGCTCTCATAGAGCTTTCGCAAGCCTTTTAAACTTGTTATAATGATAAGAATGAAAGAAAAAGGAGATACTCAAATGGGTTACGAAAAAGAGCAGAAAATCGCTGGTTCACAATTTACCTATACACTTCATCCAGAGGCAAAACGCTTTACCTTGCGTGACAATGGATTTACCGAAACCAAACAGGGCAACTTCCAGTTGGTGCGTCCGCTTGATGCGACACCGCAATCAAGAGAAGGATTTAAGCTAAAAATTACGGTCAATAAGGAAATCAACGCCTTTAAACTATCAGTCACAACAGCAAATGGAATGCGTACAGTGGATATCTTTAAGGATGACAAATACAAGATGAACCAAGACAAATTTTATTTTTTGATGGACGGTATGATTGAGCGCAAGGTTTTTGAAAAAAAATAATAAAAAAGAGTTATGGCGTAAACACGAACTTACGCTATAACTCTTTTTTATTCCTTGAAAAAAAGGTTGTAAAAGCCTTTTCAACTTGTTAATATTAAATTAGAAGATAAAGAGAATACTATTAAAACTTTTCCAATAGTAAAACCAAGCTTTATCACAAGGAGGATACAAGAACATGATTATCGGCGTACCAAAGGAAATCAAGAACAACGAAAACCGCGTTTCAACAACACCAAATGGCATTGGTGAGTTTGTTAGACATGGGCATACTGTTTGGGTGGAAACCAATGCAGGTGCAGGTTCTGGTTTCACAGATGAGGAGTACATGGAAAAAGGTGCACTCATCAAAGATACAGCTAAGGAAGTTTGGGCAGCAGATATGGTGCTTAAGGTTAAAGAGCCAGTAGCTAGCGAGTACCAGTATTTCCGTGAAGGGCTGATTTTATTTACATATTTACATTTAGCAGCAGAGCCTGAGTTGACCCAAGCTTTAGTTGACGCCAAAGTGATAGGTATCGCCTACGAAACGGTAGAGCTACCAAACCGCAGCTTACCACTACTTACGCCAATGAGTGAAGTTGCAGGAAGAATGTCGGTACAAGTTGGTGCGCATTTACTGGAAAAAGTAAACGGCGGACGCGGCGTGCTTTTAGGCTCAGTACCGGGCGTGATGAAGTCAAAAGTGACGATTATCGGAGCAGGTGTTGCGGGCATTAACGCAGCCAAAATGGCTCTAGGACTTGGCGCACACGTTGTTATCCTTGATGTCAATGCCAATCGCCTAAGAGAAATTGACGACATTTTCAACGGACAAGTGGAAACTCTTATGTCAACAACCCACAATATCGCCAACGAAATCAAAGATTCAGACCTAGTAGTCGGTGCAGTCTTGCTTCCGGGCGGAAAAGCACCAAAACTTGTATCTGACGAAATGGTTCAAACTATGCCAAAAGGCTCAGTTATCGTTGATATTGCAATCGACCAAGGCGGAATTTTTGAAAGCCATGAGCGTATCACAACACACGACAACCCAAGCTACATCAAGCATGGTGTCGTTCATTACTCAGTAGCAAATATGCCGGGTGCTGTGCCAAGAACATCAACATTTGCACTAACAAACGTAACCCTGCCTTATGCAGTAAAACTGGCAAATATGGGTTACAAGGAAGCTTTGCTTACGGACGAAGGCTTCTTGAAAGGTTTAAACACCTTAGATGGAAAAATTACCTACAAGGCAGTAGCGGACACGTTTGAGTTAGACTACTCACAACCCAATGCCTTACTAAACGCGAACTAACAAATAAGGAGGAACTTTATGGATCAATTAGTCAGTTTTTTACACGCAACATCACGAATCATGTGGGGACCTTGGACGCTAGGAATTATCCTTGGCTCAGGCTTAATCCTGTCTTTTGTCACAGGATGGAAACACATCAAAGCTAAACCGCTTTGGGAAAATACTTTTGGAGCTTATTTCAAAAAAGAAGGACAAAAGTCTAAAGGCGACCTTTCTTCTTTCCAAGCGATTGTCGCTTCTATGGCATCTTGTCTAGGTGTCGGAACAATCGTTGGGGTAGCAACAGCTATCGCAACAGGTGGTCCGGGTGCAATCTTCTGGATGTGGCTGGCAGGTTTCTTGTCAATGTCAACAAAATTTGCCGAAATGGTTATGGCGGTTCACTACCGTAAGAAGAACGAAAAAGGTCAATGGATTGGCGGACCAATGTACTATGCTGAGCATGGTCTAAAAAGAATTGGTAAGCCTTTAGCGGTTATCTTCTCGCTTTCTGTGCCGATTGCTGCAGTTGGTATTGGTGGAATGGTACAGGCAAATGCCGTTGCTGGTGTTATGCACACGACTTTCTCTCTACCTCGTTTAGCAACAGGTTTAATCCTAGTTGTTGTCGTTGGTGCGGTTATCCTTGGTGGTGTTAAGAAGATTGGTCTAGTTGCTGAAAGACTAATTCCGCCTATGGCAGGTTTGGTTATCTTGGCTTCGCTTATCGGTATCTTCATGAACATTTCAGCTGTTCCAGCAGCATTTGGCGCAATCTTTGGTGGTGCCTTTACTTTCCAAGCAGGTCTTGGCGGATTTGCTGGTGCGGGTATTGCAACAGCTATGCGTTTCGGTATCGCTCGCGGACTGTTTTCTAATGAAGCAGGTTTGGGTTCTGGACCAATCGTTAATGCAACTGCTAAAGTTGACCACCCTGTAAAACAAGGTTTCTGGGGAACAGTATTGGTATTTGTAGATACTCACTTAGTATGTACGCTTGTTGCCCTAATTATCATCATCTCAGGAGCATGGACGCAGCTTGATTCTGCTGGCAATCCTTTCATTGGTGTTCCTTTGGTATTGGAAGCTTATAACTCTCTATTACCGGGCGGCTTCTTTGGCTCAGTGGTTATCAGTCTTGGGATTATCTTGTTCGGTACAACAACCATGATTGGCTGGAGCTACTATGGCGAAAAAGGTCTGGAATACTTCTTTGGTACAAAATCCAACGTTCCTTACCGTATTTTCTGGTTAATTCCGTTGGTATTCGGTGCATTAGGAAACATTACGACCGTTTGGGCATTCTCAGATGTCTTCAACAGTTTCATGCTACTTCCTAACTTGATTACCCTGCTTGCTTTGAGTGGAGTTACTGCTAAACTGACAAAGGATTTCTTTGCTAAGAAACCTTATGTTTCTTATTATGAAGAGAATATTCAGTTGGAAAAAGGGATTAATCAAGAGCAAAAACAAGCCAATAATGCAGAAAATCAGCCTTTAAACAACGAGGCAGAAGAAACTGTATAAAAACACAAACAAGCGTTGCGAGCCTAAAACCCGCAACGCTTTTTTTACTCGCTTATCTTAAACAAGATAATACTGGTCTTATATTGCCCGTCTTCTATCCATTGTTTATAAAGTCCGTCGTGTTCCTCAACAACACGCTGAATATTTTTCAAGCCATAGCCTTCATTTTGGCGATGGGCGCGCGTTTTCACTTCCTCAACATCAAAGGGATTGCTCAGCTCAATCTTGAGATTTTGGTTAAACGCTTTGATGATGAGGTGGACTTGTTTGTCCGCACTAGAACTTCGGGCAGTGGCGTTGATGGCGTTATCCAATAGATTGCCAATCAAAACGGCTATCAGCTCATTGTCTATCCTCGTTTTCACTGGAAAAAGAACATCTGCCACCAGTTCGACCTGCTTGTCTTTTGCCTCGCGGCTTTTTTCATTAAGCAGGAAATTGAGGATAGGATTGTTGGTGTAAAACCTATCCGTGTCCTCCACTTTGCCTAAATATTCCTCAAGATATTCCTCTGCTTGTGCAGTCTCCCCTTTTTTCAACAGCCCCAAAAGGAGAATATGCTCGTTCTTTAGGTCGTGCTTGATAGCAGATATCTTGTCCTGCGAGAGTTTTAGCAGGTGGAATTGCTTGATTTGGGTTTCAAATTCTTTATTTTCGATGGTGGTTTTGTTTAGTTTTTCAAAGTTGCTTTCTATGTTTTTGTAGAGGCTTAGGATGGAAACGTTTAGTAGGATAATAGCTAGCATTAAAAAATTATCAAAGCGATTAGTAGCAAAATACCTGCTTTGAAAGTCATAAATGTAATAAATCAAAAGGAAAATGGACGAGAAACCTATGACTAGAAAGGAAATTAATACTGGCAGACTTCGTCCTTTTAATTCATTAAATGATGAGGTGAAGAATTTTTTTATTCCTAAAATGAAGAAAACACATAACAAACTGTACAACATACTAGGGAATAGATAAATCATTGGCTCAGTTGCTGGCGGATTATGAAAAAGGAACATAAATATCTCAGCAAAAGCAATATGTGGTGCTGATGATAGAGAATAGGTTTTTAAGGAAAAGAAGCCTAGTAATATAGCAATAGACCAAAAAGCTAATTGCTCTTTAGGTATGTGATTGCGGACACCTACTAACAAGAGAATGATTATAGTAAATAGGAAATCTGTAATAAAAATCAAGCGATAATGACTTTCAAGCGCTGTTTGTGGAAGAGCGTATAGCAAAATCATTAGGAAGAGTAGAAATTTATAAAGAGGTATCTCTAATTTTTTGCGTGTTTCTTGTTCAAAGAAATAGTTTATCAGGATAATATTTATCAAAAAAGGAATAATTTCAGTAAGGGCAAGAAAAATCGTAAGTGGTATATCATAATAAATAGGGTTTAGATTAAGAAAATCCATGATATTCACATTACTTCCCTCATTTCCATCAAAATCTTTTCTTTAGCATCTTTTGTATATTTTCTTCCCATTGGTACAGTAAAATTTTCGGAACTTTTTCCTTTCAAAATAATCGTTTCTTTGCTGACTTCAGTAGCTTTTTGTGCATTTATTATGAAAGATTTGTGTACCTGAACGAAATGGTTGTTTAGTTGTTCTAGGAGGTTTTCAGTTGTCAGAACGGCTGAAAATTCTTCTTCATCAGTATGAATGATGACATTTCTCTTCATTTTTTCAAAATAGATAATATCAGAAAGTGGGATGCTTTTAGTCACTTTGTTAAAGGTAAAAGAAAATCGGTCTTCGTTTATATTCAGATATTTTAATAGACGGTCTAACAAAGTGAACATTTTTTCTTCACTAATGGGTTTGAGCAGATAATCAAAAGTATGCAGACGAAAAACATCTTCCATATATTGTTTATAGCTGGTTAAAAAGATGATTGGTGCTTGAATATCTAACCCTCTTAGTTTTTCAGCTAATTCAATTCCAGTTAAAGAAGGCATTTCAATGTCTAGGAAAAAGAGGTCATAGTGTTCTGTTTCACATCTTTCTAGCAAACGTTCAGGGTCATAGAATATATCTGTATCAAAAAGTTTACTATTATATTTAAGCATCAAGTTTTCGGTATGTTGTGCCAGTTCAGGCATATCATCACAAATTGCTACTTTCATTTATTCTTCCTCCTGCATTTCTCCTTTATTTTACACCATGCCACCTTTTTTGTGTTGTTCGTTACATGGAAAATGTTGTTCGTTACATAGAAAATAGAAATATAAGAATAGATGGTATTATTCATTCACAGGAACAAAACAAATTATTTAAAAGAAAGAAGTGGAAAACAGAATGAAACACTCAAAATTAATCTTTGGAACACTTGCAACAGCAACTCTATTCAGCCAACTATTTTTGGTATCAACAACAGCAAGAGCCGTAGAAGTTGAGCCAACAACACCAAATGTTTTGGTAGTGCCGAAAAACGAAACGTTGAGCAGAATTACCCAAAGAAACACATTGCCAGCATTTTTGCGTGGTATGGAAGTCAAACATGATGAAAACTTAGTTGAAGAAATTCAAGCAAGTTCAATTCCTGAAGAGCGTCTGAATAGTTATACAGTTACAGAGCGTGGCGTTCATTACGATCTTCTCCAAGTTTGGTCTAAAGATTTATGTCCTGTAGAGTTTAATTGGTATGACAATGGTATTCCAGTTGCAGTTATTAATGGTGGTTCTGCACCTAATACAAAATTCACATTCAATAGATACGATAATTATTTCTTCGGGATGACTGGAAATTATGGTTCTAATTATGGGTACACTTGGTATGAATTCTCATTCCGTGAAGATAGTGGATTTGGAAGTGGGATTACTTACTACACATGGATTGCAAACAAGAGCAGTGTTGATGCATTAGTTGGGTAAAAATGTGTTTTTAGAGGTAACAAATTCTTAATTGGAAAATAATAAAAATAATGAAAGAAGAGGAAACAAAAATGAACAAGAAACTAAAAGCAAAATTAGCAGTTGGAGCAATCGTAACTACTGGTGCATTATCACTCCTTGTTGGAGCAAGTAACACTTATGCAGCTGAGATTGATACAAGCAATCGCTTGCCGATGGTACAGGAGCTGTCAAAATTGAATTACAGCCAAATTGATGAGTTTTTCAAAGGATTTTCTGACGATGTAACAGTCGTTCCTAATGGTAGAGGGATTTTACACGGTAAAGTAGAAATTGCTGATAGTAATAATCTTGATAGAATTATCCAAACTATTGATACCGATACAGACGAAAATGCCTTAACTATCGGGGAATTAAAAGATATTTTAAAAACAACTACTTTTGGTCCAACTCTTGAGATTGATGACAGAAATCAATCTGAGTATCCTCCTAACTTTGCATATTTAGGCTTAGGTGCATTCCATAAAGAAGCAATGTCTGGAAATGGTTGGAGATTTGGTTCTTCACTCTTTGCCCCAACTAACGGAACAGGTGATTACTTACGTTGGGAAACATTCGTTGATAGCGGACGTGTTGGTGACTCAGAGGATATTAGACATACAATAAATACACAACAGCCAGTTTATGGTTTGGAGCTTACTCCTGGAACACCTCGTTATGCAACAGGTATAGGTAATTTCACGGCATACTTTACATGGTCGCCACTTCCAAATACATCTTACTATGTAATTAATCAATAGAAATAATCAGAGGATATATTAATGAAAAAAGCAAAAATAGCCTTGTTCGTACTCGTAATCTCAGCACTTTGTGTGGGCTTCATATTTATTCAAACGTCTTCTGAAAAACAGGCAGCTGAATTAGAGCAAATAACATCAAGTGAAACAGTTGAACAGGAAGAGGTAGAAGTACAAGAACCAACGAAACCTCAAACATTAATTTGGGCGATAGAGTTGTATAAAGATATGCCAGAAGATGAATTGATTGCCTTTTTAGGCGATAATGATGATTTAACTGTTTTAATGGTCAACGAAGGAGCAGGCTTGACACATGGCGAATTTGAAATGGGTGACAGTGCCAATCTTGGTGGACCGACGGTTAAATACAATAGTGATACCGACCCTAATGCAACAACTATTGGCGCAATCAAACAAGCTATAAGAGAATTGAATAATTAAGAGAAATCAGGGTGTTTCAACTTAAAACATCCTGATTTCATTTTATCTAAGCCATCAATAACAATAAAGAAAAGGAAAGAAATATGCAATCCAAAAAATCAACACTTACAATATTTTCAATAACCCTACTAGCAATCCTAACCACCCAAATCGCTAACATCGGCATTTGGCGCGATGAAGTATTTACCCTGCAACTCCTAGAACACACAAAAGAAAATATCGTGGCACTAACGGCACAAGATGTGCATCCGCCACTATATTATCTATTGGCAAAACCCTTTCAACTACTGGCAAATGGAAATTTATTCTTAGAAATTCGTTTCTTACGGTTCTTCTCAATCTTGCCGATTTTGGCGATTGTAGCTGTTCTCTACCGTTATTTGCGTGAAAAAGGACTAGAAACAAAGAAAGCTTACTTACTTTCTATCCTGTTTCTACTCATGCCACACGTTTTACTAAGCGCAACGGATATGCGGATGTATGGGTTCAGTCAGTTATTTTTGCTCTTGAGTTTTATCTCTATGCAGAAGTTTTTAGAAGAAAAAAGAGTGAAAAGCTTAGTAGCTGCCAGCTTTTTCGCCTTGCTTTGCCTTTATACCAATTACTTTGCTGGACTGGCAGCAGGTGGTGTATTCCTTTATGCCATGCTTGTTTTCTTGATGAGTAAATCATATAGACAGATTTTGCAGATAATAGCTTTTGGTGTTGGGATTGGTGTCTTGTATTTCCCGTGGCTCTTGATCCTGATTAGTCAGCTCAAAGCTGTTCATGAGGACTTTTGGATGCAGTCAATGGGCTTGCGGGATATTATCCTGAGCTTTATGTATCTATTTTCAAGCGCAGATGGCAATGTTCCGCACTTGCTTTCCTTTGTTTTGCTCTTTGTCAGTGCCTTATTATTGGCAGTTTTAGCAGTCCAGCTTTGGCGTGGGAAGAAGTTACAAATGCTTTTGGAAAAAGAAATCGCCTTTGGACTATTCGTTCCAGCTTTTGTACTATTGGTTGGCTTGAGCGTTTCATTCCTATTCAGACCAGTTTTCCTGCCACGCTATCTCTTAGTCAGCGCACCAGTTGCCTATCTATCTTTAGTAGAAATCGGACGAAAACTTTCCTCACGCACCTTTAAAACAATGGCAATCGTATTTTTCGGCATAAGCTTGATATACAGCGCAGGAATTGATTTGGTTCAATTAAAGAACAGCTCAGTAATTGAAGAAATGAGTACGCAACTTGCTAGCACTGCCGTATTAGCCGACAAAAGTGACAACAGCGGAAGATTAGCTAGCGTTTATTCGGAAATTGTTTACGAGCAAGAAGCAGACAGCTATATCCAAAAGCAGTTCGAGCCTTATGAAAATCAAATCGCAAGCAGACAAGATTTACCAGAAAGTTTTTATTATTTCCATCAAAAAGCCAACACACAAGAGCTTGATTTGGAGGGATACGCGAAGACAGAAGAATTTTCTATTCGTTTAAACAGTGAGGGAAGTTACTTATATACTAAATATGAGCGAGTGAAAGGTTAGTTAAATAAAAAATTGAGGTTGCCCCAATAAGTTGGAAGACACTTCAAAACCCGAACGTTGACACAGCGGTTTAGGCGTGAATGAATTACTTACTCTTATCGCTTTAGCGATTAGAGTAAGTTTGAGGCTCACGTTGCAACGACCGAAGGAAGTACCCCTGCGGTATGGAATTCGGCGGTCTTTGCCGAAGTCGCTTGCGTCCTGCTGTCTTAACGTTCGTGTTTTGAAGTGGCTGGAAACTTATTGGGGCAACCTCTTTCCTGTTATTAAGCTTGCACACTCACAAAATCCGCCACACTCTGACGAACATCACGGTTTAACTTAGCAAAGCTGCCATCTGCTTTCAAATGAATGAAAGTCGGTACAGTTTTCACATCAAATTGCTCACGAACTTTTTGCAATTCTGGGTTCAAGTCAGTGTTTTCAGTATCGATATACTTAATCGCAAGGTCAACTTTCGGGAATTCCTCCACAAATTCACGGCAGTAAGGGCAAGTCACTCGACCAAAGTAGATGTAAGCATCTTCCTCCAACTCATTTACTTGCTCCGCTTTTAAAAGCTCCACGTTTTTGATATTCTCGAAATACTCGTTGCGCACGCGCATATTAAATTCTTTGTTTGCCATCATTTTTCTTCCTTTACCATTTATTTTTCACTATAATTAGTATAACATTTGAGAAATGGTCAATGTAATAATCTGCTCAAAAAAGGAGAAAGAATGTTCACTATTCATATCAGGGATTTAGAAGATACACAAAAACTAGGGATTTATCTAGGAAAAACAGCGACTGCGGGCAATAATATCATTTTATCAGGCGACTTAGGTGCGGGAAAAACTACTCTAACCAAAGGAATTGGCGAGGGTTTGGGCATTAAGCAAATGATAAAATCCCCAACCTATACCATTATTCGCGAGTACGAACAGGGCAGAATTCCCTTTTACCACATGGATGTTTACCGGATAAATGAAGGCTTAGACGAGATGGGATTGGAAGATTACTTTGAGGGAAATGGGCTAAGCGTCATCGAATGGGGCGAAATGCTGGGCGAGGAAAAGCCAGTTGACTACCTAAAAATTGATATCCAAAAGCTAGAAGATGAAAACCAACGAGACATTCACCTCATAAGTGTCGGTCAAAAAGCAGAAGAATGGCTAGAAAAAATCCAAAAAGAATGGAGCAATACACAATGAGCGAGGCAATCGAGCTGACAATTAGAGAAGCAATCCCAGATGATGCGGAAAATCTCTTGCGCACCCTCAACCAAATCCGTCAGGAAACAGATTTTTTAACTATGGATGAAAATGATGTGAATATCAGCGTGGAGTTTGAAAAACATTATTTAGACAACATTTATCAGTCGGAAAATAATACATTGATACTGGCATTAGACGGAGAAAAAATCATCGGCACTGTGTCTATTCACGCCGAAAGTCAGTGGCGGGTCAAGCATATCGGCGAGATTGGCATTTCGATAGTAAAGGAATATTGGGGCTTAGGTATTGGCAATATCCTGATTGACGAGGCGATTTATTGGGCAAAGGAAAGTGGTATTATCAAGCGTTTAGAGCTAACCGTTCAAGCCCGCAATGAGCGTGCCATTCATCTTTATCAAAAACACGGCTTTCAAACCGAATGTGTCATGCAAAGAGGAGCAGTGGACGCAGCTGGAAATTTCTTAGAAGTTGCTTTGATGAGCCTTCTAATAGATTAAGGAAAGCATAAATAATTAAAAAAACTAAGCAAAATTTTTGATTTTCTATTGCTTATTGCATACAGGATATAGGATAATATAACGTAACTGTTTTACAAAGATGCACAATTTAAGGAGTAGAGTATGAGTTTAGCAAAAAAAATCACACTAATTATCCTGTCAATTATTGCAGTGGGGACTGTAAGTGTGACGGCTTTTGGTATGCGGGTTTATATACAAGCGCAACGTGCGATGGAGGCATCTTATTCGCCGATTGTTTCACAAGAAGAAGCAGAAGCTAGAGCAAGAATGGTTCAAAATCAAGAGCCAATTTCGATTTTGCTTATGGGTGTAGATACGGGAGATGTTGGTCGTCAGGTCAATTTTATCGGACGAAGCGATACCATGATGGTGGTAACGATTAATCCACAAAAAGAGCAGACAACGATTGTTTCCCTTGATAGAGATACATTGGTAAGTTTTGCATTGGAAGAACCTTTGTTCATTCCTGATGTTGGTACGGTAAGTGTCTTTAATGACAAGCTTAATCACACCTTCGCTTACGGACAGGCACCGCTTGCACTTGCAACGGTCAATCGCTTGCTAGATATGGATATCAGCTATTTTGCAGCCATTAATATGGGTGGTTTGAGTGATTTGGTGGATGCAGTTGGTGGTGTAACGATTGACAACCAACTGGGAACTTTCACGCTTGATGTAGATGGACCGGAATTTGCAGTAACTGTTCCGGGCGGTCAATCACTCATGGATGGACGTACAGCACTTGCTTATGCACGGATGCGTTACGAAGACCCAGAGGGTGATATTGGTCGCCAAAGACGCCAGCGTGAAGTAGTTGAGGCACTTGTTTCTAGACTATTGTCAGCAAATACCTTGACCAATTTCCAAAATGTCTTTAATGCTGTATCACAAAATCTCATTACAGATATTCGTTTTGGCACAATGACAGACATTGCAGAAAGCTATCGTGCAGCTGCAAACAATATTGTGGCTTATCAGCTCAATGGTATCGGTCAGCAAATCAGCGGAACGTATTTCCAATTATTGCCAGCAGATAATGTGTTAGAAGTAACCAATATCCTGCGTACGCAAATGAACAAGTCTGAAATTGATGCGCTTGACCCAAATGTTATCACATGGGAAAGCCAAATGGGCTTTGCTGCACCAACAATTTTTGACCCAGCAACAGGTCGTCCAAGAGTAGAACAAGCCGATGGCGATGCAGCCAACGATGAAGAAGGCTATTACGGAATGGAAGGCGATGTAGGGTTTTAATTTAACAAACAAACCGGTTGAGCTAGTTCAACCGGTTTTTAGCTTGAGATTGGCCCAATAAGTTGGAAGACACTTCAAAATACGAACGTTGACACAGCGGCTTAGGCGTGAATGAATTACTTAGAGTTAGCGACTTGTCGCTTACTCTAAGTTTGAGGCTCACGAGCAATGGAATTCGGCGGTTTTTGCCGAAGTCGCTTGCGTCCTGCTGTCTTAACGTTCGTGTTTTGAAGTGTCTGGAAACTTATTGGGTCAATCTCGGTACAAAATGTGTGTGTCTTTTAAAGCAGTTAAAAAGAGCTTTGCCGACATACGTTCAGCAAAGCTCTTTTTTCATATCAAATTAATTACTATCAGGCGTTAAAATCATCGAAATAATCATCGGTTCACGCTCTGTCAGTTCAAACAGATAAGGCTGAATGGCATTGGTCATCGCCTCACGAACTTTCATCTCATTAGCACCGTCTTGATTCATCGCCTCACGAATGGCGTTAAATAGCACACGTTGACCTTGATGAATCATGTCGCCGCTCTCGCGCATATAGACAAATCCGCGTGAAAGAATGTCCGGACCTGCAATAACCAGCTTGTTGCCAATATCAACTGTTGCCACACAAAGCACCAAACCGTCTTCGCTTAGCAAATGTCTGTCGCGTAAAACGATAGAGCCAATGTCACCAATACCGCTGCCATCAACATAGACATCGCCCGCATTGAAATGACCGGCAATTCTAGCATCGTCCTTAGTTAAAGCAAGAACATCTCCATTATCCATAATAAAGCAGTTTTCTTTTGGCACACCAGTATCAACTGCCAAATCCGCATGGATTTTCTGCATACGATACTCGCCGTGAACAGGCATAAAGAATTTTGGTTTCATCAAGCGCAACATGAGTTTTTGTTCTTCTTGCCCGCCGTGACCAGATGTATGGATATTGTTAATCTTGCCGTGAATAACTTTGGCACCAGCCTCAGAAAGCAGATTAATCAACTGATTAACCGAAACCGTATTACCCGGAATTGGACTTGATGAAAAGACTACTGTGTCGCCCGGATTAATGGAAATCTGGCGATGGGTTCCGTTGGCGATACGAGAAAGTGCCGCCATTGGCTCGCCCTGAGAGCCAGTACATAAAATCATGACTTCATTAGAAGGCAGATTGTTAAGCTCCGTCCAATCTACAAAAGTCCCATCAGGAACGCGGATATAACCTAGCTCAATCCCATTAGCAATGGCATTTTCCATTGAGCGACCAAAGACACAAATCTTGCGCCCAGTCATCACAGCTGCCTCAGCTGCTTGTTGCAAACGAAAAACGTTTGAGGCAAAAGAGGCAAAGATAATGCGACCGTCAATTTTTTCAAAGATACGCAAAAGGCTTTTTCCGATAACTTTTTCAGACTTTGTAAAGGTCGGAATTTCTGCATTGGTGGAATCACTCAAGAGACACAAAACGCCTTCTTCTCCGATTTTCGCCATCTTATGCAAATCAGCTGGCTCGCCAACTGGTGTAAAGTCAAACTTAAAGTCACCCGTACAAACAATATTGCCCGGCGGTGTTTTGATAACCACACCTAAAGGATTAGGAATGGAGTGGGTCGTTCTAAAGAAAGATACCGAAGTTTTTCTAAAACGAATGACACTGTCTTCGTTGATTTCATATAACTTGGCATCACGCAAAAGTCCATGCTCATCCAGCTTGTTGCGGATAAGTGCAAGAGACAAAGGTCCTGCATAAATAGGCACATTGGCTTGTTTTAGCAAAAAGGGAATACCACCAATATGGTCTTCATGTCCGTGAGTAATGACTAAGGCACGAACCTTGTTAATGTTTTGAACGATATAGCTGTAATCAGGAATGACATAATCAATCCCCAAAAGGTCGTCTTCTGGAAACTTAATCCCAGCATCAACAATGATAATCTCGTCTTGAAATTGTACCCCGTAAGTATTTTTCCCAATTTCACCCAGACCACCAATGGCGAAAACAGCTGTTTCGTTGTTTTTAATATTTGGTTTCATGAATTAAAACTCCACCAGCGTAAAGTCCGCATTTTCCTGCTCATAAGCTAAGTGGTTGCCATCAAGCTCTTGAATTAGCTCAATGTTGTATGGGGTATTTTTTTCCACTCGACTACGAGCATCAACTAAGCTATCTGCCTCGATAAAAAGCGATTTGGTTTGCTCACGTTTAGGATTGCGTTCTTTTGTTTCTTGATAATAAACTTTAAAAATCATTATTAATAACCTCTTTCATAACTGTTCTATTTGGACTTTAAGCCCAATTAAATCAATTTTAGCATAAGCCTAGTAAAAAGGGAAACAAGGTAGCTAAATGAAAGGGATTTTATAGGCAAAAACTTATATTTATGTTATATTTTGTGTATTACATAGTAAGGGAAGTTTATTTATGAAAGCATTGGTTTATTCAAAAAATATCGGAAACGGAAAACCTAGCGACTTTGGCAAGGTCAAGGATGTTTGTCCATTTTGCGACTATAAAGATGTAGAAAATATCATTGAGCAAAAAGGCGAGGTCATTTGGACGGAAAATAAATACCCCGTTTTAAACAAAACCCACCAGACCTTGATTATCGAAACAGGTCATCATGAAAATCATCTAGGCAATTACGCACCAGAATACGCTCAAGAAATGCTGAAATTTGCCTTTCATGCTTGGGATGAGATGAAAAAGAGCAACGAATATAACTCAGTTATCTTCTATAAAAATCACGGGCCCATGTCAGGTGGCACGCTCAGCCATGCGCACATGCAGATTATTGGGCTTAAGGAAAATAACGCCTACGAATACATACGCACTCAGCATTTTGTAGGTGTGCCGATTATTCGCGAGGAGCTAGTTCAGGTCAATTATTCCACTCAGCCATTTTGCGGACTGCGTGAAACCAATATAATAGTAGAAAAGGAAAATCTGGACGAGGCTTTTCCACGCTTTACCCAGATTATCCAGACTGTTTTCCAGCATCATTTAGACAAGCTGATTTATTCGTTCAATCTATTTTTCTATGATTTTGAAGGAAAAATCATCGTCAAATTCGTGCCACGTTATCCAACTCCGCCTTATTTTGTTGGCTTTGGCATTCCGCAAGTTTTGGATGAAACCACTTTAATAGAGGATGCTCAGGAATTAGCAGGCAAGTTGTGTTAGAATAGACAAATCAAAAAAGATTAGGAAGTGCTTATTTTGAAGATTTTATCATTTGATACATCTAATAAAACCTTAGCAGTAGCCCTCTTTGACCAAACAGGTATTCTCGCTCAAAGACAGCTCAATATCAAGAGTAACCACAGCTTAACCCTCATGCCTGCCATTGATGAGCTGATGAAAGAAGTTTCATGGCAGCCCAAAGATTTGACGAGAATTGTTTGCGCACAAGGACCGGGTTCCTATACAGGTATTCGCATTGCTGTCACAACGGCGAAAATGCTGGCAAGCACGCTTTCAATCGAGCTGGTCGGAGTTTCTTCCTTGAAACTGATTGCTGGTAATCTTCCTTATTATGACGGACTTTTGGTGCCAGTCTTTAACGCACGCCGTCAGAATGTTTTTTGCGGGATTTACCAGTGGGAAGATGGAAATCTTGTCAATGTGATGGAAGACACGCATTTGCCAATGGAAGAATTATTGGAAAAATTGCAGGGCAAAAAAGCTATGATACTAGGCGATGGTGGCGATTTTGCTGAGCTTATCCTTGAAAAAGGACTTGAGTATAGTAAATTTCCACATCTCAATCTGCCACAAGGAGCAGTTTTGGCGCAGTTAGGAAGTACAGGTCAGCCAGTCGAAAATATTCATAGTTTCTTACCGATTTATTTAAAAAAGGTAGAGGCAGAAGAAAAATGGCTGGAAAAAACGGGAAATAGTAGTGAGCATGAAAATTATGTGGAAAAAATTTAACCAACTTTTAGCTCGGTTCAAGCAGGAAAAATATATCTATGTGGCACATGAAATCACGCGAAATAACCGAGTGTTTCAGGTGCGCATGATGCGCGAGACAGATGTTAAGGATGTATTATCGGTGGAGCGAGATGTGTATTTTGGCGATGTTCCATGGACACGTTCGGCATTTTTGCTAGAGCTGACAAATCCCTTGCGCAATTTGTATCTGGTTGTAGCAGAAGAGGACAAGATAATCGCCTTTGCTGGCTGCCGAATTCGTCAGAAAGACTGTCATATTACCAATATCGCAGTTTTGAGCAGTCATCAAAATCTAGGTATTGGCACTTATTTGCTAGCAGAAATCAAGAAGTTTGCAGAAAGTTCTTATGCACAAAAACTGAGTTTGGAAGTGCGCATGAGCAATAAAAACGCCCAAAGACTTTACCGGCGTTTTGGCTTTGAGAGTGAAAAAGTCCTCAAAGGCTATTATACTGAAGTAAAAGACGACGGATTGAGCATGGTTTATCAACTGGAAGGATAAAGAAATGATTATTATCGATAGGCTTACCGATATTTCCATAGAAGAACTGTGTACTCAGCTTTTTGAAGTCCTAGATGAAAGCTATGAATTTGGTTCACCGTGGACTTTGACGCAGTTGGAGCAGAGCTTGGCAAATGACAGTAATCATTTTTATTATCTGGTTGAGGGCATGAAGATTATTGGCTTTGTTCAATATACCTATTTGCTGGACCAAGCAGATATTGTCAATTTTGCTCTTAGTCCTGATTATCAGAAAAAAGGTCTGGCAGGGAAGTTGATACAAGTTTTACAAGAAGAATTACGCAAAAAGAAAGTCATCGAAATCTTTTTAGAAGTGCGCAAATCCAATACTCACGCCCAGCATTTCTATGAAAAACATGGTTTTAGCCAAATCGGGCTTAGGAAGAATTACTATCACAATCCGCAAGAGGATGCTTATCTTTACAAAGGGGAATTGTTATGACAAAAAGAAATTTGATTTTGGCAGTGGAAACCAGCTGTGATGAAACCAGTGTGGCGGTTGTGGAAGACGAGGCAAGAGTTTTATCCAATATTGTCGCCTCACAAATCAAAAGCCACCAGCGTTTTGGCGGGATTGTACCAGAAGTTGCCAGTCGGCATCATGTAGAGCAGATATCAGCCTTGTTTGAGGAGGCATTGGAAGAAGCACAGGTTTCAGCAGACGAATTAAGTGCGGTTGCTGTGACTTATGGTCCGGGTTTAGTTGGCGCTTTGTTGATTGGAGTTTCGGCGGCTAAGGCATTTGCATGGGCGAATAATCTGCCACTCATTCCAGTCAATCACATGGCAGGGCATATTTATGCCGCTCGAATTGTTGAGCCATTGGAGTTTCCGCTTTTGTCGCTCCTAGTGTCTGGCGGACATACCGAGCTGGTCTATATGAAAGAAGACGGCGACTTTGCCATTGTCGGTCAAACCCGCGATGACGCAGCAGGAGAGGCTTATGACAAGGTCGGTCGCGTGATGGGGCTTAAATATCCATCAGGCAAAGAAATTGATGAAATGGCACATATCGGTCAGGATACTTTCCATTTTCCGCGTGCCATGATAAACGAAGACAACTTCGATTTCTCTTTTTCTGGGCTCAAATCTTCCTTTATCAACACTGTTCACAATGCCGAGCAAAAGGGACAAGAATTAGATAAAAATGATTTAGCTACCAGTTTTCAAGCAGCAGTCGTTGATGTTTTGGTTGAAAAAACCTTACGCTGTGTAGCACAATATCCAGTAAAAACGCTCGTAGTAGCAGGAGGAGTAGCTGCCAATCAGGGCTTACGAAGTGCTTTATTAACCCAAATGACTGAAAAATTCCCACAAGTTAAAGTGGTAATTCCACCATTAAACCTCTGCGGAGACAACGCAGCAATGATTGCAGCTGCAGCTTTTGCGGAGTTAAAAAAAGAAAACTTCGCCCAAATGAACTTAAACGCTATCCCCTCACTCGCCTTTGATGTGAAAGAAGAAAGCTTATGAAAAATGCAGAATTAAAAGAATGGATTATCAAGCAAGCTCAAGACATTGGGATTGATAAGATTGGCTTTACCCATGCAGGCAGTTTTGAGCATTTGCGCCAGAGTATCGAAGACCAGCAAGCCAATAAGCGCAACTCTGGGTTTGAACATAAAAACCTAGACGAACGTCTCAATCCCAATCTCATATTCGATAATCCCAAAACAATTATCGCTATTGCAGTGGCTTATCCTAGCAAAATCACTGATAAACCTGAAAACAAGGGCAAGGAAAAAAGAGGAAAATTCGCCAGAGCCAGCTGGGGTGTCGATTATCACGATATTCTCAAGGAAAAAATGGACTTGCTCATAACTAAACTCCGCGAAAAAACAGCAGGGCAATATGCTTTCTTGTCTATGGTTGACACAGGAGCCTTGATTGATGTTGCCGTTGCAGCCCGTGCAGGTATCGGATTTATCGGGAAAAATGGGCTCTTAATCACAGAAGAATTCGGAAGCTGGGTCTTTTTGGGCGAGATTGTAACAGATTTGGAATTCCCACCAGATGAAGAAATTCCCAACGGCTGTGGCGAATGCACACGCTGTATCACTGCTTGCCCGACAGGAGCCTTGATGGGTGATGGTAGGTTGAATGCTAAAAAATGCCTGAGCTATCAAAGCCAGACCAAAAATGTTTTGCCTGACGAATTTCGCAAAAAACTAAAAACTCAAATCTACGGTTGCGATATTTGCCAGACTTCTTGCCCTTATAACAAAGGAAAAGATTTCCACCTGCATGAAGAAATGGAGCCAGTTTTTGAAGATGTGCAGCCAGTTTTGGAGGACTTGCTTGTCATGAGCAACAAGGAATTCAAGGAGCGATTTAGCTATATGGCAGGCAGTTGGCGAGGCAAAAAGCCCCTGCAAAGAAATGCTCTGATAGCTCTAGCTAACTCTAATGCTAGAAATTCCCTTCCTCTGATATGGCAAGTAGCAAAAGAAGATGTTCGCCCAGAAATCGTCGCAACAGCCATTTGGACGATTGGGCAACTGACACGCAGTTGGACCGACGAGCTAAAAGAAGAATTTGCACATGTCGCTAAGCGTTTAGATAGTCCGATAGTGCAGGAAGAATATGACAAGGTTCTTAGCTTGGATAGGTATAGCGAGTAATCAAGTAGCAAAAAGTCTTAAGACAAATTCATTCTTGTCTTAAGACTTATTTTGTTGCTATCTAATCTGTCCTTCGCCGTAAATAACGTACTTAATACTGGTCAAAGCTTCCAATCCCATTGGCCCGCGTGCGTGGAGTTTTTGGGTGGAGATGCCAATTTCTGCACCAAATCCAAAGACAAATCCGTCGGTAAATCTTGTCGAAGCATTGACATAGACACAAGCCGAGTCAATTTCACGCAGGAATTTTTGCGTTGCCGCATAGTCATTGCTCAGGATACTTTCAGAATGCTGGGTGCTGAACTGATTGATGTGCTCAATAGCTTCTTCAAGAGAAGAAACGGATTTAATAGCAAGGATATAGTCCAAAAACTCGGTTTCATAGTCTTCTTGAGTGGCAACTAGCGAATTTTTCAAATAGTTTCGGCTGAAATCATCTGCTCTTAGTTCGACATTCCATTCTTGCAGCCTATCTTCTAGTCTAGGAAGAAGGATTGGTGCAATCTTTTCATGAACGACTAAGGTCTCCATTGCGTTGCAGACACTTGGTCTTTGGGTTTTGGCGTTGATGATTATCTCGATAGCTTTATTCAAATCAGCGTCTTCATGAACGTAGATATGGCAGTTTCCTGTACCTGTTTCAATGACAGGGACTGTCGCATTTTGGCGAACTGCACGGATGAGTCCCGCACCTCCGCGAGGGATAAGCACATCCAGATAATCGTTGCCAGTCAGCATTTCCTGTGTACTCTTGCGAGTTGTGTCCTCAATCAAGGAAATACAAGCAGCTGGCAAGTCATTTTTCAGCAGAACTTCCCGCATGACTTCCACCAAAACCTTATTGGAGTGGATAGCTTCTTTTCCACCACGCAAGATGACTGCATTGCCCGTTTTAAAGCACAAACTAGCCGCGTCCGTTGTGACATTTGGACGGCTTTCAAAAATCATTCCCACCACACCAAGTGGCACACGTTGTTTGCCAATCCTAAGATTGTCCTCATTGACCCACAGACTGTCAAAAGCACCAATTGGGTCTTTCAAACTAGCAACCTGACGAATGCCTTGTGCCATATCTGCTATTCGCTCAGGCGTAAGTTTTAAGCGGTCAATCATGACTTCATTAATGCCGTTTTCTTTAGCATTTTGCGTATCCTTTTGGTTTTCCAGCAAAATCTTTGGTGTGTTTTCTTCCAATATATCTGCAAATTCTAGTAGGATATCATTCTTCCTTTTGGAAGTTAAAAGGTTTAAGACGCGACTGGCTTCCTTTGCCTTTTTTCCTAGCTGTTCAAATTCACTCATTTTCATTGCCCCCTTCGGCTTGGATAAATAAAGTACCGACAGCTTGACCTTTGAGAATGTCAAAAATAGTTTTTGGATGCTTGCCTCGTGTGAGAACCATTGCTTGATTATGCTCAAAAAGCTGCTTGGCACATTCTAACTTGCTGTGCATTCCGCCAGTTCCAAAGCGAGAGCCCGCTTCGCCTGCTAAATTTTCGATTGATTGCGTAATCTCATTGACCTCAGAAATCAGCACAGCACTGTCATCTAGCTTAGGATTTGCCGAATAAAATCCGTCAATATCGCTCAGCATAATCAACAAATCTGCTTCAACTAAAATTGAAACAATGGCAGAAAGCTTATCATTGTCGCCAAACTTTGTTTCATGCTCCAACTCGTCAACGGATACCGTATCATTCTCATTGATAATAGGAATAATTCCTCGTTGCAATAATTCTTCCATTGCATTGACGACATTTAAACGGCTAGTTGGATATTCAACTACATCTCGCGTGAGTAAAACCTGAGCAATATCCTGCCCATAAGAAGAAAAACGGCTGCTGTATGTGTTCATCAATACAATCTGCCCAATCGCTGCAATCGCCTGCTGCTCAGGAATGGATGTAGGACGTTTGGTTAGATTTAATTTTTGCAAACCTGCACCAATGGCACCAGAAGATACAAGGACAATTTCTTTTCCTTCATTCATAAGTGTGCTAAGAACAAAGGCTAGTTGGTCAATGGTTCTTAGATTTAGAAGCCCATTTTCATGTAAAAGGGAGCTTGTACCGATTTTGATGACAATTCTTTTGGCATTTTTTAGTTCTTGTCTTGAGTTGTTCATTTCTTCCTCCTGAATAATCGCTTTTCCTATTTTAGCAGAATTTCTTTACTTTCGTAAGAAAAAACTTGAAACAAATCAATATTTCCTATATAATATCTAATGTTGTCCAAGTACAACGAAAAAACACAGCTATTGCGTATGATTTGCGAGTTGCTTAGGAAAAAGTCCGCAAACCAGTTTGAAACAATGGCAAGGATAAAAAAACTTTTTAAAAGGTGGAAACACAACATGGCAGTAATTTCAATGAAACAATTACTTGAAGCTGGTGTTCACTTCGGTCATCAAACACGCCGTTGGAACCCAAAAATGAAGAAATTTATCTTCACACAACGTAACGGAATCTACATCATCGACTTACAAAAAACTGTAAAATTAGTTGATGCAGCTTACGATTACATGAAAAACGTTGCGGAAGATGGCGGAATTGCGCTTTTCGTTGGTACGAAAAAACAAGCACAAGAAGCAATCAAAGACGAAGCTATCCGTTCAGGTCAATACTACATCAACCACAGATGGTTGGGTGGAACTTTGACTAACTGGGACACAATCCAAAAACGTATCAAACGTTTGAAAGACATCAACCGCATGGAAGAAGATGGAACTTTTGATGTTCTACCTAAGAAAGAGGTTGCTATTCTTAACAAACAACGCGAACGTCTTGAAAAATTCTTGGGTGGTATCGCTGATATGCCTCGCATTCCAGATGTAATGTATATCGTTGACCCTCATAAAGAACGTATTGCTGTTCAAGAAGCTCGCAAATTGAACATTCCAATCGTTGCGATGGTTGATACAAACTCTGATCCAGACGAAATCGATGTAATCATCCCTTCAAATGACGATGCTATCCGCGCAGTTAAATTAATCACTGCGAAAATGGCTGATGCATTCATCGAAGGAAACCAAGGCGAAGACGCTGGTTACGAAGAAGCATTCGTAGCTGACAACGGTCAAGTAGCTGATTCAATCGAAGAAATCGTTGAAGTTGTAGAAGGCGACAACGCATAAGAATTGAAAAAACCGAATTGCTCTAGGGCAGTTCGGTTTTCTTTGTTTAGAAAGATTTCATTTGTTCCAAAAGCTGACTAGTGGCACCTCGTATATCCTCTTGCCCCAATATCCCCGAAATCACACAAATCCCATCATATTCACAGGTTATTTGAGGGAATGTTTCTAGGTTTATTCCACCAATCAAAAGCGTTGGAATATGCACACTTTTCCTAATCTCCTCTACTGTCAGCATAGAAACAATCTTCGCATCTTTTTTACTTTGGGTTGGAAAAATCGCTCCTACTCCAATATAAGCAGCCCCGTTGTTTTGGGCGTGAACAGCCTCCTCAACACTTCTAGCAGAAATTCCGATAAGGAAATCTTCGCCAAGAATTTCTCGTGCTTCCTTGTAACTTGCATCCGATTGACCGAGATGTATGCCATCAGCAACCACCTCTTTAGCTAGTTGCACATGGTCATTGATGATGAGTGGGACATCATATCTATGGCAAAGCTCTTTTAACTGTAAAGCTTCCGCAAGCATGGCTGGATAGTCTTTCTTTTTTTCGCGGTATTGCACAATACCAACACCAGCTTGAAGGGCAAGTTCCACTCTTTCAAGCAGATTTGGCTTGCCATCGGTAATCAAGTATAAGCGATAATCATACATAACGAACCCTCCGATATGTCTGTAAACTTGCCTCATCCATACTTGAAAATGCATCCATTAGTGCGACCTTGTAGGAGCCAAGTTTCGCAGCAGGTGTATTCTTTTCAGCAATCTCCCCAGCAATCCCCATCCATACAGTGCCAAGCACTGCTGCATCAAATGCAGGATTGTCCGCACCTAAAATTGAGCCGATAATAGAGCTAGACATACATCCTGTACCAGTGATTTGACTAAGAATAGGCACACCGTTTGAGATATAAGCCTTTCTAAAACCATCCGTGATGAAATCTACTTGTCCACTACAAGCCACGACCAGCCCTTTTGCTTTGGCGAATTCCTGTACCCGTAGTTCATCAAAAAGTAAATCCTCAGCAACATCCACACCACGACCAGAAACAACGCCCGCTAAGGTCATAATCTCCGAAGCATTTCCTCGAACAACAGCTATCTCTAATTCCCCCAGCAATTTCTGATTCAACTCTTTCCTAAATGGTGTCGCACCAACTGCCACTGGGTCTAGTAGGATAGGAACACCCAGAGAATTAGCTTTTTTGCCAGCTAAAATCATAGATTCAAAAGTTTCTTTGGTAAGAGTTCCTGTATTCAGCACAAGCGCATCCATATTGGCAACCATATCTTGCACCTCATCTTTAGAATGAGCCATCGCAGGTCTGGCGCCAACGGCAAGAGTTGTGTTGGCACAATCATTCATAGTGACAAAATTGGTAATATGATGAACAAATGGTGCTTTTTCCTTTAGTTTACGAAAGGCATTCTCTAGCAGTTCGTCCTTCCATAAAGCATGAAAATGATGGATAGGATTTGCACCTTGCCCTATTTTATAGGAATGAAGAATCCCCTGATGAACAAAGTCCTTAGCTTGCTTAATCGCTAGGTTCATGCTCATGCCTTTGGCAAGATTGGCACAAATGGCGGAAGAAAGGCTGCAGCCTGTTCCATGTGTAGCTTGCGTTTCTATCCAATAGCTCTCGAAAATTTCGCCAGTAGATAGGACATCAACAGAAGTTTTCTGCCCATTAATCTCAACCGGAAAATGACCGCCTTTGAGTAATACCAATGTTCCTATCTCATTTGCCAAATCCATACAAGCTGCTTGCATTTCTTCAAAGCTAGTGATTTTCCTCTTAAGCAAAACTTGAGCTTCCTGAATATTTGGCGTGATTAAGGTAGCTAGAGGAAGTAATTGAGTTTTTAAGGTGTTGATTTGGTTTTCTTCAAGCAAGATGTGTCCAGATGTAGAAACCATAACGGGATCAACAACTAAAACCTTTGGCTTTATATCCCTTATGCTACTTGCGATTGTATGGATAATGGCTTGGTCTGCAACCATACCAATTTTTATGCCCTCAATATTTAAATCCGAAACGACCGCTTGGATTTGAGCTTGGATGATTTTTGGGCTTAATGTCTCGATATCAAGGACACCTTGTGTATTTTGAGCAGTGATTGCAGTAATGACGCTGGCACCAAAAACGCCATTTGCCGCGAAAGATTTCAAATCTGCCTGAATGCCTGCTCCTGCACTAGAATCACTTCCAGCAATAGTTAGGACTGATTTCATACGCGCAACTCCTTTTTCAGAAAACTAAGTCGTGGCATAAGTAGTTTTAGAAGGATAAAACTAGCGAGCGAGCCAATCAAGGCACTGGTAAAAAAGGCTGGGAGGATAAAGAATAACCCCACTTCACGCCCCATGACAAATCGAGCGATTGGATAGCAAAGCAGAGCGCCAAAGACACCAGTGCCAATCAATTCGCCAATAGCAGCACCTAGAATGCTTTTTGTTTTTTGGTAGATGAGGCCTGATAACAAGGCACCAACCATACTACCCGGAAAGGCAAATAGTGTGCCTAAGCCAAGAAAGTTGCGTAACAATGAGACAGAAAAGGCACCAGCAAGGCTGTATTTGGTTCCCACAAGCACGACTAATAGAACATTAATCAGGTGCTGAATAGGAAAGGCTCTGACTATCCCCAGAGGTATTGATAAGATACTGCTGGTTGCAAGTGCGAGGCCGCATAATATAGCAGTTAAAACAAGTTTTCTTGTAGAATTCATTGAAATTCTCCCTTTTTTGTATTCGCAAAAAAAGCCCCTCAAAAAAGGAAGCTAAAAGGTCTGCTTCCCTCCACTAGAATACCTAGCCAGGTTCAAAGGGTTCAGACTAAAGTCTATCTCAGCCATTACTGGCTCCCCTAGCTTATTGCGTTGGTTTTAGTATAGTTAAATTTTAGAGTGAATACAAGAAGTTTTTGAAAAAAACGAGGTTGCCCCAATAAACAGGTAGCCGCTGCCAGTTTATTGGGGCAACCACGAAACATATTCTTAAAAATACTTAAATGAATTATGTAAGGATAGAGTACCGGTACTAAAATAGCACAATCTCCTAATACTACTTGGGCAATACTTGCCATTGAATCTTCGATTTCGCCGATTTCTGATGCGACAGATGCACCCATTGTGTGTTCTGCTGTTCCTAGTTCAATGCCTGTTGTGATTGGGTGTTTCAGGCGGAAGAATTTTACTTTTGGATTTAACAGGGCTTTATTAAACAATAAGCAGACTTTAAATATCCTGCAGAAAATGCTAAAATAAAGGAAATTTCAAGTTGAAGAGGACCTACTATGCAGCTGTTTAAAAACATTGAGTTTGAAAGCTTATCCAAACGCTTTTCCGCAGGCTTTGCCTATGCCATTTTGGCTTCGATTGCCGTGAATTTTTTCTTTCAGCCCGGACACATTTATTCTAGTGGTGTGACGGGGATTTCCCAGATTCTTTCGACCTTGTCTGAGCGTCATTTGGGGGTACATATTCCGATTTCGGTGATTTTGTATGCCATTAATATCCCGCTTTTTGTGGTGGCTTGGCTGATGGTTGGGCGCAAGTTTACGATTTTTACGATTATTACTGTTACTTTGACTTCTATTATGATACAGGTTTTACCAGAAACTGAACTCACTCCTGACCCTTTAATTAATGCAATTTTTGGTGGGGCCATTAACGGTATGGGAATTGGATTTGCCTTGAAGAATGGGATTTCTTCAGGTGGATTGGATATTGTTTCTATCGTTATCCGTCGTAGAACAGGGGCATCTGTTGGGACTGTTTCGGCGGCTTTAAATGCGATTATTATTCTGCTTGCAGGATTTTTATTTGGTTGGAAATATGCTCTTTATACCATTGCGACTATATTTGTCAGCGGTCGGGTAACGGATGCGATATTTACCAAGCAGAAAAAAATGCAGGTGATGATTGTTACCAAGAACCCAGATTCTGTGACGAATTGTATTCAAAAAGAACTCGCGCGTGGCGTGACGATTATTAATAACGCACAGGGCGGTTATAAACACGAGCAGCAAACAGTATTAATTACAGTGATTACTCGTTATGAAGTTCAAGCCTTTAAGCGTTTGATGCAGTTTTCTGACCCAGATGCCTTTGTTTCCATCGCAGATAATGTCAAGATTATCGGGAATTTCAAAGATTTGGAGAACTCTTGATGAAGGCGGTTGCGATTATTGCGGAGTTCAATCCTTTTCATAATGGGCATAAGTATCTCGTAGAAGAAGCACGTTCGCAGTCCAAAGCAGATGTTGTGGCGGTTATTATGAGCGGGAATTTCCTGCAAAGAGGCGAGCCTGCGATTATTGACAAATGGCAAAGAGCACAGGCGGCACTAGCCAATGGAGCGGACCTGGTTTTTGAGTTGCCCGCAACTTACAGCGTACAGTCCGCAGATTACTTTGCTTTTGGTGGTGTGAAGCTAGCACAAGCCATGAAAGCTGACTATCTAGCCTTTGGAACGGACAGCAAGGCTCAAGTGGATTATCAGGAATTCGGGCAGTTTTTCTTAGAAAATGCCGAATTAATAGAAGAAAACTTTCGGAAAATCACGGATAATGAACTTTCCTACGCTCAGAAAATGACGGTGGTTTTAAAGGATTTGTTGCCAGATTTTCCACTGGATTTTACTTCACCCAATCATATATTGGCGATGAGCTATGCCAAAGCTAATGCAAAATACCCCAAGCCCATGCAGATTTTCGCCCTTCCACGTATTCAAGCAAGCTATCATTCGCAGGAAATCACGAGCGAGATTGCAAGCGCGACGGCAATTCGCAAGGAAAGTCTGGCTGGAAATTCGATAAATGCTAGCGTTCCAGCTATTACCCAAGTGCAAATGCAGGAAAATCCCTTGGTTACTTGGGAGAATTATTGGCAACTGCTCAAGTACAAGCTCCTTTCAACTGATGTAAATGAATTGAAAAACATCTACCAAATGACCGAAGGACTGGAATACCGCCTGAAAGAAAAAGCAGGTCAGGCGACGACTTTTGAAGAATTTATGGACTTAATCAAAACCAAACGCTACACCAGAACCCGCTTGTCGCGCTTGTTTACCTATATTCTTTGGAACGCCACTCAAGAAGAAGTAGAGAAAAGCTGGGAAAAGACCAGTCTACATCTCCTCGCAGCAAGTCCACTTGGCAGGAAGTACCTAAAAGAAAAGAAAGAGGAATTGGATTTACCGCTGGTTTCAAGGATTGGCAAGAGTGAAAATGACAGCCTAAACCTACGGGCTGACCAGATTTATCAGCTGGGACATGAACAAATAAAAGAGCAAAACTTTGGACGAATTCCTTTGATATAGCAGGAAAAAGGAGCAAAAAATGATTATCCTAATCGCAGGCGACACCCACACAGGCAAGACCCTATTAGCCCAAAAACTAATGGAAACCCTGAAAATGCCCTACCTTTCCATCGACCATCTCAAAATGGGACTGATACGCTCAGCACAAACCAAGCTCACTCCCATAAGTGACGAAGGAGAACTAACTGCATATCTATGGGAAATCCTGCATGAAATCATCAAAACCAACCTAGAAAACCAGCAAAACCTCATCATCGAAGGCTGCTATATTCCCTTTGATTTTGCCAATTCCTTTACAGAAGAGCAACTTAAAGAGATACACTATCTCTGCCTAATCTTTAGCCAAAATTACATGCAAAAGTACGGAAAAGATATTTTCGCTTACGAAAATGCCATAGAAAACCGTGGATACCCAAGTGATTTTAGCCTTGAGGATATGCTTGCTAAAAACATAAGTAACCTTGAAATGTGCCAAAAACACGATTTGAATTACCTATTGATAGACGAAAAATATGATGTTCAGTCACTCGTAAATCAAGGTTTAGAAATGTTACACAAGAAATAAAAATGCTGACGAGGTTCATCCAATCATCTGGAAAATGATTGGATGAACCTCTTTTCCAAAATTTACTCTCCAATCCCAAACAATAAAATACTTTTTCCCACAAAAAACGTTTATAATGAAAGAATACTAAGAAAAGGAAGTGTAAATCTTGAACAATTTTAGAATGTACGTTCCAACTGACATTTATTTCGGCAAGGACAGATTGCATGAACTACCATCAGCTTTGGCACCTTACGGCAAACGCGTTTTGCTAGCTTACGGCGGTGGTTCTATCAAAAAAAGCGGACTTTACGATAAAGTGACCGCCCTACTTAACGAAAACGGCTTTGAATTTGTGGAGCTTTCAGGTATCGAGCCTAACCCACGTATCGAATCTGTACGTGAAGGAGTTAAACTTATACGCGAAAACAAGCTAGATATGATTTTAGCAGTTGGTGGCGGATCAGTAGTTGATGCCTCAAAAGTTATCGCTGGAGCAGTTAATTACGAGGGCGATGCTTGGGATTTGATTACCATTGACAAAGCCAAAATGAGAGACATTCCAGCTCTTCCGCTGATTGACATTTTGACACTTGCAGCAACTGGTACCGAAATGAACCGCAATGCCGTGATTTCCAATATGCAGGAAAACAGAAAACTAGGCACAAGCGGCTGGAATTTGATACCAAAAGCCTCTTTCCTTGACCCTACCTTGACCTTTACTGTCAATAAATGGCAGACTGCTGCTGGTACTGCTGACATCCTCAGCCACTTGTTTGAGCAGTATTTCAACCGTACCAAAGGCGTGGATGTGCAGGACAATATCGCCGAAGGGCTAATGAAAGCAGCCATTAAAAATGGTCCGATTGCCATCAAGGAGCCGGAAAACTATGACGCACGCGCTAATCTTTTGTGGGGTTCGACACTAGCCTTAAATGGACTTCCCGGAAATGGCCGTGCTGGTGGCTGGACAGCACATCCGATTGAGCATGAATTGTCGGCTTACTATGACATTACGCACGGTATCGGGCTAGCGATTATCACACCTCGCTGGATGAAACACTGTATTGATACTGACCCAACTACCCACGAAAAATTTGCCGTTTGGGCAAAAAATGTCTGGGGCATTGAAGAGGAAAACGCAGAAAAAGCTGCTCGCTTGGCTGTTGAAAAGCTCTATAACTTCTATATCGAAGGGCTAGAAATCCCGATGATTTTGCAAGATGCGGGTATTCCTGACCAAGAAAAAGTAACAGAAATGAGCACCAATGCAGTAGCTCAAGGCGGATTGGATGGGCAAAGTCCATTTGTGAGCTTGAGTGTGGCAGATGTTGAAAAGATTATTTCTCAATCTTTTGAACCAATGAGTGAGTTTTAAGATATACCTAATAGAAAAAAACCGGTTTTTCGCCCAGAAAGCCGGTTTTTGACTAGAAAAAATTCATTGGTATAGACTTTTGACAAAAAACTCTTAAGAGCGTATAGTAAGGGTACTCAAAAAACAGGAGGTCTTTGTGACATGAGAACATTTATCAAAGCTGCGAAATTCTTCTATGCAGCTGATACAAAAGAAGCAGGTTATCTTGAAATTGTTGATGGAAAATTCGGCAGATACTTTAAAGAGTTGCCAGTTGATGAGGCGAATGTCATTGATTACTCAGATAAATGGATAGCTCCGGGCTTAGTGGATACACATATTCATGGATACGGTGGGGCGGATGTCATGGATAATGATTGGGAAGCGGTCATTACAACCATGTCAGAAGGCTTGCTTTCTTGTGGTGTCACTTCTTTTCTACCAACTACCTTAACAGCTGAACACGATTTGTTGACGGAAGTTGCCCGCGGAATTGGCGAGCATTACAAGGAGGCAAAGGGCGCGAAAATTCAAGGGATTTACTTTGAAGGCCCTTATTTTACCGAAGAATACAAGGGTGCGCAAAACCCTGCCTATATGGGTGCACCGGATTTGGCTGAGTTTCGCAAGTGGCAAGACGCAAGTGGTGGCTTGATTAAAAAGATTGCATTGGCACCAGAAAGACCGGGCGTGGAAGACTTTGTCCGCACAATTACTAACGAGGGTGTGGTTGTAGCTTTAGGGCATTCCAACGCAACATTAGAAGAAGCGACCAAAGCAGTTGACGCAGGAGCGAGTGTTTGGGTGCACGCTTATAACGGAATGCGTGGGCTAACTCACAGAGAACCGGGCATGGTTGGCTCTGTTTTGAGCTTGAAAAACACTTATCCAGAAGTAATTTGTGACGGACATCATGTTCATCCAACAGCGATTGAAATCCTGATGGATAAGGCAGGACGTGATTATGTGGCGATGATTACCGACTGTATGCGTGCTGGAGGAATGCCAGAAGGTGAGTATATGCTGGGCGAATTCACCGCAACAGTCAAGGACGGAACCGCAAGATTAGACAGCGGTGCATTGGCAGGCTCCATTCTTCGCTTAAAAGAAGGCTTGAAAAATGTGGTCCAATGGAACCTAGCCACACCTGAAGAGGCTATCCGAATGGCAGCCTACAATCCAGCGGTTTCATGCAAAATCGACGACAAATGCGGACAAATCAAAGAAGGACGCGAGGCTGATTTCATTGTTTTGGACGAAAAAATGAACCTAGTTGCGACATTCCTAGACGGAGATAAGCGTTACGAAGCATAATTATGAGAACTTGAGAGGAAAATTCCTTTCAAGTTTTTTGTTTTTTAACTTGCAAAAAATCAATATCCTTGTATAATCGGTATATACCATTAATCAAAAAAGAGGAGATTACCACACTCATGAAAATTATTCGCGTAAAAGACAAAGCAGAAGGCAGCAAAAAAGCCTTTGAACTCATTAAAGCAGCTATCGAAAACGGTGCAACAACTCTAGGTTTGGCAACTGGTTCAACACCAGAAGATCTTTACAAAGAAATGATTGCATCAGATATTGATTTTTCACAAATGACATCAATCAACCTAGACGAATACGTTGGTTTAGACGGCTCAAGCCCTCAAAGCTACCGCTATTTTATGAACAAACACTTGTTTGATGCAAAACCATTCAAACAAACTTTCGTACCAAACGGAGCTGCCGCTGACCTAGAAAAAGAAGCAGCAGACTATGAAGAAATCGTTGACCGTCATCCAATCGACATTCAAATTCTAGGTATTGGTCATAACGCCCACATCGGATTTAACGAACCGGGCACACATTTTGAGGCGACAACTCACGTTGTTGACCTAACTGAATCAACTATCAACGCCAACAAAATCTACTTTGACAAGGTAGAAGACGTACCAACAAAAGCTGTATCTATGGGACTTGCGTCAATCATGAAATCAAAAGAAGTCATCCTAATGGCATGGGGCGAAGGCAAGGCTGATGCGATTGCGGCTATGGTAAATGGTCAGCAGACAGAAGAAGTACCAGCATCAATCCTGCAAAACCACGCCGACGTTGTAGTTATCGTTGATGAAGCAGCAGCATCTAAATTATAAAATATCGGTGTTTATTAAAAATTGATAGTAAGTAAGTACAGGAGCTTGAAGTTCCTGTCTTTTTTTGTTAAATTTATTACTGTTCGCACTTATTTATTATCTATACTCATACATATTCGATTGGGGTTTATTTTTTTAATGGAAACGAAAAAAAGACTAAAAAATGCCTGTTATATTCCGGGTTTTGAGGGAATACGCACCCTAGCGGTTTTGGGCGTGATTTTTTATCACTTAATTCCGAATAGATTTCCGGGCGGTTTTCTAGGAGTTATCCTGTTTTTTGCCTTGTCTGGCTACTTGATTACGGATTTATTCCAGCAGGAGCTTTTGGAAACAAGACGCATTGATGTACTTGCTTTTTACCAAAGAAGGCTCAAACGGTTGTACCCGCTTTTGATTTCAGTGATGCTTGTGATTACGACTTATATCACGCTTTTTCAGCGCAGCCTGTTAAACAATTTGCGGGGTGCTGTGCTGTCTAGTTTGTTGTATTTCAACAATTTCTGGCAGATTATCCGCGGAGACAGCTACTTTGACCGTTTTGGCAATGAATCGCCTTTGACGCATATTTGGGCGTTATCTATTGAGGGGCAGTTCTATTTGATTTGGCCGATTGTTTTTATTGTTTTGGTAAAACTTGTCCGCAATAACAAACGCAGTTTCCAGATTTTGAGTGGATTGGCACTCCTTTCAGCGATTTTGATGGCTGTACTCTTTCGTCCAACGGTTGACCCTAGCCGAGTTTATTATGGAACGGATACGCGTGCTTTTTCGATTTTTCTAGGTGCGGCTCTGGCTTTTGTCTGGCCTAGTTGGAAATTAAAACGCAAAATTCCACGGAATGCAAAGAATTTACTGGACTATGTTGGTCTAGGCTCTTTGGGAGTGATTGTTTTATCCATTCTTTTCATGCAGGATACATGGAGTTTTGTCTATCGTGGCGGAATGTTTTTGATAAGCGTTGCGGCGGTTCTCTTGATTGGGACAGTAGTACATCCTGCCTCAATTATGGGCAAAATTTTAAGCAATCCAATCTTTAAATACATCGGTGACCGCTCTTATGGCATTTATTTGTGGCAATTTCCCGTGATGGTTTTTTATGAGGCAAAGATAAACGTTGCCAACAATACTGTCCTGCACACCATCATTGAGCTAGCCATTATCTTTGTTTTGAGCGAATTATCTTTCCGTTTTATTGAGGAACCAATGAGAAAGTATGACTATTCGCGACTAAGTGTTCGTTTGAAAAATCTTTTCAAATATCCCTATTTTGTCCTTGAAAAAATACCAGTTTATGCCGTGATTTTCTTGTTTGTAATTTCCGTTGTTGGTTTATCTCTGCCCGGATATCAAGGAGTAAATCCTGAACGTGCGCAGATTAAGGAAACCATTCAGGAAAATGCCAATAAGGCACAACAGCACCAAACGGAAATTTCCCGCGAATTAGCTGCAGCAAATGCGCCAAGTGTCATGGAGATTGACCCAGATGCTCAGCTGGATAAACGTTATGATTTGAGTGCCGCACAGGTAAAAGCCGCAGCAAATCTTACTATTACAGGTTTCGGTGATTCGGTTATGCTAGCAGCAGCACCAGATTTGCAAGAACTCTTCCCAAAAATGTATATCTCAGCAGACGTTGGTCGCCAGCTGTTTTCAAGTTTTGAAGACCTGCAAAAGCTCAAAGATGAGGGCAAATTGGCAGATGTTGTTTTGGTTGGGCTAGGAACAAATGGCTCATGGACAGGAAGCCAATTTGACCAATTTATGAGTATTCTAGGCAGTGAGCGACAAGTTTTCTGGATTAACGCTCATGTACCAACACGTCGCTGGCAAAATACGGTCAATGCGGACCTAGAACGCGCTGCCCAACACTATTCCAATCTGCATATTATTGACTGGTTTGATGCCAGTCAAAATCACGAAGACTGGTTCTACAGCGACCAAGTTCATCCCAACGAAAAAGGCTCGCCTTATTATGTGAAAACCGCCGCTCATGTGATTTTGAATGAAAATATTGTGCAGAAAGTACAAGAACAACTGGGTCAAACCAAAGAAACTACACAAGCACCGCATTAAATATAGAAAGGAGCTTCAACCATGAAACTTACGGTCGGTTTTCAGCAATCCATTGTTTTGATGACTTTGGTTGCTACACAAGCAGACAATCAAGGACTAAATATCGGTGTGATTGCCTCTCAGATGAAAGTCAATGAGAGCTATCTGCGCAAACTGGCAAGAAAATTGGTTGAAGCAGGCCTCCTTTCATCCAGTCGCAACAAGTTTTCTGGCTATACATTGAGCAAGGAACCAAAGGAAATTTCGCTCCTAGATATTTTCAACGCTATTGAAGGTGCAGAAAGTTTCCTTTCTATAACAGATACCATTCATCAGACCTTTGCCGGCATTCAGGAAGATTATGTCGGAAAAAAGATGGATGAAGTCCTGATTTTGTTGGAACAAGCAGAAGAACTTTATCGACAAAAACTGACAACCTATACCTTAGAACAGCTACTGCCTGATGAAAAATCTGGTTTTTCCTCGATTGATTGGATTGCACTCAACAAATAAATAGTTATACTTGCTTTCTTTAACTGCCAAGTATGATAGAATAAAAGAAATAAGCGGAGATGGCGGAATGGCAGACGCGCATGCTTCAGGCGCATGTGAGGAAACTCGTGAGGGTTCAAGTCCCTTTCTCCGCATAAAATTCCTCGTTGAAACGTTGATATTTCAACGTTTATTTTTATTTCCTCTTCTTTATTAACAAATTTCAATCTAACTCGTTAAATAATAGATGGTTCTCTAATAATAATAATTTCCACATTTATTCGCATAAAAAAAGACAAACCGTTGTCAGTTTGCCTTAGTTTTATCGTCTAATGAAAAGTTTTTAACATCAACCCGTCGTTTGTGTACTGCTTGAATTTTTCATCTTTGCTTAAAATAATATAATCTTCTTGAATTGCCTGCCAAATGAGCATACGGTCAAATGGGTCTTTGTGATTGTCTTTCTTTGGTAGTTTGTAGTAAGTAGCCAACAAAGAAGAAGAAAGAGGCAGTTCATTGTATTTCTTTTTTTGAAAAGATTTCTCGAATAATTCAGGATTTCCAGTTCCTAGAGTAAGTTTACCTAGAGAATATTTTAAGGATATTTCAAAAAAAGATATTGGACTGATAAACAGTTCATTTTCTTTTAGAAATTTGATTTCTTCCGCAGATACTTTCCCCTCTGCAATCCATATCAAATAATGTGTATCTAGTAAGACTTTCAAAGATTTAACAACTCCTCTTCTGTCATTTCCCAATCGTCAGAAATAGCGAATTCTCCCCAGTGAGCAAGAGAGCCAATACCAAGCTCATCATCATCAACCTTTTTTGTTGGCGGGATGATTTCTGCAACTAGCTTACGCTGTTTTCCTTTTACAATCCGAACAACAACACCATTTGAAACTTCGTTCAAAACTTCGGAGAATTTATTTTTCGCCTCTCCAACTAGGAATTCTTTTGATTTTATATTTTCCATGAGAACCTCACCTCTGTTATCAGTATATCATTCTTAGCTAAATTAGCCAAGAAAGGTTTCCTTTACATTTCAGTTACGCCCCGACATTAAAGAGACAAACTCTCCTAGTACCGCCAATATTGGCTAAACACCATTTTTCGCTTTATTTATTTGAACGACTAAAGCAACCAAAGCGATAACAAGAAGAACAGATAAAACCATAATCAGAGCGACAAAGTTTTTCTTGCAAAAGTTTTTGATTTTTTCTTTCATAACAACTCTCCTTTGTAATATTTTGTCTCTAGTAATAAATGCGTAAAAAATAGCAAAATCAAAATTATTTTTCACGAAATCTTTCTATTTTTTTGAAAGTAAAAATACAACCTCCGAAAATGAAATTTTCTTACTAATATTTGTAATGTATTGAAAAATCCTTTTCATCTGGAAAGCTATTGGATAACATCCCTTGCGGTGTTTTTTTTTTTACAATTTTGAAAAAAACAATGCAAATGGCTTGAAAATTCCAAAAAATGAGCGTATAGTTATACATTAGATATCATGTATCCAAAGATAAAAAAGGGAATGAAATTGAATGAAATTAAGAAATATCGCTGCTTTATCCAAAGTAGAATTCAAACGTATCGCGAAAAATCCTTTAGCACTGGGGCTTTTTTTCGCTTTGTTGATATTGCCTAGCCTATATGCTTGGTTTAATATCAAGGCACTTTGGGACCCATATAGCAATACGGGCAACCTACCAATTGCGGTATATAGTGATGATAAGCCAGTGATTTTTCATGACAAAGAAATCAATGTTGGTGAAAATTTGATAGCAGAACTACATGATAATCATTCGCTAGGCTGGCGCTTTGTCTCTACTAAAGCGGAGTTAGATAAAGGGGTCAAGTCTGGCAAATACTATGCTGGCATTTATCTACCAGAAGAATTCTCCAAAGATTTGATGAGTTTTACCAAGGGCAACATCAAAAAGCCAGAGATTGAATACAGCGTCAATGAGAAAATCAATGCGATTGCACCTAAAATCACTGAAAAAGGTGCAAGTACGCTGCAAGAAACCATCTCTCAGGAATTTACCAAAGAAACAGCCGATACACTCATGAGTGTCTTCAATCAAATCGGCTTTGACCTAGAAATCAATCTTCCGCACATCAAACAGCTTGAAAGTGCCATTTTGGATGCGGACGAAAACATGAGCCAATACGATGGTTACATGGATAAAATCCTCGAACTCAATGGTAAAATGCCTGAATTTCAAGCAAAATTAAACAAAGCAAACGAGTTCTCTAGCTACTTGCCACAGGCGGATGATTTGAGTAAAAAGGTACTTGATTTGAATGGAAAACTCCCAAAAATCCAGCAAGATGCGGCACTAATTTTACAAGTTCAGCAAAAATTACCTGAAATCAATCAGGCAGCCAATCAACTGAAAATGCTCAACCAAGATATGCCAGCCATTCAACAATCGCTAGAAAAGGGCATTGCAACAGCAACAAACGCACTGAGCTTAGTCAATGATGCCCAAGAGCAACTGCCAAAAATTCAGCAAGTCATGGAAGACGGCAAAAACGTGCTACCTTTGGTGCAGAGTGGCGTTATCCAACTCCACGACTGGCTAAATCCAACGATTGCCACAGATATTGAGCTAGTGCAAACCATTGTTCAAGCCATAAACGGTAATCTCCAAACACTACTCATGCAAATTGAAAACGGCACAATTAATAAAGAACAAGTAAGCACACAACTCGCCAATCTCAACACTCAACTAACGCAAGCAAACAATATCCTAGCAGGAATGAAAGAACTTCTGCTAGATTTACACGCGGACAATCTGCAAAACTTGATTGATACAATCACAGATGTGCAAGCAAAAATCAGCAATCTGCAAGCTATCACAACACAAGTACAAAATAGTTTAAGCACCATGTCTGACGAAGATTTCAAGGATAAAGCCAACCAACTTTCAAATCTTTCCAATACTTTGGTTGAGCAAATCAACTACCTAGCCAGCAAGGAAAACCTAGCCAATATTGACCAAATGCTAAGTAAGGCTGAAAAAGATTTGAACTACGCAGGTCAATTACTCGACAAAGCAGAACAAAAAGATTTCACAAAACTGCTAAGTGACGCGGATGGTACGCTAACTACTTCTGTAAGTCTTCTGGAAAAATACCAAAAAGAAATGCCAGCCATTGCTCAAGAAGTCAGTGATGCTAACGAATTGCTCAACGGACATCTGGACGAAATAACCAAGGGTATCAATCTAGGAGTTGACCTTTATCAAAATCAACTACCGTTAGCCTCACAAAAACTAGCACAAGCAGCAGATTTTATTACAAATGATTGGCCAAGTTTGCGCAAAGAACTAAGCAATTCACTGGCGATGGCTAACCAAAAACTGCCAGAAATCACGCAAAGTGTCGCAACTGCGAGCAACTTAGTAGAAGAATACTGGCCTAGTATGCAAGACGGTATCCACAAGGCAGCTGAGGCTATCCGCAAAGGAGAAGAGACAACTTCTCTAGATGATATTATCAAGTTGCTTAAACTAGATGCCAATCAGGAAAGTAATTTCTTGTCTAGTCCGGTTAATTTAAAGACGACCAATTATTATCCAGTAGCAAACTATGGTTCAGCAAGCACGCCATTTTATACAGCTTTATGCTTGTGGGTTGGTGCAGTGCTGTTTTCAAGTGTGGCAGGTATCAAGTATCATTTAGACAAGGAGCAGCAAGGCAAGTACAGCAAACGTGAAATGTATGTGACGCGAATGATTACCTTTCTTATAGTTGGTTTGGCTCAAGCTTTGATTGTGGGTTTGGGCAATATCTTCCTTCTCGGAACTTATGTTGCCAATCCATTGCTTGAAATTCTCTTTGCTTTGGTGGTCTCTCTGTCCTTTATGAGTTTGGTTTACTTCCTTGTGGGAATGTTCGGCAATCTGGGTAAAGGTGCAGCGATTATTATTTTAGTCTTGTCCATCTCAGGCGGAGGGGGAAACTTCCCGATTGTCTTATCTGGAAAATTCTTTCAGACCATTCATCCATTTTTACCATTTACCCACGCGGTCAATTTGCTCCGTGAGGCAACTGGTGGGGTTTACTGGGCGAATGCAGCTAAATATTTAGCGATTTTGCTAGGCATTTTCGTCCTTGTAACTATTTTGGGGATTGTTTTTGCTCCTAAAATGCAGGAGAGAATGAGGATAGTGAATGAGAAAGTGGCGAGGGCTCATCTATTTCATTAAGAATAAGCCAGCTGTTTTTATGCAGCTGGCTTTGTTTTTTCATTCATCATTCTTTTTCTATATTCGGTAGGCGAACAGCCAAATTTTTGCTTGAAACAGTGACTTAGATAACTCTGTTCTAAAAAACCGAGTTTTAAACAAATTTCATTGATTGTTAATTGAGTTTCTAATAACAAATCTCTAGTTTCTTTTAACCGAATTTCTAGTTGGTATTGTTTACAAGATTGATTGAATGTTTCTTTAAAAATCCGTGAAAAATGTCTCGGCGAATAACCGCAAAGAGCAGCTAGTTTTTTTACAGAATGTATTTTACCATTATCTTTATGGATAAGTAAAAGAGCTTTTTGAAGTTTTATTTCGTGCATTCAATCCCCCCAATGAATCACGTATGGTATTTTTTTAGGAACAAGTACAAGATAGTGAAAAGAAGGAGGGTAAAGATGAAACTTAGAATGTTAAATGTAAAGTAAGAGATCCCCACTAGTTCTAATGTTTTCTTTATTCCCCATAGAATCATCAAGTACATAGTTAAAAATACAAAAATGTTTCGCTTATTCCTGGCAAAAACGATTTCGAATCCTGCCAAAAAGGTTAAAGTAAAGAAGATGTTATCAATACTTAAGATGAATCGCTCTGAGCGATTGAATAATAAGGAATCAATACCAAGAGCGGCAAAGATAACAATACAGGAACCGATAAATCTTTTTAGTTTGTTGTCACTCATAACTTTACCTAATAAGTGCGATGTGAGTAGGCAACAATTGGACCATTTGTAACGTTTTGAACAGTCCTCTTATAAAGAGCAATCCAGCCATTGCCATCAGCGTCAAGGAATCTTGCTACTTGAATGCCACCAAAATCAAGTTTGATACCAGCAAAATTGAATATTCTTTGTGCGATAACAGAAGATACTCCAAAAATTACAGCAATTTTACCAACAGCTGCACCGGCAGTAATATTAAAAAACCAAGCAAATAAATCTCTCCCGATAGCAAGTCCTGTGTAAGTCCATCTTCCATAGATGCTTCTTCCTAAAAGAACTGCTGTGGTTGTTAGATTTAAGTATTCAGGTTCAAAGCGTTCAATTAAAGGAAATTCTTGAATAACATCTTCAAATTCATTTCTTTCTTCATTAAAGATGGTTTGAATAACAGTTATCTTCTCACCATCATTACTGATAATTGAAGTTTCATTCCTGTCAATATCAGTTATTTGAATGGCTTTTACTACTTCAGAATCCTCGCTAATAAATTCCGTTATTTGCTGACCTTTTTCTGTATATTCTGTAGTATAAAATTCGTCTGTTTCTTCCAGAATAGATTCGATTACAATCGGATTGACTGCTCCTGATTGTTGAACTTCTGCTGCTTGTACGAGCGTTGCAGAAGATGAAAACAATAGAGAAAGAGCGATGGTAGCAAGTAAAGCTACAGGTAGTTTCTTGTTCATGTTATTTCCCCCCTGTCATTTATTTTGAACAGGATAATAATACCAAACATTATAACAAAAGTATTTAAGAAAAAAGGACATAATTTTTAGTAAAAATAGCATAGAACTTTTTCGTAGTCAGTAGACTTATTATCTTAGAAAGTAAGCAATATTTATTCTAATGTCGAAATATTTTTTCAAGCAATTCCTGAGCTTTTTCAAAATGCTCACTCATATATTTTTCTTTATCCATTCGCCTAAGCTGTTTAAACCAATACTCCGCCTTGGTCGCCTCACTCCTAGTAGCAAATTCCTCCAAATGTATCATAGCAACTGGTCGGCGTGTTTTTAAGCGAGTATATTTGGCACCAACTCCTTCATTATGCTGTGCCAAACGCTTGACCGGGTTCGTAGTATAACCGCCGTAGTAGGTATTATCCGCAGTTTTCAGGACATAAAAATAGTGTTTACTTTCCATAATAAATCTCTTTTACTTCGCTGGAATAGCTGCCGTCTTCTTCATGCACATAAAGTGGCGCGAGGATTTTTAAGCCGTCTTGTGAGCCATTTTTGATTCCCTCAATCAGCACCGTATTTGCCTCTTTTTTCAATTTAGGATAGACGAAACGAATTCTTTTTGGAGCGATTTTGTATTTCTTAAATGTTTCCAAAATATCCATTAATCTATCAGGGCGATGAACCATTGCAAGTTTACCATTTGTTTTTAACAAAAAGGCAGATATTTTTACGACATCATCTAGGTTTGCAGTAATCTCGTGTCTGGCGATGGCTAGATAAGGATTTGGGTTTTTCTTTGAGCTTTTCATTGTTTTAAAATAAGGCGGATTGACCAAAAGAACATCGACGCTATCATGTTTGAGGACTTTTTTGGCATCTTTTAAATCCAGATTGTGCATGGTCATTTGTTCCTCTAAACCATTTAGCTCAATGGAGCGTTTTGCCATATCAGCTAGCAATTCTTGCAGTTCAATCTGCACGATTTGTGCTTTGGTAAACTTTGAGGCAAACAGACCAACTGCACCATTTCCTGCACACATATCGACGATTAAACCTTTATTTTTCGGCAAATTGGGGAAATTTGCCAAAAGGACACTGTCAACCGAATAGGAAAATACCTTAGAATTCTGGATAATTTTTACATCATCCTTGTAGAGCTGGTCGATACGCTCGCCGTCTAATAATTGCACCATTTGATTTCTCCTTGTTCTTACTTCATAAGAATAAGTATAAATGAAATATTTTTCTTGTAAAGTTGAAGAAAACCATTTATAGTAAGAAAAGAATTTTTCTAATGGAGGAAATAGAATGTTTGCAAGTATCCGCAATTTTGCTGCCTTTTTGCTTTTAGTTTTGAATGGAACGGCTAAGATTACCAATCGAGATAGAATACCAAAAGATGAGAATTACATTTTGGTTGCGCCACACCGCACCTTTTTTGACCCAGTGTATCTAGCGATTGGTGCCAAACCTAAGAAATTTATCTTTATGGCAAAGGAAGAATTGTTTAAAAACAAGCTGTTTGGCTGGATTATCACAAAAGCTGGTGCCTTTCCAGTCAATCGTGACAAACCAAGTCCATCGGTTATCAAATATCCAATCAAACGCCTCAAACAAGATGATGTCAGCCTGATTATGTTTCCAACAGGCACTCGTCATTCGACGGACTTAAAAGGTGGCGTGGCATTGATTGCCAAAATGGCAAAAGTCCGCATTGTTCCTGCAGTTTATCAAGGACCTTTGAGCTTTAAAGACCTAGTCAAAAGACAAAAAACTTATGTTAACTTCGGCGAACCGATTGATATCAGCGACATTGCGAAACTAGATGATGATGGCTTAGAAGAAGCAGCAAGAAGAATACAAGAGGCATTTGATTTCTTGGATAAAGAGATTAATCCTGAATTTAAGTACATTCCAAAATAAAGGAAGAAGAATATGCGTGTAAGAAAAAGAAAAGGCTCAGAAGAATATATCGCTGAGCATCCGCAATATGTGGTAACTAATCCAGATGAATGGCGTGGCAAATGGCATGAACGTTTTGGCAATAATCATCCTATCCACATTGAAGTCGGTAGCGGCAAGGGTAGATTTATCACGGAAATGGCCAAGGCTCATCCAGATATTAACTACATCGGTATTGATATCCAGTTGAGTGTTTTGAGCTATGCTCTTGATAGAGAGATTGAGGCAAATGTGCCGAACTTGCAGCTTTTGCGAGTGGATGGTAGTGATTTGACCAATTATTTTGCCGACCATGAGATTGATTTGATGTATCTCAACTTCTCTGACCCGTGGCCTAAAACTCGCCATGAAAAACGTCGTTTGACTTATAAGAGTTTCTTAGCCACTTTTGAAAAAATCCTTGTGTCAAATGGCGAAATCCACTTCAAAACAGACAATCAAGGTTTATTTGAATATTCGTTAGGCTCATTTTCTCAGTATGGGATGACGATTAACAAGGTTTGGCTGGATTTGCATACTTCGGATTATGAGGGAAATATCATGACCGAGTATGAGGAGAAGTTCTCCAACAAAGGACAGCGAATTTATCGCGTTGAGGCGAAGTTTAAAAATTAAAACCTCAACCTGAAAAAAATCAGCAACGAATTTGCACTCGTTGCTGATTTTTTAGCTACATTAATTTAAACACCGCATGAGATTGGTCGTCCAGTTCATTTACCACATCACTTTCCTTGCTCAAATGATAGGCTTTTAAATGCACATGGAAAATTTCTTCAAAATGGTCGCGAATGTTTAAGAGTGTTTCTTCTTCAATGATAAAACCGTCTTCTTCGCTTTCGTAATTGAAAATAACTGCATTTGGTAGGGCAACTAAGCCCATTTCATGCACCATTTGCTGATCTTGCGTGAAATTCTTTTTGATAAGCGGACTTTGTCGGTCAGCTAGGAATACTCCTTTATCAATATTAATTTTCTCTAAAATATCAAAAACCAATTCTTGTGAATAAGGTCTTTCATTTATCGCGACTTCTTTTTGAATAGCCAAGAGGAACTCACGTCCTTTTTTGCGTCCTTGCAGTTGTACTGCTTTTAAATCTAAAGCTGCTGCATAACGGTCAGAAAACTCCTGATTTACTTTATCCAAATCAAGATGATTTTGTCCGCGTGCTTTTAATCTTAGCTGAATGCTCTTCATATTCACAATCGGAATAAAACGAAAGTGGATTTTGGCATTCAATTCATCAACCAGCTGGATAATTTCTTTTTCTACCCGCAAACTCTCCAAACCAAGCGGATTTACAAAAACATATAATTCAATCATTTTTTTTATCGCCCCAAATAGTTACACTGATTTTTTCATTGAGTATCTTAACACGAAAAGACCGTTTCCAAAAGCGATAAGTACGCAAAATGGTAGCTGATTATTTTTGCTAGCTATTTCTTTGCCTCAATCATGCGTAAAATCTTGTTTTTAGACTGCTCAAATGGTATTTCCAAATTTGTTAAGTATTCCTTAAACGTCTCTTTTGTGAAACTTGTATCAGGAACTTCTAGCTCCAACTCAAAATCATGCTTGTCAAAATACCAGCTTTCATCAAGTGCCAGCAAGCCCTCATCTGTCGCAAATTCAAGACGTGCGGTCTTTAAACTGCCAATCTCATTTAAGTTTTGCGTATTGATGTGTAGTCTTTCAAGCTCTTTTTCAACAGACGGACTTTTTGGAAAAAGACCCTTGTCTAATGAAAGTTTCGCATCGGAAAAGTCCAACTTATCAGAGATTTCCAACAAACCATGTGCTTGCGGGATTTTCAAAGTCGCCTCAAAATGATCCGCAAATTCCCGCACACGCAAGCCCATTTTTGCTTCTTTTAACTCTGCAGTGTCTGTATCAAAATAATGATTAATCTGAATAACAGGCTCTTGATTTTCTACATGAAAATGCTCCTTTGCCTTTGTAAAACTTTCTTCATCTAGGAGTGTTTTAAATTCGATTTCTAAATTCTCAGCCATAGTTTTTCTCCTTGTTTACCATCTTTCTATATATTTTACACCAAAATAAAAGAAAAGACTGGACGAACCAGCCTCTTAATGTTGTTGACTTTTAACTTTTTCTTCTTTTGGAATAGCCACTTTGATAATAGCAATCACAAAAATTTCTACAATCAGCGAAATAATCAGCGTATTCAGCACTTGAGTAGGCACACCTGCAAGAGAAGCGATGATATATCCAACCACTTGACCTAAAATAATTGTCCAAAACGTTGCTACGGCATATTTCATGATACAACCTCCCTTAATCTTATCTTAGTTTAGTTTAGCACTTTTTTTCTTTGTGTAAAGTAAAGCTACTTTTAAATTCGTTAGAAATTTTGTGGTAGAATAATACAAGAGAATGTGAGGGGAAATATATGTATCAATTAAAAACGCGGACTTGCTATTCCTTGCTACATAGTCTGGTGCGAATACCTCAATATGTCAATCAAGCCAAACTTAACGGTGAAAAAGCTATCGGCATAATGGACGAAAATGTTCTTTACGGTGCGCTTGAGTTTTACCAAAGTGCGAAAGTGGCCGGATTAAAGGCGATTATCGGTATGAGTTTGGAATATACTTCTAAGAATGGCACTTTTTGGCTGCATTTGATTGCAAAAAATCATGCTGGTTACCAGAATTTGATGCGACTTTCCAGTCAAAAAATGACGCAAGAAACAATGGAATTGGCAAGCTTTCTTCCATTGTTAAAGGATTTGGCGGTAGTTTTTGACGAGAACAGCGAATTCGCCTATTTGGCAAAGAGTGATTTCGGCAGTTTGGATGGATTTTTGGAGAATTTTGAGGAAAGTTATTATGGCGTGGATGAATACGCTCAGGAAATTCTGCTAGAAACGGCTAATCAAATGAATTTGCCGCTTTTAGCTTTTCGGGAAGTTCGCTATCTAAAAAGAGAAGATGCACGAGCTTATCAAGTGGCAAATGCAATCGCTGAGCAAAAGATACTTAATATAGAAGACATTGATAAGTTCGGTAATCTCCATTATCTGTCAGCTCAGGAATTTGAGCTGAAAATGAATGATAGAGGACTTGCGCAAGCCTGTCAGAATACGCGGAAATTAGTAGAAGAAATTTACTTTGAACTGCCAACTGGTCAGACCTTGTTGCCGCAGTTTAATTTGTCACAAGAAGAAGCTTCCGCAGGCGAATATTTGCGTAAACTTGTTTTTGAAAAACTACATGAAAGAGTTCCAAATGCGGATGAGCGTTACACGAAGCGTTTGGAAATGGAGCTTTCGGTCATTCATGAAATGGGGTTTGATGATTATTTTCTGATTGTTTGGGATATGCTGGATTTTGCCCATAAGAACAAGATTTACATGGGTGCAGGACGCGGTTCGGCGGCTGGTTCTTTAGTGGCATTTGTCCTGAGCATTACCGCAGTTGACCCGATTAAATATGACTTGCTCTTTGAGCGTTTCTTGAATATCGAGCGAAATGAAATGCCCGATATTGATATTGATATTCCAGATAACAAACGCCAGGATTTGCTGCAATATGTGGTCAATAAGTACGGCAAGGAACACGTTGCTCAGATTGCCGCTTTTGGTACTTTGGCGGCTAAACAGGTCTTGCTGGATGTTGGGCGCGTCTTTGGTTTGAGCGTGGAAGAGGCAAGGAAATTTAGTGATGCCATATCTTTTGGACAGGATTTAAGCAAGGCAATGAATGAGCCAAAAAGCCGTTTGGCTGACTTAGTTAATCGTAGTGAGCATAATATGCTCTTATTTGAAATTGCTACAGCACTTGAAGGATTGCCGAGAAATGTTTCCACCCATGCAGCTGGTGTGGTTATCAGTGACAGAAATCTGCTAGATATTATTCCCTTGCAAGAAGGCAGTAACGAGATTTTATTGACCCAGTTTGAGATGAAAGGCGTTGAGAAAATTGGCTTGCTGAAAATGGATTTTCTGGGCTTGAGAAATCTGACGATTATTGCTAATTCATTGGATAATATTGAACGAATTTATCAGGAAAAATTGGATATTTATGAGTTGCCATTGACTGATGAGAAAACGTTAGAAGTCTTTCAAAAAGGGGCGACTAGTGGGATTTTCCAGTTTGAATCCAACGGTATTCGCAATGCCTTGCGGACGGTTTTCCCGAATTCTATTGAAGATATTGCGGCAGTCAACGCTCTTTATCGTCCGGGCCCGCAAGCAAATATTCCCTCATTTGCCGCACGCAAAAAAGGAACGGAGAAAATCACGTATCCAGACGAGCGTATTCGTCCGATTTTGGAAAATACCTACGGAATTATCGTCTATCAAGAGCAGATTATGCAGATTTTGCAGAAAATGGCAGGATTTTCGCTTGGAGAAGCTGATATTGTTAGACGAGCAGTCAGCAAGAAAATCGGCTCGCTAATCGAAGAAGAAGGTCGGAAATTCTTAGATGGTGCCAAAAACTTAGGTGTAGATGAATCGACCGCCAAAGAAGTCTATGCTTTGATAGAAAAATTCGCCTCCTATGGTTTCAATCGCTCGCATGCCTTTGCCTATTCCTTTATCGCCTATCAAATGGCTTACCTAAAAGTCCATTATCCCGGTGCTTTCTATCAAGCTTTGTTGCGCTCGAATCGTGCTTCTATGAAAAAGGTGCGTGAATATACAGCGGAGGCTAAAAAAGCGGGCATTCAAGTACTGACACCAGACATCAACAAGAGTTTTTACAGTTTCAATCTGGCAAGTCCGACCCAAATCCGCTTTGGTTTAGGTGAGATTAAGGGCTTGCGTAATGACTTTATCGAAGTAATTATCAATGAAAGAAAACTAAATGGTGCTTATAAGAACTTTGAAAACTTCCTTTATAGAATGTCTCTTATTGACCAAAAATGGCTCAAGGATGAATTGCTTGAAGCACTGATCTTCTCAGGTGCCTTTGATAGCTTGCACCCAATTCGCCAGCGCTTAATCGAAGAATACCCTAGACGAATTGACAACCTCAAACTTTTGGCAGGGCTGGATGATTTGTTCGGCTCATACGAGGTCAAGGAAAGCCAGCTAGCTGAATATCCCGTCGAAATCTTACTTGAAAACGAGAAGAAATATCTGGGAACTTACTTATCCACGCATCCATTAGAGCAATTCAAGGAAATCAAGCGAACCAATTTGATTGATTTATCGGAAAATCAGCAGGCAACTTTATTAGTGCAAGTCAAATCACTGAAAATGATACGCACCAAGAAAAATGAGGCAATGTGTTTCATAAAAGCTGAAGACGAAACGGGCGAAATTGACATTACAATTTTTCCAAAACTCTACCGAGTTAGCCAAAATCTTTTAGAAGAAGAAAAAATACTGGTTATTAACGGAAAAGCCGAGCACAGCAAATTTAACGACAATCTGCAAATCCTAGCACAAAGCATAGAAGATGCACAAAGTGTTTTGGAAGAAATGAACTTAGAAATTCTTTTTATCAAACTATCAGATGACGAAAAAGTTCCACAGCTAAAAGAAACGCTAGGAAATTATAAAGGAAAACACTCAGTAATCCTAGTAATCGGCAGCCAAAGAATTCTCCTAAACCAGCAATTCAAGGTCGAAAAAAGCGCCATATTACTAGAAATCCTTGAAGAAACTTATGGAAAAGGAAATGCTGTCTTTTTCAAAAAAATATGAAAATGATGAAAGTTTCATTTATTTTCAAAAAATATAGTAAAAACTAAGACAAAAGTTTAAGATAGTGATAAAATAAGAAACGGTAATTATGAAATTCGAAAGACGAATTTTTGAATAAATAATGAGGTGAAAAAGTATGAAACGCATTGCTGTTTTAACAAGTGGCGGGGATGCCCCGGGAATGAATGCAGCTGTTCGTGCTGTAGTAAGAAAAGCTATTTCAGAAGGAATGGAAGTATTCGGTATTAACTATGGTTATGCTGGAATGGTTGCTGGAGATATTTTCCCACTAGATATTGCATCTGTTGGCGATAAAATTTCTCGTGGTGGTACTTTCCTTTATTCTGCACGTTATCCAGAGTTTAAGACTGAAGAAGGTCAACTGGCTGGGATTGAGCAATTAAAGAAACATGGCATTGAAGGTATAGTTGTTATCGGTGGTGATGGCTCTTATCATGGAGCTATGCGTTTGACTGAAAAAGGTTTTCCGGCTGTTGGTGTACCGGGAACTATTGACAATGATATTCCGGGAACTGACTATACAATTGGTTTTGATACAGCGGTAAATACGGCACTTGATGCCATTGACCGTTTGCGTGATACAGCAACTTCTCATGAGCGTACGTTTGTGGTGGAAGTAATGGGTCGTGATGCAGGAGACGTTGCTCTTTGGGCAGGTATTGCTGGTGGAGCTGATGATATTATCATTCCAGAGCATGAGTTTAACATTGAGCGCATTATCGAAAAGATTGAAGCAGGTCGTGCAAGAGGCAAGAAACATACGATTATTGTTCTTGCTGAAGGTGTCATGAGTGGTCAGAAGTTTGCTGAACTTTTGAAAGAAAAAGGCAACCATACAGATACACGCGTTTCAATCTTAGGACATATCCAACGTGGTGGTTCGCCAACTGCCCGTGACCGTGTACTTGCTTCAAGATTAGGTGCCTTTGCTGTTGAACTTCTAAAAGAAGGAAAAGGCGGCTTGATGGTCGGTATTCAAGAAGAAAAATTAGTTGCTTCAGATATTATCGACACATTAACCAACCAAAAACACAAAGCAGACTTAGCATTGTATGACTTAAATGCTTGCTTATCCATTTAATAATTGAGCGTAATAGCTTAAATATAAAACAATTCGATAGGAGTTCTTAGTAAAAATGAAAAAGACAAAAATCGTAGCGACACTTGGCCCAGCTTCAAATGATGTGGAAACTATTGCAGCACTGATTAACTCAGGTGCCAATGTATTCCGTTTCAACTTCTCACATGGTGACCATGAAGAGCAAGCTGCTCGTATGGACTTGGTACGCCAAGCAGAAGAATTGACAGGCAAGAGCGTTGGTTTGTTGCTTGATACCAAAGGTGCGGAAATCCGTACAACTGTTCAAGGAACAACAGCAGAAGACTTTGGTCGCGCTGGCTACATTAAGTTCAATGTTGGCGATGTAACTCGCATTGCGATGGACCCTGAAAAAGCAGGTTCAAAAGACAAAATCTATGTAACTTATATGGGTATGTTTGATGATGTTCATGTTGGCGGTCATGTATTGTTTGATGATGGCTTGATTGACATGGAAATCACTGAAAAAGACGAAGTCAACCGCGAATTAGTCGTAACTGTTAAGAATGCAGGTATGCTTGGTTCTCGTAAAGGGGTTAATGTTCCCGGCGTTTCTTTATCACTACCGGGTATTACTGAAAAAGACGAAGACGATATCAGATTTGGTTTACGTCAAGGGGTCAACTTTATCGCAGCATCTTTTGTTCGTAAAGCACAAGACGTTTTGGATATCCGTGAAATCCTTGAAGAAACAGACAATACACACGTTAAGATTATTCCTAAGATTGAATCACAAGAAGGTATCGACAATATCGATGAGATTATTGCCGTATCTGACGGTGTAATGGTTGCCCGTGGCGATATGGGTGTTGAAATCCCAGCTGAAAACGTGCCATTGGTACAAAAACTTATCATCAAGAAAACAAACTTAGCTGGTAAACCAGTTATCACTGCTACTCAAATGCTTGAGTCTATGCAGGAAAACCCACGTCCAACACGCGCAGAAGCATCAGACGTTGCCAATGCCGTATTTGACGGAACTGACTCAACTATGCTTTCAGGTGAATCAGCAAACGGCAAATACCCAGTACAAGCTGTTGCCACAATGGCTCGTATTGATGAAAAAGCAGAAAACTACTTGCAAGAATACGGTTCATTCCAGTTGAACCAATTCGACAAATCAGACGTTACTGAAACAATCGGTCTTGCAGTTGCTCGTGCAGCTTCAAACCTTGGTGTTAAAGCAATCGTTGCCGCTACTGAATCAGGCTACACAGCTTCAATGATTTCTAAATACCGTCCACAAGCGGACATTTTGGCATTGACTTTCGATGACAAAACAGCTCGTGGCTTGTCACTTAACTGGGGCGTTATTCCAGTTGTTGCAGAAAAACCAACAACAACAGATGAAATGTTCGAATTGGCTACGAAAAAAGCAGTTGAGTTAGGTCTCGCTAACGAAGGCGACCTTATCTTGATTACAGCCGGTGTACCAGTTGGCGAACGTGGAACGACTAACGTTATGAAAATTCAACTTATCGGTAACAAGTTGGTTGAAGGTCAAGGTGTTGGTACAGAAACAATCGTTGGTCGCTCAGTGGTTGCTAAATCAGCAGCAGAAGCGATTGAGAAGACACAAAAAGGCGATGTTCTTATCGTTCCAACAACAGATGCTGAGTATATGCCAGCAATCGACAAAGCTTCAGCAGTCGTTGTTGAAAAAGGTGGCTTGACATCTCACGCCGCAGTTGTCGGTATTGCTAAAGGCATTCCAGTTGTTGTATCAGCAGCAGATGCGACTGACTTGGTTGAAGACGGCGTTATCGTAACCGTTGACCCTCGTCGTGGTATTGTTTACAAAGGTGCGACAGCAGCTATCTAAAATTTACAATAAACTTATCGTTTTTAAAGGTCTTGAGAATGTAAGAAATGGCGTTCTCAAGGCTTTTTTGTTTGGCTCCTTGTCATTTTATCCACATTGCTAAGAATAGTAAATAAATACCCGTAAATTCAGTTAGTAAAATAATAGTTTGGAATATCCCTATTTGATGAATTATTGAGTATAATAGATAAGAACGCGAAATTAAAAGGGAGAGTGAAAATGTTTGAGATAATCAATAACTATCTTCAAGCATGGTTGAAAAAGGACATCGCAATATTCATGGAAGTGCTTGATGAAAATGTCCGAATAGAAGAATGCTATGGGCCTTATTACATAGGCAAAACCGAATGTCAAAAGTGGTTTCGGAACTGGAATGCACCTACTGAAAATAAAGTAATCTCATGGGAAATAAAGGATTACTGGGAAGTGGAAGAAACGGCTTTTGCTACATGGACTTTTGAATGCTCCTATAAGAGCGAACACATTTTGTTTGACGGGATTTCTCTTGTGAAATTTGCTGATGGGAAGATTACTTGCCTAAAAGAATTTGAGATGAAACATGAGAAGTTTCGACCTTATGAAAAAAACACCGCATAAGCAGTGGCAGAAAAGAACTCAAAGAACACACATCAGTTCTCTTTCTTTTTATTAGCATAAATCAAATAAGTAAATATCAAAGTAGCAAAAAAGATAGTCAATGGCGCTGCTCCCCAAGGACGCCCGTGACCTAAAGTAACTAAATAAATCGCAGCAAGAAAAATAGCTATTCCCTCAATGATAAAAACCTTTTTAAAGGTTGCTCTTGTTTTTTCCGTCATAACACACAACTCCTTTCGTCAAATTGGTTGTTCTATGTCCGCATTATAGCACTGAGCACTGAGAAAGGCACTTGTTAATTCAACACTAAGGAGAGAAAATGGTGGATATATCTATTGAAATGCGAGAAATGAAGGCAAATGAGCAAGCAATCTATGCAGATATTTTTGCACAAAGTTTCAATCAAGAACCGTGGAATGAAAACTGGACACAGGAAAAAGCAGAGGGTTTACTTGGAAAACTCATGAACCAGCCAGCATTTTGGGGGATTTGTGCGACAGAAAATGAACAAATCCTCGGCTTTTTATGCGGACGAGCAATCCAAACAGACAAGGAAAAATCTTTCTTCTGCGTGGAATTGTGTGTTGCCCCAAAATATCAAGGGAAAAAAATCGGCAGTCGCCTGCTGGAAAATGCTAGAAAACAACTGATAGTGCATGGTGTATCTAGCATGGAAATTGGTACAGACAAGAATACACTAGCTGAAAAGTTTTACCAAAAACATGGATTTATGGTAACAAAATCTGAAAAACGTGCCATTTATATGAAATGGTCTTTTGAGCAAGGAGAAGGAAATGAATAAAATTGAAAAATACTGGCAGAATTTCTGCCTCGAGAAGAATATTGACCCAAAAACGTCCTACAATGCAGACTTTTTCGGCTACGAAGAAATCGCAGACGAACTAGCGGATTTGATTGTTATTGGCAAAAAGACAGGAACAAGCTCTGCACTCAAGTTTTATGAGGCTGAGGGATCAGAAATCCCGAAAGCTGACACTTACATGATTGTCCTAGACAGCAAGGAAAATCCAGTGGCGATTATCCAAAATACTGCGGTTGAAATTCTTCCTTTTAAGGAAGTAACAGCTGTTCATGCGCAAAAAGAGGGCGAAGGCGATTTGAGTTTAAATTTTTGGCGAGAAGGACATTTGGCATTTTTCCGCCCAGCTTTTGAGGAAGAATTGGGGCAGGAATTTAGCGAAGATGAGTTGATTGTTTATGAGACTTTTGAGGTGGTTTACAAATGATTGAAATCAAGAAAACTGAGAATCCGCAAGAAAAAGCGACTTACGCAAGGCAAATTTTGGAAGAATTAACCGAATGGTTTGGTATGGAAGACAGCAGGGAGGAATACATCCGTGATGCGCAAAAATTCCCCTTTTGGCTAGCGGAATTGGATGGAAAAGCAGTTGGATTTATCACGTTAATGCAAACTAGCAAGGCTGCTGCCGAAATTCACTGCATGGGTGTCAAACCGGCCTTTCATCATCAAGGAATTGGCAAGCTGCTAGTAGATTCTTTGGAAGAATATGCAAAACCTCTCTATAAATATCTGCAGGTGAAAACCGTTGATGAGGGGCATTATGCAAGCTATGACAAGACGATTAAGTTTTATGAAAGTGTAGGATTTGCTCGGTTGGAAGTTTTTCCGACCCTTTGGGATGCACACAATCCTTGTTTAATTTTAGTAAAATATTTGGGAGGAGAAGAAGCGATATGACGGAATTAACCTATTCTGTACCGAAACTAGAAGATTTATGGTTTCGAGAGGAACTGATGCTGGATGAGGAAACCATGTCCTACAATATCGGCTATCCAGCTTTCAAAGGTTACAACACACTCACTGGCACAATTGAATTCCCTAAAGAAAATTGGCAGAGCTGGTATGCGACCTGGGTCGCTCAACCTGAGTTGAGATTTTACGCTTATTTACAGAGGAAATCGGATAAGAAGTTTGTCGGAGAGATAAATTATCATTATTCGCCAACTGAAAAAGTGGCGATGATTGGGATAATCATCAAAGCGGAATTTCGCGGGCATGGCTATGCCAAAGAGGGATTGAAGCTACTTTGTCAGATTGCTAAAGAGCATGGATTAAGCGAGCTTGCAAATGAATTTCCAAAAGAGCGAGCAAGTGCTTTGAATTTGCATAAAGCATTGGGATTTGTTGAAGTTGCAGGGCGTGGGGAAGATTGTTTTCTCATTAAAGAGTTATAAAGGAGAATTTTATGATAATCATTCACTGTGTGTCTAAGAGAGTTTGGGAAAGTTATCAGGGAAAAGAGTTTTATAAGACAGATTCACTGAAGACAGAGGGTTTTATTCATTGCTCGGATATTGAAAATTTCCATAAAGTTGCGGCTTTTAATTTTAAGGATGTCAAAGAGAAATTGCTTTTGCTTTGTCTTGAAGTGGAGAAAATTCAGGCCCAAGTCAAATGGGAAGACGGCGGGAATGGGACGCTTTATCCGCATATTTATGGGGAGTTGAATTTGGATGCGGTTGTTGAAGTCTTGCCTTATTTGCGGGATGAGTATGGGGAGTTTGTTTTGAATGAGGAATTGGAAAACAAATAATGTTTTTTTATCCTAGATTAATAGGGGAAGGATGGAAACAAGTGAAATTCATATTCTTTTTGATATTGAAAAACCTGACTCGGTTTTTGGGTGTTTTCATCCAAAATTTCGGCTCAGCACTCTTTATAAGTTCATTTTAGTGTGTCTTTAGAAATGAAAAACAGCAAAACACGAACATTTCTAAGACTATTCTACTATTACGTTAACATTATCTTGTTTTTCTCTAAGAAAAAGTTTATCCTTTTCTAAGTAAGGAACTTATTTATTTATTTAGGAGGAGACAAGAGAAATGACGAAGAAAATGGATATGAAAACTAGGGTAATGATGTTGATTTTAGGGATGATTTGCTTAGGCTCATCAATTGGTATATCTCGTATTTTGCAGTTGGGCACTGACCCTTATACGACCTTGCAGGTTGGTGTTGGGCGTATTTTAGGTTGGGAGTTTGGTGCGACAGCTATGCTTGCTAACTTTTCTATTCTTGTCTTTGTTGCTTTTAAGCGTCGTGATTTGATTGGGATTGGGACTGTTTTGACTTTCTTTGGTACAGGTTATATTGCTCAGTTTTTCCATAATATTTTTGTGCCATTCGTCAATCGTGATTCAATGATTCAGTTGGTTGGTTTTAAGGCTTTTGCTCTTGTTTTGATGGGACTTGCCATTGCTTTGACCATTGTGCCAAACGTTGGTCCGACAGCTTATGGTACGCTAAATGTGACGGTAACCGATATGTTCAAAGGACGCGTAGCGTTTCGTTGGGTACGTATTGCTAACGACCTAATTTTCGTTGTGATTGGTTTTGCACTAGGTGCGACTGTTGGTGTGGGGACATTCCTTTCAGCTTTTGCGGTTGGTCCGATTACGAACTATTTCATGGATAAATTGAGAGCTAGATATTCGATTGCTAGTAAAACGGAAGTTGTCGTGGAAGATACAGTAGAAAAACCAGCATGATGTAGATGATGCGGAAACGAGCGGTTTGCGGCGTAGAAAATTAGGAAAATCCACTTTAGGCGATTTTTACCTGAAGAGGATTTTATCTATTTTCCTAGCCTCTGCTCGATTGACGCTCGAATAGGGAGAATAAGAATGAAAGCATTAATTGATAGAATTGAAAAAGACGGCTATGTTTTAGGCGAGAACATTTTGAAAGTTGACACTTTCGTAACCCATCAGGTAGATGCGCAGCTTATGGAAGAAATTGGTCAGCATTTTGCCAATGCTTTGAAAAATAAAGGCATTACGAAAGTTGTAACTCTTGAGGCAGCTGGAATTGCGCCTGCTTTGGAAACTGCTAAAGCTTTAGGTGTACCAATGATTTTTGCCAGAAAAACCAAGAGCTTGACCATGAATGAAGAACTGTTGACCTCAGAGGTTTATTCATTTACCAAGCAAGTCACAAGCACGATTTCTATTTCGTCTAAATTTTTGTCAAATGAGGACAAGGTCTTGATTATCGATGACTTTTTGGCAAATGGTCAGGCAGCAAAAGGCTTGATTGAGTTATGCGAACAAGCCGGTGCAAGCGTTGCTGGTGTTGGGATTTTGATTGAAAAATCTTTTCAAGATGGACGAAAATTGTTAGAAGAAATGGCTGTTCCAGTATATTCATTAGCACGAATTGGTGCGTTTGTTGATGGGAAAGTTCAGTTTATTGAGGCAGATTTGTAAACAAAAAATAAAGGAGCTACGACGTATTTCTGTCATAGCTCCTTTTTCTACCAATGCGGATTATGAAACCCAGTCCAATAATACAAAGCCAAAAATCCAAACCAAACTACCACAACCCTTTCATTTTTAATTTCATCATAGCTTAAGTACACAAGAATTTTATACTCGTAAAATACAAAACTATTGAATAAATCTGGTTACCGCAAAGTACGATAATAATGCCTTTCATTACCTTTCTAACAGCCACTGTGTTATTCTTATCATGAGAAAAATTTAGGAGGTAGAAACATGATTATCGCATCAAAGGTGAGAAAAGAAGCGAGAACTCGCTTAAAAGGCAATTATTGGAAAATATTTTTGGTTACATTGGTTTCGATTATCCTGACTGTAACTATTAACATCTTTGTCAATATTGGCAACCAAGCTTCTGGTTTTAATACAAATGCAGGCATTCAGTTTCAGACTTGGATTATCAATATCATTACCTTCTTCTTAACAGCAGGAGCTACGGCGACTTTGCTTTATTTTATTCGGGAGCGGCTGGAAAAGGACTTTAATCCCTTCTTGACTATCTTTGGGTTTTTGAAAGCCCCTTACTTTATGCCTTTCTTTGTGACAGGTGTGCTGGTCTTTATTTTCTCTACTCTTTGGGCCATTCCATTTGGTTTTGGGTTAGGTCTTATAAGTGTAGGTTTATTTGTGGGACATGATGTGCTAGTTCTTATCGGTGTCCCAGTTGTCCTTGTAGGTTTTGCCTTACTTATCCTAAAACCCTTACGTTACGCCTTTGCCATTAACGCAACTGTTGACCTGATTGATGAAAATGGTCGCCTAGAAAAACCAACGGAAGCGATTAATCGCAGCAAGGAATTAATCAAAGGTCATGTCTGGGACTATATCCGTCTAAACCTAAGCTTTATCGGTTGGGGATTGCTTGCTATTATCACACTGGGTATTGGATTTTTATTCCTTCTACCGTACACTCGACTGGCTAATATGCTCTTTTATCAAGAGTTGATTGATAGGAAATAAGCTCAATAGAATAGAAATAAGTAGGAGCAAGGGAAAAATTCTCTTGCTCTATTTTAGTATCATTTACCTGCTATTTACGTTAAAATGATAGTAATAGAAAGTGGTCGCGTCTTAAAACTATCTGAACAAATATTTTAAGACACAACCTAAGGGAGAAAGAAAATTGTGAATATCCAACAAATGAAATATGTCGTCGCTATTGCCAATAACGGCTCCTTTCGCGAGGCGGCAAAAAAGCTTTATATCGCTCAGCCCTCGCTATCTCATGCAGTCAAAGAGCTAGAAGAAGAACTATCAACCAAACTGTTTCATCGCACCAATCGTGGAGCCAATTTAACCGAAGAGGGCGTAGAGTTTGTTCTCATGGCACAAAAACTTTTGGCACAGTTTGACCTGATTGAAACTAGATATTCCAATGTTGAAGAAAAGAATGTGCATTTTTCTATTTCAGCCCAACATTATGACTTTTTAGCCATTGTTATTAGTAAATTATTAATGGACGAGCTGAACTACAAGTCCTTTCGGATTTTTGAATCAACGACACAAAAGATTATTCAAGATGTGTCGAAATTCCGCTCGGAGCTTGGGATAATCTTCCTCAACGACCAAAACTCTGTAGCCATTGGGCGAGTTTTGGAACAGGAAAACTTGGAGCATGAAAGTCTTATCAGCTTTAGAACTCATGTTTTCATTCGCTCAGGACATCCATTGGCTGAGAAAAAAGAGATTAGCGAAGAAGATTTGCGTGCTTATCCGCAGGTTCGATTTTCACAGGAATCCAATAATTACAGCTATTTCCAAGAGGATTTGGTGGATGCCATTGAGACGGACAGGGTTATTCATACCAGTGACCGAGGGACTTTGACGGGGATTTTGCAAAGAACAGATGGCTATGGCACAGGTTCAGGTCTCGTAGAAAATCCTGAAGCGCAGGACTTGGTGCTTATCCCGCTAAAGAATTCGCCAATTAATAGAATTACTGTTATCAGACCGAAAAACAAGCAACTTTCGCCGATTGCTGCTAAGTTTATTGCAATTTTAAGAGAGTATTTTCAGGAACACCATGAATTTGCCTAGTTACTGTCAAGTGAAGACAAGGAGGTGTGTTGTATGTATGGACCAAAAAGAAAACGCGAGCGTTTAGAAATTGAAGCATTTCTCAATTTGCAGGAAACAAATTTCCGTGATTTAGAGGGGCGTTTTGTGATTTTACCCAATGGGCTCAATCGTTTTAAGCATGAATTGCAGCGCCGAAATATGCCCTTGTCGACTCATCTGACGGATGCAGTGGGGTTTGTTTATATTGACTATGACGGTGGTTTGTCGCTCTTTATTTCTGGAGCGGTGTCGCCTGAGTTTAACGAAGTTTTTATGTTTGAGGAGATGAACTTCCCGATTGAGCTTCGGCTGCGTTTGAATTCCTTAATCAATACCAGCATTTTGCTTTTGTCTAATTTTTGGGAGCCGGAAAGCTCCATGATTGCGCAGAAGATTTATCAGGAGCATTACTTTGACGCGGCGAGAAATAAGGTGCGCGAGCTGGTTTGGCTGGATGTTTTACGCCATCCTTATATGCCTGATGATTTGCGTGTGCTATTTTTGGATGCGGCGACTAATGAAGTGGTGGATGACGAGAGTATCTGGGTGCGCCCGGTCAATATTTTATCCATGACGGAAAAAAGTTTGGTTCTTGAAGTGCTAATACTTAGCGATAGTGAGGATTTATCTATCAAGCTAGGCAAGTATTCGGTGGTAATGATTTCGACTTTTTCTGATGAAACACCGCTGGCTGTTTTGCAAAGTCAGATACAAAATGATGCCGCTGGACTTATTCAGCCAGTTAATGTCAAGGATTTTGAATCCAGTCGAATTTACAAAAAACTGCGTGACAAGGCAGAAGAACATCTATCAAAAGGACAACTGGAAGAGGCGAAAGCTAGCCTACTTGAGCTGATTAGTAATTTTGAAAAAAGTTTTGAGCCTGATAGCGAAGAAACACCAGACCTCAAGCATTTCTACTCTGCTTTAGAAGAAGTGATTTATCATGAGCTGGCCAATGATTCTACGCATATTTTGACCATTATGGACGATTATGCATGGGTTTATCATCGACTGGCGGAAATCCATCTCAGTCTGGGTGAAATTGAGGCGGCTGGCAATTACTTTACAAAGTCTTGTCTGATTAGTCCAGTGCATTCGGATTATCAGCTGACCTTTGCCGAGTATTACCGCACCATTGGCGATTGGAATGGCTACCTTATCTGCACGCGTAATGCTTTGGACTTTGCCCTGTCTAAGCGCACCATTGCTCAAGCCTACCGTAACTTTTCGACATTCTTTAAGATGCGTCAGGAATATACCAATGCCGCAGCCATGCTGTATTTGTCCTTAGATTTTGACCCGCTAGAAAATTTTGTCAAAAATGAATTGGCAGTCCTATTTCAAAAGGCACACAAGCATATCAACAAACCAGATGAAGAAAGCATGATAAAACTCCTAGAGGCTTACGAAATTCCTTATGGAGCTAGTGAGCAGATTATGGAGCTTGCCTTAAATATGGCACTCTATTTTGAAACAACCAAACGCCCGCATTTAGCGGTGGAAATGTATGAAATCTTGTATGATTTGACCGAAGATGATGAAATTCATACACGCATTCGAGTATTAAAGAAACAGGAAGAGGGAATATAAATGTTAGAAACAGCGATTTTTGCAGGGGGCTGCTTTTGGTGCACAACCAAAGCCTTTGATGAATTGGACGGGATTATTGAGCTAACCAGCGGCTATACTGGAGGACACACGGAAAATCCGACTTATGAAGATGTCCTAACCCACACGACAGGACACACCGAAGCAACCAAAATTGTCTATAATCCAGCCGTCTATTCTTATGAAGACTTGGTAGAGTTCTACTGGAGCGTGACTGACCCAACGGATGCTTTTGGACAGTTCCAAGACAGAGGCGACAACTATCGCCCAGTGATTTTCTATACAACGCCCAAGCAAAAAGAAATCGCTGAAAAGTCTAAGGCAGCTTTGCAAGCTAGTGGACGATTTGACCAGCCGATTGTCACAACGATTGAGCCAGCTGCGACCTTTTATCCGGCAGAAGAATATCATCAAAACTTCCATAAAAAAGACCCAAAACGCATGGAGTTAGAAGAAATTCAGCGCGACCGATTTAGAAAGGAGCACTGGAGCTAGATGAAACGCAGTTTTTACCACTACATCATGACCCAACGCGGCCCTGATGAACGAGTTGCCGAAACCAAACTTGCTAACCTCATTGACAAAGACAGCCTATTTCCAAAGCAGTCAATGGACTATCATGAAATATCTAGTCATCTGGAAATGGAGGGCTATGTTTCAATGGGGATTTTCGATGAGGTCTGGCAACATTATTTAGAGAAAAATAAGTAACACCGAGGAAGAGATATGAAAAAAGAGAAATACACAATAAGCTACACCAAACACATTATTTCGCTAATCTGTGTGGCAATTATTTCCCTTGCCGCCGGCTACATCTACTTTAACAGCATCTTCCAGCGTGAGATGGCTAATTTAACAATGGATGGAAACCTTAGAAGAATTCAGCGTTTTTACCGAGAGATTGAGGAAAATTATTTCGGCGAAGTTCAGATGGATGACATTGCACAAGCTGCCTTGCAGGGCATGAGTGATGCTTTGGGCGACCCCTATTCAAGCTTTTTGACCGATGAGGAAAATCAACGCCTACAAGAAACCATGCAGGGAAGTTTCGGCGGTATCGGCGCATCAATTGGACTTATCCATGACCGCCCAACCATAGCTGCCCCACCAGAAGAAGACAGTCCAGCAGGTCAAGCTGGTATTCAAGAAGGTGACGTGATTATTTCTGTTGACGGCAATTCCGTAGAAGGACAAACAGTGCAGGAAATCGTCGGACAAATTCGTGGAGAAATCGGCACGAAAGTCGTTATCGGACTTGAGCGAGCAGATGAAGTCAAAGAAGTTACCGTCACACGTGGAAGTATCCCAATTCGCAGTGTCCGCTATCAGCTAGACGAGCAAAACAAGCAGATTGGTTACATCCAAATCGGCTTATTCAACCAAACAACCACCAATGAAGTGAAAAGTGCTGTCGAAAATTTGCGCAAAGAAGGAGCGACATCATTTATCCTTGACCTGCGCCAAAATCCCGGCGGTTTACTGGAAGAAGCGGTCAATCTAAGCTCTATGTTCCTAGAAGACGGTAAGGTTATCGTGCAATATGAAGATAGAAACGGTAGAACCACGCAGGAACTAGCAGGACACAACCTAGATAATGGCTTTAAGGTCACTGAGCCAGTCGTTGTTCTAGTTGATGCTAGGTCTGCTAGTGCCGCAGAAATCTTCGCCGCAGCTCTTAAAGAAAGTGGCGATGCACTAGTTGTCGGACCAGATAATACTCTAGGCAAAGGCACGGTGCAAAGTGTCCGCAACCTAGACCGAACAAGTGGTGTGCGCATGACGGTATTAAAATGGCTGACACCGAGCGGACATTGGGTCAATAATGGCGGGCTGACACCAAGCATTATCGAAACCAATGACCCATACAAAAAAGCAGTAGAACTTTTATTAGGGGAATGATTTTCGTGAAAAGAATTCGCAACAACCCAAAAGCTAACGCAGTGTTTGACAATTTCACGCTCTTTTTAAAACTGGCATTTGTCGCAGGATTAAGCGTCTTGCTTCTGCGAGGATTTCTCCTTATTCCAGTAGAAGTGCTAGGCGACAGTATGGAAAACACACTGGCTCCGCAGGATATGTTGATTATGTCGAAGGTCTCGCCCGTCAATCGCTTTGACGTCGTGGTTCTTGAGCTTGAAGACCACGAAACCCTAGTCAAACGCGTGATTGGTTTGCCGGGAGATAGCCTAAAGTTTGAAGAAGGCAAGCTCTTTATCAATGACAAATTAGTCCCAGAACCGTTTTTGGATGAAAATCTGGAAGATTACGATTCTGCTGCACCATTTACCAATGATTTTACGCTGGAAATGGTTATCGGGAAAACTCATTTAGGAGAAGGAGAATACTTTGTCATGGGGGATAATCGACCGCATTCAAGAGATAGCCGGAGTTTTGGTTTGGTTACTGAAGAACAGATATTGGGGCGGGCTTTGATGGTTTATTATCCGTTTTCTGATTTGCAGATTTTGGGAGGGAGATAAGTAAAATTGCTTTATAGAAAACAAGAAAAATATCCTCAACTCGCAATGAGCTGAGGATATTTGTTTTGCTAAAACTTCGGATGATTGTCGTCATCTTCTTTCTTTTTCTTTAGTGCTAGTCCTGCAAGTCCAAGTCCAAAAAGGCCTGAGCCAAATAGAGATAAGTTTTTATCGTACTTGTCGCCTGTCATTGGCAGGTTTTTTAGTTGCTTGTTGTTTTGTCCACTTGTTGTTTGATGGTCGCCTGTACTGGTGTTGATTACTTTAGGTGTGTTTGGGTTGTTGCTAGTTTCGCCATTTGGCTGATTGCTCGTAGGTGGTGTTACTGGTCTAACAGGCAATAGCTTATGAGTTGGCGGGATGATGATGGGTCTAGTTGGTAACAGCGGATTGCTTGGTTGTATTGGACGAACTGGTGTTATAGGTCTAGGAGTTTCAGGAACTGGAATAACCGGCACCAATGGTGTGTTTGGTTTTGGTTCTTCGGGTGTTGTAGGCTCAACCGTTGGTCCATGTGGTGTTGGTGCTTGTGGTACTGGCAATATTGGGTGCCCCGGTGTTTCAGGCTGAGGGCTGTCAGGTACTGGGCTTGTCGGTACTTCGGGCGTTTCAGGACTTGGGTTTTCAGGCACAGGAGCAGCTGGTACTGTTGGTGTATTAACTTCCGGATTGTTCGGGATATTTGGCTCAATCGGCTGCACTGGCGGTAGAGAAATATCGGGCGGCATTGGTTTTGTTGTGACTGGTGGATTGGTTATATCAGGCGTTTGTATCTTTGGTGCATAGGTCACTACAAAGTGTAAATGGGTATCTCTATTGCCGTCAGTGATTGATTGCTCTGGGATATCCTCTAGTTGCCCGACATCTTCAGAGCGGGTCATATCATCCTGCACACTTGAGACAACCTCATAGCCCGGGATTTCAGGGTTTTCTATTTCCTTAAAAACAGGGAGCCCTTGATACCAATCATGGCCTTGGTCATCAACTGGCTGACCAGTTTCATCAAAGGTAAAGCTTAAATTGTCAACATCGACCTTTCCATTGGTAAAGTAATAGACAGGATTGTCTCCCTTAGCATCCGTTACGCAAATGACAGTCTTAGCAGTAATGTCACTTGTCAGGTCAACAACGATATCCCCATGGTCATCGGGTGTACCAGCCACATCACTTCCGTCAACGAAGCTATAGTGAATGGTTTCGTCCGCCACATGAAAATCTGCAATCTTAAACTCCGGTGTCTGAGGAGGTGTAGTCCCCGGACTAAATGGATTGTTGCTAGTATGAATGACACGAAAAACATTAGTTAAATCATAGGCACTAAATTGCGTATTAGTTACTAGGATAATCATATCTTTACCTTGCTCGCCATTTGGTCCGCTCAGGTAACCGATGTAGTTCTGAGGGTCTCCTTTTAGATTTATCCCTTGAGGTACAAAGGTATTAAAGGTAACGCCATTGACAGTGAAATCTGCTTGGTCTAGCCACATTGGAAATTGCTCTGGTGTGACATTTAGGTAGTTTTGCGAAATGCTGATAGTTCCATTCCATGAAATCGTATTTCCATAATAATCAAGGTTTTGTTGGTCGCTTCCTAGTGGAGCTTGCTCTGCATCAGGGGCATTATCAATTTTTGGCGTGATGTTCAATGTATTGCTACTGTCATATTCATCAATCTCAATCGGAGAAATTTCCCCCGCATAAACAACATTCGTCTCAGGTTGAGCCTTTTCAACAGTCATATAATCATAAGCCAGTGAATGAATAACTTGCTCTTTGGCTTCTATCTGATAATAAGTCATTGCGTCATCTTTTAGCCCATCGACAAAGTTCAAGGCAATGCTAGTAGTCGGTTCATTTGTATCAATCCAAGAATTCGTATCCTCATAGCTCTTTACAGCATGAAGGCTCAGAGCGTCTTCTAAGCTACTGACACTATCCCCAAAGTTCACCGCATCCACGATAAACTGCCCATTAATCTGCAAAGGAAGACCATGCGTAGAGTCTGAGAAGGTAAAGTAGCCATCAATATGGTCGCGTCCGTGATTGGTGGTGGTCGCTTCATCATGATAGACTGCCTGATAGGTCTTGCCATTGAAAGCAACGGTGAAGTTCTTTTCGAGGGAGTCGATAAAGTCGTTTTTCATGCTTTCAGTAAGCTTTGCACTGCCGTCTTTTGCTTTGACATCTAAGGACAGGTCGCGGTCAATCCGCACGCCGTTCATCAAGGTGCCATCATCTGCTCGAAAGTTGGTAATAGCATTTGAGGACTTACCTGCAAAACGTACTTCCTTTGCTCGCTTGCTCTCAATAACGCGAGAGTCCTTCCAGTTGGCAGCATCCATCCGTGCTTCTTCAGGAGTTGAGTACAAGTGGGAGGAAACAATCGTGAACTCTCCAGTTGATGTGACTTGGATATTAGGGTTTTCTTGGATAAGCTGGCGGTATTCGCTCATCTTTATTAGCTGAGGCTGGGTTTGGGATAAGGAATGAGCACTGTAATAGACATCCGCGTCCTTGATGGCTAGGAGTTTACGAATATCGTAGCTGGTCTTAACCTCAGAAACCACAAAATCGCCACCTGCGTATTTATCAGCAAGCTCTTGCCCACTTGGCAATTCCTTTAATAGATGAGCTGAGTAGCCACCATTTGTCTTCACACTTGAGCTATCTCCATTAGATAAAAGCGACAAAAGCTCATCTGCTGAGACTTCTTTATGATTAATCAATCTGCCTCTAGCTTGTGCTTCCTTAGCAAGTGCGCCACTTACTGTTGGCTCAGCGTTGACATTTTCATGCTGGTTGAGATTTCCTACAGCAAATGAACCTGCAGCCAATGTCAAAAAAGCACCTGCCTTCGCCAGATTGCGCTGGCGAGTTGATAAGGTAATATTTTTGTTTTTCGCCTGTGGCATTTTTTTCTTAGCCATTGCCATAACCTCCCTAGAATTCTAGCTATATTATAATCTTTTTTATGTGAATTTTCCTTGATTAACCTTGAGAATTCCATGTCAAAAGATTACGTTTTCATGATATACTTATTAAGAAAAGGATGGGGGTAGAATATGCTGATTAGTGTAAAAAATATGTACCGAATGGAAGATGAATGCGGGATTGACAAGGGGATACTTATGGAGAATGCTGGACGAAAGATTTTTGAGGAGCTTTTGCCTATGCTTTTTGCGGACAGTTCGATTTTGATATTGGCTGGAAATGGTAACAATGGTGGCGATGGGATTGTTCTAGCACATCATTTACGAGAGGGTGGATTTAAGTATCGGCTGGTTTTCACCGAAAAAATTAGGTCAAAACTTGCCATGAGCAAGCTGGAAAAATATGATTTGCCACATGAATTTTATGAGAGCGATACGGATTTATCTGCGAATTTTATTGTAGATGCTATGTTTGGTATCGGTTTTAAAGGAATTGCAACTGAGCATTATCAAGAGATTTTTGAGCGAGTAAATCAAGAGCAAGCGACCAAAATCAGCATTGATATTCCTAGCGGGATGAATGGAGATTTGCCTTTTGTAACGACTGCCGTTCGTGCCAACCATACCTTTATTATCCAGTGTCCAAAGCCCTCGGCAGCTTTGAACCCAACGAAAGAATACTATGGCGAGCAACACGTTCTGGATGTGGGGATTGCGATTACTTCCAATGAGCTTGAGGTTGTTGAAAAGATTGAATTACCTGAGCGAAAGATGGATAGCCACAAAGGGTCTCATGGCAGAGGCTTACTGATTGCAGGTTCGGCAAGTATGTCAGGAGCTGCAACAAGTGCTACATTAGCTGCAACTAGATGTGGGCTGGGTCTGCTGAAAGTTGCGACCACCAAAGCTGCTCAGCGGATGATTTCTACTTATTCACTGGAGGCTATGTATGAATTTTTGCCAGAAGATGAGGTTGGATTTATTGCAGATATTTCAGCGGTTGATTTTGCCTATCCTGATTGTATTGCGATTGGCTGTGGGCTAGGTCGTGAAGAACATGATTATCTAAGCCCGCTTTTAAGCGTAGATAAGCCGATTATTATTGACGCAGATGGCTTGTATCATTTGGCGAAAAATTTGGACTGGCTGAGCAATCGTGTTTCAAGTACGGTGGTATTGACCCCACACGAAGTGGAAATGAGCCGATTGTCAGGTTTATCATTGGAAGAAATCCAAGCTGACCGATTGGGAATTAGCTATGACTTTGCCACTAAACACAAGGTTTATCTGGTCTTGAAAGGTCCAAAGACGATTATCACCACACCGGAAGGTCAGCAGTTTATCAACGATACTGGCAATGATACTTTAGCAAAAGGTGGCACTGGAGATATGCTAACAGGCATGATTTTAGGAATGATGGGCGGTAATCCTGATACTGCACAAGCACTAAAGGCGGCAGTATATCTGCACGCAATGACTGGCAATCTCTACAAGCAAATCTTCGGGCAGACAATCAGCGCCGGCATAGAAGACCTGATAAATCTCATACCTAGCGCACTTGCTAAGGTATCGGAATAGATTTTAAAAAGAGAGGAACTAGAAGTGAGCGACAAATACTACCAACTATTAAAGAAAAATTACCAGACCAAAGAAAAAGTCCTAACGGAGATTATCAATCTCAATGCTATTTGTGAACTGCCAAAGGGAACCGAGCATTTTGTATCGGATATTCATGGCGAATTTCCTGCCTTTTTGCACGTTTTACGCAATGGCTCAGGTTCGATTAAGGAGAAGATTGACGAATGTTTTCCCGATTTGAGTGAGGAAGAAAAGATTGAGCTTTGCTTTTTGATTTATTATCCAAAAGAAAAATTGCAGAAAATTGACGCTACCATGAGCAAGGCAGAGCGTGAGATTTGGTATCCGCAGATGATTGTCAAACTCTTGCAAGCAACTCATTTTGCTGGAAAAAAATATACCCGCTCCAAACTTAGAAAGGCATTACCGACAAGTTTTTCCTACATAATCGAAGAACTGCTCAATGAAGTGGATAGTCCTAGCGAAAAGGAAGAATATTTCCATTCGATTATTGAAAAAATCATGAAACTGGGTCAAACGGAGGAGCTGATTGAGGCTTTGTCGAAGACTATTCGCCGATTAACTATTGACCATTTGCACGTTGTTGGGGACATTTACGACCGAGGACCTGCGCCTGATTTGATTATGGATAGCCTCATGGAACATCATTCGGTGGATATTCAGTGGGGCAATCACGATATTGTTTGGTTGGGAATTGTGGCAGGCTCGGCACTTTGTATGCTCAATGTCCTGCGGATCTGCGCGCGCTACAATAATCTGGATATTATCGAGGAGCGATACGGCGTAACCTTGAGACCATTTATCCAGTATGCTCAGCAATATTACATCAGCACGGATGCTTTCCAGCCAAAAATTGCTAAGGAAGATGTTGGAAAAGTCACTGAAAATGAAAAGGAAGTCCTTTGCCTAGTCCAGCAAGCAGCAGCGATTTTGCAGTTCAAACTGGAAACTGCTCTGATTAAACGAAGACCAGAATTTCAGTTAGGACATCGTGATGTTTTGAATTTTATCGACTATGAAAAACAGACTTTTAGAATTGGCGAAACCCTATATCCGCTCAAAGATTTCCAGTTTTCAACTATTAATATTGAGCAACCAGAACAACTGACAAGCGAAGAAGAAGAATTAGTCAAGCAACTCATGCTGTCTTTCCAATCGTCTGAAAAACTTGCTCGCCACATGGATTTCCTGCTAGAAAAAGGCTCCATGTACCTATGCTACAACGATAATTTGCTCATTCATGGCTGCATTCCCATGCACGAAAACGGCGATTTCAAGTCTTTCAGATTAGATAATCAAATCATGGCAGGCAAGGAATTGCTAGATTTCTTTGAAAAACACGTCCGTCAAAGTATGGAAAATCCTGAGATTTCAGATGATTTATCAACCGATATTCTTTGGTATCTCTGGATAGGCGAAAATTCTTCGCTCTTTGGAAAGTACGCCATGACGACTTTTGAGCGTTATTATCTGGAGGATAAGGAGACCCACAAGGAAAAGAAAAACGCCTACTATCAGCTACGCGATGATGAATTCATCGTCAAAGAAATTCTCAAAGTCTTTGGCTTGTCTGAGAATGGGCATATCATCAACGGACACACGCCAGTTAAGGTTAAGGCAGGCGAGGACCCGATTAAAGCGAATGGCAGATTGATTGTTATTGACGGCGGATTTTCAAAAGCCTATCAAAAGCAGACAGGGATTGCGGGTTACACGCTTTTGTCTAACAGCTACGGAATGCAACTTTCTAGCCATCAGCCGTTTTCTAGCATTGAAGATGTGTTGAATAAAGGCGTTGATACTGTGAGTGTCAAGCGATTGGTTGACCGAGTGGATGTTCGTAAGAAGGTCAAGGAAACCAATGTTGGTAAGAAGATTAGTGAGGATATGCGGGATTTGGAGTATCTTTATGAGCGGTTTGATAGGATTTAAGAGGTAAAATTGTGGCTTAATAGTTGCAATTTCCCCGCTTTAATATTATCTTTTCATTGACCCTTGAAGAAAAGGATAACGAAAGATGAAAATTAGACTAAAAGACATAGCAGAAATGACTGGCGTTTCCGTCGGTGCTGTTTCGCAGGTTCTTAATAACAAACCCATTCGCATGAGTGAAGATAAAAAAGAAGAAATCAGAGAGCTGGCTAGGAAGAACAATTATTCGCCCAATATTGCCGCCAAAAGTCTGGTTTCCAATAAGTCCAATACTATCGGACTGGTCGTACCAGATATCAACAACCCCTTTTTCGCCAATCTAGCACAACTTATCGAGAAAAATCTGCGGGAGCAAGGCTATATTCTCATATTGGTTAATTCCGATGATAAATTCACCTCAGAAGTGGAGTTAATTCGACTATTAATCAATCGTGGAGTGGATGCTTTGATACTGATTTTTTCCAACGAGGCTTATGCAAATGAGAAAAAACTTCAATCTTTGCTCAAGGAAATAAATGTTCCTTTTGTGCTGGCTGATAGAGCAATCGCTACTTGTGGAGCTAGTCAGGTTGCCTACGACAATGTTCTAGGCGGTTATCTAGCAACCAACTTTTTACTGGAAAATGGGCATAGAAACATTGGTGCTATGATGAGTTTTACCAACAGCACCAACGCCATGTACCGCCATCAAGGCTATCTCAAAGCTCTAAAAGAATACGACATTACACCCAAAAAAGAATGGGAAGTTGCGACACAATTCCAGTTTGAAGACTCTTACGAAAAGGCGGAACAACTGCTAAAGAACAAAGAAATCACAGGAATTGTTGCAGGAAATGACCTTATCGCGCTAGGAATTATCAAGCGGGCAAAGGAGATGGGAATTGCCATTCCAGATGAATTGTCACTGGTTGGATATGACAATATTTTTCTGAATGACTTGCTAGAGATTGGTTTAACCTCAGTAGAGCAAAATGTCAGTGACCTAGCACAAGCAACAGTTGGGGAATTGCAGAATGTCATGAAAGGCTCAAAAGGGCAACAAATCCAGCTAAATCCCAAACTTGTAGTCAGACAAAGTGTAAAGAATATCAATGAATGATAGTAAAAATAGGCAATCTGCTGTAAAAAGCGGATTGTCTTATTTATTTTGAAAAAATTGAAAAGTCTATTGACAACGTTTTCATTCAATGTTATCCTGAATTCAATAAATTGGTAAAACGTTTTATCAAATAAGGAGGAAACAAATGAAACCGATTATCATTGACACAGACCCGGGGATTGACGATGCAGTAGCGATTGCCATTGCCCTATTCGCAAAAGAGTTAGATGTAAAGCTCTTAACAACCGTTGCAGGCAATGTTGGTCTGGAAAATGTAACAAACAATTTGCTCAACCTACTGGAGTTTTGGGGTAAAAATATCCCAGTAGCAAAAGGTAGTGCAGCACCTTTGATTAGAAAGCTGGAAAATGCCAGTGATGTCCATGGAGAAAGTGGCATGGACGGCTACGAATTTCCACAAGGAAACAAGGAAAATCTGCTAGAAATATCGGCAGTAGAGGCAATGTATCAAGTCTTAAAAACCGCACAAGAAAAAATCACGATTGTCGCTATCGGACCATTGACAAATGTCGCTCTACTACTCAGAGAATATCCACAAATCAAGGAAAAGATAGAAGAAATCGTTGTAATGGGTGGAGCTTTAGGACGAGGAAACTTCGGGATTTTGTCAGAGTTCAACATGGCGATTGACCCTGAGGCAGCCAAAATCGTCTTTGAAAGCGGACTACCAATCGCTGTTGCCTCTTTAGATGTCGGCTTAAAAGCTTTGGTATATCCTGAGGATAGCGAAAAGATTAAGCAAATGAACAAAACTGGCGACATGATGTATTGTCTTTTTAAAAAATACAGAGGCGGAAGTTTCCAAACTGGGCTGAAAATGTACGACAGCACAGCAATCGCTTATCTTTTACAACCTGAAATGTATGAGATAAAAGAGGCGTTTCTAGCAGTTGAAACGCAAGGGGAATACACAGCAGGAACGACAGTCATAGATTTGGATTTACGTTTAGGACAAGAGCCAAATTGCCGAGTTTGTGTGGATATTGATGCAGAGAAATTTAAAAACTGGTTTTTAGATGCATTAGCAGTATGCAGTTAATAAAAGGAGAAAGAAAATGATAGAAGTTATCTTGGTTTTGTTGGTTTTAGGGATTGTTGGGTATTTTATTATTAAAGGATACAATCCAGCGTTGATTTTGATTACTGGCGCGATTGTTTTGTTGATGTCCGCAGTGCTTTTGGGTAAATCTCTTTATCCAGATGGCGAGGGAACAGGTCTTGCCTTGTTTGATGTCTTTTCTCTATTAAGAGATACCATTGTGTCGCAAGTTGGCGGAGCGGGCTTGATTATTATGATTTTGTTTGGTTATTCTGGCTATATGAATTTGATAGGAGCCAATCAAAAAGCGGTCAATATTTTGGTGGCACCAATGACGAAAATTAAGACTAAAGCCCTCTTCATTCCCGCAGTTTTCCTGATTGGAAATCTCATGTCGCTGGTTGTTCCTAGTGCATCAGCTTTAGCGATTATTTTGATGGCTATTCTATATCCTTTGCTAAAAGGTGTAGGTGTGTCATCAATGGCAGCAGCTGGAGTTATAGCCATGACGGCAACCATTATGCCAACGCCATTAGGAGCAGATAATGTGATTGCTGCACAAACTCTTGATTACAACTTGCTTACTTATGTTAGCTATCATGCACGAGTTTCTATTCCGACATTGTTGGTTCTAGCAGTAGTGCATTATTTCTGGCAGGCTTATTGCGATAAAAAAGAAGGAGCAAGTGCTTTTGTCGAAGTCAAAGAAGAAGAACTTCAAGCAGTCGAAGAAAGTCAAGTGCCTAAGTATTACGCATTTTTACCAATGCTCCCGCTAGTTTTAATTCTTATTGTCGGAATTATTGGGATGTTTCGTGATAACATAAGAATGGACATCTTTGTTTTGACCATGATTTCCTTCTTCGTTGCTTTGATTATTGAGGCTTTGCGTAAAAAATCCTTTAAAACTGCCCAAGAAAGTGCTGAAGAAATGTTCAAAGGCATGGGTGTTGGCTTTAGTCAGGTTGTTTTGTTGGTAGTTGGTGGCTCTTTGTTTACCACTGCTATTCAAAACTTAGGCGTTATTGATGCTTTGATGACTGCCGTTGAAAATTCTCACTCGGTTGGTGTCGTTACGACCTTAATCTTTAGCGGAGCAACAGCGGTTTTCGGGATTTTGTCAGGTGGCGGTTTGGCGATGTTCTATGCTGTCGTTGAGCTAATTCCTGATATTGCTGCTCGTGCCAATATTGATGGGATATTAATTGCTCTGCCAATGCAAATGATTGCCAATTTAGGTAGAACCATTTCGCCAGTTGCGGCGGTTGTGATGATTGTTTCTTCGTCCGTTGGCGTAAGTCCTATCCGATTGCTCAAACGTACAGCTGTTCCGACAATTATCGGAATTATCATGGTTGTTGTATTATCGCTTATTTTATTACCACATTAATATGTTTTACAAGGAGAGATTAAATGAACAAAGTAGTTGTTTTGGGAAGTAGTAATATGGATATCGTCATCAGCTCTGATAGACTTCCACAAGTGGGGGAAACCATCATTGGAGAGAATATCAACTATTTTGTCGGCGGAAAAGGGGCTAATCAGGCAGTAGCGGCTAAGAGAGCAGGAGCAAATACCACTTTTCTGAGCAAGGTAGGCGATGATACCTTTGGCGAAAAAATCCTTACACATCTTCAAAGAGAAGGTCTTGATTTGAAAAATGTGGAGCAGGAAAAGAATTTATTTACTGGAATAGCAAGTATCTTCAAACTGCCAGAGGATAATTGTATTACCGTGATTTCGGGAACTAATGAATTGATTGATAAAGACTATATCAATAGGCATAACGACATCATCAAGGGAGCAGATGTTCTACTTGTGCAGCTAGAAATTCCAATTTCTTCTGTTGATTATGCTTTGAAACTAGCAAAAAGTAATGGTGTAACAACAGTTTTAAACCCTGCTCCTTTCCATGAAGAAGTAGCCAATCTTTTGGAAAATGTAGATTATTTAACGCCAAATGAAACAGAATTTGCAAGTTTAATGAAGAATGATTTGCCAATCGAAGTAGCAATGCTTGATTGGCAAAAAAATCATGAAACAAGGCTTTTAGTTACCAGAGGAGAAAAGGGCGTTTCTTATGTTGAAAACGGAAAAGTAGTGACAATCCCAGCTTTCAAAATGAAAGTAAGGGACACAACTGGTGCAGGAGATACATTCAACGGTGTTTTGGCAGGAGCAATTAGTCAAGGAAAAGAGTTGGCTGAAAGTATAAGAATAGCAAATGCCGCGTCTGCTCTTTCAGTGACAAAACTGGGTGCGCAGACTGGTATGCCTGATAAAGAGGAGATTTTTCAACTATTGGGAAATAAAGATTAGGAGTATAAAACCGTTGACACAAACCAAAATAATCGGTAAACTCATAAATGACATTCACGTTGAAAAAGAAAAGTAGCTTTTAAGAAATTTCCAAGCGAGTTCGGGACAGTGCAAGCCGAGCAAATGGATAAAAGCCAAAGGCACTTTGGAGTGAATTAGAGACCTTTTACAGAAATAACTACAAATTCTTTTCGGCTGTTTTTCCAGCTCTTTTCGTTGAAAATACTCAACTTAGCACCGCTAAGTTTCCGTTTTTCGCCTCAATGGCTGAAAAAACAGCACGAAAATAATTTGCATTTATTTCTGTAAAAGGTCTAATGAAGTGTCCGAATAATATTCGGAAAACTGGGTGGAACCGCGGATTTGATTAGTCAAACTCGTCCCTGTATCAATTTATTTGATATGGCGACGAGTTTTTTTTGTCGCTATTTCACGAAACTGGAGGAACAAAATGAAGAAAAAACTAACTGTTCAAGAAATGATTCAGACCTTGCAAAAGTTCTGGTCAGAAAACGGCTGCATGATTATGCAAAGCTATGATACGGAAAAAGGTGCTGGTACCATGAGCCCTTATACTTTCCTACGCGCGATTGGACCTGAGCCTTGGAATGCCTGCTATGTAGAGCCTAGCCGCCGTCCTGCTGATGGGCGTTATGGAGAAAATCCCAACCGTTTGTACCAGCACCATCAGTTTCAAGTTGTCATGAAACCATCTCCTGCTAACATTCAGGAGTTGTACCTACAATCATTAAGCCTGCTAGGTATCGACCCACAAGAACATGATATCCGTTTTGTTGAGGACAACTGGGAAAATCCATCCATGGGTTGTGCGGGTCTAGGCTGGGAAGTTTGGCTAGACGGCATGGAAATCACGCAATTTACCTACTTCCAACAAGTTGGAGGATTGCCCGTTAAACCTGTAACTTCTGAGGTTACTTACGGTTTGGAGCGTTTGGCATCCTACATTCAAGAAGTCGATAGCGTTTATGATTTGGAATGGTCAAAAGGGGTCAAATACGGCGAGATTTTCACGCAGCCTGAGTATGAGCATTCTAAATATTCCTTTGAAATTTCCAATCAAGAAATGTTGCTGGAGAATTTTGAGAAGTTTGAAACTGAGGCGAAACGTTGTATTGAGGGAAATTTGGTGCATCCTGCCTATGATTACATTCTTAAATGTTCGCACACATTTAACTTGCTAGACGCAAGAGGTGCGGTTTCTGTTACCGAGCGTGCGGGTTATTTGCACCGCATTCGCAATATGGCGAAATCTGTTGCCAAAATTTTCGTAGCTGAGCGTGAAAAGTTAGGTTATCCATTATTGGACGACGAAGGCAGAGCCAAAATCGGCTATGTTGCACCAGAATTAGATGAAGGAGGACAAGCATAATGGCAAAAGATTTATTACTGGAAATTGGTTTGGAAGAAATGCCTGCGCATGTAGTCACTCCCTCAATGAACCAACTCAAAGAAAAAATAGCGAAATTCTTACAAGAAAATCGCTTAGATTATCGCGAAATTCAAGCATTTTCAACGCCTAGAAGACTGGCAGTAAGAGTAAGTGGAATTGCTGAAAAACAAGCAGATACGCAAGAAGAATTCAAAGGGCCAGCTAAAAAAATCGCTCAAGATGAGGCTGGCAACTGGTCAAAAGCAGCTATCGGCTTTGTTAAAGGCAAGGGATTGGATGTAACGGATATTGTTTTCAAGGAAATCAAGGGCGTGGAATACGTTCATGTGACAAAAGCTGAACAAGGCAAACCTGCCAACGAGATTTTGCAGGATTTACCGAGCGTGATTGAAAGCCTGACTTTCCCAGTATCAATGCACTGGGCGGACTTTGATTACGAGTATATCCGACCAGTTCACTGGATTGTGGCTTTGTTGGATGAAGAAATCATTCCATTTAGCGCACTTTCTATCGAAACTGGCAGAACTTCACGAGGACACCGTTTGGCTGAGGGGACACCGACCTTTGCCAATCCAGCTGTTTATGAAGAAGAATTAGCGAAATATATGGTTGTTGCTGACCCTGTCAAGCGTAAAGCGGACATTGTGGAGCAGATGAACCAATTAGCCTCTCAAAACAAATGGAAACTAGACATTGACGAAACTTTATTAGAAGAAGTCAACAATCTAGTAGAATTCCCAACAGTTTTCGCTGGAAAATTCGAGGAAAAATATCTGGAATTGCCTGTGGAAGTTTTGGTTACCTCCATGAAAGAACACCAGCGTTTCTTTGAAGTTTACAAGGAAGATGGCGAATTATCCGCCCACTTTATCTCCGTGCGAAACGGTGGCTCACAACATATCGAAAATGTCATTGCTGGGAATGAAAAAGTCCTAGTAGCCCGCCTAGAAGACGGCGAGTTCTTCTGGCATGAAGACAAGAAACTCAAGATTGCTGATTTAGTTGATAAGCTAGCCAAAGTTACTTTCCATGAAAAAATCGGTACGCTTGCGGAGCACATGAACCGTACAAAAGCTATCGGAGCAATTATTGCGGACACAATCAATTTGACTGAAACGCAAAAAGCAGACCTCGCTAGAGCTGCGGAAATCTACAAATTCGACCTAGTGACCAACATGGTCGGCGAATTCCCTGAATTGCAAGGAATTATGGGCGAAAAATATGCCTTGCTTCAAGGTGAAAATCCGCAAGTAGCAAAAGCAATTCGTGAGCATTATCTGCCAATTTCAGCAGATGGCGAATTGCCACAATCTCAAGTTGGTGCAGTTTTGGCGATGGCAGACAAGCTAGACAGCCTGTATAGTTTCTTTTCAGTTGGGTTAATTCCGTCAGGCTCTAACGACCCTTACGCTTTGCGTCGCTCAGTGCAGGGGCTTATCCGCATTATCGAAAACTTCAAGTGGGAGATTGATTATGCTGATTTGCAGACCAAGATTTATGAGTTGATTAACAGTAACACAGATGAATACAAGATTGAGTTTATCAGTGCTCGTGAGGCGATCGAGTTTGTCAAAGGGCGTGTTCGTCAACTTCTGTCAGCTAACATCAAACGTCATGATATTTTGGAGGCTATCGCTAAGAGTGACCAGTCCAATATCACGAATCTTTTCGCAGCAGCTTTTGTATTGAATGAACATCAAAACGACAGCAATTTCCGCGAAGTAATCGAAAGTTTAACTCGCGTGGTCAATCTTGCTAAAAAAGCCAATGTTGCTATGGATGTCAATGTTTCCCTTTTTGAAAATGAGGAAGAGATGACCCTGCATGAAAAAGCACAAGAGCTTAACGAGCAGTTTGCCAATTTAGATGCGCAAAGTAAATATCAGCTTTTGGCAAATCTCAGCCCAGCCATTGTCAATTATTTTGAAAATACGATGGTTATGGCAGAAGATGAAAACATCAAGAACAACCGCCTGAGTGAGCTTAAAGGACTGGCAACGAAAATCCTTTCCTTTGCAGCAGTAGATGAGTTGATTGTTAAATAAGAGGTAGTAATATGGTCAGAAAAAGTTTTTTCAAAAGTCTAAAGGATAAGTTGAATGTTGATGAAGTGGCGCCAGTGCCGATTAATCGAGTAAGCGAAGATAGTGTAGATATTCGCAAAATCCGCATGAATGTCAAAGGTCTAGTGCAAGGTGTGGGCTTTCGCTATATGACCAAACGCGTGGCAGATAATCTAGGTGTCAGCGGTGCGGTCTGGAATGAGCCAGACGGGTCGGTTGCGATTGAGGCGATTGCTACGAAACAAGTCATGGAAACTTTCATCAAAATGATAAAATCCTCTCCATCCCCAAGTGGCCGGGTGGATGATGTCAAGGTAGAAGAAGCACCAGATTTGCCCTTTACGAGTGAATTTAAGGTTACTTACCGCTGATTGAAAAACTCCGCAAGAATAAAACTCGTTGATTTCAATGCAAATCAACGAGTTTTTTTAGAAAACCCTATTGCTAATTTAGTTAAGTTCCTTTACAATTAAACTATCTTATTAAGTAAAGGAGTTTAACAAAATGAAAGAAATCGTATTAGATATTGATGGAACACTACTGAGCGACGAAAAGCAGATTAGTCCTAAAACCAAAGAGGCTTTGATTCAAGCACAGGAAAATGGGGTGAAAGTCATTCTCGCCTCAGGTCGTCCATCCAAAGGGATGTTCCATCTGGCACATGAGTTGCAAATGGATAAGCATGATGGCTTAGTGATTTCAAACAATGGTGCCAAAGTGACGGATATTCAAACAGGAGAAGTTCTTTTTAATCAAGCCTTACCGATTGATTTGGCGAAGAATGTTTTGGAGCATCTCAAAGGTTTTGATGTCATTCCTATGATTAATGATGATGAGTATATGTATGTCAATGATGTCTTTGCCCCAAATGGCATGATTACTTTCCGAGAAAAAACCTCTAGTATTATCCAATACGAAAGCCGTGGCAACGGATTTCTCCTTCAAGAACGGGAAGATTTAGCAGCTTTTGCAGATTTTTCTCTCAATAAAATATTGATTGCTGCACAGGCAGACTATCTAGCTGAACACGCGGAGGCTATTTATGCACCTTTCAAAGAAACCCTAAACGGCGCATTTTCGGCACCTTTCTACTTTGAAATCACGGATAAAGGGATTGATAAAGCCAAAGCGTTGGATGTGGTCAACAAAAAGCTAGGTATTGAAGCAAAAGATGTGATTGCTTTTGGTGATGCACATAATGACGCGTCCATTATCCAGTATGCTGGTGTTGGTGTGGCGATGGGCAATGCACATGACGATATGAAAGAAATGGCGGATTTCGTGACCTTGAGCAACAACGAAGACGGAATTGCACATGCTTTGGAGAAATTCCTATAAAAATGGAAAAAAATCTCATCCGTCAGGAAAATCTCAAGCTAATTCGGCAAATTACTTTTGAAAAAGAAAGCTTTACCGCCAACGACTTAGTGCAAGTAAGCAAGATAAGCAAAGTAACCATCCAGTCGATACTAAAAGAAATGCTAGAAAATCAGGAAATTCGAGAAAGACAACTCATCAATCAAGCCAAAGGCAGACCAGCATTACAGTATGAGTTTAGCTATGATTACCAGCACTATTTGCTACTAGCTATTCTGGAAAAACAGCCGAAAATCCTCTTAAACATGCAGTTAGTGCAAATGAACGGTGAAATTATCGAGGAAAAAGAAGTGGATTTTACCTCTTTTTCGGAAAAACTCTTGCTTGATTGCATCAAGGAATTTACAAGAAAAGACCCAAAAGTAAAGAAAATCGCCCTCATGGTACCCGGAAAAGTCTACCAAGGAAAAATAATCTCAGGCTGGGGCAACAATGTGATGGAAGCTTGGGCTGTTCAAGAAGGAATTCAGTCATTTACCAATGCGAAGATTGTTCTGCAAAATGATGCACACGTTATTACGCTTGGCTATTGTCAAAAGCACAGGCTACAGAATGAAACCATTGTCGGTATTTATTTTCCTGAAAAATCCATGCCGGGTATTACAATTCTCAGCGAAAAAGGCTTGTTTGAGGGCAATCGCTCTCTAGCTGGTGAGGCAAAATTTTTACCAGAATTCAGCCAGCAAGGTCGTCCTGAAACTACTCATGAGTTTGGTAAAATATTGAAAGTTCTTCTACCAATTTACAATGTGGTCGTTGCGCCAAGTAGATTTGTGATAGCTAGTAACACCAATGACTTGGCAAGGATAAAAAAAGATTTAGCAAGCAATGAGTTCATCAAACAACAACCCAATCAACCACTTATCCAAACGGATGACAACTATCTGGAAAGTGTCAAACTGGGTCTGCTTTCCCTCATTCAAGAAATGGAGAAAAAGAAAAATGGATATGGACAAACGAAAAGCAACGGGTCTGCTTTGGGTAGATACAAATGATTTCAAGAGTGAGCAACTTGCTCAAAAAGAATTTCTCTATGATTTCAATCACTTAAGACCCTCTCAAGCAGGTAAAAAGGCAGGCTTAATGAAAAAGATGTTCGCAAAAGTAGGGGAAATGGTCTGGATTGAACAGCCACTGTCCTTTGCAGTGGGCAACAATACGGAAATCGGCGAGCGGGTCTATATCAACAGTGGCTTGACCTTGGTAGATGATTGGAAAATAAAAATAGGCAATGATGTCTTAATTGCGCCCAATGTAACGATTGTGACAACCAATCATCCGCTACATCGGGAACTTCGTCCAAAAGGTGAGATGTTTTGTCTGCCAGTGGAAATCAAAGATTGGGCTTGGATAGGCTCAAATGTAACAATTTTACCCGGAGTAACCATTGGAGAAGGTGCTGTAATCGGTGCAGGAAGTGTGGTAACAAAAGACATTCCAGCCAATGTAGTGGCAGTGGGGAATCCTTGCAAGGTCTTGCGTGAGATTACAGACAAGGACAAAGAATATTATCATCAAGATAGAAAAGTAGATGATGAATGGCTAAACCGCTAGCATACAAAAATCAGACTGAGGTCTGATTTTTTCTATTCTCTCAAAATTGCATTGCCTTTCTTACTATAATAAAGTACAATAAAAAAGCATGAAATTAGAATATTAAGGAAGATTATTAAATGAAATTACAGAAAAAACTAACACTGGCAGGAATGGCTCTTGCCTTACTTGTAGTAATGACAGGCTGCGTTCAACGCGATTCAGCCGGCAATCCAACTGGTATCATTTGGGACACTATCGGTCAACCAATGAGTAATCTGATTACTTTTTTTGCTACAAACTTTAACTTAGGCTATGGTTTAGCGATTATCGTTGTAACGATTATTGCCCGCCTCATCCTTTTCCCGCTAGGTGTCAATCAAGCCAAGAAAATGATGATTCAGCAGGAAAAAATGTCTTACATGAAGGCGGTTTTGGAGCCAATTCAGGCAAAAGTTTCTAATGCGACAAGCCCGCAAGAAAAAATGGCAGCTCAACAAGAAATGCAACAAGCATACAAGGATGCGGGTGTATCTATGATGGGCGGAATGGGTTGCTTGCCAATCCTTATCCAAATGCCAATCTTCTCAGCACTTTTCTTTGCCGCACAACACACTCCGGGTATTCAAGAATCAACGTTTTTGGGTATTCATTTGGGTCAAACAGGCAGCATTCCTTTGATTGCAGCGACAGCTATTCTTTACTTTGGACAAGCCTTCTTGTCAATGGTGGGCGTAGCGCCTGAGCAAAGAAAACAACAAAGAACCATGATGTTCATGTCGCCAATGATGATGGTCTTCTTCGCCTTTAGCTCGCCAAATGGGGTAGCACTTTACTGGGCAGTCGGCGGTTTCTTCGCCATTGCGCAAACAGCTGTAACAAACATCTTCATGAAACCTCGTATCAAAGCACAAATCGCGGAAGAAATGAAGAATAAACCAATCAAAATACCAAAAGCAGCACCAGTGAAAGATGTAACGCCAAAGTCAACTGTTAATGTGAATAACCGCCAGATTTCGTCTAACACAAAGGGGCGTAACGCTGGGAAACAGAATAGAAAATAAGTTGATAGCTCGTTGATGAATTCAACGAGCTATTCTTATTAAAAATCAAATTGAATTTAGCTGATAAGGGTGCTAATAAATTTGGAAGATTTTTTTACGGAGGATAAGAAAAATGCAAGAAGTTTCAAAACGTTATAGAGTGTCTTTATTGCCTACATTTTTATTTGGATTTTGTGGGATTGGTTTTGCTTTAATCGCTGGGATGATTGTGCAAGCTACGCAGGAAATGAGTGCGAGTGGGACTTTTTTACTGGCAGTTTTGGTGATTGGTATTTTGATTTTATTTTATTTGGCAGGTGTTTATCTAGTGAGATGGCGCAAGAACAGCTTTTTCTGGGATGAAGAGGGTGTGATAGTGGACACAAAAGGCAACAAACTTTACTGGAGCGAGTTGGCTGATATCAAGATGAACAAGTCGCGTGGAAAGACTTTGATTTTTTACGTCAACAACTTTTCATGTAAAGAAGTTGCTAAACGCATCAAGAAAAAAGAGCTAGCAAATCCGCCATATACTTATGAGGTCAACTTTTTTCAGTTGGGCTTGTTTGATGAATTTTGCGAGGAATTGATGAAGGTTTGGTTCCGACACCAGACTTTTGAAACAGAGTCTAAGTGCTAATTCAGGATAAAAGGTTGGCACAGCGGTTTTTATTGGGTTTGTGTTACAATGTTTTCGAAACAAACAATCTAGTACACTAGATTTCTAAGGAATAGACATTTCCTTAGAATACTTAGTAGAAAGTAGGGACATAATGTTAGAAATAAAGAATTTAACCAAGACATTCGGGGATTTTACTGCTGTGGATGATTTGAGTTTTGAGATTAAGGACGGCGAAATTCTTGGGTTGATTGGGCAAAATGGTGCAGGGAAGACGACGACTTTTCGTCTGATTTTGAACTTCCTCAATCAAGATAATGGAACTGTTCTCTGGAATGGCGAGCCCTTGTCTAGTAAGGAATACAATATTATCGGCTATTTGCCTGAAGAACGTGGGCTTTATCCTAAAGAAAGCATTGAAAAGCAATTATTATTTTTTGGGCAACTGCGTGGCAAGAGCAAAAAGGAAATTGATGGACAGATTGACTATTGGATGGAAAAATTTGAAGTCAAAGGCAAACGCACCGACAAGGTTAAATCACTTTCCAAAGGGAACCAGCAAAAAGTACAGTTGATTTCAACGCTTATTCATGAGCCAAAGCTGGTTATTTTAGATGAGCCTTTTTCTGGACTTGACCCGGTCAATGCTGATTTGCTAAAAAGTGCAGTCGCTGAATTACGTGAAAAGGGCGTTTGTGTCATCTTCTCTGATCACAATATGGATAATGTCGAGCGCATGGTTGACCACATGATTATGATGAAAGACGGCAAGAAAATCCTCAGTGGCACCGTGGCGGAAGTTCGCCATAGCTTTGGACGGACTCGATTATTTATCGAGGCTCCTGTTGAGAAATCTGATTTAGCGGAAATTGACGGTATCGAGGAAATCATCGAGCACCGCGACGGCTCTTATGAATTAAAATTAAGACAGGAGCAAGTTGGTCGTGCAGTATTTGAAAAAGTGGTGCAAAATGGCTATATTCCAATGTTCAACCAACAGCCTCCTACGCTTGAAGAAATATTCAAGATGAAAGCAGGTGAAGAATAATGAACGATAAATTTTGGATTGTAGCAAAAGAAGTTTACCGAAAAAATGTTATATCCGTGTCCTTTCTTATCATGGTCTTGTTTCCCATATTGATTGGTGGGCTGATTTATATCATTGCCAATGTGGCAAATGACAGCGACCAAACGGACAGGATAGCCGTTGTTTCACAAGTTGACGGAATTGGGCAAGCACTGGAGCAAGTGCCGGGCGATATCCACTTCCATACTGCTACACAAGCAACAGCTCAAGAAGAAGTTCGGGATGCAAAGACAGATGCAATTTTGGTTATCAAGGAAGATAACAATCAACTAAGTGCAGAAATCCAGTCCAAAGACAATATCAGCGACACAACGAAATTTACCATTCAAGCGATTTTAAACAGCATTCAACAAAGCGCAACTGCGCAAAGATTGGGCTTGAGCCATGAGCAAACAACGCAACTTTTACAGCAAGTAACACTCAACGCCAGCCAAATCCAATTTGACGCAGATGGCAATGTCACAACTACTCAAGACCTGTCTGGTTTTAGACACATGGTAGCTTTGGTACTGGTTATCTTCATCTGGATGTTTGTTGCCATGTACGGCTCTATTATCGCCCAAGAAATCGCAGGCGAAAAAGGCACGCGGATTATGGAAGTTATCCTCTCTAGTGTCAAAGCTGAAGTGCATTTTTACGGCAAGCTCTTTGGGATTATCCTTGTGTGTCTGACCAACGTTGCGGCGTATGCCATTCAAGGATTTGTTGCTTATCATATCTTCATGAATAACTCAGCCATCAAGGAATTTTTGAACAATTTCCCGCTGGGACAAATCTTTGCTGGTCAATTTTGGCTAGTGGTACCGATTATTGTCATGGGAATTTTGCTCTTTACTTTCCTAGCAGCCCTTTCAGGCTCTCTGATTTCGCGCGTGGAAGACGTGCCAAAAGCGCAAGGACCACTGATGATGATTGGTATGGTCGGCTATTTCCTAGCTATTATTTTCCAAACCCAGCCGGATAATATCGTGATGACGATTTCTAGCTTTATTCCATTTCTATCAAGCTTCACACTGCCAATGCAGATAGCCACAGGAGTTGCAAGCAGTGTGCAAATCTACATTTCTATGGGAATTATGCTAGTAACCATGTTTGCAGTCGTAAGATTTTCCGCAAGATTGTATAAGTCAAATGTACTGATTTACTCAAGTGGAAATATATTTGCGACACTCAAACAATCCATCCGCAACATTCAGAATGAAAAACATTAAGAAAAACAGGGAAAAAACCCGAAAAGAAAACAACTTTCTTGAAACTTTCAAATGACTATGCTAGAATGATTACTGTTGAGATAAGGAAACCGAGTGAGCGAATGAAAAACTTCGCTCACTCTTTTTGAAAAAAAGTCAGGTTTCTCAAAACTCCGTAGTCGTAGTCAAAACCCAACGTTCCCGCAGCGTCTTAGGCGTGAATGAATTACTTACTCTTAACGCTTTAGCGTTTAGAGTAAGTTTGAGGCTCACGAGCAATGGAATTCGGGCGGTTTTACCCGAAGTCGCTTGCGTCCTGCTGCTTTAACGTTGGGTTTTGGCGAAGACGGTGGAATTTTGAGAAACCTGAACAAAAAAATTGTTCAAACAGAAAGGGTGAGTATTCTTGTCATCTATCGTAGAAACAGTGACCCATCTGGTTACACCGATTTTAGATGAAAACAACTTCGAATTGGTTGACCTTGAGTATGTCAAAGAAGGGAAAAATTATTTCCTGCGCGTTTTCATTGACAAAGTTGGAGGCATTGACATCGAAGAAACCGCATTGGTCAGCGAGGCTTTGAGCCAAAAATTAGACCAAATAACACCAGACCCGTTTCCACAAGCTTACTTTTTGGAAGTGTCATCGCCCGGTGCAGAGCGACCACTGAAAAAAGAAAGTGACTATGAGAAAGCCCTTGGACAATTTATCCACATTTCTCTGTACCAAGCAGTTGAAGGTGCCAAAATCTTTGAAGGCGACTTGGTTTCATTTGATGAAGAACAACTTACATTAAACGTCACCATCAAAACTCGCAAAAAAGACTTTACCTTTGAGCGCAAAAATATTGCTAAAGCTCGCTTAGCTATCAAGTTCTAGCAGTAAGTATCCAAAATAAAACACAAGGAGTTTATCCATGAGTAAAGAAATGTTGCGTGCATTAGATGCGATTGAAGAAGAAAAAGGCGTTGATAAGAAAATTGTCATTGATGCACTGGAAAAATCTTTGGTAGCAGCTTACAAACGCCACTACGGACAAGCAGAAAACGTTGAGGTTATCTTTAATGAAAAAACGGGCGATTTCAAGGTCAATCAAGTAAAAACCGTAGCCGACATCGTGTTTGATTCACAACTGGAAATCTCGATTGAGGACGCATTAGCACTAAACCCTCACTATGAGATTGGCGACAAAATTAAGTTTGAGCAAACACCAAAAGACTTTGGCCGTATCGCTGCCCAAACAGCCAAGCAAGTAATCATGCAAACTGTCCGTGAAGAAGAACGTACGATTATCTATAATGAATATTCGCAATATGAAAACGACATTATGACAGGTACAGTTGAGCGTAAGGACAACAAGTTTGTCTTCGTTAATCTTGGGAAGATTGAGGCAGTAATGTCAAAAGCTGACCAAATCAGAAACGAAGCCTACAACCCGCATGACCGATTGAAAGTTTTTGTCTACCGTGTAAACAAGACAACAAAAGGACCGCAAATCAGCGTTTCTCGTACACATCCAGACCTTCTCAAACGCTTGTTTGAGCAAGAAGTACCAGAAATTTTTGATGGTGTGGTTGAGATTATGAGTGTGGCTCGTGAAGCAGGCGACCGCTCGAAAGTAGCTGTTCGCTCACATGACGAGAATATCGACCCAGTTGGTACAGTAGTTGGACCAAAAGGCGCGCGTGTACAAGCGGTTGTTAATGAATTGTCTGGCGAGAATATGGATATTGTGGAATACAGTGCCGACCCAGTTCAGTACATCCAAAATGCACTTAATCCAGCAGAAGTCCTAGCCGTTTACTTTGAAGCAGAAAATCCACGCCAAGCAACAGTTATCGTTGCCAACGACCAGCTTTCTCTAGCAATCGGCAAACGCGGGCAAAATGCTCGTTTGGCTGCACGATTGACTGGCTTTAAGATTGACATCAAACCTGAAAACGAAGAAGATGATTTCTTGGAAGGTTATGATGTGCGTATGGAAGAATACGAGAAGAAAAAAGAATCAGGCGAGTTAGCTGAACCAGCAACTGATGAAGTTTCTGATGTTGAAGAAGTAGAAGATGCACCTGTGTCTGAACCTGAAGTTTTAGAAGAAACTGACGAAGTTATTTCTGAAGAAGAATAAGACGGAGGGAATTTCTATGAAAAAACAAAGAAAAATCCCCATGAGAAAATCCGTTGTATCAGGCAATATGTTTCCCAAAAAAGAATTGCTGAGAATTGCCCGCGACAAAGAGGGAAATGTCAGCATTGACCCAACAGGAAAAGCGCCGGGTCGTGGTGCTTATATCGCACTTGACCCAGAAGAAGTGAAGCTTTCCCAGAAAAAGACCATATTAGACAGAAGTTTAGAGGCAAAACTTAGCGATGAGTTTTACGCGGAACTTTTAGAATATGTCATCCACCAAAAAGCCCGTCAGGAGTTGTTCAAAGATGACTAATGACGAAAAACTTTTGAATATGCTTGGACTTGCCCAGCGTGCTAGAAAATTAGTCACTGGCGAAGAACAAGTCATTCAAGAAATCAGAAGAGAAAAAGCAAAAATTGTCTTTGTCGCTAGTGACTTAGGACAAAGCACCATGAAAAAAGTAACAGACAAATGTAAATCATACAATATTCCTTTTTTAGACAAGTATTCGCATATTGATTTATCCAGTGCTATCGGTCAAAACCGAAAAGTCATTGCGGTCATGGATGCGGGATTTGCAAAAAAAATCAAGGAACTATCAGTAAATGAGTAAGTAAGGAAGGTGATTCTTTGACCAAACAAAGAATTTACGAATTAGCAAAAGAACTAGGCAAGGACAGCAAGGAAGTTGTAGATACAGCTAAAAAGCTAGGCCTTGATGTAAAAAGCCACGCAAGCAGTGTGGAAAGTCAGGACGCGATGAAAATTAAACAAGCATATCAACCAAAAAAAGCAGCAGACAAACCAGCAACCGGTAAACCAGCAGCAGCTCCACAAGAGCGCAAAACGCACAAATACCGCATAGCTGACCAAAAGAAAGAACAAGCAAAAACTGCCAATAACCAAAAGAGCAGACCTGCTGATAACAAACCACAGGCAAACAATGCACCAGCCAAGCAAGAAAGACCAGCACAAGCTACGCAAGCCCCTCGTCAAACACAAGCTCAGGCTACAAATAGTGCACCAAGAAACAATGAAAACCGTCAACAAGCAACACAGACGGCTCAGAACAATACTCGCCCACAAAACGCTCGCACTGAAAATCGCCCACAAACAAATACCAGCGACAATCAAAACCGCAACGAAAGACCGCAAAGACGCGAGGGTGACAACAACCAAAGACCAAATAACCGCGACAACAACCAAGGTGGACAAAGACCACAAGGTCAAGGCTATCAAGGCAATCGCAACAACGATAACCGCGGTCAAGGACAAGGTGGTTATCAAGGCAACCGTAATAACGACAATCGTCAAGGCGGCTATCAAGGCAACCGTAATAACGACAATCGTCAAGGCGGCTATCAAGGCAACCGTAACAATGACAACCGTGGTCAAGGTGGGGGCTATCAAGGCAATCGCAACAATGACAATCGCGGACAAGGTCAAGGCGGCGGCTACCAAGGCAACCGCAATAACGACAATCGTCAAGGTGGTTATCAAGGCAACCGTAACAACGACAACCGCACAGGTGGTGGCTATCAAGGCAATCGCCCACAAGGTCAGGGTCAAGGCGGCGGTTATCAAGGCAACCGCAATAACGACAACCGGGGACAAGGTGGCGGAGGCTATCAAGGCAACCGCTCACAAGGTCAAGGTGGCGGAGGCTATCAAGGCAACCGCGACAACCGTCCAGCGAAAACAGAATCAACACCAGTTGAACAACCAAAAACAGACAACCGTCGTAACAAGCAACGCGATTTCCAAAAACAAGATCGCAAGGCAAACACTTCATGGAATGATAGCCGTAATACACCGGGTGGTGCTCGTCGTCAAAAAGGCAAACGCGGCAAACAACAACCAAGAGTTGCGCCAAAACCAATGCCAGCACGTAAATTCCACGAGTTGCCAGAAGTATTTGTTTATACAGATGGCATGACTGTGGCAGATGTGGCGAAGAGAATTAAACGCGAGCCAGCAGAAATCGTTAAGAAATTATTCTTGATGGGTATCATGGCAACACAAAACCAAAGCTTAGACAAGGATACTTTGGAACTTCTTTCAGCTGATTATGGTATGGAAGCGCAAGAAAAAGTAACCCTTGATATTACAGATATTGACAAGTTCTTTGAGCCAGAGGCGATTGACCCTGATAAATTGGTGGAACGTCCACCAGTTGTTACGATCATGGGACACGTTGACCATGGTAAAACGACCTTACTTGATACACTTCGCAACTCTCGCGTTACAAGTGGCGAGGCTGGTGGTATCACGCAGCATATCGGTGCTTATCAGATTGATGTTGACGGCAAAGTCATTACTTTCCTTGATACACCGGGTCACGCGGCATTTACTTCTATGCGTGCGCGTGGTGCGTCGATTACGGACATCACTATTCTTGTTGTTGCAGCAGATGATGGCGTTATGCCACAGACAGTTGAGGCGATTAACCACGCCAAAGCTGCAGGTGTACCAATTATCGTTGCAGTCAACAAAATTGATAAACCGGGTGCCAATCCAGACCGAGTGATTCAAGAGTTGTCTGAATACGAACTTATCCCAGAAGCATGGGGTGGGGACACAATCTTTGTGAATATCTCAGCTAAATTCAACCAAAACATCGATGAATTGTTGGAAAACATCTTGTTGGTAGCAGAAGTTGAAGAATTAAAAGCTGACCCTGACATGAAAGCTATCGGTACAGTTATCGAAGCGCGTCTTGATAAAGGAAAAGGTCCAGTTGCGACCCTCTTGGTTCAAGGTGGAACACTTCGCATTCAAGACCCAATCGTTGTCGGAAATACTTTCGGGCGTATCCGTACTATGACCAACGACCGCGGTCGTCGTGATAAAGTGGCAGGCCCAGCTACTCCAGTCGAAATCACTGGTTTGAATGATGTACCTCAAGCAGGCGACCACTTTGTAGTCTTTGAAGATGAAAAGACTGCTCGTGCAGCAGGTGAAGAACGTGCCAAACGTGCTCTTCAAGAACAGCGTAAAGTCAAAAGCACTGTCTCTCTTGAAAACCTCTTTGATACACTTAAAGACGGCGAAATCAAGGAAGTCAATGTCATCATCAAAGCTGACGTACAAGGTTCAGCAGAAGCTTTGGCAGCATCACTTCAAAAGATTGAAGTTGAAGGCGTGCGCGTGAAAATTGTTCACTCGGCAGTTGGTGCCATCAACGAGTCTGATGTAACTCTTGCAGCTGCATCAGGTGCGATTATCATCGGTTTCAACGTTCGCCCAACTCCTCAAGCTCGTCAACAAGCTGAGCAAGAAGAAGTGGAAATCCGCTTGCACCGTATCATCTACAAGGTAATTGAAGAAATCGAAGACGCGATGAAGGGAATGCTTGACCCAGAATTTGAAGAAAAAATTACTGGTGAGGCTCTTATCCAAGAAACATTCAAAGTTTCTAAAGTCGGCACAATCGGTGGATTTATGGTTACCAACGGTTACATTCAACGTAACTCAGGTGTGCGTGTTATCCGTGAACAAGTCGTTATCTTTGAAGGAACACTTGCTTCACTTAAACACTTTAAAGACGACGTTAAAGAAGTCAAAAATGGTAACGAAGGTGGCTTGATGGTCGAAAACTTCAACGACCTTAAAGAAGGCGACGTTATCGAAGGCTTCGTAATGGAGGAAGTGAAACGCTAATGGCACAATATAGAGACCAACGTGTCGGTCAGGAAATTCAGCGTGAAGTCAATGACATCCTGCTGAAAAAAGTCCGCGACCCGCGTGTAGCAGATGTGACAATTACCGACATTCACGTAACAGGCGATTTATCCCAAGCGACTATCTATTACAGCATTTTGAGCGATTTGGCAAGCGAAGCCAAAGCTGCTCAAACTGGACTAGAAAAAGCAAAAGGGCTAATCAAACGAGAACTCGGAGCAAGATTGTCCCTATATAAAATCCCAGAATTGTTCTTCGAGCGTGACGAAAGCGTGCAAGAAGGAAATAAGATTGACGCATTGTTGCGGGGATTGAATAAGAAAGAGTTTTAAGATAGAAGATAAACGCATAGCCAAAGGAGGTTATGCGTTTTATTAATAAATAAAATGCAAAATATTCAGAATATTTGCTTGCTCATACAAAATTTTAATGATAAACTATTTTTATAGCTTTAATATCACATCTAAATAAATCAAATAACAATAACCAAAGACTTTAATTAATACCAATCATTTACAGAGAGGGCTCTTGCTGAAAACGCCTAATGAGCATTAATTAGACAACACTTTGCTAGTTAGACTGTGACGAAATTACCAGTCCAGTCCGTGTGCATGCACGTTACAATAAAAGATAAGCATCAGCATTTTTTTGGCTTGTGCTAAGTAGAATGGTACCGCGATTGCTCGCTTCTATATTTGTAGAAGTGGGCATTTTTTTATACGAGGAGGAAAGAGAATGGAAAAATTTATGCAACCAGTAGATTACAATGGAAAATTAGGTTTACTAGAAACACAAAAGGCAATCAAGGAATTAAAGGATTATTTTGAGAATGCTTTAGCAGATAAGCTCAAGCTCACTCGTGTTTCAGCACCCTTGTTTGTTGAGGCAGAAACAGGATTGAATGACAATCTCAATGGCTGGGAAAAACCTGTGACATTTGAAACCAACTTCGCTTCCAACTTGCAAATCGTTCACTCCCTTGCCAAATGGAAACGCAATGCCTTGCAGGATTACGGAATTATTGAAGATCATGGTCTATATGCCGATATGAATGCCGTTCGTGCTTGCGAAGATTTATCTAATATCCATTCGCTTTATGTGGATCAATGGGATTGGGAAAAGCATATTTCTAAGGAAAATCGTACGGATGATTACCTAGAGAAGATTGTAACAGATATTTATGAAGTCTTTAAAAAGACGGAAAAGCATATAAACAGCCTGTATCCATTCTTGCAGCAAAAACTGCCTGAGCAGATTACCTTTATCACAACACAAGAGTTGCTAGACAGATATCCTGATTTAGATGAAAAAGGCAGAGAAAAAGCCATTGTCAAAGAATACGGTGCAGTATTTTTAAAGCAGGTCGGCGTAGAACTCAGTCACGGGAAAGCTCATGACGGACGCGCACCTGATTACGATGACTGGCAGCTCAATGGCGATATTCTTTTTTACCATCAACCACTGGATATTGCCTTGGAATTGTCTAGCATGGGCATTCGTGTATGTGAAAATTCTTTGGTTCTTCAACTGGAAAAGTTGGACGAATTAGAGCGTTTAAACCTTCCTTATCATCAAAATGTTTTGGAGAAAAAACTGCCTTATACGGTTGGTGGTGGGATTGGGCAATCAAGATTGTGTATGTTCTTCTTAGAAAAAGTCCATATTGGTCAGGTTCAGGCATCCGTTTGGTCGGAAGAAATGCTTGCAGCCTGTAAGGAGTATGATATTGCTTTGTTGTGATTGTGAGTATAAGCAAAAATTAAGGCAGGTTGACCCAATAAGTTGGAAGCCACTTCAAAAGACGAACGTTGAAACAGCCGATTAGGCGTGAATGAATTACAAGGCGTTGACGGATCTGCCGTTTACGCCTTGTTTGAGTCTCACGAGGAATGGACTTCGAGCGGTTTTTGCTCGAAGTTGCTTCCGTCCTGCTGTCTTAACGTTCGGCTTTTGAAGTGGCTAGAAACTTATTGGGTCAACCTCGATTTTTATTGCGACTGACAAATATTTCCCAACGGAAAAGACGAAAAGTCTGTTTTTTGGTAGAAAAATCCCTTGTTTTCTATCCGAAAGAATAGTAGAGTAGCAAATAAATAAAGCAACTATCTAAAAATAAGGGGAGAAATACATGATTGAACTAAGAAACATCCAAAAGCTCTACGGCGACAAGGAGGCTTTACGGGATTTGACTTTAACTATTAACGAGGGAGAAATTTTCGGATTTTTGGGGCATAATGGCGCAGGCAAATCAACAACTATCAAGAGTTTGGTGTCGATTATTGAAACAAGTAGCGGCGAGATTTACTTTGATGGCTTGCCACTAAGTCAAAATCGACAAGAGATTAAGAAGAAAATAGGCTATGTAGCAGACACGCCAGATGTTTTTTTGCAGCTTTCGGCAAATGAATACTGGAACTTGGTTGCTGCTGCATTTGAGCTGACCAAAGTTGAAAAGGATGCGCAGATTGATAAACTGACGCGCTTGTTTGACATTCGTTTGATTGCTGACAATACGATTGAAAGTCTATCTCACGGAATGCGCCAAAAAGTGATTATTATTGGGGCACTCTTGTCTAATCCAGATATCTGGATTTTGGACGAGCCCTTGCAAGGACTAGACCCGCAAGCAGCATTTGACCTCAAAGAGCTGATGAAGGCTCATGCACAAGCAGGAAAAACCGTAATTTTCTCCACGCATATCCTAGAAACTGCTCAACAGCTTTGCGACAAGCTAGCGATTTTAAAGGACGGCGAGCTAATTTACACAGGAAGTGTTGAGGAACTTTTGCAAAGTGCAGGCGACGAATCGCTTGAGAGCGTTTATCTGAAAATGGCAGGTCGTCAAAATGGAGGAACTGCCCATGAATAAAGCGCAAATCATCGAATTACTCAAGGTGCAACTCATCTATATCAACCCGCAAGCAACAATTAAAGCACGCGAAAAAGGGCATTCAGGCAAAAAACTCTTTCGCGGGATTTTTCTTCAAAATCTTTTTTTAACTGTCATGTTTTTGGTTATGTACGGGGTTATGATGTTGCCTATGAATTTCCCAAAATTACCGGGAATGTTTACCATATTTGCGACCATGTTTAGTCTTTTGGCATTTGCTCAGGTAATTACTTCGGTCTTTAATATCTTTTACGACAGCAAGGATTTCAAGGATTATCTGCCTTTGCCCTTTGACAGCAAGAGCATTTATTTCGCTAAATTTCTAGTCGTTTCCTTTACCATTTTGGTTTACGGACTGCCGATTTTTGCCTTGTTTGTGATTACCAGCATTCAGCAAGGGATGTTTTTACCTGTGGGGATTGCGCTGAGTTTACTGCTTTTCTTTGTTTTTCTATGTATTATCGTTGGATTGGGTGCATTAATCGTTTCCTTTTTGGTGCAGTCTAAAGCCTTTAATAAGCACAAAAAGATTGTAACTACTCTTTTAATGACTGGGCCAGTGGTTATTATGGCGATAGGATTGGTTTATCTGCAAAATAGCGCAGTGGTTTATGATGTAGATGCAACAAATGTGATTATGGATCAGCCGATTATTTATCTTTTTTACCCATTTTTTCTGGCTATCACTCAGCCTTTTTCGGTAAAAGGATTGCTATCTTACGCTTTTTTTGCCCTGCTGATAGTAGTTTTCTACCAGCTTTTGAGCAAAACTGTCGTACCAAAAATTCAAGAATTTGGCATGAAGCAAGAAACTAGAAACAGCAAATTAACTGTAAAAACCAAAAAATCCAAGAGCTACAAGAGTCTCAATTCTCAGCTGTGGAGCTATAATTTTAGCTTGATTAAAAATCCCAGTCTTCTTATGCAAGTGTTCTTGATGACTTTGTTGTTTCCAATGATGATGATTTTTCCAGGTATGTCAGGAGGTGCGGACAGGCTTTTTTCTTTTGACAGTATGAATAATCCATCCAGATATTTTGGAGTAGCTATCTTGGTAGGTATTTTTCTTGTCAGTTTAACTACCAGCAGCAGTTCTCTACCGTCCATGATGCTGTCACTTGATAGGGGAAATTTTCTATTTATCCGCAGTCTGCCTATTAATTTTTCCGATTATATCAAGGAAAAATTCAAGTTTGCTCTTTGTTTTCAGTTGGTAATGGAATTGGCGATTGTTCTTGTGGCAAGTATTGTCCTAGACCTCCCACTTGTATTATCTATTGGCTTGATTTTTGGTAATTTGCTTGCGACTTATATGCACTCTTTGAGGTTATTTGCTAGAGATTACCGTTTACTTAATTTGAACTGGACCAATATTTCTCAGTTGGTTACCCGAGGAAATGGCAGCATTTTAACCTTGCTTTCAGTATTCGGCAGCTTTTTTGTCGGAATTATTCTCATGTTTATAGTGGTTATGGGTATAATCGCATTTCCAGCTTTTGCTTTCGTGATTAATCTGTTTATCTTAATCCTTTTGTTAATAATCCTAGTTTTAGTGCAAATTTATTATAATAAAAAATTCTGGCAAGTCATCAAGCAAAAATAATATCTTTTTTGGTAAATTTCCCTCAATCTCTCATAGACACTATTAAAATAACATGATAAAATAACTATAAGAGTTTTTATTGAGGGGGTACATAATGGTACGCAAAAAGGTTTACAAAAAAGAGCAGATTTTAGCTGCAGCGATTGAAATGGTTGAAAAGGATGGCTTTAATAAATTTACAGCAAGAAACATTGCTAAACACATGAACATTTCCACTCAACCCATTTATTTGGAATTTAAGAATATGGATGATTTGAAAGAAACGGTTTTGGAATCTATTTTTGAAAACCTCTTCAAAAAAGTCTTTCCTCATGAAGTAACGGGCGACCCGGTAGTTGATGTTGCGCTGAATTTTATTCGTTATGCCAATGAAAATCCGCGAATTTTTAGAGCACTTTATGTGGAAGAATCGGGCTTAGGCTACAAGATTTACGACAAGAGCTTCAAGGAATTCTACACGTTAGTAAAAGGAACGCCTAAGTACAAGAATGTGGATGAGGTTCATATCGACGCACTTCACATCCGCTCATGGATTACCGCAACAGGACTTGCTGTTTTGACGACATCAGGCATTTTCCAACCGACAGAAGAGCAACTTATTCAGATGATATCTGACGTAATCGAGGCAATTCTAGCCAATCCAAACCCAATCCACGTTGAATAAAAAAATTTCCGACTTAATATGTTTATTTAAGTCGGCTTTTTTTAATCTTGAACTCGCGTTGTGGTAAAATAAATATCAGGGACTTCTAATTATAATCAGGTTGACACAAAAGAATGCGGAAGAATTTTGTGTCAACCTGATAGAAAGAATGTGAAAAAATGGCAACTCAGAAAATTTTATTAATAGATGGTAATTCCATTGCTTTTAAGGCTTATTTTGCATTACCAAAATATAGTTTCATCAATCATTCAGGACTGCATACCAATGCGATTTACGGCTTTCATACCATGCTAGATTCAGTTATGAGCCGCCTAAATCCCAGTCATGTTTTGGTGGCTTTTGATGCGGGGAAAACGACCTTTCGTACCCAACAATTCAGTGACTACAAAGGCGGTCGTCCGTCAACTGAACCTGAATTAAGAGAACAATTCGCCCCACTTCGCCAGATGATTGACTATCTAGGCATTAAGCACTACGAACTGCCTAATTATGAAGCGGATGACATCATTGGAACAGTTGCTAAACAAGCGGAAAATGCCGGATTTGAAGTAATCGTCCTAAGTGGCGACCGAGATTTAACACAATTAGCCAGCGAAAAAACGACAGTTGAAATTTCCCTAAAAGGAACCAGCGAAACAGAAATCTACACCCCAGCCTATGTCAATGAAAAACTAGGCATTACTCCTAGCCAAATCATTGATATGAAAGGTTTGGCAGGAGATAAATCGGATAATATTCCCGGCGTAACCAAAATTGGCGAAAAGACAGCCATTAAACTGCTTAAGGAATACGAGACTGTTGAAGGTATTTACGCTCATATCGATGAGCTGAAAGCCTCAAAAATGAAAGAAAACTTAGTCAATGAGCAGGAAACCGCCCTTTTGTCCAAGCAGTTAGCAACGATTTACCTAGAAGCACCAGTGGAATTGACCTTAGATGAATTGCTTTACGAGGGCGCGCAAGAAGAAAAATTAGCAGAATTCTATCAGGAAAATGACTTCCAGTCTTTCCTTGATAAGTTAAACACCAAAAACGCATTGCCAGAAGAAGACTTTGAATTTGAAGTCGTTAGTGATTTTACAAAGGATATGGTAGCCCAAGAAAGCTCTTTGATTATTGAGATGATGGGCGAAAGCTACCACACCGAAGACATTTTAGGTATTTCATGGTTTGCCAATGACAAGGCTTATGTGGCGAATGATGTTTCCATTTTGGAAAACGCAGACTTTATCGACTGGCTGCAAGATGAGGCTAGCCAAAAGTATGTCTATGACCTCAAAGCCAATATTGTTGCCCTAAAACGCTATGGAATTGATTTAGGCGGAGCGGAGTTTGATGTACTTTTAGCCAACTATCTACTTCATGCCAATGACAAACTGCAAGACCTCGCATTTATCACACGGGCGCAAAATATCACGCGAGTGGCAAGCAACGAAGAAATCTATGGCAAAGGGGTCAAAAAAGCCCAGCCCGAAGATGATGTTTTCCTTGAATATCTTGGAAAAAAAGCCAAAGCGGTTTATCAATTAAAGGAATTACTTGAAAAAGAAATCGACGATTTGGCCATGCACGCCTTACTTTTTGACATGGAGCAACCTTTAGCCAAAGTACTAGCCCAAATGGAGCTGACTGGTGTCAAAGTTGTTCCTCAAACGCTCCATCAAATGCAAGCCGACTTAGGCAAGCGCATTGAAGAACTGCAAGCAATAATCTACGAGCAAGCAGGTGTTGAGTTCAACATCAACTCACCCAAACAACTAGGAACCCTCCTATTTGAAACGCTGGGTTATGATGTCAAACTCTATTCTAAAAAGACCAAAACAGGTTACTCAACCAGTGCCGAAGTTTTAGAAAAGATGAGCGGCGTAGCTCCGATTGTTGATTTAATCCTAAATTTCCGAGAAATCAGCAAGCTCAAATCCACTTATGTAGATGGGTTGCTCAAGGTAATCGCCCTAGATGGAAAAATCCACACACGTTACCAGCAGGCACTTACCGCAACCGGTCGCTTGAGTTCCATTGAGCCAAACCTGCAAAATATTCCAATTCGCTCAGAAGAAGGTCGTTCTATCCGCAAGGCTTTCGTACCGTCTCAAGAGGATTGGGTTATTTATGCAAGTGACTATTCGCAGATTGAGTTGCGCGTTTTGGCACACATCACAGATGACCAGCATTTGAAAGAGGCATTTGTCGAAGGGCAAGATATTCATGCCTCAACAGCTATGCGTGTTTTCGGGATTGAAAATGCCGAAGATGTGACAGCAAACGACCGTCGTAACGCCAAAGCGGTCAATTTTGGAGTGGTTTATGGTATCAGCGAGTGGGGATTAGCCAAAAATTTAGGCATCGACCCAATGGATGCCAAGAAATTTATCGACACTTATTTCGAGAAATATCCGGGAATTAAGGAATATATGACCAATGTCGTGCGAGATGCGCGTGACAAAGGCTATGTGGAAACCCTTTGGGAGCGTAGAAGATACTTGCCAGAGATAAACGAGCGCCATTTTGCTCGCCGTGCTTTTGCCGAGCGTACTGCGATTAACTCGCCAATTCAAGGCTCTGCTGCTGATATTCTCAAGATTGCTATGAATAAATTAGCGGACAAATTAGCTAATAGTAAATTACGTGCCAATATGCTCTTGCAAGTTCACGATGAGCTGATTTTTGAAGTTCACAAGGACGATGTAGAAGAATTGGATAAATTGGTTCGTCATGAAATGGAAACTGCTGTGGAATTAAAAGTACCATTAGTAGCCGACAGTAACTGGGGAGAAACATGGTACGACGCTAAATAAATAGTAAATTGAACAAAATACAGGCAAAGGGGAGGTGGGGAAATGCCAGAATTACCAGAAGTTGAAACCGTCAGACGAGGTTTGGAAAGCAAGGTTATCGGAAAGAAAATTGCAAGCACAGAAATCCTTTGGTCAAGAATTATCGAAAACGACAGCGTGGAATTTACCAATTCTATTATCGGTCAAGAGATTGTTTCAGTCAGCCGCCGCGGAAAATTCCTGATTTTTCACTTGAGCAATTCCGACTTAATCAGCCATCTGCGCATGGAGGGAAAGTTTGAATATTACGAAAAACCTACTGATGTAAGCAAGCACACGCACGTAATCTTGCATTTTAGTGACCAAAGTCAGCTGCGCTATTTGGATGTCCGCAAGTTTGGCCGAATGAAATTAGTAGAAAAAGGTCAGGCACTGAGCGAGAAAAATCTAGCAAGTCTAGGACCTGAGCCAATAGCGAAAGACTTTGACTTAAAAGAGTTTCAGAAGGCTCTCAAAATGAAACACAAGGCAATCAAGCCAGTCTTACTTGAGCAAAAATTGGTAGTTGGTTTGGGAAACATCTATGTGGATGAAGTCTTATGGCTGGCAAAAATCCACCCTCTGACTTTGGCGGATAAACTAACCAAAAAGCAGACGGAAGTGCTGCACGAGGCAATCATAGACATCATGGCACGCTCCATTGCAGCGGGCGGTTCGACTATTCGGACTTATCTAAATGCTTTGGGCGATGCTGGAAATTTCCAAAAAGAATTGAAAGTGTATGGTCAGCAAAATCAACCTTGTGCAAGGTGCGGAACAATCATTTCTAAAATAAAAGTTGCAGGACGAGGCACGCATTTTTGTCCGAAGTGTCAGAAGGTGAGGTTGGAATGACTTATATTATAGGTTTAACGGGCAGTATTGCGACCGGAAAATCAACTGTTGTTGGGATTTTCCAGAAGAACAATATCCCAGTCATTGATGCAGATTTACTTACTCGTGAATTACAAGAAAAAGGCAGTCCACTTTTAGAAGTCTTAGCCAGTGAATTTGGCTCAGACATTTTACTAGAAAACGGCGAGCTAAACCGCGACAAATTGGGCGGAAGGATTTTTTCCTCTGAAGAAAAACGAGAAAAACTCAATCATCTCTTTGAACCTTTTTTCAAGGAACTACTGAAAAACCGCATGGATGAGTTTACCAAAAAGCACACGAAATTACTGGTCGTGGATATCCCGCTTTTGTTTGAAGCGGATTACACCAGTCTTTTTGATGAAACTATGTTGGTCTACACAGATGAAAAAACTCAACTAGGGCGACTGATGCAGCGCAACAATTTGACAAAAGAACAGGCTCTTCAAAGAATGTATGCGCAATGGGATATTGAGCGCAAAAAAGAACTTGCTGATACAATTATTGACAACTCAGGAACACTAGAAAACACCGAAAAACAAATCCTAAACTGGATAAAGACGGGAGGATTTATATGAAATGTCCCAAATGTTCAAACAACCATTCGCGTGTCGTAGACTCGCGTCAAAGTGACGACAATCGTGCCATTCGCAGAAGACGCCAGTGCGAAAACTGCGGCTTTCGTTTTACCACTTTTGAGCGCATTGAAACCACCCCCATTCTTGTAGTTAAGAAAAACGGCAACCGGGAGGAGTTTAAACGCGAAAAAATCTTTAACGGCATTGTTCGCTCTGCTGAAAAACGCCCAGTTTCCATGGAAGAAATGGAAAAATCTGTCGAGCGAATTGAAAAACGCTTGTACGAGCTGGGCAAAAACGAAATCCCAAGTGATTTAATCGGCGAGTATGTCATGGAAGAACTTGCCGAGCTGGACGAAGTAGCTTACATCCGCTTTGCCAGTGTCTATCGCCAGTTCAAAGATATGAGTGTCTTCATGAAAGAACTGGAAGACATGATGTCTAAAATGAAAAAGTAGGAAGTGAATTGCATGGAACAAGTATTTGGTGCAGGCGAAATAATTATCTTATACAAAAGCGCCAACATCAGTGATTTGGAAAAGGATGCACTCTTAAATCTTTATCAGCCCATTATCTCAGGAGATGTAGTTAGCTTGTATTTAAGTCTTTTATTATGGCAAGAAACTGCTAGGAAAGACGATAATTTGCTGAACGCTGACCTCTTGAAGTTCACCAACCATACGCCAACTTCCTTTATCGAGGCGCGCAGAAAACTCGAAGGAATTGGGTTAATGGATGTTTATGAGAAATATTCAGCGACCTTTGGGAAAGTTTTTACCTACGTTTTACACCCGCCCAAAAAAGCGAGTTTGTTTTTCCAAGATTTGATGTTAATGGAGCTTTTGCTTGGTGCTATTGGACAAAATCGTTTAGATAGATTGGTTGAAAAGTACTCCTTGCAAACACCTGATTTGAGTGAGTTTCAAAAGGTTACCAAGTCCTATCAAGAAGTTTTCGGACATAAAACAGCAAATGTCTTGAGCCAGACGGAAAAGATTTATGAAATTCAAGGGAAAACGGCTGAAAAAGAGCCTGAAAAATTGGATGTTTCAGCTCAAAGCCAGTTTGATTTGTTGTATTTCCGTCATTTATTGTCGACGTTGAATATCACACTTAGAGAAGAAGATGTAGAGAATATTTTTCTTTATCATAACCTTTTCGGCATAAATGAGCTAGAAATGTCCGATTTTGCCAGACAGGCTAGCTCGATTGGCGATGAATTTTTGGATATGTTTAAGCTCAAACAGCGAATAAAATCAGCGGTTGATAGCGGTCAGGTCAAGAAGATTATCAGCCATAAAACTCAAATTTTGCCAGCAGATATCCGTCGTGCGCAGTTACTTAAATCAGGATTTAGCGAGCAAGATTGTGATTTTATCATTGAGAGCGAACAGCGTTCTCCAATGGATTTCTTGCGCTTTATTCAAGAAAAACGCGGAACCAGCTCCACGCCTTTAGAAGACAGCATAGTTGAAAAAGCGGTGGCGAATTCCAAGCTGTCCAATCAGGCGATAAATATGCTGATTTATTACATTTTAATCGCTAAAAATTATTCCGATTTGTCCTTGTATAATGGTTTCAATAGAGGGATAAACAGATGGGAATTGGAGAAAATTGCCACCAGTGAGCAGGCGATGCTTTGGATAGAAAAAGACCTAGCGGCTGCCGAGCAAAAAGCCAAAACCAATCAAGGCAATAAGAATTTCTACGGCGGGAAAAAAGGCAAAGTCGAAGAAATACCAGATTACATCAAAAACCCAAAAGTTACACCACAAGAAGACAACAAGGGTCAAAGCTCATCTTTCCAAGATATGCTAAAAGCCTTTGAAAATGACCAATAGTAAGGAGGGGTGCTATGAAAGAGTTAGAAAACATCAGCCAAAAACCAACTGCACTGTTTCAGCAGAATCGGACATCTTTTGATGCGCTGATGAAACGCACCTTGCAAGACCAAGAAGTGCAAGATTTCCTGAAAAATCAAGCCAGCGAGCTGTCACAAGAAGAAATCGAGCGTAGCTATTCCAAATTGTTCGAGTTTGTTCAGGAAAAGGAGAAATTCGACAAAAATGATACGGAAAATCAATTGGCACAAGGCTACCGCCCGCGCCTAATTCTCAATCATCGTTATATTGATGTTAGCTATGAGCCAACCCAAGAAACGTTGGCACAAGAGCGAATGCGTAAAATCCGCAGCCGAATTTCTACCATGAATATCCCAAGAGATGCCAGAATGGCGACCTTGGGCGATTTATATGACACTCAAGACCGCTCTCAAGTATTCAGCAAAGTAGCCGAATTTCTCAATACTTATAAGGAATACAAGGATGCCAAAAGCAAGCGAACTGATGGTCTGCCAAATCCAAATCAAGCCAAAGTTCCTTTTCCAAAAGGTTTGTACTTGTACGGAAGTTTCGGTGTCGGCAAGACATTCCTCTTAGGAGCAGTTGCCAATCAGCTGGCACAAAACGGCTCAAGCACGACCATGATACATTTTCCAAGCTATGCTGAGGAGATGAAACAGGCAATTAATACGGGAAATGTGCAAGAAAAACTCAATGCTATTAAGAATGTTGAGATTTTGATGATTGATGATATCGGAGCTGAAAGCCTGACAACATGGGTGCGCGACAGCATTTTAGGCATTATTTTGCAGTATCGAATGCAAGAACAACTGCCGACCTTCTTTACTTCCAATCAAGATTTTGCCCAGCTGGAAAAACATCTGAGCGAAAATACTAAGGGAGATATTGAGGAGTTAAAGGCAAAACGAATTATGGAGCGCGTTAAATATCTGGCACAAGAAGTCCGTATGGATGGAGAAAATAGACGAAACGGTTAATTAAGGAGAAATAGAAATGAACCAAACGATTGAATTAATGAAAAAGCACGCCAGTGTCCGCAAGTTTGACTTGGATTATGTTATTCCGGAAGAAGAAATGCAGGCGATTTTTGACGCAACTCGTCAGGCATCCACATGGAAAAATGGGCAATTTTACTCGATTATCCGTGTTAAAGACCAAGAAGTCCGTCAAGGAATTTACGAATGCGCACCTGAGTTTATGCGTTATATCAAAAACTGTAACGAGTTAGTTGTTTTTGTAGGCGACTTCCACAGAACGCACCTTGCCAGCCAAATGCACGACAAGGAATACCTAGCAAGCGGAATTGAACCTCTGCTAATTGCCAGTGTTGATGCAAGTTTGGCGGCTCAGAACTTTGTTTTAGCAGCAGAAAGTTTAGGCTACGGAGCTGTTATCGCTGGTCTTATCCGTGATGATATCCAAAAGGCAGCAAAAGTGCTCAATTTGCCTGAGAGGACTGTTCCTTTATTCGTTGTCGCAATGGGCAAACCAGCACAAAAAGCTCTGGTAAAACCACGTTTGCCACAGGAATTAGTCATCCACACAGACACTTATCAAGAACCAACTATCGAAGGTTTGCAAGAGTTTGATCGTATGGACGCTGAGTTTGCTGGGCCAAGACACACGCAAACATGGACGGAGCGAATGGCTGAGGAATATGCCAAGCCACAACCAAAGGACAGCGAAAACTTGATGAAAGAAAACGGCTTTTTAGATTAATTGCCGCGAAAGGATATTCATGAACGAACAAACACTGTCAAAAAGACTAGAACTGGTCGCAAGTTTCGTGCCAGACGGTGCGAGAATAGCAGATATCGGAACTGACCACGCTTATCTTCCCGTTAATTTGGCATTAAAGGGAAAAATCAAATTCGCCATTGCTAGTGATGTGGTACAAGGACCTTATCAATCTGCTGCGAATCAAATCGCACTAAGCAAGGTGGGCGACAAGGTGGAGGCACGTCTTGCCAGCGGACTTGCTAGTATCAAAGAAGAAGACAAGATTGACACAGTAACTATCTGCGGTATGGGTGGTGCTTTGATTGCTGAGATTTTAGAAGAAGGCTATGCCAAAAAGCATTTGAGTGGCGATGAACTCTTGATATTACAGCCAAATGTATCGGCACAAAGCATTCGCCTGTGGTTCAATAATCACGGCTACACACTTTTAGCAGAAGAAATTCTCGAAGAAAATGAAAAAATCTATGAGATTTTGGTTGCCAAAAAACAAGAAACTAGCCACAAACTCAACAAGGATGAGCTGATGTTTGGCCCTATTCTCATGCAAAACCCTAGCCCAGCCTTTCGCAAGAAATGGTCGCAGGAATTTGAGAAGAATGAATATATCATTCATCAGTTGAAAAATGTCACACTAGACCAAAGCGAAAAAATCGCTGAATTCCAAGAAATGAACAAAAAAATTCGGGAGTTGCTGGAACAATGAATGCACAAGAAATAATTCGCGTATTTGAAGAATACTGCCCGCAAGAGCTAGCCGAAACAGGTGACCCAGTCGGCTTGCATTTGGGTACACTCAACAAGGAAATCAAACGCGTCATGGTCACTTTAGATGTCCGCCCAGAAACAGTGGTTGAGGCTATTGAAAAGCAAGTGGATTTGCTAATTGCCAAACATCCACCGATTTTCCGCGCACCAAAGCGTTTAGATACGGATAATCCGCAGAACAAGATGTATGCAGACTTGCTCAAACACGATATTGCTGTTTACGCAGCCCACACCAATATTGACATTATTGAAAACGGACTGAATGACTGGTTTTGCGAGCTTTTAGGTATTAAAGACACGAAATATCTGGAAAAAACACATGAAATAAACGGCAAAGTTTACGGACTAGGTCGAGTTGGCGACTTAAATCAAGCTGTTACAATAGAAGAATTCGCCCAAAGGATAAAAAAAATCTTCCAATTAGACGGCTTGCGATTGATTACGAAAAATCCGCAGGCACTTGTTCAAAGAATTGCCATTTGCGGTGGCTCAGGCGAAAAGTTTTATCCCAGTGCTATTGCTAAAGGTGCTGACCTCTACATCACAGGCGACATCTACTATCACACGGCACACGACATGATAGCCAACAATCTGCACGCCATTGACCCCGGACATCATATTGAGGTGCTTTTCACAAAAAAAGTCACTCAAATCATACAAAATTGGCAAAAAGAGTATAATTGGGGCATTGAGGTTTTGGCATCTGAGGCAGATACCAATCCATTTATTTTTAAGTAAAAGAGAGGGAATAACCACATGACATTAGGTAAATACGACAATCTACAAGAACGTTTCATCAAGTATGTAACCACAGAAACACGCTCAGATGAAACAAGTACCACCACTCCATCCACGAAAACTCAGGTAGAATTCGCACAAGTTTTAAAAGCAGAACTTGAAGAACTAGGCATGACAAACGTGCATTATCTTGAGGCAAACGGCTATGTTCACGCCACTTTGCCAGCAACTCCGGGCTTTGAAAATGCCAAAAAAGTTGGATTTATCGCTCATATGGATACAGCGGACTTTAATGCGAAAAACGTGAACCCGCAAATCGTGGAAAACTACGACGGCTCATCAGTCATCACATTAGGCGACGGTACTTACAAGCTTGACCCAGCTGAGTTTCCAAACATGAAAAACTACGCAGGCAACACGCTGATTACCACAGACGGCACGACCTTGCTAGGCTCAGACGACAAGTCAGGGATTGCGGAAATTATGACTGCCATGCAATACCTCATCAATCATCCAGAAGTAGAACACGGCGAAATCCGTGTAGGCTTTGGACCTGATGAAGAAATAGGTATTGGTGCAGACAAGTTTGATGTAGCAGACTTTGATGTAGATTTTGCTTTCACAGTTGACGGTGGTCCGCTGGGTGAATTGCAGTACGAAACATTCTCAGCAGCTGGTGCTGTTGTTAATATTCAAGGCAAAAATGTTCATCCGGGAACTGCAAAAGATACGATGATTAACGCTTTGCAAGTCGGAATTGATTTCCATAACGGACTTCCTCAAGATGAAGTGCCGGAAAAAACAGAGGGCTATCAAGGCTTTTCTCATTTGATGAAAGTGGAAGGAAATCCAGAAGAAGCAAGATTAGTCTATATCATTCGTGAGTTTGAAAAGGATAAATTTGAGGCTCGCAAGCAATCCTTCGTTGATTTGGCAGCCAAACTTAATGCACAGTTCAATCAAGAGCGCATCAAGCTTGACATGAAAGACCAGTATTACAATATGCGTGAAGTCATTGAGCCACAAATGTGGATTGTTGACCTTGCCAAACAAGCCATGATTGATGTGGATGTTGAGCCAAATATCTCGGCAATTCGCGGTGGAACAGATGGCTCGAAGATTTCTTTTATGGGCATTCCAACACCAAACTTGTTTGCCGGTGGCGAAAATATGCACGGACGCTTTGAGTTTGTTTCATTGCAAACCATGCAAAAAGCGGTGGATGTGATTGTGCGTATTGCGGAATTGACTGGTAAAAAATAGATAGAAAAAGTACAAGCTATGAGGAAATTTGTAGTTTGTGCTTTTTTGGGTTTTAGATACTATTTGGTTGGATGCTAAAATCGAGGTTGAACCAAAAGACTTCCGCCAATTTTTAAATAGGAACATTAGAGCAGCAGGACGGAAGCGACCTCGGGAAAGGTCCCCGAGTTCCATTCCTCGTGAGCCTCAAACTTAGAGTAAACGGCAAAGCCGTCAACTCTAAGTAATTCATTCACGCCTAAGACGCTGCGGGAATGTTCCTATTTAAAAATTGGCTCCAGTCTTTTGGTTCAACCTCTTAACTATATTGGTTTCAACAACTAAAAGAAAAATGAGTACATCTTTAGGTTACAATTCATTTGTATTTAGTCAGGCTAACGTATGGATTGAGTATGGTTCAGTTTCAGAGAAAGTTCGGGTATCATTGATGAACAATCTGTTCTTATGGGTTTATCTGAGTAAATATAAACAAGGGGTGCTATAATACCTTGAAGACTAGATGAGGAGGAATTCTTATGATTATTTTGTATTTAATCGTGGTCAACATCATTCTTTTTGCTATGATGGGTATCGACAAATTCAAGGCGCAGCAGCATTTGTGGCGCATTCCCGAAAAGGTTTTGCTCACATTAGGCGTTATCGGTGGCGGCTTAGGTGGCTTTATCGGCGGACGAGTTTTTCATCATAAAACTAGAAAATGGTATTTTCAGGCAGCATGGGTAATTGGAATGCTTGTAGCTATCGCTTTGATGACCGTACTCAGAGGAGAATAGTTATGGCAGACGAAACCAAAAAATTAACCAATCTCGACCCGCGAATTTTGGAATTTCAAGACAGTATTCGTGCCAAATATTCACAAGATAACCAAACGGCCAAAAAAGGACAAATCGTTTTTGTCGGTTCTTCACTCATGGAAATTTTTCCCATTGAAAAGTTTCAAGAAGAAAAGGACTTAGGTTTGGATAAGCATATCTACAATCGTGGCGTGCGCGCGACCACGACTAATGATTTGCTCATGCACCTTGATGTGCAGATTTTCGACCTTGAGCCTAGCAAAATTTTCATCAATATCGGCACCAACGACATCGGATTTGGTGTACTAGAGGAAACATTTCTTGGCAATTACGACAAGATTTTAAGTCAGATAAAGGAAAAACTGCCTGAATGTAAGGTCTATGTCATGGAATATTACCCAGTCAACAACAAGGATTTCGGCAAGGGGAAGGATGAAGAGAAATTTTTAGAAAAAAGAAGTTCCCAGAGCCACCATGCAGCCAGTGAAAAAGTCGCTGTTTTAGCGAAAAAATATGGCTATGAGTTTATCAATGTCAACGCTGGATTGACTGATGAAGACGGTGAGCTTAAGAAGGAATATACCTTTGACGGAGCGCATTTGTTGCCTGTTGGATTTGAGATTGTTTTGGCAAATATGATGGAGTATCTAAAAGAGTAAGGATTTAATAAAGTCAAAAAAGGTCAAACAAATTGTTTGACCTTTTTTGACTATTGTTATAAAATACATCATGTGGCAAGGAATGCTACAATAAAATAGATAAAAGAAACTCTTTAAACAAGGAGGACATGAATAAATGAACATCGAAAAAATGACAACAAGCATGCAAAGTGCTATAGCAGAAGCACAACAAATCGCGGTAACGCGTCATCATCAGGAGATTGACATCGCACATTTGTGGCGGATTTTCCTAAATCCTGACCATTTTGGTGCCAATTTCTACAAGGATTTGGGCATCAATACAGATGATTTTGTACGTGAGATTGAGCAGGAAATTGACAAGATTTCCGTGATTGAAGGCAATGTCAAGCATGGTCAATCCATGAGCAGCAATCTTTTCACGCTATTTAGCGAGGCGGACAAGCTGGCAAAAGAGTTTGGAGACGAATTTCTATCTACTGAGATTGTGCTTTTAGCCCTACATGAACTAAAAAATCACCCGCTGACTAAATATCTGGCAACTCGTGGGATTGACAAAAAAATCGTTAGACAAAAAATTGAAGACCTGAGAGGAGGAGACCGCGTGACAAGTCAAAATGCAGAAGAAACCTACAAAGCACTAGAAAAATATGGAGTGGATTTGGTCAAACAAGTCAAGGAAGGAAAGCAGGACCCAATCATCGGCCGCGACGAGGAAATTCGCGATGTTATCCGCATTCTTTCTCGCAAAACAAAGAACAATCCAGTCCTTATCGGCGAACCCGGTGTGGGTAAAACCGCGATAATCGAGGGATTGGCACAACGAATTGTCAAAAAAGATGTCCCTGAAAACCTCAAAGATAAGACAGTTTTCTCATTAGACATGGGTTCTCTGATTGCTGGTGCAAAATACCGTGGAGAATTTGAGGAACGTCTGAAAGCTGTTCTCAAGGAAGTCAAAAAATCTGATGGACAAATCATTCTTTTCATCGACGAAATCCACAATATTGTAGGCGCAGGAAAAACAGAAGGCTCAATGGATGCCGGAAATCTCCTCAAACCAATGTTGGCTCGTGGCGAATTGCACTTAATCGGTGCAACAACGCTTGATGAATACCGTCAATACATGGAAAAAGATAAGGCACTAGAACGCCGTTTCCAACGTGTTTTGGTGAAAGAGCCAACTGTTGAGGACACCATTTCAATCTTGCGCGGGCTAAAAGAACGCTTTGAAATCCACCATAGCGTAACTATTCACGACAATGCGTTGGTGGCTGCAGCTACTTTGTCTGACAGATACATCACCGACAGATTTTTACCTGACAAGGCAATAGATTTGGTGGATGAGGCTTGTGCGACCATTCGAGTGGAAATGAATTCCTTGCCAACTGAATTAGACCAAACAAATCGCCGATTAATGCAGTTAGAAATCGAAGAAGCAGCTCTAAAGAAAGAACATGATGATGCCTCACAAAAACGTTTGGCACTCTTGCAAGAAGAACTAGCCGAACTACGCGAAGAGGCAAATTCCCTAAAAATGCGTTGGGAGACTGAAAAAGAAGAAGTCAACGCCATCAGCGAAAAACGTGCGGAATTAGAAAAAGCCCGCCACGAACTAGAATACGCAGAAAATAATTATGATCTAGAAAAAGCGGCTATCCTACGTCATGGACGCATTCCAGAGCTGGAAAAAACACTAAAAGAATTAGAAGAAAAGTCAGAAAAAGACGAAATGACACTGGTTCAAGAAAGCGTAACAGAAGAAGGAATTGCCGAAGTAGTCGGTCGCTTGACAGGTATCCCAGTCAAAAAATTAGTCGAAGGCGAACGTGAAAAACTGCTAAAACTTGCGGATACATTGCATCATCGCGTCATCGGTCAAGACGAAGCAGTCGCAGCTGTATCTGATGCAGTTATCCGAGCAAGAGCGGGCATTCAAGACCCGAATAGACCGCTGGGTAGTTTCTTGTTCTTAGGTCCAACTGGTGTTGGTAAGACTGAACTTGCTAAGGCATTGGCGGAAAATCTTTTCGACAGCGAAGAACACATGGTTCGGATTGACATGAGCGAATACATGGAAAAACACACTGTATCTCGCCTTGTCGGTGCACCTCCTGGCTATGTAGGCTATGACGAGGGCGGACAACTTACTGAGGCAGTTCGCCGTAATCCTTACACCATTATCCTGCTAGACGAGATTGAAAAGGCACATCCTGATGTCTTTAATATCTTGCTACAAGTCCTAGATGACGGCAGATTGACCGACAGCAAGGGCGTTTTGGTGGATTTCAAGAATACAGTGTTAATTATGACTTCAAACATCGGCTCACAAGTGTTACTAGAGGGAGTGGATGAAGACGGAACTATCCCAGAAAACGTGTCCGAGCAAGTCATGAATATGCTGAAAAACCACTTCAAACCAGAGTTTCTCAACCGAATTGACGATACGATTTTGTTCACACCATTAAGCCTAAACAACGTGAAAAACATCATCGTCAAAATGACTGCTCAACTTTCTAAGAGATTGGAAAGTCAAGAAATCCAGCTGGTTATCAGTGACACAGCGAAAACATGGATTGCAGAAAATGCTTATGACCCAGCATTTGGCGCAAGACCGCTCAAGAGATACTTGACCAAAGAAGTGGAAACCCCACTTGCTAAACTTATCATTTCAGGAAAAGTCGCACCGAAAACACAAGTGACAGTGGATGTGATTGATGGGAAAGTTGATTTTGAAGTAAAGGAAATTCAAGAATAGCAATTAGAATGAGAGATTGCGACATTCGTTTGATGTCGCAATCTTTTTTGAACTGAGTTTCCCATTATCATAAGCAATAATTGATTACTTCATTTGAAAGCTATTTCAAAAAATTACAAAAACTATAAAATACCTCTTTATTTTTCCGCCCAAATGTTATAAAATAGCAAAGGACTACTTAAGGAGAGGAGGTAATTATCAATGTTTATCTACATTTTATTGGTGTTATTAGGAGCAGCAGCAGGTATGGTGGGTGGATTTTTCCTAGCTCGCAGCCAGATGAAAGACTACTTCAAGAAAAACCCTCCAATCAACGAGGATATGCTTAGAACAATGATGGCACAAATGGGTCAAAAGCCAAATGAGGCGAAAATCCGTCAAATGATGCGATCAATGAACCAAGTACAAACAAAAGAAACTAAGAAAAAATAATCTTAGAAGCTTTTAAGAAGAAGTAATAATTTCATGAGGACTGCTTATTTGAGCAGTCCTGTTTGCTCATTTGAAACTGAAAGGGAGAACTTATGTCAATATTTAAAAAGCTTGCATGGTTTTTTAAACAAGAGAAAAAAATGTACGCAAAAGGCGTTTTCGCCTTGCTAGTTGTGGCGTTGGTTCATTTGATACCGCCTTATATTATTGGGCGATTTATTGATGATTTGACGAAAAATCAGCTGAGCACCCAGCGTATGATTACTTACATATCTATTACATTCGTGGTTGCTTTTGCGGAGTATGGTTTTCGTTATGTTTGGCGGACCAATATTTTTGGTGGTGCCTTTAAGTTAGAGAAAATTATGCGTTCGCGTTTGTTTAATCACTTTTTGAAGATGGATACTACCTTTTACCAAAATCACCGCACGGGAGATTTGATGGCGCACGCTACCAATGACCTACAAGCCATTCAAAGTGTGGCAGGACAAGGCGTTTTGACGCTGGCGGATTCCTTTATGACGGGGATTACGACGATTATTGCCATGATGATTTTGATTGATTGGCGTTTGACGATGATTGCAATTATTCCGCTACCTTTCCTAGCTTTGGTATCAAGAGGTCTGGGCACTGGTATTCATGCGTCCTTTAAGCACGCGCAACAGATGTTTTCAAACCTCAATGACAAGGTACAGGAATCCATTACTGGTATGAAAGCTATCAAGACTTTCGGACAGGAGCAAGAAGACATTGCGGATTTGGATACCAAACTGGATGATATTAACAAGGCGTTTACAAAGGTCAATTTCTATGATGCACTGTTTGACCCGCTGATTATTTTGTTGGTTGGTTTGTCTTATATGCTGACGATTTTGCTAGGTGGTTATTATGTCATGAATGACATTTTGTCTTTGGGACAAATTGTTGCCTTCATGACATATATCGGGATGTTGGTTTGGCCTATGTTTGCCGTTGGCATGCTCTTTAATGTTATGGAGCGTGGCAATGCCAGTCTGACCCGTGTTGAAGAATTACTGGCGATTGAAACGCACGTCATTGATAGACAGGACGGCAAGGAGCTAGCAAGAGGTGGCGACTTTGCTTTTGATATTGCTAGCTTTGCCTATCCAAAAGATGAAGGGGCTAGTCTTGAAGACATTCATATTGAGCTTAAAAAAGGTAAAATGTTGGGCCTAGTCGGGAAGACCGGTTCAGGAAAATCAACCCTTTTGCGTTTATTGATGCGAGAGTTTGACGAATATCAAGGGGCCATTACCTATGGTGGAGCGGATATCAAGGAGCTGGCGATGGATGATTATCTGCCATTAATAGCGAACGTTCCACAGGACCATTTCCTATTCTCAATGTCGGTAGCGGACAATATTCGCTTTGCCAATGTAACGGCAGACATGGAGCAAGTTCAAGCGGCCGCAAAGATTGCTTCTGTGCACGACGATATTCTAAGCTTTAAGGACGGCTATGAAACTATGGTCGGGGAGCGTGGCGTTTCCTTATCAGGCGGGCAAAAGCAGCGTTTATCTATCGCTCGTGCCTTGATGGTTAATAGCGAACTCTTGATTTTGGACGACGCGCTTTCAGCTGTTGATGCCAAAACAGAAGAGGCAATTTTGACCAACCTCAAACAAGACAACAAGCAAACGACCATTATCGTTGCTCACCGTTTAAGCTCGGTTATGCAGGCAGACGAGATTATCGTCATGGATAATGGACGTATTAGCGAGCGTGGCACGCATGAGGAGCTATTAGCTAGCAAGAAATGGTATGCGCAAATGTGGCACCTGCAGCAAATTCAAGGAGAGGAGAGCGACTATGGAAGAAACTAAAAAAGCCTTGAGCTTCAAGGAGCAAAAAGCAGCTCTTTCCTTTATCTTTAAATACACCAAGCCTCAGCTTCCTTTATTCCTAACGGCTTTGGTATCAGGTTTGCTCTTTTCGATATTGGCGGTTATTACGCCCTTTATCATCAAGGACTTTATGGATAATTATCTAGCTAGCGGGAACACAACCATGCGGGTTATTTATTACTATGCCTTGCTTTATATGGGACTGACCGTGCTTCGTGCCTTAGTGAATTTCTTTATGTTCTTTTTGTTTTCGCAAGCAAGTATGCGAACAGTAGGTCATGTACGACACGCCCTGTATAGCAAAATCCATACACTCGGTATGCGGTATTTCGACCAAAAGCCAACTGGTTGGCTGATTTCGCGGATTACAAATGATACGGATTTGTTTCAGTTTTGGGTTGCCTTTTTAAACGCAATCAACGGAATTTTCTTTATTATTTCTGCCTTGATTGCCCTTTTCCAGCTAGATGCACGCGTAGCAAGTTTTATCTTGCTCTTTTTACCGCTTATCTTTTTGGCGATTTATCTTTACCAGCATTTCTCCTCAAAGATTTACTCGCAAATGCGGGCAAAACTCTCTGAGCTTAATACCAAACTGAATGAAAATATCTCAGGTATGCGGATTATCCAGCAGTTCCGTCAGGAAAAACGCTTGTCTGAGGAGTTTGAAAAGACCAATAATGAATATTTGGAGTTGCGAAAAGGTGTCGTTCGCGTCAATGCCTTCTTGCTTTATTCCTTTGTCAATCTGCTTTTGAGCTTGGCAGTTATTCTGGCTTTGAGCTTGTTTGGCATTCAATCCCGCAATCAAGTGGTGGCAGGTGGAGTGATTTACGCCTTTGTCAGCAGTTTGCAGATGTTCTTTAACCCTATCGGGCAGACGATGGACTTCCTGTCAGTCTTTACCGACGGCATTGTCGCGGCTGACCGTATCAAAGGGATTATGGCAGAAAACGAGTACGCTCCTGCGCAAAACCCTGATGCCAAAGAAGTGATTACACAAGGAAAGATTGAGTTTAGAAATGTCAGCTTTTCTTATGATGGCGAAAATGATGTGCTTAAAGATATTTCTTTTGTGCTTAATCCGGGCGAAACCCTTGCCTTTGTCGGACATACCGGTTCAGGTAAAAGCTCGATTATCAATGTTTTCATGCGCTTTTATGAGTTTGAGCGTGGGCAGATATTGATTGATGGCAAGGATATTCGCGATTTCCCAATCGCCGAACTTCGAGCGAAGGTCGGCTTGGTCTTGCAGGATGCTTTTCTTTTCGTGGGCGATATCAACAGTAATATCCGCATGATGAACCAAGAAATTACCAATGAAGAAATCATCGAGGCGGCAAAATTCACCCAGGCTCATCACTTTATTTCGCAATTAGAAGGGGAGTATCAAGCAGAAGTGATTGAACACGGTGCCAGCTACTCCAGCGGACAACGCCAGCTTCTAAACTTCGCAAGAACTATCGTAACTGATCCGAAAATATTGGTACTAGACGAAGCAACGGCAAATATTGACACTGAAACCGAAACACTTATCCAAGAAGGACTGAGCAATATGCGCAAGGGCAGAACAACGATTGCCATTGCACATAGACTTTCGACCATTAAGGACGCTCATCAGATTATCGTTTTAGACAAAGGACAAATCGTCGAAAGCGGCAATCATGAAGAACTCATAGCAAAAGACGGCTATTATGCCGAACTTTATCGCTTGCAGACGGAGAAGGTGTAGAAAAATACAGCCACGAGACCGCAGATTGTCCCAAAAATCTTCCGCCAACTTTTTGGGTCAACCTGCGGTCTCGATTTAATTTTATTGCGATTATTTGGCACATAAATCTCAACCGATGGCGAACGTTAGGCATTTTCTGCATACAAGAACAAATGAGACTAAAAGAAGGCGACGAAATGTCCGCCTTTTTATGTTTCCAAATTCAACATTCACAATAGCTTTTTCTTGCATTATATATTAAAACATTGTAATATGTTAATATAAAAGAAGGGGTGAGAATATGAAAGAAGAACAATATGTCAATTTGGCAGAATTTTTCAAGTTGTTTACCAATACCAACCGCATCAAAATCGTCTTTGCTTTAGCGGAAAAACCACTAAACGTCGCGCAAATCATCGAGAAAACAAATTTGTCGCAGTCACTAACTAGCCAACAGCTGAAAATACTAAAAAACGGCAGAATTGTCCTGAGTAAGCGAGAGGGAAAAGCCATCTACTATTCCCTATGCGACAAGCACATTTTGGACTTGATTACCGTATCACTTGAACACACGCAAGAAATGCTTTAAAGGAAGAGGGGATGACAATGGAAAGGAAGGAATTAATTTTAGAAGGCTTGGACTGTGCCAGTTGTGCAGCCAAAATCGAGCGAAATATTGGGAAAATGGAGGGTGTTACTTCTTGCAATCTCAATTTCGCCACTGGGAAGATGACGATGGAAATTGAACAAGATAAGTCCGATTTGCTAGATTTAGTAACCGCTCGTATCAAAGAACTGGAGCCTGAAGTTGAAGTTTCCGAAGAAAAGAAAACGCAACAAAGTGACAGTAAAAAAGAGGTTTATCTGCATTTAGGACGGATTGTTTTGGGTGCTTTATTGACTGTGATTAGCCAGTTTGGGAATTTTCCTGCGCAACTAAGCTTTGTGATATTTTTGATAGCTTATCTCATCGCCGGAGGAGACGTGGTTTATAAGGCAGCTCGCAATATTCTCAAGGGCAGAATCTTTGATGAAAATTTCTTGATGACTATTGCGACCATTGGAGCCCTATTTATCGGCGAATATCCTGAGGCGGTTGCAGTCATGATTTTCTATCAAGTAGGCGAGTTCTTTCAGGAATTGGCAGTCAAACGCTCCAGAAAGTCTATCTCCGAGCTTTTGGATATCCGACCTGATTATGCCAATGTGAAAGTTGGGGAGGAACTAGCAAAAGTTAGCCCAGAAGCGTTGAAAGTAGGAGATGTGATAGTCGTTAAGGCAGGCGAAAAGATTGCCTTGGATGGTATTGTCCAAAACGGGAACTCAAGCGTTGACACTTCTGCACTAACAGGCGAGGCACTCCCACGAAACGTGCAAAAGGGAAGCGAGGTTTATGGCGGGTTTATCAATAAAAACGGTCTTTTGGAAGTTCAAGTAACTAAAGAGTTTGGTCAATCAACGGTTGCCAAGATTTTGGACTTAGTCGAAAATGCCAGTGCCAAAAAAGCAGCGACGGAGACCTTTATCAGCAAGTTTGCCCGTTATTACACGCCAGTTGTTGTCTTTGCGGCTGCGGCTCTAGCTATCCTTCCTCCACTTTTGATTGAGGGTGCTGTGTTTTCTGACTGGCTGGCTCGTGCCTTGATTTTTCTGGTTATCTCTTGTCCTTGTGCCTTGGTTGTCTCTATTCCTCTGGGATTTTTCGGAGGCATAGGCGCATCCAGCAAGCAGGGGATTTTGGTAAAAGGTGGCAACTTCCTTGAAGCACTCAATCATGTGGAATATGCAGTTTTTGATAAAACAGGCACGCTAACCAAAGGAAACTTTGAAGTCAGCGAGATTTCCAGCACTACAACAAAAGAAGAAGTCATGGAATACGCCGCTTACGCTGAGCATTATTCCAATCATCCAATCGCTCTGTCTATTTCAAAAAACTACAAGGAGCCGATTGATGAAAGTAGAATTAGCAATCATGAAGAAATCCAAGGGCACGGTATTCGCATTGTCCTAGATAATAACAAAGAAATCCTCGTTGGTAATGGTAAGCTACTGGATGCACAAAGCATTGCTTGCCCTCAAGTTGAAAGCATTGGCACCATCGTCTTTATTGCAGTTAATAAGAAGTATCTAGGACATATCATTATCGCAGACCAAATGAAAGAAGATGCCAAAGGGACTCTTTCTCAGCTAAAAAAACTCGGCGTCAAAAAGACAATCATGCTAACAGGCGACCATAAAAAAGTCGGACAATATGTTGGCAATCAGCTAGGTGTTGATGAAGTATATAGTGACCTTCTGCCACAAGACAAGGTGGCACAACTGGAAAAAATCATGCAAAACAAATCCGAAAAAGGCAAAGTTCTCTTTGTTGGCGATGGGATTAATGACGCACCCGTTTTGACTCAAGCAGATATCGGTGTGGCGATGGGCGGTCTAGGAAGTGATGCCGCCATTGAGGCAGCCGATGTGGTTATCATGACAGATGAGCCGTCCAAGCTGATAAATGCGATTGCTACTGCTCAAAAGACGAGAAAAATTGTCTGGCAAAACATTGCCTTATCCCTTGGTGTCAAAGCCGTTTTCCTTGTCTTAGGAGTTATCGGCATTGCGACCATGTGGGAGGCAGTGATTACAGATGTCGGTGTAACCGTTATTGCGGTAATTAATACCATGAGAATACTAAAAGTAAATTCTTCTTTATGATATAATGAATACTATCAAAAAGAGAAAGGATTTACCCATGAAACTAAAGAAATTAGCATTAGCCGCTTTCGGTGTACTAGCTCTAGGATTTTTAGCTGCTTGCGCCAATAACACAGGACAAAACGCACCAGAAGAAACAAGCGAAACCTCAGAAGTGCGCTTAACACGCGAAGAATTGGCAAAAGTGCCACTGCCGCAACTAGAAGACAGCGTAGGACCAGACGAATACTTGATTGAAATGGAAACAACCGAAGGCAACATCCAAATTCGCCTGTTTCCTAAATACGCACCACTAACCGTTGAAAACTTCGTCACACACGCAAGGGACGGCTTTTACAACGATACTATCTTCCATCGCGTAATTGAAAACTTCATGATTCAAGGTGGCGACCCACTAGGTAACGGTACTGGCGGTCAGTCAATCTGGCGCGACAAAGATGAAAGCAAGGACAGTGGAAATGGCTTCAAGGACGAGATTAGTCCAAGCCTCTATAATATCCGTGGCTCGCTTTCAATGGCAAATGCTGGACCAAATACCAACGGTTCACAGTTTTTCATCAACACCAACAAGGACGACCAAAGTGCTCGACTAGCAGTACAATGGACGCCTGAGCGTATTATTGAAGCCTACAAAAATGGCGGGAACCCATCACTTGATGGACGCCATACAGTCTTCGGGCAAGTCTATAAGGGCATGGATGTAGTAGATAAAATCGCCTCAGCACCAGTTCAAAGCGGAGCAAGCGGCGAACAATCCTCACCAGTTGACCCAGTACACATCAAGAGCATTCGTATCCTGCAGGAACCGAAAGATAATTAAGATATGATTGACAAAAAACCGGTTTTTCATCTCGAAAACCGGTTTTTTTGCGTCCAAAATCATTTTCCTAAGTTCAAATAAGAAAAATTAGCTAATATTTGCTACAATGACGGTACTAAGATAAAGAGGGAAAAAATATGAAAAAAGATATCCGCAATTCATCCAGATTTACACTACTAACCAGTAGAATGAATCAAAATTTATTCAGTATTTTACTGGTTTTGCTGATTATTTTGCTACTCAATAGGGTGAAATTTATCTTTGTGCCTTTCGAGGAATTCTTTAGTATTATCGTTTTTCCTATTGTGGCTACCTTTATTCTTTATTATGTAATGAAACCGCTCGTTGCCTTTTTGGAGAGGAAAAAAGTATCCAGAGGGCTGTCTATTTCCTTGATATTTCTGATTTTTATCGGGTTGCTTGTATTGCTAAGCTGGACCATTTATCCAGTAGTTTATGCACAAGTTGATAGCTTTGCCCGCACTTTGCCAGATAATATCCGTGAATTGACTGCACAAACTGAGCGTCTTTTTAACTCCAATCTCATGCGTCCTTTTAGAAACACAGCCATGGAGCAGATATCCCGCCTCAATCAGTACCTGCAAGAATACGGTAGCCATCTAAGCACCAGCGTGCTAGATTCCATGTCAAGTTTCTTTACAGCAGCAGAACGCACCTTGCTAGGCTTGATTATTCTGCCCTTCATGCTCTTTTATCTGCTCAAAGATGACAGTAAAATCCTACCAGCAATTCTGCCAAAATTACCGATTGCATGGCGCAAGGAAAGCGAAAGTTCGATTCGTGAAATCCATCAAAAACTTTCAAGCTACATTCGTGGTCAGCTGATTATCGGAGTTCTAGTCAGTGTTTTATTGACTATCGGTTTTCTGATTGTCGGTCTGCCTTATGGGACTACTTTAGCGATTTTAGCAGGCTTTATGAACTTCTTAATCCCAAGTTTTGGCGCCTTAATTATCGCAGTTCCAGCTTGTTTAATTGGATTTATCCATTCGCCATGGACTGCTCTTTGGGTAGCAATTATCTTTTATGTGGTTCAGCACGTCCAAAGCCATCTAGTTGCCCCTTTGGTATTAAGCAATCAGCTACAAATCCACCCGCTGACTATTTTAGTATTGCTAATCGGTGGGGGAAAAGTATTCGGGTTTATTGGGCTAATCTTAGTAATCCCCGTCTATGCAGCCATTCGAGTAATTGTTCAGCACAGTTTTAGATGGTATCAAAACACTAGCGGTTATTATGATGAAGAAAATAAAGAAATGGAGGAGTAGTTATGTACACCCCTAGCAGACACTTTTTAGATTTTCAATTAGCAGGATTTACCTATTGGGATGGTTTGGAAGTTTTTGACCAACTCAAGCACGGAACCAAAGTACGCTTGGTCGCCGAACCGGATAATCCTTATGATAACGAGGCTGTAGCAGTATATTTTGAAGATAAAAAACTAGGCTATGTTCCAAAAAATAGAAATGCCGAGATTAGTAAATTTTTGTTTTTTGGCTATGAAGATATCTTTGAGGCTATGATTAATCGAGTTTCTCCCGACCACCATCCTGAAGCACAAATGGGTGTTCTTGTAAAACTTCGTGACAATCGTGACGAACATGAAACTATTGACAAGGATTAGTACCAATGCTAACGTAGTATCATACTAAGAAAAAAGGATGGATACTATCATGAAAATGGCACACACTTGTTATCGTGTAAAAGACCTACAAGCCTCACTTGCTTTTTATAAAGAGGCATTTGGCTTTGAAGAAAGCAGGGTTAGAGATTTCCCTGACAACAAATTTACCCTAGCTTACCTGACTTTGCCGGGTGAAACTTATGAATTGGAATTAACTTACAACTATGGCCACGAAGGCTATGATTTAGGAAATGGCTACGGACATATCGCGATTGCGACAGAAGATTTGGAAGGATTGCACGCCAAACAAAAGGCAGCAGGCTTTGATGTGACTGACCTTAAAGCATTGCCGGGTGTTCCGCCTTCATATTACTTCATCACAGATCCAGATGGATATAAGGTTGAAGTCATTCGTGAGAAGTAATTTTATTGAAAATGAGCCGAGCAAATGGACTTTTAGTCTGTTTGCTTGGTTTTTTGTTTGGGTTTCAAAGTCATTCTTTCGTTCACTCTAGTAAAATGTTTGTAAGCACAGAAAACTCGTTTCCAACCAATAACCATTTTTCTAAAAGAGAAATTCCAACCAACAAGCTAATTATTGATTGTAATTACCGCCATACCAAGTATAATGAACAGTATCAAAGAAACATTTCACAAAGAAGGTGTCTGTCATGCAAGGAGTCAAACAATGGCTGCTGGAGGTTGAAAACCAGCGAGTTTTCCAAAAAATGCGGTATTTTTCTCATTTATTAAGTGCAGTAATCATGCCCAACATCAGCATTTTCATTGCTTGGGGTCTTTTTTCCTTGTTGCTTGGTTTTACAAGTGGCACTTTGTACGAAAATCTAAATGCAATCAGCCAGATTATGCTTACCTATTTACTTCCGTTATTAGTCGCCTATACTGGCGGTGTGCGAATGGGTGGGGACAAGGGTGGCGTGGTTGGTGCCTTAGCTACTTTGGGTATTTTGATTGGGCAAGGCACACCTCAGCTGTTTTCTGCCATTCTTCTTGGCTTGTTTTCCGGCTTTATTTATAAGAAAATTGAGCAAAAACTTTTAGCTAGGGTACATAGTGGTTACACCATGCTCTTGAAAAACTATTTGAGTGCTATTTGTGGTGTCATCTTTTGCTTTGTTGGTCTTTTCTTTTTATCTCCAGCTATTAGTATATTGACAGATTGGCTGGTGACCTTGATTTCCTTGTTGATTGAGCAGAATCTTTTGCCCCTAGCCAGTATTTTTATTGAGCCTTTGAAAATTCTTTTCTTTAATAATGCGATTAATCATGGTCTTTTGTTGCCAGTTGGTTTGCAGATGAGTGCGCAAAGCGGTCAGTCTATTTTGTTCTTATTAGAAGCCAATCCCGGTCCGGGACTTGGGATTTTACTGGCCTATTTCTTTTTTGACCGAGAAAAAAGGAAGATGGATTTGTCAGCAGCTATGATGATACAGGCGATTGGTGGCATTCATGAGATTTACTTTCCCTTTGTCTTGAGCAATCCAGCCTTGTTTCTGGCAGTAATTCTCGGGGGAATGACAGGTGTCTCCATTTTTTCTATTGAGCAAGTTGGACTAACCATGCCAGCTTCCCCCGGTTCCTTGCTAGCCTTAATTTCATCAGTTCCACGCCACAGTCTTTTGGGAATGCTGAGCGGTGTTCTTGCCAGTACCTTGGTTTCCTTTATGGTTGCAGGAATTCTTTTAAGAAAAGTCAGGAAAGGAATGGAAAATGTGCTAGAAGAAAATGAAACACATGGAAAAAATCCAGTCAAAGAAATCATCTTTGCCTGTGATGCAGGAATGGGTTCAAGCGCAATGGCGCAAGGTCTTTTCAGTAGAATGCTCAAGGAAAAAGCTTGCAATCTGCCAGTCAGTTATCATTCTGCACATAAACTAAAAGAAAAACAAGATGCTCTGATTGTTACCTATCCAAAATTCGCGCAAAACATAGCGAGAAATAATCCAAAATCTCAAGTAGCCACGATGGAAAACTTTCTAGAAATAGACGATTACGAGCGGGTTTATCAGCAGTATTTGCTAGGACAGGTGCAAGAAAAAGCAAGTAAAACAGATGAAATCAACACGAACAAAACCCACCAAATCAGCATTCTCTATGCCAATAATATCCGCGGGACACAGACTATGGCAGTGGAACGTTTGAGCGAACTACTAAAAAACGCTCAATTATCCGCCCAAGTCCAAAAAGCAGCCATCGAAAACCTAGAGATAAATACACAAACGATTTATATAGCAGATAAAGCACTCACCACACCAGACAATCTACAAAATCTTTATGTAGTAGAAAATCTGCTAACCAGTGATTACAAAGAACTATTAGAAAACTTGAGATAAGGAGGGTTTTGTATGTATCTTTCGCCAAGAGAAAGTATCTTGCTCAAAGAATTGGTAACTAGTCCAAGCCCGCTTTCACTCAATCATCTGATGAACTTGCTCAAAGTCAGCAGAAGAACGGTCTATCGTGAGCTAGAACAAGTCGAAGAAACCCTAGCAAGTATTGGAGCAAGCCTTGAAAAAATAGCCAAACTAGGCTACAAACTTGAGGCAAATGAGGAGCAAATCCAGCAGATAAAAGAAGCACTGGATTTTGAAGAAGGGCTAGAATTATCCGCCTTTGAGCGCCAGCACGCCATTATTTTGGACCTTTTGTTTGCTCAAGAACCAATTAAGCTAGAAACTTTTTTAGAAAAATATCTAGTAAGCAACACGACTTTTTACGCAGATATCAAACAGTTAGAAACTCGTCTATCCGCCCTTCCGCTAACCATTGAGCGCAATATGGGTTATGAAATCAAGGGAGTGGAAAGCCAAAAACGCCTCTTAATCGCCTCTGTCATGGATGCTGAAATCAATGAATACCAATTTTTTCATTTTGTAGAGCTAGAAGAAAAGGACAACTACTTTCTAGGCTATCTCAAGCGTGAACAGCTGCTTTATGCTCAAGGCATTATCAGTGAAAAAGCCAACCAACTACAAGCACTTAGCGACCGCAAGCTGAAATTCTTGATTTTAGTCCTAGCTATTACCATGACCCGCGTGCAATCAGGACACATCCTACAGGAAGAAAACATAGGGCAAGTCATCAAAAAGGAGCTTTTAGATTTATCACGCCAGCTATTTGCCAAACTTAGTTCTTACACTCGTCAGCTTTATAATGTCAGCGAGATTGTTTTTTATGCAAGTTTGCTAGAAGATTTCACGCATTTGTTTGACCAATCCTTCTTTGAGGAGAATTTCAAGGTAGATTTGGTTTATCGGACCAAAGCCTTGATAGAGTTTGTCAGCGAAGAAAGCTCCGTTCATTTCTTTGAAGACGAGGAGTTGCATAAGTTTCTATTGACGCATTTGTCGGCTCTTTTGTCTCGTCGAACCATGAAACAAGACAATGTCAATAATCCCATTTTGGAGCGGATTTTGCAGCAATATCAAGAGCTTGCCCTAGTTGTACGCAAGGGCATGACAGAAGTTTTTGCGGAAAAAGAATTTCCCGAAGAAGAGATTGCTTATGTGCTTTTGCATTTTGCCAATTCTTTTGAGAAATCTCCACATACCTTGATGATTAATCTAGCAGCTATCTCCCCGATGGGCATTGCTTCTAGCAGGATTTTAGAGATGCGGTTGCGCCGGTATTTTCCCTATGTTTCGCAGATTGACTTTTACCGCGTGTCGCAACTGGCTCAAAAAAATCTGCTAGATAGCTATGATATGGTCATTTCTACCTCACGTTTGTCAGGTTATCAGGGCAAGTACAAGCTAGTTTCTCCCTTGCTTTTGGATGATGAGGTCAAGGAGTTAAAGGAAGAGTTCAAAAAGCTATCTTATAGCAAAAAGACCGTAGAAAAACAGGAGAGCGCGATTGAGCTGACCAATTCCTTTGAAGATGTCAGTCATCTGTTTGCCCAAATCAACGCACTTCTGGCGGCCTTTGCTATTTGCGAGCTAGATAATTCAAGTGCTGTCAAAGAAGTTTTGCGAGAAATATTTGAGAGAATTGACGACAAAAAGGTCACAGATAAAGAAGAAATTATCGAAAGTCTTATCAAACGATTTAACCAAGCCCCAATCGGTATTCCCAACACCACTTTGTCCCTTTTCCACACGGCGAATGCCAAAATAATAGAGCCTTTGTTTTTAATCTTTGACTTAGCCCATCCGCTGAGTATTTTAGGTATGGATAAAGAGGAAATGCAGACCAGTCGGATTTTGCTCATGCTGGCACCTAGTCCTATGGATGAGGCGACAAGTAGATTATTCGGAAAAATTTCTGCATCCATTATCATGAATGACCTGAATACGGAGATTTATAATTCTGGCAATCAAGCCATTCTATCCCAATTTTTACAAAGTATTTTGATTGAGGAGGTAAAAAACTAATGATTGTTCTTGAAAAAGAAAACATCCTGCTCAATCAAAGCTATGAAAATGCCCAAGCAGCCATTGAGGCAGCTGGAAAACTTCTGTTAAAAAACGGCTATGTTGACAAAGGGTATATCCAATCTATGCAAGAACGTCAGAAAAACCTGAGTGTTTATATCGGGAATTTTACCGCTTTGCCCCATGGAAAAGATGATGAATTCATCAAAAAAGACGGCATTGTCCTCTTACAAGTACCTGATGGAGTTGATTTTGGTCATGAAAACAAACGCCAATTAGCAACGATTATCTTTGCTGTCGCCTTAAAAGGCGAAGCACAACTAACGAACTTACAAGAGCTAGCATTTTTCTGCTCAGATATTGAAAAAGTCATGGCACTAGCCGATGCTCAAAGTGTGGAAGAAGTGCAGGAGATATTGCAAGAATAAAAATAAAACCAGAACTCTTGAGACGATTGAAAAATTGTCTTAAGAGTTTTTTTGTTTGTTCCTAAAAAGCATTTCAAGTCTTGGCACAAACTCTTGTGCCAAAGTGCGACTATTTTCTATTTTCACAAACTCATATAATAAAAACATGGAAAACGAATACATAAACAAAAGGAGAAAACAAGCAATGCAAACAACACAATCTATTTCACTAAAAGCAAGAGTTCAAAGAATTGGCTCAACGCTTTCAAGCATGGTTATGCCAAACATCGGCGCACTTATCGCATGGGGTGTATTAACTGCCCTCTTTATTCCAGACGGTTATCTACCAAATGAAGAATTCGCCAGCATGGTCGGTCCAATGCTTACCTTCCTCATTCCAATCTTGGTTGGTTACACAGGTGGTAAGGTAATTGGTCAAGAGCGCGGAGCAGTAGTTGGTGCTATCGGAACCTTTGGTGTCATCATGGGAACAAATATTCCAATGATTTTAGGCGCAATGATTATGGGTCCTCTTGGCGGATTTGCTATCAAGAAGTTCGACCAAGTTTTCCAACATCGTATCAAAGCTGGATTTGAAATGCTAGTCAACAACTTCTCAGCAGGTCTGATTGGTTTTGCCCTAGCACTTATCGGATTTTTAGCTATCGGCCCATTCGTTGATGGAATGACACAACTTATGGCAAGTGGCGTGCAAGCTATCCTTGACGCTCACCTTATCCCATTGGCAAATATCTTTATCGAGCCAGCGAAAATCCTTTTCCTCAATAACGCCATTAATCACGGGATTTTGACACCACTTGGTGCAGATCAAGTAATGGAAACTGGTCGCTCCATTCTTTTCTTATTAGAAGCGAATCCGGGTCCCGGTCTAGGTGTCTTGCTTGCCTTCATGTTCTTTGGTAAAGGTTCAGCAAAAGCAACAGCTCCGGGTGCTATCCTTATTCACTTCTTGGGCGGTATTCATGAAATTTACTTCCCTTATGTGATGATGAAACCAGCCTTGTTCTTATCAGTTATCGCTGGTGGTGTGACAGGTTCATTCACAATGATGGTGCTAAACGCAGGTCTTCGTGCCCCAGCTTCACCGGGTTCTATCTTGGCAATTATGGCAATGGCTCCAGCAGGTGCACACTTGGCAGTTCTTGCAGGGGTAATCACTTCCGCAGCTGTATCATTTGCAACAGCAGTTTTGGTGCTAAAAGCAGACAAGTCTGAAGCAAGTGACGACGATTTTGAAAAAGCAAACAAAAAAGTATCTTCATCCAAAGCTCAAGCAAAAGGCTTGGCAGTATCAGCAACATCTATCAACCAAATCATATTCGCTTGTGACGCAGGCATGGGCTCGTCAGCAATGGGTGCTTCAATCTTGCGTAAAATGGTAAAAGAAGCAGGTTTGTCACAAACAGTTACCAACAAGGCTATCTCACAATTAACAGACAACAGCAATGCCTTGATTATTACACAAGAAGAATTACAAGAACGTGCCAAACAAAAAGCACCAAATGCACAATTTGCGGCAGTATCAAACTTCTTGAACTCACCAGTTTATGAAGAAATCATTGAGACTTTGTCTAATGAGCAAACCGTGCAATTCCAAGAAATTCACGAAGAAAACACACTGGATGCAGTATTTGACTACGACATGATTGAGCTAGACAAGCAATTTGCCAGCAAGGAAGAAGCCATTCGCTACTGCGGTCAAATGCTAGTGGATGCAGGCTGTGTATCTGAACATTATATCGAGAGCATGATTGAGCGTGAAGAAAATCTTTCTATCTACATGGGCAACTCAGTAGCTATTCCTCATGGAACTGACGAAGGCAAAAAGCATGTGAAAAAATCAGGTTTGGTCGTTGTTCAAGTGCCAGAAGGCGTAAACTTTGGGGAGCAAGGCGAAGAAAAACACGCAAGATTATTGTTCGGAATTGCTGGTAAAGAAGAAGATCATTTAAGTCTTATTCAAAAAATCGCTCTTTCATGTAATGACGAAAGAAACGTATTGAAAATGGCGAATGCAACGAATAAAGAAGAAATTTTAGAAATTTTGGAAATGAACTAGGAAAGAAGTAGGACGGTGGAAAAAGTCTTCCGCCAGCTTTGAAACCCGAACATTAGAGCAGCAAGACGCAAGCGTCAAGTCGCTAACTCTAAGTAATTCATTCGCACCTAATCCGCTGCGGGAATGTTCGGGTTTCAAAGTTGGCTACAGACTATGGTAAGTCCAAGTATAAGGAGATAAAGAAGATGAAAGCAGTACATTTTGGAGCAGGGAATATTGGTCGTGGGTTTATTGGAGAGATGCTTTATAAGAATGGTTTTTCAATCAGTTTTGTAGATGTCAATGACCAGATTATTGACGCACTAAAGGAACGTGGGAGCTATACGATTGAGCTGGCTGATGAAGCCAAAGGGAAAGTTCAAGTGGAGAATGTTACAGGTTTGCACAATATTTATGAAGTTGAAGCTATCATTGAAGCAATCAAAGAAGCCGACCTAGTGACTACAGCTATTGGTCCAGATGTACTGCCGATTATCAGCACTCGTATTGCTCAGGGAATTGACGCCCGTCAAGCTGCTGGCATTACCAAGCCACTTGATGTTATCGCTTGTGAAAACATGATTGGCGGTTCAAGCTTCCTTTATTCGCAGGTACAAAAGCACTTGCAAGACCTTGACTATGCTAAGGAATACATCGGATTTCCTGATGCGGCAGTTGACCGTATCGTTCCTATGCAAAAACATGAGGATGTTTTATTCGTCCAAGTAGAACCTTTCTGCGAATGGGTTGTCGAAGCTGGAGCAAGAAAAAATCAAGAGCTTGAGTTGACTGGGGTTCACTATGTAGAAGAACTAGAGCCATATATCGAAAGAAAACTCTTTACCGTAAACACAGGACACGCAACAGTTGCTTACACAGGAGGTCAAATGGGCTATGAAACCATTGACGAAGCTATGCAGGACTATCTTGTTGTTGCTCAACTAAAAGCAGTATTGAATGAAACAGGTAATCTAATCGTCAACAAATGGGGCTTTGACAAGGAAGAACACGAGCAATATATCCAAAAGATTATCTCACGCTTCCAAAATAAGCACATCTCAGACGCTATTAGCCGTGTAGCTCGTACACCACTAAGAAAGCTTGGCAGCGAAGAACGCTTCATTCGCCCATTACGTGAACTACAAGAACGCCAACTGGAAACGAATCACTTAATGGCAACAATCGGCATGGTCTTCAACTACCATCACCCAGAAGATGAACAAAGCGTTCAAATGAACCAAATGCTCAAAGTCCAAGATTTTAGCCAAACGATTACACAAGTGACAGGCATTAAAGACGAAAAAATCGTCTCAAGCATTAGTGAAAACATCGAGCGTTACGCGGTGAAAGCATAAGAAAAACGGCTGACCTTTGAAATGGTCAGCCGTTTTGTATCGCAATTTAAGCCAAAGCTGCTGCGTACAATTCGTTTACTTTGTCCCTACTTTGAACGTTTGTTTTTAGTTATTTTTATTTACGAAAACCTTTTTACCAAAGCATTTCTGCAAAAAGCCTATTTATGTTTCTCAAAAATTTCGGCACTTTTTCGGCACATTTTTAAAAGATGGATAGAATCTTCTCGTCTTCGCTTTCTCGCAACTCGTCAATCAAATCGATATATACTTTTTGCGTGACCAGCACATCTTTATGGCCCAATCTCTTTGAAATGGCAAGAGCGGAAATTCCGTGTGCGAATAGGACAGAGGCGTGAGAGTGTCTAAGCGAATGGATGGTAATCCCTTTGTCTGGGATATCCAATTTCCTCAAGAGTTGTCGCAACACCTCTCCCGCATAGGAAGAATCCAAATATAGTCTGCTCGGGTCGTAAAGGAGTAGATGGTTTGGGTTGTCAAAGTAACAGTGTTCGTAAAAAGAACGGACAACCGAATACGTTTCAGCTGGAACGGGCGTTTTCCGAACAGATTGAGGGTTTTTAGTTGGTCCATTTTCTTTCCTGAGGCGTTTCCACGACTTGTTGATATCGATGATACCGGGGGAGATATCGTCTATGGTCAAAGCGTAAATTTCACTTTGACGTGCACCCGTGATGCACAAGAGATAGAAGAACAGCATTGAGCCGTCTGTTTCGCTGTGTGCCTTTGTGTAGTCGGTTAATTTGAGGAAATTCTTCTCAGACAAGTAGCTCTTCTTAACAGAAACACCACCGCCTACACTTACACCCGTAGTGAAATTCTTTTTAGTCAGATTGTCGTAAACTGCTGCGTCTACACTCGCTCGAACAGCTGAGTTAAACATACTGAGGTAGGATTGTTTGTAATTACCCGCCATCGTGTTTAATATCTGCTGATATTGGGTTCGTTTTAGCTTACTGAGGCGTATATTCGGGAAATACTCCAGCAATAATTTGTGCCAAGCGGTGTATTTCCGATAGGTCTCTGGCGAGGTGTTTGGTTTTTTGAAAGTTTCCATCCAGACACGGAACCAGTCGGAAAGAAGAAGATTTTCGCTCAGGGTTTCTGTTCGGTTGAGTTTAAATTCACTCTCGGCGAGTAATGCCTCACGTTTCGTTGCAAACCCTGACTTTCGCCATTTTTGATAGCTCCCGTCATCCGCCTTATAGTTGACCACCGCTTGCCATTTTTTCCCACGTTTAATTGCCATTTCTCCCACCTCTTTTTCAGGTAAAGGATAATACGAATTATTATAAATAGCAAGAACTTTGTATCTTTCTAAAATCCTCGAAGTCTGTTATAGTAGAACTCGGCACTTGCCAATCTTAATGGATTGGAGGTGGTAAATTTGCTACAATCACTCATCATTGTTTTTGTCGCACCAGTTTTGACTGGGTTAGTGTCGGGCTTGCTCGTGACACTATTCGGCTATTGGTTGAATAATCGAGACGGCAAATAAGCAAGTGTCATCAACTACACCCGCCTAGTCGCAAGGCGTACAAAAAACCCCTTAGGTCTCCGAAACCTGAGGGGTTTGGTGTTAAACTCGCTACACTCATCACAGTATCGCATGAATATAATAGCACGCGGGGTACAAGATGTCAATTTGTGCATTTTTTTTCGTTACTCTGTTGCTCTCAAGTTTTCTGCTGCAAACTCGTCAATTTCCTCTTTTGTTGTTAAATTTTTAACTTCTTTTAGAATTTTTTCATACTCATCGTGGAAGGTTGCAATGTTCTCATTGATACATTTTTCAAGCTGAGCTCTATCGGTATCGATGAAAACGTCTGCGATATCTACGCCTTCGGTAACTGATCTTCTGATGAGAATGGAATATTTGTTGCCGATAAATTCTTTCATGTTGATTGCTCCTTTCGTAAGGTGTATCGCTATTATAACCCATTCCGACAACATTCGCTTGCCCGAACCTGAGAGGTATAGACAGAAAAAAGAAGAACCTTTCAGCTCTTCTTAATACTTGGTATTGGGTGCAGCGAAATCATAGACGACTTCGCCAATACAACGAATATGGTCAATTTGATTTGCCTTGTAGATAATAGGTTCTTGGAATTCGTCATCGTAGCTATCCGGGTCTAGTAGTACCCTTGTTGGTGATTTTGTTATTCTTTTCAGTGTGTATTCGCCATCGATTTCAAACACACCGATATGCCCGTTGGGGATTTCTTTTTTCGGGTTGATGACAACTAAGGCGCCATTCCTAAATACCTTGTTCATGCTTTCGCCGTGCACTTCTAAAACAAAAGCGTCGGGGTATTTATCGGCTATCCAACTTGGCACATAAACATCTTCGGGGTCAGGATAGACAACGCCGGGGTATCCGGCATTTACTTTTCCTAGTAGTTTTATAGTAGCAGAAGTGACCACAAGCCCCTGATGAATGTCAGTGTCTATGGTGTTAGATTTCTCAAACTTGAGATCTTGCCCAGCTGTTCCTAAATAATCACAAATTAAATCAGAAGCCATATAAATTGTGTAAACCATAGAACCTGGTTGTTCTTCAATAGTCTCAAGATATGCAGCTAGCCTATCGGTAGTTACGGTGCAGGCATCATCCATCTCTAGTTCAAAATCAATAAAATCTTCTGCGTTTTTTACTTCATCTAAAAACTCCCACACAATCCTGTATCCGCCTAATATTTTCGCTATCGCTATTCCGACAGGTACTTGACGATAGGTAAATATTTTTTCCTGAAGCTCACACGACTAAAGTCGCGTGGTTCTAGGGTAATTTCTCACTTCGTTCGAAGTCGTTCAAGAATCGAACGACCACTAACACTCATGAGTTTCCCCTAAGAATTTCATGGTCAAGGTTTGTGCCGTTGCACTGCCTTAGTGACCTGTAGGCTCACTTCAAAACCTTTATTGCTTTGATTTTACAGCCCCATACTGCTAAGTTGGGGCTTATTTAATTGTCTTAATCGTTGTATTTCTCGGTCATGGAGTTCTTGAAATCTATTCCACGTTTGGTTGCATCGTTCAGTGTCTATTTCTTCCAAATTATCTTGCGTATTCATGATGAGAAAGGCACTATACATATCCCTTTGTATCTGACCTGACTCGAAGTTGTTCCAACGTGTATTCAATTTTTTCCTGTTATAGGTTTGCGTGAAATGTTCAAATTGACTAGCTTTGACGGTGTAAGTGTTGATTTTTTTCAAATACAAGCCTTGAGCTTTTAACTTGTTATCTAAGATAGTTAAGAGCATTGCAGGCGCCCGATTGCCAATAGACTTTCCAAATCGCTTTTTCTTCTTGAACCGACCAGTCTTTTCGCTCTTTTCTGTTTTCTTGGCTCTTTTTTGAAGAGATTGGAACCTCATTGTTTCTACTCGAACATCCAAACCTAGCGACAAGATGTGATTAGCTAAAGAAAAATGTGCTTGCTTTCTCTTGTCTGCGATTTTTCGGTTCATTTCTGCCAACTCTCTTTTCAATTTAAGATAGTTTTGGCTTTGAACCCACTTTTCGCGATTGCCTTTTTTGATAGTGCCATCTTCGTTGAATTTGTTGGGATTATTTGCTCGACGACTTCTATCGACTTTTCTTTGAAGCACGCGTTTTTTCTTCTCATCTATGGAGATACCTTCGCTTAGTTCCACTAACCTTACTTCTTTTTCAGAAGTAACCGCTAGTGAACTCGTACCAATATCCAAACCTACTCTTGCAGTTTCATCTTCTGAAATTTTTTTATTCCTTTTCTTTGGTGGTGTTCCCTCTAATGCGAATTGTACGAAATAGCGGTTCTTACCTCGGATATTTTTCTTTACCAATCGACAATATTTGACTGTATCTAACAGAGCGATATGAGCGTATTCGTCATTTTTCTTAATCAGAACAGGTAATTCCAATCCCGAATTTTTACCCCAAGTCATGCAGTTTTTCTCAGTATCATATCGAAAACCTGTTTTATTGGTTTTTTCTTCTAGTGAAATTGCCTCACCTTTCGGAACAAAATTCACTCGTTTCGCTTTGCCAAACATGACTTTTTCAATCGCTGAAAAAGCACGCTCTGCTAAGTTTTGAGCCATGTGCATACCAATGTTTTGTTTGAAGACCTTCTGTGCAGTCTTTGCATAGGTATTTAGGCAGTAAGAACCGTCTAGTTGATAGAGTTTGCGTACTTCCTTAAATGCTTTGTCTCTTTCTTTCCCTTTTTCTAATTCTCTTGCTTTCCTGTATTCAGGAGAATTTTTCATCTGATTATAGCGACGTTTGGCTTCCCCTAAATAGTCATTGTAGAGAGTTCGACCAATGTTTAATCGCTTTTCTAAGATGTGTTCTTGCCATATTTCTACTTTCAATGGCAAGGTTAAAACGTATGTTGGTGTTGATTCTCTTTTTGGCATTTAGGTTCAGCTCCTTTCGTCATTTTTCTTTTTGATTCTTTATGTACTTTCTGATTTGTTCTTCTGTATTTTCGCTAACAGTCGCCACGAAATAGCTAGGATTCCAAAGATGACCTCCCCAAAGTTTATTTTTCAACTCAGGATGTAGTTGGAACAATCGCCTAGCTGATACTCCTTTTAATGCTTTCAACATATCTGGAATATAGTGTTGTGGTTTGCACTCAATCAGTAGATGAACATGGTCTTTATCAGTTTCCATTTCAGAAATAGTAAAACCGTGTTCTTCTGCAATTTGATACAACAAGAGTTTTAAGTCAAATTCTACGGTTTCTACTAACACTTTTCTTCTGTATTTTACACACCAAACGATATGGTACTGAATGGCATAGACATAGCCACGACCATGATGTATTTTACTCAACAAAAATCACCCCTACATATAGTTTAACATACGTCGGGGTGAAAATACTTTGCGTACAATATTTCTTGAAGTTTTGTTCCCTACACCTGTCGCTCATGTACGCGCCTAAAGGCACGCCCCAGAGCGAAGCCAATTCATCCCATGACTAAAGTCACGGGTGTTCTTGGCTGGCTACGCCATAAAAAGAATACGAGGTGGTTTATCTGAGCAAAACAGTGATGAAACTGGATAAAGGGCGAGTGCCTGAATACATTGAAAAAAACGAGCGGGTGAAATATACCGTTTATGAAAAAGGCAATAATACCTATATACGCCTGAAAAAAGGCGAATTCCCCAAACTCTTACCCGAGAAACTGTTCCATTTGCGCGTCATTCGGAATTTGTCTCTCTCGCAGTTGCAAAAAGAAACAGGCATCTGGTCGGTTGGTGCCGTAGAAAAAGGAAAAAAAGGCGTGACCCGAAAAGATTTAGCGCTTTTGGCAGGTGCTTTGTCTTGTTCGATTGATTACCTCAACAACGACAGCGTGCCAGTATCGGTTAGTGGGTTATCCCTTTCTTTAGATTTGCATTACAAAGAAAAAATCGAGTTTCCCTACACCTTCGACACGGAAGTGTTGAAGAAAAAAGGCAGTATCGATGAAAAAATTGACCGCTATCAAAGAGTGTATGCTACGTGCACTAGTGCCTCAAAAACTGTTTTGTTGGACTTGGAAGACCCTATACAGTTTTTAGAATATCAGCGTTTGGCCCGAAGGATGAATTTTTCCGCATTTGAACAGTTTACGGGTGTCAGTGCGGATGTGTTGAAATCTATCAAATATCGTCGCCGGAAGATTGGACCTCAAACAGCAGCTAAGTTGGCTGAGGTATTTGGCAAAGAGGAGGCGTTTTTCCGAAATGATTGAAATGTTGGTTGTAACTGGGGTAGTGGCAGCAGTTATGTTTGTGTTTTTATACACGGTGGGGAAATGGTGGGATGAATGAACGATTTGAGAATCTATCAAGAAAATCAACTGATAGAAGTCGAGGGTGTAGAATGCCGAATTATCAGTGTTTACACCAATATATTAGTGGTTTTACACCCGAAACGTGAAACGCTGGTCGTGCGTATCCGAGATTTAAGCATAGTAGAAAAAGAGAAGGAGGCACGCCGTGGCAAAAATACTCGCAAACGAAAACAACAATCTTCTTATCCTGAATAACGCAGGCAGGTACTTAGTCGCTATTTACCGTGGGCAACATGATGTGGACGGTGTATTGGTTCTGCATAACAAGCGGTTGTTTTGGCGGCTTGAGGATGCCAAGCGTGAGCTACAAGCAAGATTGAAAGGTAGAGCAAAGTAGAGTAGAGGAGAGTAAAAAAATGGATAGACCAAATGTAAGACGAAACAAGCTAATTCAGTTAGCAAATAGACACCGTGGCAAATATAGTAGCAGTGAGGACTTTTGGACGGCTTACACAAAAGCAGTTATAGAATTGTTTAGACCGTTGAATTTGCATATCAATCATTTAGAAGATGAAATTACCAATCTAAAAGCAATCATCGAGGCTGAGCGAGTGATTAATGCGGAGCTGACAGAAGGAATCAAACGCATTTCAAACGATAATCAATCAGTAATCAATCAGTCGAACGCACGAAAAGAACCGCATGAAACCAACGTTTCTGACCAGATTTCGCACAATTCAAGCGAATGTTCGCACGATAATTCAAACGGTAGTCCAACGAAATTTAACATTGATTTAGACATTTTGTTAAATGATTTTCGTGATTGGTCGGAAGAATATGGTGAAGCAGATGTTGATTTTGATTATTCAGTAGCAACAGGATTGCTTTATGAGAAATTTATCAAAAAGTATGAACCAAAGAATAATCAAACGCTTTTCAGTGAAAAAGAAATCTATGATTGTATTCTTGATAGTTTTACAGAAGGTGTTGAGAGTGTTTATATCGGAGAGTTTCTAATGCCAAAAGATTGTATTGGTGATATTGCTAGAGTTTTAGCTGACAAGCTACCGAAACAGCAAAAGCTACCTTTAGTGTCGAAAGATGAGATTGCTGGAAAACTTTTGAACAATTTGAATTGGTCAATTTTGCAAAAAGAAGGTTCGGCTAGCTTAGCTTATGCAAAAGTTGCCAAAATTTTAGCCGACAAAATCCCTAAGCAAGCAGACAGCGATTTGTTGAAAGTTATTGAACTCAGAAATGAAGAACTTGCAAAGTTAGAAAAAAAGTTCACAGAATTGCGTGCAATCTTAGGTAATGACTTCTCAGTTGATTTGATTGAGCAAGTATCAGAACTTTGTGAAAAAAACGGCGATTTAATTGCTGAAAATGAAGAATTGAAAGAAATTTTTGAGGACTTGGAAGAGCGGGCAAATGAAACAATGAAGTATAGAACCGCCTTAATTCAACTGGGCATGGGAAAACTTGGTAAGATTGAGATTGGCGAAGATGATGTGTTGGATTTTACCAATTTTAAGCGAGTTGATGAAACAAAAATGGTTGAAATCGACCAGTTAAGAGGCGAGAACAATTTCTTAGAAGAAAAATTGGAACTAAAAACGCTAGATTATTATGCAAAATGTGAAGATATTTATGAAATTCATAGAGGTAATATTTCTAAAATTAGCGTTTTAGACCCCGAAACTGGCAACGCAAGCACTTTAGACTTTTCAAACTTCAAGCACGTTGAGAAAGTCAAAATTCCTCGGTTTGTGGCGGAGTATATTGAGTATTGCAAGGAAAGTTATATCAATCTTAACAAGGCATTGCGATACACAGATTTTCTTATGCAAGTAAATGTTGACTACACAAACAAAAAATTGAAAGAAAAACTTGATAAGTTCGAGCGCAAGGATTTTAACAGCGAAATATTTGCTCGTGCATGGCTAGACGGCTATGAAGTAGAGGAAGAAAAGCCGAGGGAGAAGCGGTACTATGTTTTGTTCCGTGAATTCTCAAGGTTTTTGGGAAAAACACCCTTGAGCGAGCTTGATAAAGAGCTATATTTTGATACGGAAAATGCAGAAACATACACGAAATCCGAACTAACCGAGCTTATGGACGGAGCTTTATACAAGCAAGCAGAAACAAAGGTTGATGATGATACATTCTGGGCTAGACAAAATTTCCGTTGGAATCATGAAATTAAACTTTGGGAATGGATTAATCCTTTGATTGAGCTGGTGGAGGTAAAAGAATGTCAGATTTAGCGTATGTGTGTAACTCCCCTGAAGAACTTTACCGTGACTTTGCCTCACATCTTCGGAATTGCGGGATTACCGATTATGAAGATTTAGAGGAAATGCAAAGAGAATGTCTTGACGATTCTTTTTCGTACAGACCTTCTCAAATCGAGCGACACCTCTCTCTTGAGGGAACTTCTCACTACTCTATATTTATGTATGTATCTCAAGAGTTCCTTGAGCTTCCAACATTCAGAGCAGTCTTGACTATGGAATTTGTTAAGCAAAATGAGCTTGCGAAGCACATTTTATACTTCCTAAATTCCACCATAAAAACAAATAAATTTTTAGAAGAACGTGGATTTTCTGAGGCAACCTTCGATTTTTAGGAGGAAAAATGGATGATTACAAAGCATGACTCTTACGACGACATGAATGTTATTCATTATCGTCGTAAGAGGTGTCGAAAAGGAAGGATAATTTACAGATGATGAAAATCGAAGATATTAAGCCAGTAGGCTATCTAGCAGAAGTGCTAGATTTTCAAAATAATACTCGCTTGCAATACTTCAACAATGAGAAGACAAACGCACCGTTAGCTAACAACGATTTGATAGATTTGTCAACAGCACAACCACTTTACACCGCCGAGCAAATGCAAGAATACGCAAAGGCTAAAGCGATTGAGGCTATCTTAATGATTGATAGCGACTGGACGGAGCAAGAGATTGAAGATAGTTTCTTTGATGAATTATTTGAGGAGAAGATGAATGAGTGAATTATCCGTAGTAAAAAAAAGAATAGAAGTGAAAGCGTGGCAGATTGTCCCGAAAAATGAGCTGGACTTAGAAAATGTACCTGATTGGGTAGCGTTAGCGTTTGAGCGTGGCGACGATTTACTCAACACAAGGAGGGGTATTTGCTATTTTGGAGGACGTTTGGTGGTTGGTACGCTAGAAGGAAACACGGCTGGAGATTACGACGATTACCTAATTTGCGGGATTAAAGGCGAATTGTATCCTTGCAAAAAAGAAATTTTTGAAGAAAGCTATGCGGAAATTGATGAAGAAGCGGACGTGTTTTCGTATCAGGAGATGGAAATTTTCGCCAAGCAGAAAGTTGAGGCTGCACTTCTGAAAGTCGATAAATTGGGCTATGAAGGAAGGGTGGAGTTTGACCGCAGCTCAGTGAGAGAGATTGTAAATGAGGTATTTGGCGATGGGAAAACGAAGAACGGATGAGTTTGACGGCTGTTTAGTCGTCTTTCTTGTGACGGTTTTACACTTGATTAAATATTGTGTGCTTTTTGGTGCGATTTTGTGGGCGATTCCTCTGGTTTTAGGTTGGATAGGTCTTGTTTAGTTGTTCGTATGAGTACCTAAGGTATAACAAAAAAAGCGTGTTAGTTGAGAAAAACTGGCACGCTTTTTCGGTCGCTTCACGGCTTACACAGTCGGCAGGAGTTGCACGATTGCGAATTCGCTTGAATTTTTCGGTTTTGCATGACTGGTTGTGAGGAAAAGATTGTTAAACCGACGTTTTAAGTTTTAGTTGTCTGACAACAATATGTTGTGTTTTCCGTGTCGGAAATCATTGTGTAATGAGGGAATAATTGCTACAATATTAGTAGTTGCTCTTCGAGTCTTGGTGTCACCAAATTTTCAATGTTGCTGAAAAGGAGGTTGGTGCCATGATGTATCTATTCAAGAGAAAACCACCTCCTTGTTTTTTATAGGAGGTACCTATATGGATTTTTCTAAAATGCTAGATGCGCTTCGGGGTCTTCACCCAATTATACAAATCGTCGCTATATTAACGTTTTTGTGGTATATCAAATATCGTTATAGCAAAAACCACGGGATTACAAGAAGTTTTGAATACCGTAACGAAAAAACAAAGAGATTTATTCTCTTAAAAGAGAATAAAAAAGCCGTTCCTTCGGACAAGAAAGAACGGAAAGATTAGGGTATAGCTGGTGATGCCAAGGGAGAACTTGGATCAACTTAATAGAGAAGCTGAGAGAAAGATGCTCACTTCTCTTTTATTTTATCAAAAAACACAGGTTGTCTGCAAGATTTTATTGTTATTATTAGAAAATGATTATAAAAAACACAACTCCCTGCACTTGATACTTTTTCAGGTGTTGGTGGTGTGTTTTTTTTCTACAGTTTGGCAAGTCCTGCACGCAAGGCATTCACGCCTACATGGGTATAGACCATTGTCGCTTGCAAGGATTCGTGTCCTAGTTGTTGTTTCACAAGCATGATATCTTTGGTTTCCTCGTACAAACGGCTAGCCATAGTGTGCCGCAGCTTGTGCGGACTGACGGCTTTTCCGTAAGCTCTGGAGTATTTACGAACAATACGGTCAATCGCAATTGCACTTAGGCGTTCAATTTTCCCGCTATATTTGGACAAGAACAAGGCTTCCACGTTGTCTTTGGTTAGCTTGTCGGTGTGGTAGGTTTCTTGCCGAGTGCGTAGATACTTAATGAGATAGGGTTTTGCAAAAGGAGCGATATACACCGTATCCATCTTCGCCGCTTGTTTGTGTCCCTTGCGCCAAATTTTCAAGGTGTTGTTGTCTAGGTCTAAGTTGGCGATATCTGCGCTTTCTATCTCATGCAACCTTATACCGGACGCGAGCAAAAGGGCGATAAGGGCTAAATCCCGGTCTTTGTTGATAGAAAATTTTCCACGCGCTTGGTGGCTTTCTAAGGTGTGTTCGTATTCCAACTCAATAAAATCCAGAAAGACTTGTGATTCGTCGCCTAAAAAGAGTTTGTCTTTGAGTTCTTGCCCGCGCTGTTGGATAGATACGGCATCTTTTGGTAGCTTAACGAGTTTAAACAAATTGCGGTTGAGTTTCACGTCGTCTATTTCGGCATCGAGCATGAGCCAATCTGCAAAATTGATAAGAGCATACTTCGCCGCTTTCATCTTGCCGGTTCTATCTCTTAGGCTGTCAAAGTACCTCAAAACTTGAGGCTTTCTAAGCTTGGTAAAATCTCGGATATCAAAATACCTAGGTTTGCCGGCAAAAGCCCCATTATCCTGCATCCATTGTAAAAACTCTAGGATGTCGCCTAGATAGGCGGATAGGGTGCGCGGTGCTAGCTGCTCAAGTTTGCGGTCTTGGTAATATTGCCTAAGGAAATTTGGGCTTGCTTGCAGCTGCTTGTCAATTTTTCTAAGGGTTTGTTCGGCTTGTGTGCGTGCCATGTTGATGCCTTCTTTCTGTGCTATTCTTCGCTTTCAATTTTTTCGATTATTTCCTCAAGCGTAATAACGGTGTTATCCATCGCCTTAAGGATATCTTCTTTACTCGGATTCTCTTCTTCCAATCGATTAAAAGTGAAGGGGGTGAGGTGGTATCCTTCCGCATCTAGTTTCTGCAATAAGGTTTTCAATCTCTGTTCTCGGTTAGGGTCTGTGACTTGGTATTTATCTAATATAGCGCGAAAACCATTTAAGTCATCTTGCACCAGCTCTTCTAACTCTAGCAGCACTTCGTGTGAGGGTTTCCCGATAACCATTGCTATCGCTCGTAGGTGGCGTACAGAATAGTGTTCTAGTCCTTTCTTATTCAGCTCGCCCCATCTCCCGTTTGAGATGCCGGACACTTTGGCTAATTGGTATCGTGTAATTTCATATTGGTTCAAGTATTGGTCTAATAAATTCATAAATTTCTCCTTTAGTTTAATCAGAATGGACCTTTAGGTTTTCTTGGTTTTTGGTTGTTGGGTTTAAGAGCACGAATAATAACCATGCTAATCGCGAACAAAACTACAGATCCGATAATTTCATTGCTAGTGTGGAGTGCCGTTAATATCACCCATGTTACCGGAATAGCTAGCATCAACACAAACAGACTCGCGCAAGATAATCGCTTGTATTCTTCAAAAGTGAAAGATGTTTTCTCTCTGGTTGTGTAATTGTTTAGGCGGTTGATTTTTGTTTTTCTCTTGCTTTCCTGCTCTTCTCTGCGAAAAAGTTCCGGGTATTTATCATGCCAATCCTCTTTTTCTCCCTGTGTGTCATTTTCAGCTGGTTTTCTTTCCTTGGGTGTGGAAGTTCCGCGATAGTTGTTATACTGAACCCAATACCTATGCGCTACTTTTTTAGGGTCTTCTTTCTGAGTAGGCTTGTTTTGTTCCTCGTTCGTGTTTAGGGTGTTTTGTACCTTTTTCTGTTCTATTTCTTGGTAATACGCTTGTATTTTTTCTTCTTTTTGTTGATAGTAGCTTTTTATTTTTTGTTGTTTTGCTGATGTATCCACGTCCCTTACCTGCTGCACGATTTCATCGATTTCTTCGTCGCTCACAAACGCCGCTTGCAGTCTTCTAAGCGCGTTTTCTTCTACGGACTTAAAGAGCATATCCCCTTTACCTAAAAGCTCTTCTGCGCCTAATTGGTCAAGGATAACGCGGCTATCTGTTCCGCTCGCTACTCGAAAAGAGATACGGCTGGGGATATTAGATTTGATTAGGCCTGTTACCACGTCAACAGTAGGGCGTTGGGTGGTTAGGATTAGGTGGATGCCGGCAGCCCGTCCTTTTTGAGCTAATCGGACAATCACTTGCTCAAGCTCCTTGTTTTCTTGCATCATCATCAGGTCGGAAAACTCGTCAATAATAATTACTTTGTATTTCAAGGCGCTGTCTGAGTTGATTTGGTTGTAGCTTTCAATGTTTCTTGCTCCTGCGTTGGCTAATTTTTGGTATCTGCTATCCATCTCCTCGCAAGCTCTCACAAGGCTTGCAAGCGCATCTGGTAACTCGTGGATAATTGGTTCATCTAGGATAGAAAGTTCGCTGTAAGCGCTGAATTCTACCCATTTTGGATCAATCAGGGTGAGTTTAACTCGCTCTGTGTTGTTGTAAAGCATAGATAGGATAAGAGTATTCAAAAATACAGATTTCCCTGAACCTGTGGTTCCAGCAACAAGCAGATGCGGCATCTTGCGGATATCCATTGTGACGTGTTCGTGTTTTTCATCTTCTCCGATAGGGACAATCAAAGGGTGTTCGGTACTCATTGCTTGCCACGGAAGGTTGTACAACTCTTTGGCGGTAATAGCTTGATGTTTTTCTAAAATGTATTTGAGTAGGCCTTGAGCAATGCGTGTGCCATCTTCGGCTAATATTTCCGCTTGTCCTTTTAGGATATAAACAATAGTTTGGTTGTTTTTGTCATCAATTGCGGCATAAGTGTTTGAGTAAATAATGCTGCCGTCGGATTGGTCTATTTCGCTGTTTTCGCTTAAGAAAATAATATCCCGGCCGTATGCGTGACCGATTACACTTCCGACTTGTGCTTTAAATTTTTCCATGGTGTCCAGCTCCTTCACTCTACCGCATTCGCTTCAGAAGTAAATTCTTTTATGAAACCGCCGTAGTAGGTGTATTTTTTTGCGCCTATCTGCGCGGCTGTCAGTTTGTTTCGTACTTCGGCGTTCATCCCGGTTATTTTTGGATATCTCTTAGTTCCGCCCCAATTCGCGCTAACTAACACGAACCAAACCTGTACCTTTTCTTCCTCTTTTTTGTTAGGCGGGAAATCCTCCTTTTTCAAAGTCTGAAAATCTTCAGGGTCATAGTAGTTTGTTTTGTTGTAAAATTTCCCAGTGTGATGCCATTCGCAAGCAAGGACAGCGCCGGCTTTTACGGCTCTTTTTTGCCATGCTTGTAGTTGAGTGAACGTTTTCAAACCAGCATCTATAGCTTCTTGACTTCTTTCGCTTCTGCTTTGTCCGATATAGCCCATTTTAATAACCTGCTTTCTTTCCAATTCGATCTAGATACATGGTTGCCGCTTCCTATTTCAGCTGAATTTAACTTCTCCATGTTCCATCATTGTTTCAATAGTTTTCAAGATTGTATAATCATCATATTTTCTGCTATCTCGTTGACCTCCTACTACATCGCCATAACAACCATACCCAAAACCATAAACAAATATGGCTTGGTTATTGCCTGTACTTTTATTTCTCAAAAGTGTTCCGTTACTCAAAGCAATTACCAATTCAACTTTTTCATTTGCGTAATAACATTCTTGTAAATAACTCAATACTTCCTGTGGTGTGTTAAGCTGCGCATCTTTATTAATCATTTGTTTCGCCCTCCTCATAATAAACATAAAATTCCCATCCAATTTCATCTAAGATTATTATATTACCGTTTTCGGAAACGGTCAAGGTTTTACACTTTGCCTTCTAAGTTGATTTTGTCTTGTAGGCTCAATAACTCATTTTGCTTGTCGAATTGTTTTTGATAGAATCCCATATCTACCTGTGTCGCGTTGTAGGGTTTGTAGGGGGTGTATTTGGCTGCGCGTTTAAAGTTGCCTGTGCCGTCCAATTCTAAGGCTAGCTTTCTAAACCCTCGAATAAAATAGATAGTTGGTTTTTTCGCCCATTGGGTAAGCTCGCCGCTATCTATCAAGGCTTGTGCGCCTTTGCTTGGTGGTTTGTCTGCGTTTTCTCTCAAAGCTTCCCGAAAAATGTCGCGCGGGTGTGCGATACAAGTAGTCGCGGTTCCGATACTAATCACTTTGGCGGTAATGTGTAAGGCGGCATCTAGTGATAGCAAGACGAAATATTCCTGCTCTAGCTCGTTTAGGTGCATCTGTTTTACAAGGTATTCCGCCGCCGCGTAGCTTGAAAAGGCGCGCGGAATGGGGTCGAAATGTTCCGGGCATCGTTCGCTTACTACATAAGCTGCGGGGCTTTCTTCTTGTGTATCGTTGATAAAGTCCCATAGCGTTGGATTAATTACCAATTTTTCCTTTGGCATGGTTGCCGCCTTCTTTCTGTAGGGTGTGTTTTATGTACGGTTAAGGGCTTGCGCCCTTAACTTATGCAGCTACTACTTGAATTCCTTGGGCTTGCATGAAGTCGCTAGCTTTCACGGCTTTTTTCTTTGGTGCAAAATGAGCTTTGGCAATCTTGACGCATTCACCAATTGCCGCGTCAAATGTTTCTTGTTTGTCAAATTTCCGATAATGTACCGCGGTTTCTGCTAATTTTTGTAGCAAGTCAAGTGCTTTTTCCGGTGTGTCTGCTAGGTTGTCCGGGTTCTTGCGGCGTTCATCGTGCATGCCTTCTTTGTCGTCGGGGCTTACGTTCAACTCGTCCATGTCCACGACTTTATAGTATCTCAATACACAATAGCCGGGCTTGCTTTCGTCTTTGGTGTCTTTGGCCTCTACACGAGTAGCAAAGAACACTTGCAAAAGGGTTGAACCTTTGGCATAAACGCCTTCTGAAAACGCGCGTTTTTGGCTTTCGTAAATATGCCCGGGTTCCAAGTTGTAGAGGTTGATGCCGCTGTATGCCTTGTTGCTAATCAGGCTTACCGGATAGCCATTTTCTAGGATACCTTGGAAAACGTCCACCATGTCCGCATCTTTGGTTACGTCCATTGCAATTTTTTTCACTTTGCATTTTTCCGGTTCTAGTTCGGTTTGTAGTTGTACTTTTGGTGTTTTCATGATATTTTCCTCGCTTTCTTATTCGCGTAATTCGTCGTGGGTTTGCAATGCAGTTAGTAAATCATTTACACATTCACGGTAATTTAAAAATTCGTCGTCGTCGTCCGCATCGTCTAAGAGTTCAATAGCAATGTATAACCAATTTGTCACTAACTTTAATTTTTCAAATTTGTTCAAATTTTCTTTGTATTCTTGTGCTTTGTCGTATAACCGAGCATCCATTTTTAAAACTTCCTTTCTTATTTGAGCAAGTCATTAAAACATTTGAGCGTTTTATAGAGCAGAAATGTAATAAGTAGCAATGCTGTCACCTCAAGCATAACGCGCGCCTCCTTTCACAAATTGGATATAGGTCACGCCGGCGGGCTTGTTTGCCGCGTAGAAACTGTTATCTAGTAGGAATTTGGCTACTTCCATATAGCCCGGGTCGCGTGCATCAATCTCAACGGCTTGCAAACCTTGAGCAATCAAGCGCCCTAGTTGTCGCGGGGTTAGTCGTGTAAAAGTTGCTTGCATGATTGTCACGTCCTTTCTTGTGGTTGGTTATGTAGGCCGCGTTTAAGCGGCTTTACTTGCAGCAAGTTCTAACACTCGCAGCATCATAGTACTTTGGAAAGAAGCGGCTTCCTTGATTACTTGACGGGCTAAAGCGGCTAGTTGTCGCATCTCGTGTTTTTCGTCGTCGCTAAATAGTTCGCAGCCGTCCATGTTTCCGGCTAGGACTAACCAACGGCCCGCCGCTACTAAGTCGTCAATAGTAAAGTGTAAAATTCGTGTAGTTGCTGCAACGGTTTTTGGGTTGTACCAATCAAATGTGTAGAAAGTGTAGGCGCGTTCGTAGAGCTCTGAAACTCTAACAGATGCGTCTTTAGTAACTTGAACGGCGTTTAGTGCTTTTTCTTCTAACACGGGAAAAACCTCTTTTCTTTAATATGTATATAGCGATAACGCTATATTATTAGTTAAGCGACTGTTTCAGTCGCTTAACTCGTTTTCGCGCTCTTTGATAAAGCGTTTAAACTCTTGCAGCTCGTCAAGGCTTGCCTTTTTTAGTATGAAATGTTTGGCCGCCCGTCGTGCTACTTGATGCCGTTCTTTGTCACGATTTGCCGCCCGGTATCTAGCTTGAGCGGCTTTCTGTGCTGGTGTTTGAGGCATTGCTTTCACCACCTTTCTATGCTACAATAGCGGTGTAGGTAATTTAAGCGGCTAACTTAAATTACTGTAGGTCTTAGATTGATCTAGGACTTGAACGGGTTAGGGCTTTCGCTTTGTGCGTTGGCTCTTTTTGTATGCTTTGTATAGCTCTAACAAGAAATACATACTTGCTAAGGTATAATAAACATTACTCAAGCTATCACCGCCAATCTTTGAAATTCAGCACGCATTTTCTAACTAGTATTGGAAAAATTGCGATTTACCTAAATTCTAAGACTTCTACACCGCTATTGTAGCAAGAATAGCGGTTTTACATTTTCAAGGTGCTTTTCTTTTTACAACTATATCATATAGCGTTATCGCTATACAGTCAAGAAAAACGCCTTGTATTATGTATCCATAATCAAAAAACTATCACTTTTTCAATTATGCTTTCAAGTTGTCAAGGTGCTAAACTTGTTTGGGTGCTTGCCTTGTCGTCTTTTCAGACTGCTTAAGCGGTTGTTTAAGGCGCTTAAGCCCGCGGCTTTCGCGGTTCTTATTCGGACCCTAAGGACTAGGATTATGTAAGTGATAGACTATTTAAAGCCTATCATGCCGCCGGTGTAAGTTGAGCCGGCTGCTATATGTTCTTTCTTGATTGTCTTTGTGGTTTGCGCATCCATTTCGTTCGCGGTTGGTTGTGTTTCTTTGTGGTAGTAGCCGCGGCGGGTTTTACGCGCCTTGTTTTTGCTAACCATTGTTTTTACCTCCTTTTCCTTTCTACATCTGTATTATACCTATAAATTTATAGATAGTCAAGTAATAACCATTATTTTTATAGATATTTTTCTTGATTCATGCTACTATGTATATTGTAAGAAAGGCGGTGTAATCATGGTTAAAACCTTATCAGAATTAAAGGCTCAAGATACTTATCAGAAAAGAAAAGCGATTACCAACAACCCGGATAAGTATTTTAAATTTTCAAGGCTTTATATAGAAGTTGCTACGCCGGTGCAGCTCGTCGAGTTGAGAAATTTAATTGACAAACGTTTGAATGAAAAGCCTATCGAGTAGAAGGCTTTTTCTTTTACCTCCTTTTCCTTTCTACATCTGTATTATATACCTTAATTTTAAATGTATCCAAAATATACACCTAAATTTAAGGTATCTTTATGAATTCTTAAACTTTAAAAACTATTGTATCTTATATCTTTAAAATTAAGGTATAATAGAGATACATTAGTTTTTAAAGAAAGGCGGTGTAATCATGGTTATAAGCGACGCGAAAAAGAAAGCAAAAGCGAAATATCAGAAAAAGCAGCAGCGATTGACAAGGCTGCAAAATTTTCAAGCGTGGTTGAACATGGAATATGATCCATTGACTGCGAAAATTAAACCAAATCTAAAGGAAATAGAACAACTCGAAGTTATTCAAAAGGAAATTAAACGGCTTATCGCTGCAAATCAAGAAGAAAAAGCGTAAAATGTTACGCTTTTTTTGGTGCAAATCCTGCCATAAAATAACAAAAAAAACAGAAAAAAATCAGAAACATAAATGCGAAACATATTCGGATAAATGTTTCTGATTGTTTCCTAATGTTTCGCATTGTTTTAAAAAAATAGAAACATATATAAAGCCTATAAAATCAACGTTTTTACACTGTTAAATGTATAAATGTTTCTATGTTTCTGTTTTTTTCCAAAAAAAACTATTTTAACCATTTTACATACGATATATATCAAAAAGTAATATATTTACCTATGTAAAACGGGTAATATATAGCTCTATGGAAAAAACAGAAACATAGAAACATTTTTAGGGGGTTAAATAACAAACTTGAGCCGTGTCTACATTGTAGCAAGTGCTCAAGTGCTCAAGTGCTCAAGTGCTCAAGTGCTCAAGTGCTCAAGTGCTGCATCCAGGTTGATATGCGATAGGTGTTTACAATGCAGCAACCGCACGCATACAAGCAATCAAATTAAACATTATACTATTTAATATACTGCTAACTATTGTTAGCCGTACAAATATTGCACTAAAATAGAAAAAGGCTATCAAAGGCAAGCGAAAAACCGCGTAAAACCAACGTTTTAGTGGGGTACACCCTTTGAGCTGCCACTTCGCGCTTGGGCAGCAATCACACAAATTTTCCACGTTTCCCTTATATAGACAAATCCCATACCTGACCCACTTTTCCAACACCCAACCCCAAAAATTTTTTCTGAAAATCGCTATACACGGACTTTTATGATTGGACAACATATATCCAATCATCAGATAACTTGTCCGTACCAACATTAAAAATTTTACTTCATCTAATGTGGGAACTGTACCATAACATTTAATTGAATAGTGTTTAGTTGGGAAAAGAAGTAGGGGATGTTGTACTAAGAAGAATGTAGGTTTTACGGTTTTTGCCATGACCTTAGCAGCCTTGATGGACCCCTCCTCAGAAATAGAAATCACGGAAGGGGACACGCACACTACGTTTTATATTGTGAAGGAAACTGTCATGACACCGAAAGAAATATCATAACGTATAGACCAAAAATTTCACGCAAATTAATTCTCAAAACGCCTCGATAGGTGTATAATTAATACAAGCGGAGTTGTTGTCTTTTTAGCAACCCACAAAAAAAACAAAAATTAAAAAACTAGAAATGTACCGTACAAAGCTTATTTTGTGCGGTATTTTTTTTGTACATAAAGGCAGGTGAGAAGATTGGCAAAGCGTAAACCCCACGCTCCCTACCCAAAAGAAATTAGGGACAACGTGAAAGAATTGTATGAGATGGGCTTAACCCCGAACGAAATCAACAAGCTTTTAAACGTTCCCGCTTCCTCTACGATGAATTGGGTCAACAAGTTTGGCTGGCAACGTTTGGCTCTTTCTTCTGAAGAATTAGAAAACCTAGAGGACACACTAGCGCAAATGTATCTCTCGCAAGAAAACCGTCCCAACCAACGAGTAGGTGTGAGGACAGCCAAAGAAACCACCCAACGTTTCCGACGAGCAATGAAACTTTCCGCACAAGAGCGCAAGTACCAACGTTACCAAGACCAAGCCTTGAGTATGAAAGAGCGAGTAGCTGCTCAACTGGCACAAGAGTTGTCCGTGGAAGACCAGCTGCTTTCCCAACTCGGACTGATAGAAGTCCGCACGCACGACTTGCTCACGCAGAAAGTCCGCTTAACCAAACAAGCCGACCAAAACCCACTAACCGACGAGGAAGAACTCTACGTGGAGCAGGTGGATAAAGACACCGGGATGCTGACCTTGAAACGCACGGAAAAAACCAAAGCCTCGCTCCTTGATTCTCATTTAAAGATTGAAGAGGCGCTCGGCAAACTGGCAGGAGAGAAAACGCGTATCCTTTCCGAACTACACAAGTTGCGCACACAAAACGTTGGAAGCGGCGAAGCTGGAGTGCAAATAGTGGTAGATGTGCCAATCCCCGACTACTTATTGAACCTCCAGAAAGAAAAGCTAGATGGTAGCTAACCAAACAAAGCAATTCAACCTCTCACAACTAATAGGACCTTCTTTCTACGACATCTATTGGGATTACAAACTAGGTCTGCATTCCAACTATATTTTATCCGGCGGACGCGGTTCGCTGAAATCGTCCTTTTGGGCAACCCTAATCGGTTTAGAAATTCCGCAAGACCCTGAATTTAATGCGGTTGTTCTGCGCAAAGTCAAAGAGACTTTGAGAAAATCCGCCTTTGCCGAAGTGAAAAAGGTAATCAATCGCCTCGGACAAAAAAGACTGTGGAAAGCAACGACTAACCCGATGGAGCTAACATACATCCCAACAGGACAGAAAATCATCTTTCTTGGGTGTGATGATCCAGAAGATGTGAAAGGGACGACTGTTGAAACGGGCTATTTCAAGCTATTGGTTTTTGAAGAGGCCTATCAGTTTGCTGGTATGGCGGAAATCCGAAGTGTAAAACAGACACTGGCTCGGGGTGGCGACGATATTAAAACCATCCTCGCCTTCAACCCACCTGAATCCAACACCAAGTGGATTAACGTGGAAGCCCCTTTGCAAGCAGAAAGGGAAGACACACTTTTACACAAATCCGACTACCGTACCGTACCAAAAGAATGGTTAGGAAAAGAATTTCTCGCCGAAGCGGAATATCTGCGGAAAGTCAATGAGAAAAAATGGCTGCACGAGTATTTAGGCGAAGCGACAGGAACAGGTGCCGAAGTCTTTAAAAATGTTCAAGCAAGAGCCATGAGCGATGAGATGATTGCTTCATTTGAAACCATCCTGCACGGCATAGACTTTGGTTATTCCAGCGACCCATTTGTCTATCTGCGTGCACATTACGATGAATACCGGCAAGAGCTGTATATTTTTGACGAGATATACGAAGTCGGTTTAGAAAACACCGAAGCGGCCAAACTGATTAAAAAGAAAAATCCGAGAAACGAGCCGATTACGGCAGACAATCAAGAAGTCTTTATTCAGATATTGAACAAAGAGGGCCTGAGGGTGTATCCAGCAATCAAAGGGAATGGTTCACGCGACCCCGGGTATAAATGGCTTCAAGACTTGAACGCTATTTATATCGACCCCGAAAGATGCCCGAATGCCTATCTGGATATGTCCACCTACGAACTGAAACGAACCAAAACTGGAAAGTTCAAACCGGGCTATCCACAAGGGGTTGGCTACCCAGACCACGTTCAAGATGCCCTTCGCTATATGTTGGAAGAGTATATTCGTTTGACTTGGGTTGAAACAGATGACAAACCAAACTACATCCCGTAAAGCAAGGAGAAAATTTATGAGTTTAAGTATAAACCCGGATTTGTTGGCAAATGGAATCGGGAATTTGACCGCAGAAGAAGTCCAGCTTATCGAAAAACGAGGAATAGACGACACTGAACGCCTTGCGCGATTTGAAAAGTTGGAGGGTTATTTTAAAGGCGAGCATAAAATTAAAAATCGCAAACCACTAAACGAGAAGTCCCGCGTAGAGTTAGGCGAAATTATCACCAATAGTGCCTTGTACATTACCCGAATGAATGTAGGTTTTGCCTTTGGAAATCCCGTTTCTTATGTAGCAGTGCCGAAAGTAAAAGAGAATTATGCAGAGTCCACACGCACCAAACTCGCCAATAAAGCAAAAAGCAAGCTGCGCCCAGTGCTTACCGCATACGAAGGAATGAATATCCACGCACACGACCAGAAAATGGGCAAAGATTTGTCCACACTGGGTGAAGCCTACGAGCTGCTATATCACTCTAAAATTCTCAAAAGATTGCGGATTAAAAAGATTAATCCTAGAAATTGTATCTTGGTAACAGATGATAGCGTGGACGAATACCCACTCTTCGGTTTGATTCGGACGAAAGTCTCCGATTTGAACGGAGCAGTCATCGGGAAACGATTGTTTGTGTATTGGAGAAATGGAGTAATTCAAGAATTTTATTTTGAAGGCAACGAATGTAAAAAAGAAATAAGAAAAAGGCACGTATTCCGAGGCGTTCCCCTTATCCGCTACAAAAACAACGAAGAAGGAATGGGGGATTTTGAGCCGGTTATTGCTCTCATCGATGCACGAAACGAAGTGCAAAGTGACCGACTAACAGACAAACGCAGTTTTATCCGCGCCCTTTTGGTTGTTTATGGTGCCAAATTACCAAAAGACGGAGAAAGCGACATCAAAGATGGCGTTTTGTATCTACCTGCTTTGGCAAACGGGGTAAAAGCCGAATACCTGACCAAAGCGTTTGAAGAACAAAGCATTCAAACGATGGTGGATTCTTACGAGAGAGACCTGCATAAAATCGCCATGACTCCGAATTTGGCTGATATCAACAAAACCGGCGCAGAGTCAGGCAATGCAATGGCGTATGAGTTATTCACACTGTTACAGCTTTTAGCGACCAAACAACGATACTACATTGAGGGGCTGGGTGTTCGTTTGCAGCTTATGCAGAATTATCTCAATTTCAAAAGCCCGGAAGAACCCGTAGATGTGGAGGGAGTAAAAATCCACATCAAACCGAATCTCCCAGTCAATTTGACCGAAGTAATCAATCAGATTAATCTTTCGCAAAACTTCTTACCATTGGCGATTTCTCTTGGCTGGATGCCAGATATCGACGACCCGGAAGCGGTTATGGAGATGCACAAAGAAGAAACAAAAGAACGGTTGACTTTGCAAAATGAAGTTTTGACTCAATCTCTCGGAGATAATCCTCAAGCAGGTGGCAAAGTGTATGACAAAACAAGAAAACTGTTTCTGCCGGAAGAACCGGGCGGAAAACCACCCAATCAGAAAACCATGAAAACCAAAGAGGACGATAGTCTATGAGTGTGGAAATAGAACAGCAAGCTTTTGAGTACATCAAAGAAAAGCTAGATGCGATAGTCCTAGACCAGACCACAATTTTTGATTACCTTACTCAACTTGTAGATGAATATGCAGAAAAAGAAAATCTCACCCTCGTTGAAATTAATGAGGTGCAACAGCGATTAATCCGCTACTCAGAACCCGAAACTTTCGACGATGTGGAAGATGAAGTAATCACAATGACAGTTTCCAACGACCGCAACGATTGGCTTTTGCTTTGGTTCACCATGTGGCTGGTCAACTACAAAACACGAATTACTTATGAAATTACGCCTTTGTACGAAAACATTGTGCAAGGATTAGCCCCAAACGCAGCTGACTGGATGAAACAACAAGTGTTGAATTTGGATGTGGAAGGCGAACCGTATAGCGAGCGTATTCAGAAGAATTTACGCTATTTGTATGAAAAACTGTTGGAAGAAAAAGATTTCCAAACGGAAAATCTACAAGACATCAAAACCAACATCGACCGCAATATTCGCCGAACCGTGCAACACAAAGGCGCAGTCACAACCACAGGCGCCTTAGTCGCAGACAGTTGGGGCAAACACGATTTTGCTCAAATTCTGGAAGTGATAGACAAAGCAACCTGTAAAACTTGTGACAATATACATGGCACAGTTGTTGATTTACGAGAATTTTCAAGCTTTGAAGAAATAGACTGGTCCCTCTTCCCACCATTTCATTGGTGTTGCAGAGGAACAGTAGAATTTTTCTAATCCGACAAATTGTCGGAATAGCCCCGAAAAAAGCGAACACATTCCTCCAGAATGGAAGGTTGGTGCAACTCCAGCCTCGGGGATATGCGATGTAGTTTAAAGCGGAGAACGCCGATAGAATCTGCCGGGGAAGGTGGGTGTAGGAAATGCGGGGTTCGACTTCCCCGCCATCGCACTAAAACAACAAGGAGGCAACGAATGAAGTTTAGAAATGTCATTCTTCGGTACTATCGACCGGACGCAGGCGGTGGTTCTGGCAGCCTAGATACACCACCTGCTGAACCAGAGGTTGACGAACCAGCAGCGGAACCAGCACGTGTGTTTGAAACCGAAGAAGAGTTCAAAAAAGAAACCCAAGCCTTGATTGACAAGGCTGTGGCAGATTTTGAAAAGAAACAAAAAGCTGCCCACGAAAAAGCCATTGCCGAGGCAGTCGCTGAAGCGCAACGCAAGGCCAAACTTTCTCCAGAAGATTTGTTAAGCGAAGAAGAAAAAGCCAAAGCAAAACGCTTGGCAGAGCTGGAAGCAGAAAACTTGAATTTGAAGCTGACGAAAGCAGCAACGGAGTTGTTGGCAAAAACGACACTTCCTCAAGAACTGTTGAATGACTCCTTAAACGTTTTGACACCATCCATGACAGACGAAGAAACGGTAAAAGCAGCGGTATCCTCGCTGGATGCACTTGTGAAAACTTCTGTGGAAAAAGCGGTCAAAGCGGAACGTGCCAAAATTTTGGACGAATCTGACGGCGACCCTGGCGCAGATGGAAAACACGGAGAAGACGCAGCAGTGGATGCTTTCATCAACGCCCTTTCAGGAACACGAAACACCAAAAACTCTATATTTGACTAGGAGGTCAACCTAATGGGATTCAAAAACCAAATTGAACGTAAGAAATTAGTCTCAGACCGCCAAATTCTTTTGGCACCTGGGAAAGAACTAGCTTTCCCGCATATCATTGCGCAAGCTAGCACTGTTGTAAAAGCAGGAACACCTGTTTTAGCAGACTTTGAAGCACCAGAAACAACAGTCAGCGCCTCAGAAGAACCGAACGGCGTAGTGCTGTTTGATTACGACAGCACAAAAGGCGATGTCAACGGCGTGGTTTTGTATGAAGGCATTATCAACCTAAACGCCATGGAAGCAGATGTTCAAGCTCTTTACACATCTGAAGTAAAAGAAATTTTAGCAGCTACAGGTATTAAAGTTGCACGCCGCCCATACAACGATTAGGAGGAAAATGAAAAATGAGCGAATCAGAAGTATTGAAATTGTTACCAGATTATTCAACGGTAGGGATTACAAAGTTTTACGAAAAAAATGAATTGAACAAACCGGGGATTGCTGTTATCGAAGAGCTTTTCCCGCAAGAGCGCCAAGATGGCTCGGTAGTGGAATGGATGAAAGGCGGACATGGTCTAGCAACCCTCTTGGAATTTGTTGATTTTAACGGCGAACGCCCAATCCGCAGACGTGGCAAACTAGAAGAGTTGAAAGCTTCACTTGCTGATATGGGAGCGAAATTCTACATCTCTCCACGCGAACGCAAGCAAATTTGGGAAGCCAAAAAAGTCGGCAATACCATCCGTTACAATGCGCTTATGCGCCACATTTTCCGCGATGCCGCGAACTTGTTAGAAGCTGCCAGAGAAAGACGTGCTGCTTTTGCCTATGAACTTTTAACAACAGGAAAAGTTTCCGCTTTGAACAATGGGCAGGGCGTGTTGGCAGATTACACGGAAGGAACAAGCTGGAGAGCAAACAACCTTTTGGAAGTCGCTCATGCTTGGGATACGGATGAAGGAACTGTCCGCGCAGATATCCAAGAAATTAAACAGGCTGCCTTAGACAATGGCTATGAATTGAAAGTGGTTCTGTTGACTTCTGCTACTTTGTCGAAACTTTGCTACTCCCCGTGGATTAAAGCGAGTTTGATGGATCCAGAAGCAATTTTGTATCCGTCCGAAGAGCAAGTACGCCAATACTTCAATCGTGAGCACGGATTGAAACTGGTGACAGTTGACCACAGTTTCAAGACAGAAGATGGTCGAGTTCAAGCGATTCCAGACAACAAGCTAGTCTTCATCCCTCAAACAGGAGAAGGGCTAGGCTATATGCGCATGGGTATGACGACAGACGAAATTGACAAAGATATCCTAGAAGGTCAAGTGTCTGTTTACCAAAACGGAGTTGCTTTGCGTATCTACCCAACACCTCACAACGATGTAGTACAAGTAGTGACTTCAGTGCTTCAAGAAGCGATGCCATCGTTTGAGCACATGGACGGCGTGTTTGTTGTTGACGCATTCCCTGAAGACTAGGCAGGTGCGACTATGCTGCTAAGTAAAAAAGGAAACGAGTTATATGTCAGAGGGACAGATGAACTTTATGAGAGAAAAGTTTTAGAAGCCCAAGAAGAACAAGAGTTGGAAAACTTAGACCAAGAACAAGAGTTGGAAAACTTAGACCAAGAACAAGAGTTGGAAAACTTAGACCAAGAACAAGAGTTGGAAAACTTAGACCAAGAACAAGAGTTGGAAAACTTAGACCAAGTTATCAACGAGCAACCAAACGAGGATTGGAAAGTCGTTGACATTCAGGAATATCTGGATGCACAAGAAGTTGCCTATAGCAAAAAAGCCACTAAGAAAGACTTACTTATCTTGGTGCAGGAGGTAAATAGTGACTAACAACAAAGAAAAAACAGAAGTGAAGGAGCTGCCGAAAATTGAAGCGGCTCCAACAACCTACAAAGTGAAAGAAAAAGATACCCTTTTTGGGATTTCACAAAAACTCGGGGTTTCAGTAGGCGTTCTTCGCCAGCTGAACCCAAATATTGAAACATTGTTAGAAAACCCGGAAAAAGAAATCAAAATCAAGGGGTGATTGTATGGCAAACGGAAGTGTTGCAACAGTTTCGGAGGTAAAAGACCGCATCCAACTAGTCGCCCCGCAGTATGATTTTTCTAATGAAAAACAACTGGAGATTTATGCTACGGACGCACTTAATCAAGCACGAAGTGACGGTTTTGAGGAAAGTGTCATCCCTCGGGCTGCGGCATATCTAGGGGCACACTTCTACTACATCGCAGCAAGTCGTGCCGCCCAAATAAAAAGCCAATCCAACAAGGAGCAGTTGACACCTTTAGCAACCGAAACAAAAACCGAGTTTTTTAAGTCTAAAGAAACCTCATACTATCTGGATGAATACAACCGTTTGCTAGACAGTTTCGGGTTGGCCGGTGCGAAGTTCCATCCGTTCGGAGGTCCAACATGGCGCTATACACAAACATAAAAGTTAGTAATCCCAACGTGTTTAAGAATATCTCCAATGCGTTGAAAGCTGCTGATGGGACACAAGTCAGTGCTGGTTTATTTAAACCTGATTCTGCTCACAAAGCAGTCAAGCACAACCTCGGAATAGCTGAAGATGACCTCCCTAGGAGACCTTTTCTGGACCAAGCAGAGATAGAGATTGAGACCAATGGACGTATCCGAGATGTTGTAACCCAGCACGTTACAACTCATATCAATAATCCTGACAAAGGCGCCGGACATCAAAAGGATTTGCAAAAAGCTGTTGGAGAAATCATGGTGGAGGAAATCCGAGAAGCAATCGACCGACAAGATTTTGAACCGCTGACTGAAGCTACCTTGGAACTACGTCGCTCAAAAGGCAACTACTCAGACAAAATCCTCGTGGAAACAGGTCAAATGTATAAGGATGTGGAATGGAAAGCAGGAGATGCCAATTTCATATCCCTTACAGCGAACCTACCACCTGAGTTTGAGCTACCCACAGATTTCAACGACCCAACCTTACCGTTCTAAAGGAGAAAATCTATGCTAGACATGTCAAAATTGATTGACCGCTGGGGCGTTCCGCTCAAATACCAGATTGTCAAGGGGGGGTGGGTCAGAGGTATCTGGCAAGAAGAGGCAGAGGAATGGGTTGAAACCCACGAACCTGTTTTACCAGCAGTCCATAACCTATCCGCTACCGCAAAGGGTGGAGACAACCTAGTCCCTACCGAGTTCGGACAAAAAAGAGAAGGTCGTCTGCTTTGGTATTCGTTGCAGAAAGTTCCCTTACACACGAGAGTGGAACACAAAGGCACTCTTTACAAAGTGATTTCTGTAGACGATTACACAGAATACTCGAATGTTTGCGCCTATTATCTGGACGAGGAGGAATAGTATGGATTTCGATTTTGAAGCATTGCAAAACCTCTTTTCCGACCACGTTGAAATCTGTTTGAACCAAAAACAGATTGAACGAGGAGTAGGAAAGCGCCCCGAAAACGAAGATTTTGTTGCCTTTGACTATGTCCTGCCTTTTAAACGGATGACCCAAGACCCACTGGAAAACGAAGAATTTCTGTCTTTTCTGTCTTTGACAACCTTCTCCAAGAAGAAAACGAAAGCACTGGCAGATGCCATGAAACTCAAGAGATATTTGGAATCACCCAAAACGTATCAAGCGTTTTTAGATTACGGAGTTTCGTTGGTTGAAATTAAAGAGCCAACACCTGCCATTAAAACTGAGGGAGACGACTACCGCTACGTTTCGGTAATGAACCTCACTCTTCGTATCCAAAGTAACTATCAGATACCACCTGAATTACAGATTGAATCAATCAAACAAATTACAACTCCAAGGAGGAGAAACGAATGAACAATGATGTAAAAATCATCCTTTCGCGTGAAACACCGCAAAATCCTAAGAACCTAGGAAATCTTGCAGTGCTGCACGTGGGAGCAACGGCAATCGCCGACCAAAGTTTCAAAACTTTGACTGCTGTGGAAATAGCGGACTTGCCAGCCGATGTTTTTAAAGTCGCACAAGGGTTTTTCACTCAAGAAGAACACGCCCCAAATCTCCACGTATTCGGTGCAACGACTGCGGGGCTAGTGGCAAAACTTGAGGCTATCTTCCCCCTCGAATGGGAATTTATCACAGTAGTTGGCACGGACGCAGAATTCGCTACAGTTTCTAATTTCCTAGAGGCGAAAAACAGCAAAATCGCCGTAAAAGCAGTGGATGCTGGCCCAGCAAACGCCGCCGCACTTGCTACTTCACTTAACACCGCACCGTTTAGGAATAACGCACACACGATTGTTTTTGCTATCGGAGATAGTGAAACTGCCTTTGCAGCAGGTGCCCTTATCGGTGCACTGGGGAACAAAAAAGCGGGTTCTATCAACTGGAAATTTAAGTCTGTAGGCGGAGTTGCCGTAACGACAGCGAGCTACCCGCAAGTGGAAGCTTTGCATGAGCTAGGAGTGATTGCTTATGTGGAAAAATCTTCCGGCAAGAAACAAACCTCAAAAGGAACCACTCTTTCAGGAGAGCGCGTCCAGGACATCCACTTCGACGACTGGGTAAAAGCGACGATGGAGTCTGCTATTCAAAATATCCTAGAGACGAATGATTTAGTACCTTACGACGCTAGCGGAATTGGGTTAATTGAATCGCAAGTATCAATCACTCTTTCACAAGGAACGGAAAATGGCGGTATTTTAAGAGACTCAGACTCAGGTCAAGGGATGTATAGCGTAACAGTTATCCCTCGTACAGCACAAGCGCCGGCGGATGTCGCAGCCGGCATTTACGGCGGGATTTCGTTTGAATACACTCGCGCGGGAGCAGTAGATTCTGTAACAGTTCGCGGGAAAGGAGCGTATTAACATGGGAGAAAAATGGTATAACGCAAAAGATGTCCAACAAAACATTAAATCTAAAAAACAAGGGAATTTCACCTTAACAGGATTTGGTGACGGCGACTTGTTCAGCTACTCTGCGGATCAAGAAAATGTGACTGTCGGCGCTGATGCGCAAGGAACACCTTGGGGTGTTATCAATAATTCAGGATTGGCAACGGTAAACGTTACATTAGCCGCGGGTTCTCCGCAGTATCCAAAAATGCTGAGAATGGCGAATGACAAGGAAGTGTTCCAATATTCCGCAGTCACACCATACGAAACTATCACAGCAGCAGAGGCGATTATCGTTAAACAACCAGATATTAATGCGGGCAAATCGGCACCTGATAGAGGTTTCCAAATCAAATTGATGAAGTCAGATGTAAAACCGAAATAACCTGTATGCACTTTGAAAATTAAAAATCAGCTTTAACTTGCTACCGAAATCTATTCATTTGCTTGTGTGCGTGGTATAATCTTCTTGAAAGAAGGTGCGCGTATCATGGACACAAGCAAAGCTAGATACATTGGTAGTTTTCAAGGGTGGAACGTTCAATACTTAGGTTTCGACAGTTTTTCTACCCACGGAGAGTATCATTTCGGGTTTCAAAATCCCTACGATAAACGTTGGTACGCCGCCGTTATCAAAGACGACGACCGACAAGAAATCATACATTTTGACCCCAACGGTATTCCTGAGTTTGTCGCTGTCGCAGTGATAGACTACTACTGCGAGCAAACAGGGATAACAGCAAGAAGAATCAAAGCAGCCACTGCCAAAAGGGACCGCCAGCTATTTGGTGCAATGGCAGGGCTAGGTATCATTCGAGGGACAATCAACGGTCTTTTCGGATAAGAACAAAAAACATAAAAAATAAAGCTGAACTTACAAAAAGTTTGGCTTTTTTGCATAGGAGAAAAAAGCAAATGACCGAAAAAAAAGAAACAGTAAAAAAAGCAGAAATCGTGCCTTTAAAAGTGGAACGAGAAAATGAAACTTACACAATTGAAGATAAAAACGGCTTTAAGTGGGAGTACCAATTCCAGTTTCCCGGACTGAGACAAGCAGCACGTATCAACGAACTAGCACGAGCTGTCCGCAGAGGCGACGCATTAGCAGACGATTTATATGATGTCTTCTTCAAACAAATCATTGTAGAACCGTATGAATTTTCTATCGAGCAGTTTGAGGAAGAAGGGAGACCAGGGTTTGCGGAGTTAATGGCCGCAGCCGACCGATTTCTTGCTAAAGAATTCCTCGGGGTATAAAAACCGGATTGAATTAGAAAAAGAAGCAGAGAAGGATATGGTGTTCATGCTTCCCGTATTAATGGGCGTGGCTACTATCGAAGAAGTAGAAGTCGCGACCAGAAAACAACTAGAAAAAATGAATTATTTCGCTAAGAAAAAACAAGAATTAATCGCAAGGTGGTGAGGATATGGCGCAAGGCTCAACGATTGAAGTCAACATAAAAGTTACAGGTACGAATGCGTTAGACGAGGCAGATAAGAAAATCCAAGCCCTAATCAACGCAAAAATGCCTGTGCTGGATTTTGGAAAATCGAAATCGGGAGTTAAATCTCTCGGAGATGAAATCAGCACCACGCTGAAATCAACTAAAAGTCTTGGTACAGAATTGTCCGGCCTAAAAACAGACCAATTAAAACAATCAGCCAGTTATATGAAAACCCTCGGCAGCGAAGCGAAAAACACCCAAGGAGCGGTTCATCAACTCGGGCAAACCTATCAACAAATGCAAAATGGTGCCAAAAATGCTGCACATGCCAGTGTTCAATCTATCAAGAGTGTGCAAAATGAGGCTCTGACCCTAGGGAAAATTGTAGGCAGTCTGGGAATAGAGCGTTTGTTAGAAACAGGATTGCGCAAGACATGGCAAGTCGTTAAAGGTGAAATTGACCAAGGTCTTGATTACATCAAAGAAAAACAATCCGCAATCGTCGCATGGCAAACCAACATCCAGTCTGTTCAGCAATCATTAGGTCACGACGTTTCTTTGACGCAAGCAAAAAATGAATCACGTGAGTACCGTCTTGCTGCACAAACTTTAGCTATTCAGGCAGGGAATAGTTTTGACCAAGTAAACAAAGCAATTCTCGGGTTTTATGCAACAGGTGGCGACAACTCATCTGCGGGAAATTTCCAAGAGTCACTAGGATTGGCTCGCGATATGTTAAATATCCAAGATGCTGCCGGTTTAACTGATGCACAGATGAACAACTACATCGGCGCGGTTACTAAGGTTCTTGACCAAGGCAAACTAGGCGCGAGATATATGTACCAGTTGCAAATGGCAAACCCTCTATATGACGATTATGTCAAAAAGAGCTTTGAGCAACGTACAGGTAATCATTGGGATCCGAATGAGAAAAACCCTGAAACAGGCAAAGCCTATTCGATGATGGATTTTACCGGCCAAGATGTAATTAACGCTACTCGAATGGTCGGTTCACTTAAAGGGGTTTCAGAAGCCTCTGCCCAGTATAACCGAACATTCCCCGGTGTTTCTCGCGCAGCAACCGAAGGATTTAAGATGATGGCTGGCGAAGCAACGGAGGCTTTTGCAACCGCACTTGAGCAAAAAATGGGCGGCGATGGCCAACTGTTTGACCGTCTAGCCGATTTCTTTACAGACCCAGATAAAATGCTGGCAACCGTAGATGAAATTGTCGAACAAGGTAGCAGGTTTGTTGACGAAATGGTTGAAATTGGAACAGGGGTGAAGCGTTTTTGGGACGATACTTCAGGTTTTAGGCACGGATTTTTTAAAGGTTTCATTGAACCTTTGAAAGCTGCATATAGTCTCGGGAAAGGGCTCACTGCTGGAGTAGGCGGCGGTTTAAGTTTTGTTAGCGATAAGACCGAAGGTCTAGGAGGAAATACTGCCGGTAAACTAGCGGGAATGGCACTACTCGCCGTCGGAGGTGTGGCTACTTTAAATTCCGGGAAAAATCTTTGGTTAGGTAACGAAGACAAAGGAAAACTCGGATTAAAATCTTATATACATCATCCCCTTTCTTCACTCCTAGGGGGAGGTGGCGCAAACTCAGACATTAGTATTGCGACGAAAACTTCTTCTGAAAATCTATATTCGAATGTAGTGAATGCAGGTCAAGTTTTTGCCGCCACTGTGACGAATGCTGCGCGGGTGAGCGGACTCCCGGGGATGTTCGGAGACCCGAACAGGTACAACTTAAATTATAAAGCTCCTATAGGACCGGCCTCGCCCATGCAACACAACGGATGGGATGTCAGGACAGGTGAAGGTTTAGGAAACTACAGCCCAAAACAAAACTCGATAAATTCTCAATTCGGAGATATACGTTCGATATACAGCCCGTACACTTATTATCCGTACGGAGAAAACGGAAACTTTCAACCAAATCCAGCGACAAACCCTTGGATTTCAACAGCACCTGCCCTTCAATACACAGACAAAATCGGAGACTTTCTGCAAGGTGCAAAGGGCGGACTTATTAATGTCGGATTGCAAACGGGGATTTCTGCAATTAACGTTTTGGGAATGGAAGATAGTTACCAAAGAGATGTCGCCACTGCTGAAACTCTCGGACAGGGGATAGGTGGCGTAGCCGGGGCCGCAATAGGTACCGCACTTGCGGGTCCGATAGGTGCCATGGTTGGCAGCCAGATAGGCATGTTTGCGGGACAAGCGCTGGGAGATTTTGCGGTAGAGCACTGGGGTGTATCCGAAGAAGCTACTAAAAAGCGACTCGACTTAAAAGAAAAAAACGAACAAGAAGATAAGGCTTATCAAGAAAAAATAAAAAAAGCCACTAAAGCCGAGAAAGCTCTTGAAAAAGAACAACGAAAATATACCGAGAATATGGCTTCTATCAACCAAATAACAGGCGGTGCGTGGAGTGCGGATAGAATCATAGAAGAGCAACGCCACACAAAAGCACTTGCGAAGATTACCGAGACTTTAAGTAAGGAAGAAAAAGCCAGAGAAAGAGTTTTGGCGCTTGAGGAAGAAACAAAAAAACTTCAAGAAGAACAAACGGCGACAAGAGAGGCAGAGGCGCGTCTCGGACAGGAAATGACAGACAGAGTTCAAGGCTATACTGACTACCGACAAGAAAACGCTCCGAAACAAAAAATACTCGGAGTAGCTGAAGGGTACGAAGGTTTAGCAGGTACTGACAAAGATGTAACGCAACAACTGTCTCGCGACCACATAATTCGCAGAATGCAAGCACAAGGTAGGGAAACCACCGAGGATGCAGTGAATAATGAAATCAACAAACTGTCTTTAAGTCTGATTGACCAAGAAGGCAAAGATATTCAGTGGGCACAGGAAAATTTAGAAGCCGTCACAAAAACCGCAGAAGAAGAATACGGCAAACAAATAGACGAAGCGTTTTACCGATACGACACAGAACAGTCAATATCTGCGGAGACCTACGACGAAATTGTACAACAAGCAAATGCTGCAAAGGATGAACAAATTTCAGCCGCAAACACGCTCCTCGACCAAGTGAGAACCAACACCGAAGCACGTGTAAAATTAATCGAAGCTACCACTTTAGAGGAGACCGGTTTCGTTATTTCCGAATGGGAAAAAGTTGATTTTAAAACGGGCGCAGTAATCAAACAGATACGAGCGAGGTTTTCTGAATTACAAGGCTACACAGCGGTTTCTGGAGCAGGGAGTACCGCCGGACAGGAGTATGTTATTGACAGAAACGGACACGCAAGCTCAGGTTCTATCTACGGCGGCGGAGCTAAAATGTCTATCGCACAAGGTAAATTTGACAACTTCCAAGGTTTAGCCTTAGTCGGCGAGGAAGGACCTGAATATGCATACGGTTCAGGTAAAGCGAGACTTCTAGGAGCGGATGGCCCCGAAATTGCTTTTGTCCGCGCAGATGAAAAAATCCTCCCGAATAGCGTAACTCAACGTATTCTCTCAAAAGGGATCCAAGCAGGGAAAAGCTTGTTAGGATTTGCAGATGGCAAGTGGCCAACTCTAGGGGATAACCCTTTCCAAAAGAACTCGCCAAAAGCTTTCCAAACAGTTTCTTACGAAGGTTTTGAAATAGTCAATACGGAATACAACCGTATTTTAGAAAAAGTCAAAGCTGAATACGACCGACTAGAAGCCTCTTCTTTCGGTGAAGTCAGTGGCGATGTTTCCAGCTGGGCGGAGAAAATCCGTGAAGTTGCACACGCTATGCATACGGAAGTTACTGATGCACAGGTTCAACACATTCTACGCCAAATTCAACACGAATCAGGCGGTTCGCAAAATGTCGTCAACAACTGGGACAGCAATGCTGCTAAAGGTACGCCATCAAAAGGGCTACTCCAGTATATCGACCCAACCTTCCATTCCTACATGGTTCCAGGTCACACCAATATCAATTCAGGTATAGACCAATTATATGCGTTCTTCAACAACAGAAATTGGGCAACCGATTTACCAGCAAACAACGGAGGTTGGGGACCAACAGGCGGGAGAAGATTCGCCAAAGGCGGTCGCCCACCACTAAACGAAGTCTCTCTTGTCGGAGAAGAAGGACCTGAACTGTTCGTACCAGATACCAAAGGAACCATTGTCCCGAATAGAAACCTACAAAGAGGAGAACGAAACATTACATTCTCCCCAACTATCCAAGTTTATACAGATTCTACGCAGTCCAAAGATATCGCACGGGATGTCGCAAGAGAAGTCCAAAGGCTCTTCTCAGATATGTTATCTATTCATCCGGAGGTGGCTTTCTAATGGCAGAGTTGTACTACATGGACGGCAAAAAGAAAGTAGCTATCCAATTTTCCGCAGAGGTAGAAACAGAAGTTAGAAATATGGAAATTGCTCAGCATCCAATCGAAGGGAAAATTACATCCTCTCACGCAAAAGTATCTTCAACGGAATTGAACGTGGATGCGGTTTTTTCTGGGAAGAACTATGCGAGCAATTATGCAAAACTTGTTGCCTGGCAAGAGCAGGGACGACTACTCACGTTTGCGGGACTAAACTATTGGACAAGCAACATCATTGGCAACATTTCTAAACCTTCACAAGGTTGGAAAAACGGGATAAAAGCAGAATTCACCCTCGTTCACATCGATAAAGCGAAAGTCGTTCGAGGGAAAGAGGTTGTCCCGCAGGGGAAAGCCCCAACTCCTGCACCGCCACCAGAACAGGGAACTTTTGTTACAACGAAACCCGGTGACACCTACTGGGGATGGATGGTGGAATTCGGAACACCACTCGACCAACTAAGGGCGTGGAACAACTGGGCAGATAGACTAATCCCAATCGGGGCGAAAGCGAGGGTGAAATAAATGTTCACAAACTATATAGAGCTTGACCTTTCCAACTTCCCGAATATGTACGAAATAGATATGGGAAACAGAACCTATTTTTACCGTCTGAATTATGCGGATGAAACCAAGTTGTTCACTTTAGATATCTACGATATGCAAGAAGAACCAATCGTTTTTGGAGAACCTTTGGTTTTAGATAAACCACTTTGGGCGGATATCATAAACCCAAAGCTCCCGAGCGTGGATATCACCCCAATCTCGACCAATGGAGATGAAATTTCCTTAGAAACGCTAAACAGAACCGTTTTCCTTCGATACGGAGGTGCCTAATGGAGCAGTTTTATCACAATTACCGAATTTTCCTTCGAGTGAAAAACCCAGCAGGAAACTGGATAGAGTTTCAACAAGAGCAATCTGTTGATTACACAGAAACCAGATTTAGAGTTCCCTTCTCAGACACACCCGAAAGGAATATCGCTGAATTCCAGCTGTTTAATCTCTCAGAGTCCAGTATCCAACACATCCAAAAAGGTTGCGAGGCGGTACTCCGGGTAGGGTACAAAGAAGCCACCTGCGTAGAAATCTTCCGTGGAGAAATTCTAAACGTTGACCCTAAAGCAGAGAACGGCAGCGACGTAGTGCTCCGTTTTACTGCTGCCGAAGGGATTGATTATTTCGAGAAAAAAGAAAAAAGCGAAAAGCGAGAGGGGATGACATTTGGCGTAAACTCCAGTGCATCCACAGCTTTACGTGAAATCGCAGCGAACGCTGGCATTGACCTGCAAATCAAAACCTTAAAAACGGACTATGTTTTTCGTAGTGGCTATACAACCAGCAGCGACCCAAGAAGGTCCATCGAGGATATTGCAAAACTGTGCGAAACACCTTTCTATTACGATAGAGGAAAGCTCGTCGTGCACGATATCAAATCTTCTCAAAACGCCTCGATTGTCATTAACCGAGACACAGGCTTGATAAGCCAACCCAGCTACAAAGAGACTAACGAGGAGCAACGCTCATGGAGCGTAGAGACTTTGTTGCTCAACAACTGTTTCACCGGCTCTAAGATTGAGCTTAGAAGTAACAATGTTTCAGGAACATTCTTCGTTAAAAGCGGCGAACACAACTACGACGGGAGCCGTTTTATTTCAAGATTGGAGGTGTATTGATTGACTGAACACAAAGACAATATGCAGCTTTTCTTCAAAAGACTCATGCACAACATTTCCGCATCTATTCGCGTGGCAGATGTAGGGATTGTCACAAATATTTATGGCACGATATGGTGTTCCGTCCAACCGAAAGCCAAACGAACCAACGGACGTGCGAAACCCGAGATAAACAATGTCATGGTACCCAAACATATAGCTCCCGATTTACAAATCGGTTCGGAAGTAATCATCGGGTTTTTAGACGGGGATTACGCCAATTACAACCCGGGGAACGAATACTACACCAACAAATCCTCTCAACCGCATTCTGAAAATGGAGCATTTGTTCAGGGGGTACTACAACTATGAGAGATATTCTTATTGACGAAAACTGGGAAATTGACCCTTTTGCAACTATGGAAGGACCCGATGAACTGACACAAGCTATCCGTGTTTTACTTAACACAGAGCAAGGTGATTTTCCCATCGAGCCTCGAATGGGGCTACCAATGGAAAACATACTTTATAACTTTAACGAGCAATACGCAAAAGTAGATTTAGAAGAGGCACTACTTTTGCACGAACCGAGGGTTACAGGGATTGACGAGATTACTATGACTCTTAACCCACCAATAGGGCATCTGGGTATCGAGCTTATCGGTATTCAAGCCGATTTAGAAACACATAATGTGGAGGTAGCGATAGATGTTGAATGACACAGGGTTTCAGCGACAAAACTACGATGACATTGTCCTTGAAATAGAAGAACGAGCAAGACAGATTTATGGGCACGAATGGTCAATCAATGACCACAGCGTCATCGGCATGCTTATTCGAATTTGGGCTTGGTTTCTTGCCAAACACCAACAGTTGATAGAAAAAGTCTATTTATCGGGCTTCGCCTCTACTGCTACGGGCGTTTCTTTGGATCGAGTTGGTGGTGGTGTCGGCTTACCGAGAAAACAGTCCGCTCATGCGGAAGTGATTTTGACATTTACTGGTACACCAAGCGTGCAAGTCCCAACACAGACTTTGATACAGACTGAAGACGGAGTGGAATTCTGGACAACAGATGTTGCCGTTCTAAACGCCCAAGGAATAGGGACTTGCCCAGCAGTTGCGGTTCTTCCTGGTCTGAGAGGGAATGTTGGAATGCAAACAATCACACAGTTTGTTATCCCTGTTCAAGGAGTTACCCAAGTGACCAATGAAAACCAAGCGACAGGCGGCTATGAGTTAGAACCCGATATGGAATACCGCAAACGTTTGACGAGTTACCAACAAGGTGCTTTAAACACAACAACCGATGGCATCATCTCTAAAGTTTCGCAGGTTCGAGAAGTGACAGGCGTGCAGGTGCGAAATCTTCCTTCCCAAGGTTTATGGATTATCGTTGATGGCGGCGAAGAAACAGAAGTTGCTCAAGCGATATTCGATAGTGTTTCTGCGGGAGTGCCCACTATCGGCGCAACCGTAGTAGGTGTTCAGGATATTGTAGGGCATTTGCATACTATCAACTTTGATAAAGCGGAACAAGTGCCAATTTCAGTACAAATCAGTCTGAGTGTAGGCGCAAACTTCTCTCAAGCATCCATTTCAACCATCAAGGAGGAGGTTCAGAAGTATATCTTAAGTTGTTCTATTGGTGGAAAAATCTCATACTCTCGCTTGTTTGGTTTTGCTTACGCAGCCCAAGGAGTAGAAAGCGCAGAGTTGAAATTGGGATACACGAACGGCATTAACCAAAACAATAACCAAGACATCCTTTTGAGAGAGAACCAAAGAGCTGTTTCGGGCTATATTGAGGTGTTGATTGATGGATAAAAGAATGATTGATTACTTACCCTCAGTGTTTCCTAAACATGAAGAAAGTAAAAACTGGAAGTTTTTTCAACTTTTCCAAGAGACTTACGACAAATTTAAAACACAGACCGAAACACTGGATGTTCTCAGAGATATTCAAACCGCGCAAGGCGCAGCTTTGGATAAAATCGGCGAGGTGTGGGGGTTGTATCGGACACGAGAAGAGCTAACTGACGAGCTTTACCGCACGCTTATTCTTATCCGATTGCACTCAAGACGAGAAGATACTTCCGTCAATGGTATCTTGCGAGCGATTCGGTACGTGTATGCCGAGGAAGCAGAAGATTTTCGCATAGTTCCAGGAAGTAAACCTTTCAGTATCAGTTTAGATAATTTGCCAACCAAAGCACTCACAAACCTAAGAGAAAGAAATCAACTAGCAACACTTGCTAGAAAACTTCAAACTGCGGGTGTGGTAGTTGAGGGTTTACGCTTTGATGACGGGCAAGAAGATGATGTGTACGAATGTCTGCTTACCAGCTCGAATGGTTCAACGCTAAACGCCGTTCGTAATTCGACTGCGTTGAGTGCAAGGGTGTTCAAAAATGGAACGGAAATAACAGACAGCTTAAACGAAAATTTGTTCTCGTGGGTTCGGGTGTCTGGGAGTGTCGCTGAAGATGCAACATTCAACTCTCAGGCACGCACAGGGAAAACATTCACTTTCCGATACGAAGACTTCGACTCTATCGCTCACTTCTGCTGCATTGTTACGGATGAAAACGAACTGAATACTAGCGGACAGTTCACACTCTCTAAAGATTCCACGAGTGTCATCGTTCAAATTTCCACGCCAGACGGCACGCAAAGCTCAGAGGAAGGGCAACTGATAATCCCGCAAGGAACGGGGCTAATCACATTAGTTGCTACTGTGTGGAAGGGCGGAGTAAATATCACAGAAGAATTACCGCTCAACTATTTCCGTTGGGTCAAAGAAGACAAAGACGGAAACACTGATGAATATTGGTCAAGACATCAAGGTTTTGGTGTGAAATCCGTCCTTGTCTCTAAGAACGATATCTATATTCAAGCGACCTATCGCTGCATTATCACTGGAATTCTATAAGGAGGGAAAATATGCCAATTTTTACAAGTGGACAAGTCACGATTACTGATTTAAATGACGCACCCGTCCTCAACGCCTATATCACTGCCAGTCGTCCGACAACGCAGGTTTATAATTCGGAAACAGCGGTCTGGGACCCCACCTATGCAACAACCGCCCAAGTGCTGACTTTGAATTTAACGAAAGCGGGAAGCAACACTTCCATTCTTGCAGATGTTGACAATGCAGGAGTGGTTTGGAAACGGATTGACGGAACGACTAACACGACTATTACCAGCACGACCACTTCAGACGCACAATACAAGAGTGGGACGAAAAACTCAATCTTAACAACTAAAACAAATGTCCCGGCAAATGTTCCTGATTCGATTTTTGAAGCTAGTGGTGTTTGGGTGGATCCAAAAACAGGTTTAAGTGTTCCTTTTTCTGCGACGATTACTATCTCAAGAAGTGTTTTAGCAAAATCCGCGGTATTAGCTCATATTTATGCACCGAATGGAGATACTTTCCGAAACGACCAACCCGCTGATTTACCAATCAACTGTGACCTTTATATCAATGGGACGAAATCCAGTGCCAACAAATCGGTTAAGTGGTTCAAGATGGATACTTCAGTCACAGGAACAGGTTCAGCTGGTTATGATGTCGATGGCGGTTTAGGTTGGGCATTAATCAACACCACAGCCGTTTCCAATTCAAACATTTACGCCAATGTCTTGCCGAATGTAACCAACCACACAGCTCAGGGTGTTTTGACGGTTCATGCCAACAATGTCATCAATGCTCTTACAGTAAAATGTGTGATGAAAGACACAGCTTCCAACGTTAGTGCAACAGGCTATTTCACGGTTCGGGATATCGACGACCCGGTAATGACGATTATCCATTCATCTAATGGAGACGTGTTTAAAAATGGGACAGGTGCTTCTACCACGCTGACCGCAAAGCTCTATCAAAACGGCGAAGAAGTAGATACCGCAGGAACGGCCTATGTATATTCTTGGAAAAAATATGATAAAAACGGCAGTTTGGTCAGCAACTTTGGGGGGACAAACATCTCTACCAAAAACGGAAAAAGTATCTCGGTCGCACCGACAGACGTCGATACAAAAGCGACTTTTATCGTGGAGGTGTCGAATTAATGAAATTTTACAACGCAACGATTGAACAAAACGGCACGGTAGAAGAATATGCGTTTACTGACGAAAACCCCGAAGGCGTAATCAAACAGATTTGGGAGCGTTTCGGTGTAAGTGTCTATATTGCTGCAATTTGGGAGGTGGAAGAAGATGAGTTTGGATAGAGCAACCAAAGAATTAATGGCCGCTAGCCCCCACGAAACAGAAATCACCCGATTGCCTGCTATGCCAAACGGTCTTATCGTAGATACAGGGGCGACGGAAACACCCATCAACTCTTTTGAAATCGACGTGAAAGGCTGGTCTATTTTACAGTGGGGCGTGCTTTGGGGAGACACAGGTACAGCAGGTGCAATTACGGTAGAGGGAAGAGCTTATCCCGGAGAGGGTTCGACAACGAACGGCACAACAGCAGCAACGAGAGGTTGGACGCCCGTGGTTATGTACCGAGACGACAGTCTTACAAGCGTGGTTACAGGGGCTTCTTCAGCGCCAGCGGCCAACGCTACGCACCGATATGTAGCGGATGTTTCTGCTTTTGAGATTGTTCGTTTTCGAGTGAGTACAGCTTTAACTAACACTATGCGTCAAATGTATTATAAACTGCTTAGTCGCCACGAAAGTTTACGCAAAAGCAATGCAGCACCAATTACATCCTCGGTATCAGCTTCAACACTTACGGGTGTGCATAATTATGGCTTTGCAAAAGGCGGAGTTGGTGCAACAGCATGGCCGTCCGCTGCCACACGAGAGTTGAAATCTGCCAGTTCGAGGTCAATCGTCAACGTGTTCCTCAGACACAGCGGTTCTTCAGGTAATATCTATGTCAGATTATACGACAAACCCACCGCACCAGTAGCAGGGGACGAGCCTTTAACAACCATCGTCTGTGCACCGGGGGAAGAAAAATTTATTGACTACGGTATATCAGGACTTTGGTGCCCGACAGGAGTAGGCGTAGCCATTACAGGCGGCGCAGGCGTTTCGGACAATACAGCACCTCCGGCAGGAGGAGTGTTGAGAATCCGCACAGGTTCTGCATAGAAGACGATTCATGCATGCTAGAACAGAACTCAAAGAAAGAAAGGGGGGCGGCAATGCCAATATCTAGTGCAACCTTCACCATAACCGAGCAGCTCGATTCTCCATCAATCGGCGGAACAGTTGTCCGTTATCAGGTTTCCGAATTCGGAGGAGAACCCCCCGACGGATTATGGTATTTAGAAATCCCGGAAATACCACCCGGTTTTTATTTGTGGACTTACACCAATGTCTTATATACGGATGGAACACAAAACGAGAGCTATTCTGTAAGCAAAGTCGGCGAAAAAGGCGACACAGGTCAATCGCCTGTTCACATTCAGACGGAAAATTTGCAAACGTTCATCCGTTGTGATGCATTAGGACAAGTCTTGTCTTATGAAAATTCAGGTGCGAAGTTTTGGGTAAAAGAAGGAACCAAAGAGCTTACGCCTGTACAAACAGGAACTACTTTAGAAAACGGACAGTTTAGTATAGAGATTTTGTCTTCTGAAGGAGTTCTTGTGGGTGAACCCGAACTTGACGAAACTGCGGGGGCTGTGTTTTTCGGAAGTGTTTCACGACTTGCACAAGAAAAAGCGTCAGTTGAATACGCAATAACTTGTAAAACTTTCGACGGCTTAGAGGTGTGCACTCGGAGTACACAAACCGTGCAGAAACTGAAAGAAGGCTTCGGAGGTCGCACGTGGATTCGTTTTTCTTCAGAAGATTGCCAGCTAGACGAAAACGGCGTTCTTGTTAGCGGCTCGTTAGAAGAGATGACAAATAGCCCCGGGATTGACACTCGGTTTATCGGCGTAGTTATTACCGATACCGTGTTCGCTCCAGAAGAAAAATCAGCTTACAAATGGCAGCCTTTTCGGTTTTCTGAGCAACAAACAGGAAACGAGATACCAAAGCACCCTTATACAGGCTTAATCTGGGCGACAGGACAAAACCCGCAAAGCAGCGGTTCAACTGACCCGGCAACTTTTCAAGCAAACACGCAATACCGCTGCATAGGTGTAGAAAACGGTATTTCTTCGTGGGAACTCTACACCCTCAACACCGTCAACCTCGTGGGTGAACATGTATTTGCGGAAAACGGTGTGTTTAAAGGGTTTCAATCTGCCAATTGGGATCCAGTAGCGCAAACAGGTACTCGTTTGGATTTACAAAAAGGGGAATTACTCCTCTACGGCACCTCGCTCAGCAATCTGCTGAGTTATGACACTACAACAGGGGTAATGACACTTGGGGAAAGGGACAGCGGAACATCATTAGAACTGGTCGCTGGGAAACTGTCAATCCGTCAAGGTGGAACAGAATTAGCTTATTTTGAACGAGAACAGTTGTATATTACAAATGCACAAATTACCAAACAGATGAAAATTGGCAACTATGTGCAAGAAGAACACAGCTCAGGACAGCTGTTTGATACTTGGTTAGGAGGCGGATTTAATGGCAGTAGCTAGTTATACGGACATAGGGAACAATTATATTACTGTAAGAACTGCTTTCTCGGAGTCTTCTATCTCAGGTCTGAACATGACCTTGCAGTTTGGCACTACCGCGGTTGGGGTAGGTTCTTCCTATCGAAGCGCCCAAACCCTTATTATGGTTTACGTGAACAATGTATTGAAGTTACAAGCTGGCGGATATGTTCCACATAGCACGTGGAATTTCCCGAATGGTAGTTCCTCGTGGACACAGACTTTCTCTTCAGGTCAAAAAGTCAACATTACACAAGAGATATACACGTCCGTAAACGGCGGAGCACAAACGAAATATACTTCTACCTACGATATCACGATACCGTCACTTGCAAGCAAAGGCTCGATGACTTCGGTAAACAACGTAAACGTTGGAGGAACCGCAACGGTTGTTTCTACTGCGGGTTCTGTTTACAATTCTTCAGGAACTACATTGACTCGCTACTACAACTTTAGCGACGGAGCAGGTGTCGGCGGAAGTGATTCAGGGTGGCAAACTGGAGCATCCTACCCGATACCAGCTAATTGGTCCAGTGGCAATCGACAGAAAAAAAGTGTTTCTGCCACTGTCTCCGAAGAATGGCGAGTAGGTTCTACCAAAATCGGGGCTACAGACTCTAAAAACTTCACGGTGACGATTCCTCAAACAAGTCCGTATGCGCTAACGAGCTTTGATTATTCCCTTAATGCGACAAAAGGCACCTCGGGGTTAGACAAACCTATCAAAGGATACGCGTCCGTCTCGGTAGGTGCGAACGGGAGTTATAATACCGGAAATGGCACGCACTGGGCACCTAGTTCTTGTACAGGCTCAATCGCCTGTGGCGACCATTCGGTCAACCTAAACGGAAACGCAACAACTTTCACGCCGACTAAAAACGGCACATATACTGCAAGTAAAACAGTCACGGATGACCGAGGTTACTCGAAAACAATCTCAAAAACAGTCACTATTTTCGACTACACTAAACCAACAGCATCTAGTTTCAGTTTAGCGAAAAATGGCAGCGGACAGCTAGTTCCAACTTTCACATTGAACGGAACATCTACTATTGACGGTGTCGCTAACACAAGGACCGCGAAACTAACAGTAAATGGCGTAGAAAAAACAGTAGTTTCAGGAACCGCCTACAATGTCTCAGACTGGAACCTGACGAGTGCCAGTGCGTTCACGGATATCACAGGCACATTAAAAGTCTATGACCTAGTAAATGGGAGCACAGCTTGCTGGTCTGGGAGTGCAACAGCGACTACCTCTTACACACGCCCCACTATCACAATCACGAATGCAGGGATTACTAGAAAAACAGGCGCGAATGGAAACGAAGAACTAAACTTTGCTTTCAATCTTGCTGGAAGTATCTTGGTTCACGGTCAAAACAATGTGCTTGTCGCACAGGCAACATGTAACAACAGAACTGCTATTATCCACAACGCTGCCTCGAACGGGGCAATAACAAAAACAAATATCGCAAACAACACCTTCAACTTAAACCCAATGAAAACCTACAGCGTGCAAGTGGATTTGTACGATACAAAAAACGGTTTTACGATTACTAACGGCGTTGTTACTACAGGTACGAAAGTCGCTACTGTCGTACTCACCACCGCAGGCGCTTTTGTTTTGATGTCACGCAACAAAGATATTGGAGTTGGTATAGCGAAACAACATGACACCGGTTTGCTAGACCGATATGGGCAACCTTTCGCATTGCAAGTAGGGGGGAGTTTGCACGTACAGAACGATGTAACTATCGCCGAAAATTTAACAGTTTCTGGTAAAGTTACGATTTCAGGACTTGTTAAAACTGTTTTTCAACCTAGGGCTTTAGACGGAACTATTTTTTATGGCGTTCCGTCCTTTGAATTAATTAGAGTCGGGCAACAAGTCACTGCGACCGCAAATTTTGGGGGAGAATCTAATAGCTGGACCGCTTTGGAACAAAGTTGGTCAAACCGCATCCCTTATGGTTTCAGACCGGCGGAAGCCCCAATTCAAACTAACATCTCATATATTTCCAGTGCTTCGAGGGAGACGCAGCAGACAATATTGCAATTTGATTCTAGTGGTGGGGGAAAGACCGTGAGGGAGGCTCGAAGTACCTCCGGTTCCACAAGATGTGTCATGCACAGCGTATCTTGGACCACGATAGACGAATACCCCTGAAATTAATCTAATGGACACGAAACAGAGAAAGAAAGTTCCTGCGCAGTTGTAAACGCAGATGAAACAGATAATACAATGTTTCCCGATACTGCCGAAATGTATAATCTCGCGGTGTTTGCTCCATACCCCGACAATGAAGCTTTGAACATTTGTAGTCTAGTAGGTTTAATTCCGTATGGTAAAGTAGCAAGCGTGTAGTTTGTTTGTGTACTCATAGCCGGTGGTGTATTGGCCTGGTAAGCATCTAAATACAATATGCCATTTTTTACTCCGACGTATATTGTACCTGAACCCAAAATCATGGGTATCCCTTCAGTTTTTATATCTCCAGAAATCGTAACGTTTCAAGACTTAAGGAAACGGGTCGGTCGTGTACCACATGGCATTGATAAGGAGGTAAACGCCTTGAGCGATGCTTGTTCTCCATGCAACTAAATCACTTGATATTTGTAAAGAGTGGTTAGCCGGCGTGCTATTAGTTGAACTAATACTTAGGAATTTCGATCCTCTACATCTGAATCCTTGCGGGATACAAGATATCCCATAACCGTCATTAACATCACCTTGTGCAGCTGTAATGGCACTTGCTACGTTGGCATAATTGCTAATTGTGTGCACCCAATTCCCGCTGCGTTGCAATAATATACTGCGGTTTAGATTAGGTAGATTTATTGCAATCTGAGCAAATGTATTATTACTCAATTTACCAGAAACTGTTAAGTTTCCTAAAACAACTCAAGATTTTAAGAAAAGGAGAAAGCTATGAACCTAATAATTAATGTATTGCACCACCCATTAACTCTTTTAACTGCACTAGCAGGACTCGATGTAGTCACAGGCGTATTTCGAGCCAAACAGCAAGATGTGTTTGCAACGAAAAAGCTAAAATACGGACTAATCACGCACACGTTAGTGCTGATAGGAATTGGCTTGCTCGGTTTCTATGCCCAAGACTACGAGCTAACAAGCTTAGTTTATCCTGTCCGCGTAGGATTCGCCTTGATGTATATCCTCAGTATTTTAGAAAATTACCGAGCTATCGGCGGGACCTTGCCGGACAACCTTGAAAAAATGTTAAACAGCAAGGTAGTAGAAAAGAAGAAAGATGAGGATGGCTAGATGGTTATTTATAAGCTATTTTTTATGATTGTCGTCCTCTATTGCGTCTTCGGATTTGTTGTTGAGCAGATATGCAAAGTAAAAGAGCTTGTCAGAGATATACGAATGTCACGCAAAAAGTGAGGTGTCTATGAAAAAAATAATCATCTACGAAGATTTACCTAGTCACAATCAGTACACAGGTGCAATCCGCAAAAACCGCTACAAAGGTGGTTCTATCAAACGCAGCATTGAATTTAAAATCGCCAAATGGATAAATGAAGAAAAAGAAAAAGGCTTCCGTCTTAATAATTTCCCGGTCAATCTTCATCTTCATTGGTATTGCAAAGACCGAAGAACTGACCCGGACAATATCACTTTGGGAATAAAGTTCATTTTAGATGCCTTGCAAAAATGCGGGGTAATCGGGAATGATGATTGGAAACACGTTGGAGAAATCCACCATTATTTCCATGTTGACCCTGAAAACGTGCGTGTAGAAATCGAGTTTGACGAACCGCAGGTAAACCAAAAGCCAAAGAAACAGCGTTTCAACAACGACAAGAACCACTCAATCACTCGCCGAGCGGTTGAGCAGAAACGCAAGGACACAAAAGCAATTCAAAAAAACGGCAGGAATGCCAGATTGTAGGTGCGAACATGATGAGTGAAGGTGCGGTAATTTTGATAGTCTTGCTGATTTGTTTTTTTTTCAGCTTTCGTCCTTGAGGCAGTCATGCGGTTTGCAAGCAGACAAAGTTATTCAGAAATCTATATTGACAGCGAGGATGATGAAGGAGATGGAGAGGATGAATGATAAACAGACAACGGCATTCATGTTTGGTATTTTGATTTTCGGAACCATTCTCATGATTGTGGCGATGCTCACAGGTAACTTGTAGGAGGAGATAATATGACCTTAGATGTAAATACAATTATTTCAGAGGCGGAAAAGATTAAGAAAAATCTTAACCCGAAATATGACATGAATGACCGTCTTGGCGTTTATAACGGAGTTGATGGGGACAGAGATGGACGGATTGAAGGAGATTGCTCCTCTTTCGTCTATACAGTCTTGATTAAAGCGGGGGCTGTAAACACCACTGGATATATCGGTAACACGGTGACTTTGCCAAAAATGCTAGAGGCGAATGGCTTTGAGCTAGTCCCGGCCAATAAAGCAGGCGATTACACAATCAAGCGCGGCGATGTATTCATTTGGTCTGGTGACAAAACATTCTCTACAGGCGGTGCAATCGCTCATACCGGCTTTGTGTATGATGACAACGAAAAGATTATCCATTTAAACTATGGCTATGATAGTGTTTCTATTAATGACCATGACACTATCTGGAAAGCCAACGGTTGCCCGTATGTAAGATTTTACCGTCTGAGACAGACACCCAAAAAGTCCGACGACACCGTTGCTAATGAAGTAATTGCTGGTTTGTGGGGCTCGGGGACTGACCGTGTAAATCGACTGAATGTAGCAGGTTATGACGCAAAAACAATTCAGGATATCGTCAATTTGAAATTGGCGGTTAAAACCGCACCGGAGTATTATGTGGTACTAAAAGGGGATTGTTTAAGCGGAATTGCCGTAAAGTATAAAACGACAGTTCAAGCGTTACAGAAGGTGAACAATCTCGCTAATCCAGATAGATTGTCTATCGGACAAAAACTGAGAATAAAATAAAGAAAAAAGCAGAACTTTTTAAGGTTCTGCTTTATTTGTAGCTATTCAAATTCGGCACATTTTCGGCACAGAGTGTTTTTGAACTCCTGTAAAGCCTGTTAAGCCAAAGCTGCTGCGTACAATTCGTTTACTTTGTCCCAGTTTACTAAGTTGAAGAATGCTGCAACGAAGTCTGGACGAACGTTTTTGTATTTCAAGTAGTAAGCGTGCTCCCAAACGTCCAAGCCTAAAACTGGTGTTTGACCAAGAGAAAGTGGAGAATCTTGGTTAGCAGTTGAAGTTACTTTCAATTCGCCATTTTCTACAACCAACCAAGCCCAGCCAGAGCCAAAGCGAGTTGTTGCTGCAGTTTTGAATGCTTCTTGGAATTGTGCGTAGCTACCGAAAGTTTTTGTAATCGCGTCTCCGATTTCGCCATCTGGATGACCACCAGCGTTTGGAGCAAGGATTTCCCAGAAGAAGCTATGGTTCGCGTGTCCGCCACCGTTGTTTTGAACAGCGCCTTTAATCTCAGCAGGTACTGAATCTAGGTCAGCAATCAATTCTTCGATAGATTTAGCAGCAAGCTCTGGATATTTTTCAAGAGCAGCATTTACGTTTGTCACGTAAGTCGCATGATGTTTGTCATGATGCAAGTGCATAGTCTCTACATCAAAGTAAGGTTCCAACGCGTCGTATGCGTATGGTAGATCTGGTACAGTGTAAGCCATTTGGTAATTCCTCCAATGTTTTATGATTTTTCTTAAATCTATTTCTATTCTAACTTTCATTTGTCTATCATTCAACCTTTCGGCTTGAAAAATTTTGAATAAAAAGGAAAATACTTTCTTTTCTGCTATAATAAGGAAGATGAAGGAGAGATTTTATGCAAGAATTAGTGAAATTATTTAAATATTCATTTACAAACCTTGAAGAATTAATAGAGGCAAAAAAGACAGATTGGTTGAAAGTCTCGATTTATATAGGTTTTTTGAGTTTGATTTTAGCATTGCCGATTACGACAGATATTTGGACAGCAGCTCAGAGCTTGGCAAGTGATTTAAGGCAGATTTCGCAAAAAATCCCTGATTTTCAAGTGGTAAATGGGCATTTAGATGCAGGAGATGATGAGGGCTTTATCTATCAAACCCAGCGAGTAGTCTTTACTTTTGACCCGCAGGGACATCGGGATGCAAGTGATATAGAAAGCGACGCGACTGGGTTTATTTGGGGCTTTGCTTTGATGCCAAACAGCATTATTCTTGCCGTGCCAAGTACTGTCCGTAACAATTTTGCCTTGCAGGAACACCCTTTGGAGTTTTCCTACACAGGATTTGATGTGAGTCATTTGAATGGAACAACCTTGCGACACGCACTTGAGCAATTTGGCAGACAGTCATGGGCTTTGGTCTTTATATTCATGTTTTCTTTCCTGCCAGCATTAGTAAGCGTGGCCTGGCAAATGCTGATTTTAGGCTTGATTGGCTTTTTTTATTGTCGCTTAATGAAACTGGAAATGACTGTCATCGGCTCGATGAAAATCATCCTTTTTGCCTCAACAGCTCCCGTCATTTTATCAACAGCCTTGAGCTTTATTTTCCCAGCCATTGATGCGGATTTTATTAATTTAACGATGACGATTATTTTATATATGCGCGTAGTCGGACCGAAAAAAGACATGACCTAATTTATCAACCCTCTTTGTAAGTGTGTTACAATAACAGACGAACAAAGAGGGCTTTTTGTAGGTCTTAAGTAGGATAACGAAAAAGTAAATATCTGATATAGTTAGCACTGTTAGATTTTAATAGAGATTATAGGAGAAGAATATGCTAGAGTTAAAAAATATAAAGAAAAGTTATACAACTGGCGATTTCACACAGACAGCACTTGATGGCGTGTCCGTGAATTTTCGTCGCAATGAATTTGTTGCCATACTTGGTCCATCAGGTTCAGGGAAAACAACCATGCTCAATATCGTCGGCGGATTGGATCGCTATGATTCAGGTGATTTGATTATCAACGGCAAATCAACCGACAAGTTTAAAGATAGAGACTGGGATGCCTATCGCAACAACTCGGTTGGATTTATCTTCCAGAGCTATAATCTAATTTCGCATCTGAACATTCGTGAAAATGTGGAAATGGGTATGACCCTTTCTGGTGTTAAGAAAAAAGAAAAACGCGCGCGGGCAACGGAAGTTTTGGAGCGAGTTGGCTTAAAAGACCACTTACACAAGAAACCCAATCAGCTTTCAGGCGGACAAATGCAACGTGTGGCCATCGCCCGAGCTTTAGCTAATGAACCAGACATCATCCTAGCAGATGAGCCAACTGGCGCACTAGATACAGCAACCAGCAAGGAAATCATGGAGCTTATCCAAGAAATCGCAAAGGACAAGCTAGTTGTCATGGTCACGCACAATCCAGAGCTGGCCCATGAATATGCTGACAGAACCATTGACGTGCGTGACGGAAAGATTGAGCATGACAGCAATCCCTACCAAGCTCAAGGAGAAGACAATAACTATTCACTCAAGAAAACAGCCATGAGCTTTTTGACTGCTCTTAACCTTTCAGGGCGCAATATCTCAACTAAAATCATGAGAACTTCCCTAACAGCCTTTGCGGCAAGTATCGGAATTATCGGAATTGCCCTGATTTTGTCACTATCAAACGGTTTCCAAAAGCAGATTGACCAGTTTCAAGAAAATGCCCTTTCGGACTTTCCGATTATCATTTCCCCGGGAGCAATGAATCTGACAGGAGATGATATAGGTAGAATGCAAGGGGACAATGATACGCGCGGGAAGACTTTCCCAGACGGCAATCAAGTCATCTCCTTTGACCCAACGCAAGACTCTATCATGCACAGAAATATCATCACACCAGAATACGAGGAGTATATCCGCAAAATCTCGCCAGATGATGTGTCTAATATCGGTTTTGTCCGCGCAGTCAGCCTCAATATGCTTAGACAAGTTGATGGACAAGCAGTTCATCTGAATATTGCTCAAGTAGGCGGTTCAGGCTCAGGTCCATCAGGTAATATGCAATCCACACAAGGCATGAATATGTCCACTTTCCCAGTAACTTTACCGGGACAAAATCAAAGCTTCCTAGACAGCAACTATGATGCACTTGCAGGGACAATGCCAACCAATCCGCACGAGATGGTTCTAGTAGTGGATAGCCGCAACCGCGTGCCTCAAGAAACCCTACGAGGACTAGGATTTAGCGAAGACCAAAAGGAAATCAACTTTAACGACATTGTCGGTATGCAGATTAAGCTAGTACCAAATGATGTCTTCTATGAAAAAACACCACTGGATACTTTCATGCCAAACAGCGACTTGAACGCTATGTATGATAATTCAGCCAATACAACACTGACAATCACAGCCGTTGTCCGCCAAAAAGAAGACAGCAACATGGCATTTTTAGGCTCAGGTTTGGCTTATAGCGATGCTTTGGTGGACGAAGTGCTAGATAGAGAAGCGAACTCTGCCATCGTTCAAGCTCAAAAAGCAGCCGACCACAACATCATGACCATGCAACCTTTTGCAACAGACGCTGAAAAAACGCAAATGCTGCAATTCTTAGGCGGAGATTCCACTCCGATTGTTATCATGATTTACCCAAGAAGCTTTGATACAAAAGACGCAATTTTGGCTTATTTGGATGAATGGAACAAAGGAAAAGACACGCACGACCAGATTATCTATACCGACTTGGCAGCGACCATTACCGAGCTTTCGGGTGGGATTATGTCGGCGATTACGATGGTCTTGATAGCCTTTGCCTCAATTTCTTTAGTGGTTTCGCTAATCATGGTTGGGATTATCACTTATATCTCGGTACTTGAACGTACCAAAGAAATCGGAGTCCTGCGTGCCTTAGGTGCCCGTAAAAAAGACATCACGCGAGTATTTAATGCAGAAACCTTCATTATAGGTATGTTTTCTGGACTACTCGGGATTGGAATTGCTTATCTATTGACCATTCCTGCCAATATCTTGATTGAAAGAGCGACAGATTTGCAAAACGTTGCCCAACTTGACCCACTTCATGCGATTTTGCTAGTAACCATTAGCGTAGTTCTAACCCTTATCGGCGGAGCAATCCCTGCACGCATGGCGGCTAAAAAAGACCCAGTTATTGCTCTGCGTACAGAATAATAATTTACTGTTTGCAAAACTCTTTATTCGGTGTAAAATAACGTTAGCAAATAAGAATAGGAGTGTAAGACTATGGTTCTAAAAAGAAAACTTGGAGAAATCAAATCTCTAGCTCAAGGTAAAGTAGAAGACCTAAAAGCAGGCATCCAAGACCAAGCAGAAACCTTGTATGACCTAAGCAAAAAAGACTACAACCTGAGCGTGATTGTGGATAAAAAAGGCATTAAGCACGAAGTAAAAGAAGAACGCCCAACCCGACACACAATCAAGTGGAAATCAAAAGGATATTAAACAAACTGAGGTTGCTCCAATAAGTTGGAAGACACTTCAAAACACGAACGTTGACACAGCGTCTTAGGCGCGAAAGAATTACGCTCCGTTGACGGCTATGCCGTTTACGGAGCGTTTGAGGCTCGCGAGCAATGGAATTCGGCGGTCTTTGCCGAAGTCGCTTGCGTCCTACTGTCTTAACGTTCGTGTTTTGAAGTGTCTGGAAACTTATTGGGGCAACCTCTTTTTTTGGAAAAAATACAAAAAATCAGTTGAAAATTGTTGAATTTTATAAGGAATAGTATATAATGGAAAAAGTGAGGTTAGGACAAGATAGGATTAACATATGTGCTAATCTTAACCACTAAATATTTTTTTCTAACCAATAGGAGGTTTTTTTCACATGGCAAGAGAACATTTTGACCGCAGCAAACCACACGTTAACATCGGTACAATCGGACACGTTGACCACGGTAAAACAACTTTAACAGCTGCAATCTCAAAAGTTTTATCTGAAAAACAAGGTAAAAAAGCAATGGACTTTGCAGAAATCGATGCTGCTCCAGAAGAGCGCGAGCGTGGTATTACAATCAATACTGCACACGTTGAGTACGAAACTGACAAACGTCACTATGCACACATCGACGCACCTGGACACGCGGACTATGTTAAAAACATGATCACTGGTGCTGCCCAAATGGACGGAGCTATCTTAGTAGTAGCTGCAACTGATGGACCAATGCCACAAACTCGTGAGCACATCCTTCTTTCACGTCAGGTTGGTGTAGGAACTCTTATCGTTTTCCTTAACAAATGTGACTTAGTTGATGACGAAGAATTGCTTGAATTAGTTGAAATGGAAGTTCGTGACTTGTTGTCAGAATACGACTTCCCAGGAGATGACACTCCAATCATCCAAGGTTCTGCTTTAGGCGCTTTGAACGGCGAACCTCAATGGGTTGCTAAAGTTGAAGAATTGATGGACACTGTTGATGAGTACATCCCAGAACCAGAACGCGATACTGACAAACCATTCTTGTTACCAGTCGAGGACGTATTCTCAATCACTGGTCGTGGTACAGTAGCATCTGGACGTGTTGACCGTGGTCAAGTTAAAACTGGTGAAACAGTTTCTATCATCGGTATCAAACCAGAAATCAAAGACGCTGTTGTTACAGGTCTTGAAATGTTCCGTAAAACATTGGATTACGCTGAAGCAGGGGACAACGTTGGTGTTCTTTTGCGTGGTGTAACTCGTGATGAAATCGAACGTGGTCAAGTATTGGCTAAACCAGGCTCAATCACTCCACATACGAAATTTGAAGGTGAAGTTTACGTTCTTTCTAAAGAAGAAGGTGGACGTCATACTCCATTCTTTACTAACTACCGTCCACAGTTCTACTTCCGTACAACTGACGTGACTGGTAACATCCTTCTTCCTGAAGGCGTAGAAATGGTAATGCCTGGCGATAACGTATCAATCGACGTTGAGTTGATTCACCCAATCGCCGTTGAACAAGGTACTACTTTCTCTATCCGTGAAGGTGGACGTACTGTTGGTTCAGGTATGGTTACAAAAATCAAAGCTTAATTTAAACTTTGATTGACCAAACTAGAATAACGTATGCATTGTCGGACAATGTGTATTGAAGAAGACAAGTCGCTTGCGACTTGTCTTTTTTGCTATACACAACATAAAAGAGCAAGTATCATCAAAAGAATGGGTAAGAATAGTTTTGAAGGCTACAAGATAGATAGTGAAACGCAGTTGATTTTCAGTAATCAACTGCGTTTCACATTATTTATGAGAAAAACTCTGCAAAAAATCTTCCAAAATCCACCCTTCAACCATGCGTAATAATAGCAATAGGAGTATAATGGACTTGATAGAACGTGTGTCTATACACTTGTTTTCGGATAGAAAAAATAGACAAATCAAAAGGTAGCACTACCTTTTCTCTGTTGCAAAGACCACAACAGAGAAAAGGTAGCACTACCTTTTCTCTGTTGCAAAGACCACAACAGAGAAACAACTAGACGGAGATGATGCGGATGAAAAAGACTTGATTGGCGGATGATGTCGTGTAGTTGAAAATTCAGAAAGGATGATTGAGATGAAACTCAATGATGACGCAAATAGGCGAAACTCTGGGACGAAGTGGAATAAGTTTATCAAGCACTGGCTGATGGTTTTGCCTGTGTTTCTTTTGCTTGTAGGGATTGTACCGTTGAATGTTTTCGCTGATTATTCTGTGACGAAGATGGAAGCGAAGAATATGATAAGTGCAGGAGACGAAACCAGTCTTTTTTTACACGAAAGTGGAATGGTATATTCTTCTGGTTATAATGGGAATGGAGAGTTGGGTGCTGGAACAACTGTTGATTCAAAAGTTCCAGTTCGAGTTCTGTTATTGGAATATATTATCGCTATTTCTTCTGGAATGGATCATTCTTTAGCTTTGAAGAATGACGGTACAGTTTTTTCTTGGGGTTGGAATTATTATGGACAATTAGGGGACAGCACGACAACAAATAGATTAAGTCCAGTTAATCTATCAGGTTTGACAGATATCATAGCTATTTCTGCTGGAGGTAACCATTCCTTGGCTTTGAAGAAAGATGGCACCGTGTATTCTTGGGGGCGTAATGAAGACGGACAGTTAGGTGACGGTAGTGAAACAGATAGATTAAGTCCGACTAAAATATCAGGATTGACAGATATCATAACTATTTCTGCTGGAGGTAACCATTCCTTGGCTTTGAAGAAGGATGGCACTGTGTATTCTTGGGGTCGTAATGATGGCGGACAGTTAGGTGACGGTAGTGAGACAAATAGATTAAGTCCGACTAAAATATCAGGATTGACAGATATCATAGCTATTGCTGCTGGATACTCCCATTCTTTGGCTTTGAAGAAGGATGGTACAGTATTTTCATGGGGCTATAATTACTACGGACAATTAGGAGACGGTAGTACAACAGATAAACTAACTCCAGTTAAAATTTCAGGTTTGACAGATATGGTTGCTATTGTTGGTGGATTTTATCATTCATTAGCTTTGAAGAAAGACGGCACGGTGTTTTCTTGCGGATGTAATGACTACGGACAATTAGGAGACGCTAGTACAACAGTTAAACTAAGTCCAGTTAAAATTTCAGGTTTGACAGATATTGTTGCTATAGCTGGAGGAAGTGATCATTCATTAGCTTTGAAGAAAGATGGCACAGTATTTTCTTGGGGAAAAAATCGTTCAGGAAGTTTAGGAGATAACAGCACAACCAACAGATTTACTCCAGTAAATGTGTATAAACTCCCAGATAGCACTCATCCATACTGCAATCTAGGCATGATATGGAAAACCACCGTCTTAAACGGTACAGGAACCACCGCTTTTGGAATACAAGATGCGGATATTGCAAACGTACCGATAAAAGGGAATGTTCCGCCACTTGGCAAAGGCACCTTTGACCATTGGGAAGTGAAGAGTGGCACTGTCTATAATATCGGAGACATCCGCAATAGTGTAGAAGAAATAGCCCAAGTTTATGGCGATGCTACTATTCAGGCGATTTATAAGTTGATAGGAGGTTGTTTTAACCATACTCCATTCAATATGGATTATACAGGTAAGCCAGTTGGACCTGTTATAAGCGATATAACAAAAGTTGCAGGCGTAGGAAATATCACGGCAATATACTATGAAGGAACCTCAGGTACTACCTATGCCAAATCTACAACACCACCTATTAATTGCGGGAATTATAATGTAACTATAGATGTAACAGCTGGTACGCTTTATACAGGTGCGAATAATCTTTTGATCATGTCTTATGGCTTATGGAAAACACCACCAACAAAAGAACAGTACAATTTCAATCTAGCTACGAAAACTTATAACGGAAGTGCTCAAGGTATAAGCGTTACACCAAAATCAGGAGCTGGAGCAGTGGGTAGCATTTCATATAAGGGCGTGTCAGGAACTAGCTACGCAGTTTCAACTAAGGCACCGATTAATGTCGGAACTTATGAAGTAACTATTGAGGTACCAGTGGAAGGAACATTCTATGCTGCTCATACTGAACTTGTTTTAGGAACCTACAAGATAGAACAAGCTCCAACCACCAAAAACCAACTAAACATCGTTTCACTTGCCGACAAAACCTACAACGGCAAAGCTCAAGGTATCAGCGTCACACCAAAAGCTGGCGTAGGAGCGGTGACTGTTTACTATACAGGTAGCGGTTATGCCAAATCCAAAACAGCCCCAACCAATTCGGGAACGTACAATGTCAGCGTAGATGTAGCAGCAACTGCTAATTATAAGGCAGTCACTGGACTTGCTATTGGCAGCTTTAAAATCAATCCAGTAGCAACAGCGGCAAAACCAGCAACAACAACACCAGCCAAGCCTGCAACAACTACAAAACCCGCAACTGCTAGCAAACCATCAACAACTACAGCCAAACAACCACTCTTGCCAACCACCGACGAGGCAAAAACTTCGCCAAAAATCCCTGTCTATCGTTTATACAACGAACACACAGGCGAACATTTCTACACTACTGGCAAGGGAGAACGCGACCATCTCAAATCTGTAGGTTGGAATGATGAAGGTGTGGGTTGGAATGCACCAACTAGTGGAACACCCGTTTACAGAATTTACAATCCAAACGCTACAGGAGGCGACCATTACTACACTACCAGTAAAGCTGAAGCTCAAGCCAATGTCAATGTCGGTTGGAAGTGGGACAATCTAGGAAAACCTGCCTTCTACGCAGGTGGAACGGTCAATGTTTATGTCAAATACAACCCAAATGCCATCGGTGATTCAGGCTCGCACAATTATACAACTAGCAAGAGTGAACATGATTACTTGTTGAAGATTGGCTGGAAATATGGAGCTGTTGCTTGGAAAGCACGGTAAAATAAGGACTTGTCCTGCATGAAATTAGGCAGGACAAGTTGTTTTGGGTTTCTTTGCCAGAAAATTTTATTCGAAACCAAGGTTGGTTCAGGTAAAAATTACTAGAAGGGTGTATAATTAATTTGATAACAAACGTTCTGAAAAAATTTAAAAGAAAGGTTGATTGAAATGAAACGAATGCACAGTTTCTTGGGATTGGCTATGGGGCTGCTCTTTGTGATGGTCTTTGGTTTCTCACTTCGGGTAGATGCGGCAGCGGCATCAGGTGGCATTGATATTTATCGGCTCTATAATCCGAATAGTGGAGAACATTTTTACACAACAAGTGCCTTTGAAAGAGATACGACTGTAAAAGCAGGGTGGAATTATGAAGGAATAGGTTGGGTAGCTCCTGCTAGTGGCAAACCAGTATATCGGGTATATAATGATCATATGCCAATGGGTGACCATTATTATACTCAAAGCAAATTTGAAGCAGATAGTTTGGTAAAAGGTGGTTGGCATTGGGATAATAAAGCTCAACCAGTATTTTATGCTGGGGGAGATGTAAAGATTTATGTAGCGTATAACCCAACTCCAAATGTATCTGGTTCTCACAATTATACAGACGATGCTTCAGAACAGAACTTTTTACTTAAAAATGGTTGGAAGTTTGGAGCAGTTGCCTGGATGGGAGTAGGACATGGTAAGACAGTATTACCACAATCAGATCCTCGTGCAGTTGATGTAAATATCGTTGGTCCTGGGGGAACTGAGCAAAGTAATCCTGGAAGTTTCCGTAATCTTTATGCAAACAAGACATTTGATGCAGCACCATCGGGTACATCTGAAATCACTGTTGCAGCAGATATTGCTATGACAGGCACTGCTGACGGTGCGGAATTGCAGTTTGTGTTAGGTGGGACAGGTAACAATGGACAAATTGGTATTGAACTCCACAATAATGCCAGCGGAGTTAACCAGATGCCTTATTGGAAAGCAGGTATCAATATTGCAACTATTAATTTTCCTCAGAATGCAGGATTAACAGGCCAACAGTTTTACTCAAGTATGCCTAGCTATGGAAATATTGCACAAGGACAAACTGTTCATGTTGAAATTAGATACTACTCTTCTGGAATAATGCAAACCTATATTGGAGGAAGTTTGGTAGGTCAATACAAGACATTGTTGACGGGAGAGGCTACTGCGAAATTTATTGTTCATGCTACAGCAACATCCGCAACAATTAGCGTGAAGAATTTAACTGTAACGAAAAATGGCAAAACTGCTAGTCCATTAAATGGCACAACTGTCGGTGGTGTGACAGGCGCAGGTGTCCTCTACTAATAGTCACTAAAAGGAAAACTACACCGCCATAGTTAGACGAAACAATCTAACTGTGGCGGTGTTTTTTGATGCTGACAATCGCTTTTATTGATAGGTTCCAACAGGTAAAATTTTTGGATTGGGAGTATAATTCGAGGTGATAAAGCTAGTTGAAAACTTCGAGGAAAGGTTGGATAGGGATGAAGTATCTTGCAAGATTATTGGGAAGTGTGCTTATCATGATTGTTGCTTTGGTATTGTTTACAGGTGTTGAGGTCAGAGCAGCTTCGGGGATGAATGTCTTTCGTCTGTATAATCCAAACACTGGGGAACATTTGTTTACGACGAATAACAATGAAAGGTCAGTCAATGAAAAGGCAGGCTGGATATATGAGGGGATTGCTTGGGTGGCACCAACTAAGGGAGTGGGTGTTTACCGTCTTTACAATCCTAATGCTGTCGGCGGTGATCATTATTATACCAAGAATACGCATGAAGTAGCCGATTTGCTCAATCGTGGGTGGCAGATGGATAATGCAGGAGTGCCTATGTTTTACTCGGGCGGGAATACCAAGGTCTATATTGCCTACAATCCCAATGCTCAGTCTGGTGCTCATCACTATATGACTAGCAACTACGAGCATCAAAATCTCCTCAACAATGGCTGGCAGTTTGGTACGGTGGCTTTTGATGCTATTGGTATTGGCAAGCTAGACGAAAAAGCAGCCGCACAAGCACTCGCCTTGCAACAAAAGAAAAATGCCAAATTAATCGCTCTAACCTTTGATGACGGACCAAAAGCTCAAACCACTTCGCAACTCTTAGATATCCTCAAAAGAGAACAAGTACAAGCGACCTTCTTCATGCTAGGACAATGTATCGCTGGCAATCCAGATATTGTCCGCCGTGCATACGCCGAAGGTCATCAGATTGGCACTCATACCTACAATCATGTCAACCTAACAAAAGTAGGCAGACAAACCGCACTAAATGAAATTCAATCAGGAGAGTTAGTCGCCCAGCAAGTAGTCGGTGTGCCACCAACCGCCTTTCGGGCCCCATTTGGTGCAATCACTAACGACATTGCCGCTTTGACACCTAATCCGGTCATCGGCTGGAGTGTTGATACACAAGACTGGCTCACTCGCAACGCAGATACTACCTATCAAAGGGTAATGAGCGAAAGTTTTGACGGTGCGATTGTTCTCATGCACGACATTCATCCAAGCACCATTCAGGCAGCGGATAGGATTATTCCCGCACTTAAGGCACAAGGCTATCGCTTGGTAACAGTTCAAGAACTACTCGAATTACGCGGAAAAACAGGTCAAAAGATAGTATCAGTTGCAAGAAGATGAGGAAAGGATGTTTGACATGAAAGGAATTAACAAGTTACCAGGCATAGTTATAGGTTTGCTTTTCATACTTACTTGCTTTGCAGGTATTCATGTAAATGCAGCAGCTGCAGGTGGTGGGGTAAATGTATTTAGGCTCTACAATCCCAATACCGGCGAGCATTTATACACCACAAGCAATAGTGAAAAGACCGCCAATGCTTATGCTGGCTGGACTTATGAGGGTATCGGCTGGGTTGCTCCGACAAAAGGAGCAGGAGTATATCGGCTTTACAATCCCAATGCCGTAGGTGGGGATCATTACTATACCAAGAGTATGTTTGAAGCAAGAGATTTAGTAAGTAAAGGTTGGAAAATGGACAATGGCGGTGCGCCGATTTTCTACTCAGGCGGAAGTACCAAAGCCTATGTCGCCTACAATCCTAATGCACAATCAGGTGCCCATAACTATACGACCAATAGTTTTGAGCAAAACAGCTTGTTAAGTCAAGGTTGGAAGTTTGGCTCAGTTGCTTTTGAAGCATTAGTAGGAGGAAAACCAGCTGCAAGTTCTATGAATATGGCACAGATAAAAGCTGGGAATTTTTCTAGTTTGAATGGAGTTTGGCACAGTAATAATAACGGTAAAGACACAATAATAACAATTAATAATGGCACGGCAAATACAATCGAAAAATCTGACGGGAGTATGCGTACTTATAATTTAAAGCTGTCATACGGGGGTGAATACTACGGAATTCCGACTGTTAATCTAAATGGTACTGAAACTGTTCAGTATGATTTCATGATCCGAAACTATGATACTTTGACAAATAGGGTAGTAAATTCATATAACACAATTATTTATCTTTTTCCAGCTTCTCAACAAATTCCTAATATCGGACATTTATATGGAGGAACGGTAGGGAATTTGATAGACCAAGGAGTTGTCACTCAAGGAAATATATCAAGCGATACCTCAAGAGATCGCTTAGAGACTACGGTTTTCCCATGGGGGGTGGGACCTGCTGTTGGTTTAAAAACTCCAGGATTTTATGCATTATTACAACCTTTTGGCTTTAATGAAATATCGGGTGCTTTAAATGGCATATATATGAAGTGATATTATTCAAAAATTTAGTTATTCTATAGAAAGGATGAGTTCTATGTACAGGAAACACTATGTTCTTTTGTTGTTTGTTTTATTTTTGTTAGTTCTAATTAGTTTAGGGAATAATGTTAATGCCTCAAGCAATGGAGTAAATATTTTTAGACTATACAATCCCAATACAGGAGAACATTTCTATACAAGCAATGCTGCAGAAAGAGATAAACTAACTCCACTTGGTTGGATTTACGAAGGAATTGGTTGGGTAGCACCCACAACAGGTCAGCCAGTTTACCGCTTGTATAATCCAAATGCTCAAGGTGGCGACCATTACTATACTCTAAGCAACTATGAGAAAAATGAATTGATGAAAAAAGGATGGAAATACGACGGAAGTTTCTTCAAGTCTGGTGGAGATATAAAAGTATATGTAGCCTACAATCCCAATGCGAAATCAGGAACTCATAACTATACCACTAGCCGTGGAGAACAAAATAGTTTGTTAAGTGCAGGTTGGAAATACGATGCTGTTGCATGGAATGGGGTTGGTCTAGGAAGCCCTAATCTAATCAGTTTATGGGCAGGGAATTATCACGCAGGCAACACAACTTGGAATACCAATATAAAAATCAATTCAAATGGTACTTTTGTCATGCAACAAACTGCAGGTATTGATAATCAATTAATTAGCTCTGGTCAAGAAACTCCAGAAAATGCAGGGATGATTACAAAAGGTACAGTACAGATTAGCACTACACCATTTTCTGGTGTAAAGTACAGCTATCAAATTCCTAACGATGGTATGGGAGCACCCAGTTTTGGAGATGGTTCAACTACGCCTGTTAAACCTGTTGTTTATATTAAATTTAAGAACGCATCGGTTACCAAGCATACTTTTGATAATGAATTTGGAGTAAATCCAATAATCACAGGAACGAAAACAGTTGAAAATCAGGATATATCCTATTTCTTTGGGATAGATGGAAATTACAACTATTCTTATTCTTATGTAGCTTATGGTAATTCAACAAATGGGAAATCCTTGGTTTCAGTTGATACGCAAGATAATTCAGGATGGACTATGGTTTATACCAATATTAATGAAAATTGAAATATGATTTAAGTAAATGAAAATGCTTAGTAAATGCAGGTTATTCAGGTACTTATCTTTTGATGATATATCTTGGATAGAGGAATTAAGACCCATTACAAAGGATGAAACGTGTTTATTAGTATAATTGTTCATTGAAATGAAATCCTGTCCGTACACTTATGGATTGCAGAGATGTACGGACAGTTTTGTAAGTGTCAGTAAGGTTTTGAAAATAAGGAATAGAAAACTTTCAGTTATGGTTTGCGTTTTTTTTATAGCAATATAATAAATATACCAATATAAGAACGGAAGTTATTTTAAAAAGGAGTTGGCTATTATGAAGCGTAGAAATGGGATTTTACTTGCCTTGTCTATTATGTTCTCCCTGCAGTTTTTCTTCTTTGGCTTGGGTACGCAAGCTGCCACTTATCGGCAGGCAGGACTAAGTGGCTACGAGCAAACACCATTAAGTTTTCTCAACAAATACCAAATGGTTTTAACAGATAGAGATTCTATCGGGCGAGCAGTTAATTCACATATTCAACTGAAAAACGATCAAGAACCAAGTGTCAAGCGTGCGCCGACATTAACCTTTGACCCAGTAGGTTGGCACAACTACAAGTTCAACTATAAAACAGCAAGTGGCACAATTGCCCAAGCATGGCTGATGAATAGAGGACATCTGGTTGGCTATCAATTCTGCGGCTTGAATGATGAACCACGCAATCTAGTTCCCGAAACAGCCTATTTCAATCAAGGGAATTTTGATTCAATGGATAGTGGGAACATTAACGCCATGCTTTACTATGAGAGCAACTTGGATAAATGGCTAGCACAACATCCCAATGATTATTTGGATTATCAAGTAACTCCATTATATAAAGGCAATGAAAAACTCCCAAGACAAGTTCGTCTAGCTTATGTAGGCTATACAAGTGCAGGTCAAAAGGAAAAAATCAAGTTCAACAGCACTCGTGAAGAAAATGGTGCAGGAGATGCCACAGTTGTTTATCTTGATAATAGTTCAGCCAATGCAGTTATTGACTACGCAACAGGCACAGCGACAAATACTGTTTTGCCAAACACAACAGTCGTCAAAGCAGCTACCACCGAGCCAGTCGCTACAACGAATGTTTATCGACTATATAATCAAAACACTGGCGAGCATTTCTACACTACAAGTGCTGGCGAACGGGATAGTTTAGTCAAAAGTGGCTGGACCTATGAAAGAGTGGGCTGGGTCGCACCAGCAAAGAGTAATGCTCCAGTCTATAGAGTGTATAATCCCAATTCTGAAGGTGGCGACCATTATTATACAATGAGTTTATTTGAGGCAAATAGCCTAGTAAGCCAAGGTTGGCGATGGGATAACAAGGGACAACCAGCCTTCTACTCAGGCGGCAATGTCAAAACGTACGTAGCTTACAATCCTAATGCCAAATCAGGCTCTCATAACTATACAACAGATATGTCTGAACAAAGTAATCTACTATCTGTCGGCTGGCTATACGGTGCAGTCGCATGGTATGCGATGGCGAATGCCCCAAGTACAAATGCCCCAAGCACAAATGCTCCAAGCACACCGCCAGAAGGTGCTCAACTCTTTACCTTTGCAGGTGTCACCTTATCCAAACAAAAAGATGCCACTTACACGATTGAAGTAGTAAAAGCCTCTGGTACAATCGGCTACGCCAAAGCAAGCCAAACTGTATTAGTAACAGGAGGTGGTTCATCAGATGTTTACTGGTTCAGCCAAAATAAGATGCCAAGCAGTACCAATAAAAACAACCTAAAATCTATGACCATCCAAGAAGCAGTAAGCAAAAACAAGAAATTAAGTAATACCGAAGGATAAATAGATTGGAAAGGCAAGTTTGAAAGGCTTGCCTTTTTGTTGTTAAGACTGCTATATAATAGAAGCAATCGAAATAACTTTAACCCAAAGCCTTTTTGTGCTAAAATAACTCCATGTAATAGAAACGAGGAAAGAAACAATGACCCTAAGAGGAAAACAAAAACGCTACTTGCGCGCACAAGCTCATCATTTGGACCCAATCTTTCAAATCGGTAAAAACGGCTTGAACAATGAGCTAAAAACAGCAATTCGCGAGGCTTTAGATGCACGAGAATTAATCAAAATCAGCCTACTGCAAAATACTGACGAAGAAGCACAAGATGTAGCTGAGACTTTGGCTGACCAGCTGAATTTGGAAGTAGTACAGATTATCGGGCGTACCATCGTCTTGTTCAAACGCTCAACCAAAGAGAAGAACCGCAAGATTTCTAATGAAGTCGCAGCGATTTAGTGAGAAAATGCCGACAACAAAAACGCAAATTGAATTTAAGATAGTAGATGCAAGAAGAAGGCAAGTTGGGATTTTAGGTGGCAATTTTAACCCAGTCCATACCGGGCATTTGGCAGTAGCTGACCTAGTTAAGCAGCAGCTTTCGCTGGATTTGGTTTATCTCATGCCTGAATGCCTGCCACCACATGTGGATGAAAAGGAAACCATTGACCCAATTCACCGGCTTAATATGCTGGAATTGGCGATACAGGGCAATCACAATCTGGGCATTGAAACCATTGAGCTGGCTCGTGGGGGAAAAAGCTACACTTTTGACACCATAAAAGAGCTAAAAGAGCGCAATCCTGAAACGGATTATTACTTTATTATCGGCTCAGACATGGTGGATTACCTGCCAACATGGAACCGGATTGATGAATTGGTCAATATGGTCCAGTTTGTCGGTGTGGCAAGAGGGGACAAGGAAATTGAAACGCTCTATCCAGTCATTTGGGTGGATACACCCAAACTGGAGATTTCTTCGACCAAAATTCGTCAGATGATTGCACAAAATATTTTTCCTCATTATCTATTGCCGGAAAAAGTGTTACACTATATACAAGAACAAAATCTATATAAATAAAAGTGGGATGATGTCTTGATTTATACAAATAACTACATTGACTGCACGCGCGAGGAACTTTTGAAGAAAGTTTCTTCAAAGATGAGCGCCAAACGTTTCCGCCATGTTTTAGGTGTGGAAGATACAGCCATAAAACTTGCGCAACGTTACATGGAAAATGAAGAAAAGGCAAGTATTGCAGCTTTGGTGCATGATTATGCCAAAGAACGTGACGACAAAGAAATGATTGAACTTATTCGCTCTAACGGACTGGATGAGGACATGATAACCTTTGGCAACAATATCTGGCACGGCATTGCAGGAGCGGAATTGATTAAACAAGAATTAGGCATTCATGACGAAGAAATCCTCAATGCAGTGCGCCGCCATACAACAGGGGATGTTGAAATGACTATGCTAGATAAGATTATCTATGTAGCAGATTACATTGAGCCTAATCGCACACAACCAAAGGTAGATGAGGCAAGAAGACTTGCATTTGAAAACATCAATGGTGCAGTAGAATTTGAAACCAAACAGACACTTTTATACTTAATAGAAAAACAAGCATTGGTTTACCCAAAAACCATTGATACTTATAATAAATGGGTTGCAAAATAGAAAGGAAAAAATAGTGGAATCGAATAAATTATTGGAAATTGCAGTAAAAGCAGCAGACAGCAAACGTGCTGAGGATGTTATGGCTTTAGATGTCAAGGAAATCTCGCTTTTGGCGGATTATTTCTTGATTACACACGGAAATTCTGAACGTCAAGTAGGCGCGATTGTGGATGCAGTCAAAGAAGAAATTGAAAAAAACAAAGGCATAGTAAAACGCATCGAAGGAAAAGACGGCGGCAAGTGGATTTTGATGGATTTGGGCGAAGTAATCGTCCACGTCTTCAACCGCGACGAACGCTCGTTCTATAACTTGGAAAAACTATGGTCAGACGCACCATTAGTGGATATTTCTGCTTGGATTGAAGAAGATTAAGAAAAAAGAGTTGGAGGCTGACCCAATAAACTGTAAGCCACTTCAAAACCCGAACGTTGACACAGCGGTTTAGGCGTGAATGAATTACTTAGAGTTAGCGATTTATCGCTTACTTTAAGTTTGAGGCTCACGAGGAATGGAATTCGGCGGTTTTTGCCGAAGTCGCTTCCGTCCTGCTGTCTTAACGTTTGGGTTTTGAAGGGGCTGGAAGTTTATTGGGTCAGCCTCTGTTTTTGATTAAAGGAGAAAAAATATGTCAACTTACGAAACATTCGCCTTTGTCTATGACGAGGTCATGGATAGCTCCTTATATGAAAAGTGGCTTGCTTTTTCTAAACGCCATTTAAACGAAGAAACAACATCTGTCCTAGAACTAGCCTGCGGAACAGGTGCTTTGGCAGTAGAATTTGCAAAAAGCGGCTATGAAGTAACTGGACTTGATTTATCAGAAGAAATGCTCATGATGGCATACAATCGCTCCGTTGACGAAGAAGTTGAGGTTCAATGGGTCGAAGGAAATATGCTAGACCTCTCAGAAGTCGGTCATTATCAGGCAATCACCTGTTTTTCAGACTCATTATGCTACATGAAAAACCGTCAGGAAGTCCAGCAGGTCTTTGATGAAGTCTATGGCACGCTGGAAGAAGACGGTGTCTTTATCTTCGATGTTCATTCGACTTATCAGATTGACGAGGTATTTCCGGGCTATTCCTATCATGAAAACGACGAAGGATTTGCGTTTTTATGGGATAGTTTTCCCGGAGAAAAAGAGTACTCCATTGTACATGAGCTGACCTTTTTTGTCGCAGATGATGAGGGCAAGTTCGACCGCTATGACGAAGTACATGAGGAGCGAACTTATCCGATTGACAGCTACTTGTTTATGCTAGAAAGTGCGGGCTTTTACAATGTGGAAGTCTATGCTGACTTTGAAGATGATAAACCAACAGACACAAGCAAACGCTGGTTTTTTGTTTGCAGAAAATAGTGGCTGAAAATCTGCAAAACTTGCTATAATAGAAAACGTAAATTCAACTATACGGAGGAACAAATCATGGGATTACTTGACCGTTTCAAAAAACAAAAAGGACAACTCAGCGCACCAGCAACTGGTACTTTAAAACCAATCGAAACCTTAGCAGACGGTGTGTTTTCGGAAAAAATGATGGGCGAAGGCTTTATCATTGAAAATCATAACGGCGAAATCTATTCACCTGTTTCAGGAGTGGTGCAGTCAGTCTTTCCAACCAAACACGCGGTAACAATCGTGTCAGACGAAGGCGTTGAAGTTTTACTGCATATTGGACTAGATACTGTGGAATTACAAGGTCAAGGCTTTGATGTGAAAGTAGCGGCGAATGATAAGGTAACAAAGGATACTTTATTAGTAACAGCCGACATTGATTACCTAAAAAGTCAGGAAAAACCAACTGCTTTGGTTGTTGTCTTTCCGTCAAATCCAGAGCTTACTTTTAATGAAGAATTAGAAGTTGAGCAAGGTCAGTTGTTAAGAGAATTGTAAAATTAAGAGGTTGTACCAATAAGTTGGAAGACACTTCACAACACGAACGTTGACACAGCCGTTTAGGCGCGAAAGAATTACGCCCCGTTAGCAACTTGTTTGCTTACGGGGCGTTTGAGGCTCGCGAGCAATGGAATTCGGCGTTTTTTGCCGAAGTCGCTTGCGTCCTGCTGTCTTAACGTTCGTGTTTTGAAGTGTCTGGAAACTTATTGGTTCAACCTCTTTTGCTATTTCTGCTTATAACTCGCCAAAAACTCACGCATACTATTTGCTGTTCTCTCCAAATCCTCCATCTGCGGCAGATAAACAATACGGAAGTGGTCAGGCAAATGCCAGTTAAATCCTCGTCCATGAACCAGCATAATCTTATGCTCATGCAAGAAATCAAGGACAAACTGCTCGTCATCATGGACATTGAATTTCTTAATATCAATTTTCGGGAAGATATAAAAGGCAGCTTTTGGTTTGACCGCACTCAATCCCGGAATATCGTTGATTGCCTTATAAATAAACTCTCGTTGCTCGAAAATTCTACCGCCGGGTTTGAGCATTTCAGGGACAGATTGATGCCCACCCAAAGCAGTCTGCACGATTTGTTGCGCCAAAACATTGGAGCATAAACGCATACTTGCCAGCATATTCAAGCCTTCAATATAACCCTGCACCTTTGATTTATCCCCTGAAAGAACCGCCCAACCAATACGAAAACCTGCGACTAAGTGCGATTTTGACAAACCATTTAGTGTAACCACAAACAAATCTGGTGCTAGAGATGCAATCGGAATATGCTCCAAACCATCCAAAACCAAACGGTCGTAAATCTCATCTGAAAAGATAATCAACTGATGTTCACGAGCGACCTTAACGATTTCTTCCAGCAATTCTTTTGGATAAAGCGCACCAGTTGGATTGTTGGGATTGATAATAACAATCGCTTTTGTATTGCTGGTAATCTTTTTCTTGATATCATCAATATCTGGATACCACTCAGCCTCTTCGTCGCACATATAATGCACCGCTTTGCCACCTGCAAGGGTGACTTCGGCAGTCCACAAGGGATAATCAGGCATTGGTACAAGTACCTCGTCGCCATTGTTTAAAAGCCCCTGCATACACATCTTTATCAGTTCACTTACGCCATTTCCAGTATAAACGTCATCTACATCAACGTTGGGAAAGCCTTTAAGCTGGCAGTATTGCGCGATAGCTTTTCTTGCTGAAAAAATCCCTTTAGAGTCTGAGTAGCCTTCGGAATCTTCGACATTTCTAATCAAATCTTGGACGATTTCAGTTGGTGCCTCAAAGCCGAATTCGGCGGGATTGCCAGTATTTAGTCGCAGGATTTTCATGCCCTGTGCGCGCATTCGCTCAACTTCATCCAGTACAGGACCGCGCACGTCATAACTGATGTGGTCTAACTTTGATGATTTCTTGATAATCTTATCCATATTTTTACATCCCTCTCATTTACTTACTCCCTTATTCTACACAAGTTTACTCTTTTCGTAAAATCATCTCTGTTAGACCTCTCCCAGAACTGAGTGCACAATTATTTTTGGCTAAATTTCCGTCGCTTTTCGTCAAAAATGCTCGACTGAGCACCACTAAGCCTGCGCTTTTTTCCTCAATCGGCGAAAATTTAGCGCAAAAATAATTGTACATCAGTTCTGGGAGAGGGCTAATCACTTTTTTAGCTATTATCAAAGGCTGTAAGCTGAAAAAAGTCCGCACCTCACTTATAATAGTAACTAAAGGGGATGACAGTTATGAGATTGAAAAGATTTCTTCTTCTCTTGTTTTTCTGGGTGGCGGTTTTGTTTGTAATAAGCAACGATACACTTCTTACGCACGCCTTTGAGCCGATGGCTAGAAGTGCCAGAACGCACAGGATTTCTCTACATACTAGCCTGCCGAGCATCCTTAGCGGATCACCTGAGGACATTTCTCGCAGAATGGAGGCAAATGCGTCTTTTTATGCAGATTTGGAAACCGCACTTAAGGAAAAAGCCAATCAGCCTATTGGTTGGGTGGCAATCAGCTACATTGACCTGACGACTGGAAAAGCCATTGATATCAACGGAGATACGCCATTTGTAGCAGCAAGTTGTATCAAAGTGCCATTGGGAATGCTGGTTAGTGATAGGATAAAAGAAGGCAAATTATCATGGGAGCAAAAACTCGCCTTTCGGGCTGATGAGTGGGAAGACGGAACAGGTGTACTAAATCCTCAGGTTAATGACGAATTTACTATTGAAGAACTCATGAAACTCATGATTACAGAATCCGACAATATCGCGAAAAATATGCTCTTTAACGCCATTGCTGAAAGTCAGCCACAAGGATTTGAACAGATGTTTGCTGCCTATCTGCCGGGGAGAACTGTCTTTACGGACTACAATTTTACCTCGAAAAATCTAGCAGATGTCCTAGATTTCATGATGGAGCATTTGGATGAAAACGAGGGCTACCGCAAGATTTTACAATGGATGAAGGAAGATGCCTTTGAGGAGCGATTGGAAACACCAACGACAAAGAATTATGTGGCACATAAAATCGGGTCCTTCAATACGTTCTTTAACGACATGGGCGTATTTTCCGGCAAACATCCCTATATTCTGGTCGTGATGACTAATGAAGTGCCTGATGCTAACGACTTTATCAGCCAAATAAGTGATTTGGTCTGGAATATGACACAAGAACACGCAGCCTTTTAAACAAAGAGCTTAAGTGGAATTCTCGCTTAAGCTTTTTATTGCATTCAGCTCAGAAGAACTTTATACTAGATAAAACCAACAAAAGAATGGAGATAAAATGATGTTAGAAACGAATTTTCTTGATTATACATTTAAAAACCCTTTGATGAATGCCTCTGGTGTGCACTGTATGACAACGGATGAGCTAGACGAGTTGCAAGCAAGTGCTGCTGGTGCTTTTGTGACAAAAAGCTCAACATTGGCAGTGCGTGAGGGCAATCCTGAGCCTCGATATATTGATGTGCCGCTAGGAAGTATCAACTCAATGGGCTTGCCCAACTTGAGCTTGAAGTATTATTTGGATTACGCGATTGATAGACAGGACAAATTTGACGCGCCGATTTTCTTTTCGATTGCGGGTACAAGTGTGGCTGAAAACATTGAAATGCTTGAAATCATTCAAGCTAGCGACTTTACAGGTATCACTGAGCTTAATCTTTCTTGCCCAAATGTACCGGGTAAACCGCAGGTTGCTTATGATTTTCCGTTGACTAAAGAGATTTTGACAAAGGTCTTTTCATTCTTTACGAAACCTCTGGGCGTGAAATTGCCACCTTATTTTGATTTGGCACACTTTGACGAAATGGCTGAAATTCTTAATCAATTTCCGCTGACTTATGTCAATTCTATCAATTCTATCGGCAATGGCTTGTATATTGATACGGAGAAGGAAGAAGTAGTAATTAAGCCAAAGGATGGTTTTGGTGGGATTGGTGGCGAGTATGTGAAACCAACTGCTTTGGCGAATGTGCGTGCTTTTTATACTCGACTAAATCCGAGCATTAAGATTATCGGTACTGGTGGTATTCGTAGCGGACAGGATGCTTTTGAGCATTTGTTGTGCGGTGCGACTATGTTGCAAATTGGTACGGAGTTGCAAAAAGAGGGTGTGGCTGTTTTTGATCGTGTGGCTAAGGAGCTTGAGGAGATTATGAAAGCGAAGGGTTACACTTCGATTGATGAGTTTCGTGGGAAGTTGAAGTCTATTTAAGGCGGATTTTGGGTTAAGACACATAGTCTTCCGTCTTCGCACAAACACAAATAACCGCTGTGCTAGACACGCAAGCAGCCCCGCAAAGTGCGCGGGTCTCATTGCTAAACCGAAAGTACCCGCTCTAATCGCTAAAGCGATAAGAGCGGAGAAATTTTCGGTTTGTCTTTGGAGCATGGCGGTTATTTGTGTTTGTGCGAAGACTACAGACTGGGTTGAGTTTTTACAATTTAAGGAACATGATGGTTGAGTCAATAAGTTGGAAGACACCTCAAAGCAGGAACGTTGACACAGCGGGTTAGGCGTGAAAGAATTACTTAGAGTTGACGGCTTTGCCGATTACTCTAAGTTTGAGGCTCACGAATAATGGAATTCGGGCGGTTTTCCCGAAGTCGCTTGCGACCTGCTGTCTTAACGTTCGTGCTTTTAAGTGGCAGGAAACTTATTGTCTCAACCTTTTTTGTGAGCTGATGATTAGCCCAAAATTTATACAAATGTTACAATGTGAAAGACTTTATTTGTATATTAGTAATGGGAGGAAACAATGAAAGTTTTACACAATCAGATTAACAATGAAATTCTTAGACAAGAGGCGGCTGCGAACACGGAAGAGCGTACGACTATTTCTTTTTACAAATACTTTTCTATCGAAAATCCGCAAGAGTTTCGTGATGAGCTTTATAAAAAATTTGTTGAGTTAGGCGTTTTTGGGCGTGTTTATATTGCTCATGAGGGGATTAATGCACAGATTAGCTTGCCTAGCAAGAACCTTGAGACTTTTAAAACAATGCTTTACAGCTTCACGCCTGAATTTGATGGGTTGCGTTTGAATATCGCTATTGAAGAGGCAAAGAATTCTTTCTTTGTTTTGCGTATGAAAGTTCGTAAGAAAATTGTGGCGGACGGGATTGATGACCCTAGTTTTGATGCTAGCCAGACTGGTGCTTATCTAAAAGCCAACCAAGTAAACGAAATGATGGAGCGCGAGGACACAATTTTTGTGGATATGCGTAACCATTATGAATACGAAATCGGGCATTTTGAAAATGCTTTGGAAGTGCCTTCTGATACTTTTAAGGAACAGCTGCCAATGGCACTAGATATGCTTAAGGACGAAAAAGACAAGAACATCGTCATGTACTGCACCGGCGGTATCCGTTGTGAAAAAGCGACTGCTTACATGAAACACAATGGCTTTGAAAATGTCTATCATGTTGAAGGCGGTATTATCGAATACGCACGACAAGCTCAAAAACAAGAATTGCCAGTGAAGTTTATCGGGAAAAACTTTGTTTTTGACGAGCGTATGGGCGAAAGAATTACCGATGATGTGATTGCACATTGCCACCAGTGTGATGAAGTTTGTGATATGCACACCAATTGTGCTAATCCGCTTTGTAATATGCTTTTTATCCAGTGCGAGAATTGTAAAAAAGAAAATCAAGGTTGCTGCTCGGAGGAATGTATTCGTATCAGTAAGTTGGATAAGGAAGAGCAAAAAGAGTTGGCTAGAGTTCAAGGGCAGGGGAAGATGTTCTTTAATAAGGCGAGAGCTGGAAAACTGAATGTAGGTTAAATAGCTTAATGAAAGGAAAACTATGCAAATCATAGCTTTCCTTTTTCCTTTATACTAAAATAGAAAAAGAAATGTTAATTCACATATTTTACAAAGTGAGGAACCAAAATGACTGAATTCGGACAAACCATCCGCGAGCTAAGAAAAGAACGAAAGCTTTCGCAAATCACCTTAGCAAAAGGCGTTTGCTCGCAGTCGGTGCTTTCTCGGATTGAAAATGGCGAGGAAATTCCTAATGTTTTGGTCATGCACGAGCTGTGCAAAAAGCTGGGTGTCAGTCTTGACCGGCTTTTGCATTATGGCAAGTCTCAGGCGCAGGAAATTCAAGATTTTCTTGATTTGCTGTGGATTTATTTTCGGGCAAAGGACTGGGAGCTTCTGGGCGAAACCATTGGAGAGAGTGCGATTGCCAAAAATGTGCAATTCATAGAAGACAAGCAAGAGCTGGCGTTTTTTGAGGGGTTTCTAAGCTGCATAATTGAAGAAAACTACGCAAAAGCCATTGAGGAATTGACCCTTGCACTCAACTTGTCCTATTATCCGCAGAAGAAATTTCTGAGCTTTATGGAAGTCATAATACTGTCAGCACGCGGGTTTACTTATCACAGAGCCAAGCAAATCGTGTTAGCGGAGGGTGATTTTTACAAGGCAATGGAGAGTGTTTACTATCTGCCAAAGGACACGCAAAAAGCAGAGTTGAGCATTTTATTTTACTATTTTGCGGATTTTTTATTTTCTATTTCCCAGTTTTCCGAAAGTCAAAAACTTATCAAGCAAGGTATTCGCTGGTTGCGCAATTTTGAGAGTTTCTTTTTCCTAGAAGAACTTTTGCAGCTGCAGGCAAAGATTTTGCTTAATGATAAAGAGGATAACGAGGCAGAAATTTACTTAACCTTTGCACAGGATTTGAACCGTTTGTGTCAGTTTCTGTCTTAGTAGTTAGGAACGGACGAAAATAGTTAAAACTTCTTATAGAAAGTGTTATAATAGCTTGAATGTGCTTAGAGTAAGCACAAGTGAGGAGATAAGATGGACTTTCAAACATTTGGATTTAAAGAATTTATATACAAGGCGCTGGATGAAATCCACTTCAAAGAGCCAACAGCGGTGCAGGAGCGATTAATCCCGATTATCAAAAAGGGCAAAAGCGTTATTGGACAATCACAAACAGGTAGCGGAAAAACTCATACTTTCCTACTGCCTCTGATGAACAGTATTGACCCAAGTCTTAACGAAGTGCAAGTGGTTATCACGGCACCAAGTCGTGAGCTGGCAACTCAGATTTATCAAGCAGCAGCACAAATCGCCAAGTTTTCTGAGCCAGCTATTCGTGTATCGAATTTTGTCGGCGGAACAGATAAAGAGCGTCAAATTGAAAAACTAAGCAACCAACAACCACATATTGCTATCGGTACACCGGGTCGAATTTTGGACTTGATGAATGCTCAAGCTCTGTTTGTGCATACAGCCAAATACTTTGTTGTGGATGAAGCAGACATGACCTTAGACATGGGCTTTATCAATGAAGTGGACCAAATCGCAGGGCGATTACCAGACAAGCTGCAAATGCTAGTCTTTTCAGCGACCATTCCAGAAAAGCTCAAGCCTTTCTTAAAAAAATACATGGAAAACCCACATCAAGAAGAAATCAAGTCCAAAGCGGTTATCAGCGATACCATTGAAAACTGGCTGATTTCAACCAAAGGACAGGATAAAAACCGTCTGATTTACAACCTTTTGACATTGGGTCATCCGTATCTTGCTATCGTTTTTGCCAACACCAAAACGCGTGTGGATGAGATTAGTGATTACCTCAAATCTCAAGGCTTGAAAGTAGCAAAAATCCACGGCGACATCCAACCGCGTGAGCGTAAGCGTATCATGAAACAGGTGCAAAATCTTGAGTTTCAATATGTTGTCGCAACTGACCTAGCAGCCCGTGGGATTGATATCGAAGGTGTTAGTCACGTCATCAACGCCGAAATCCCGAGTGATTTGGAGTTTTTTATCCACCGTGTTGGAAGAACTGGACGCAAGGGCATGAATGGTACAGCTATTACTCTTTACGACCCAAGTGATGACAATGCTATTGCACAAATTGAAAAAATGGGTGTTGTTTTTGAGCCAAAAGCCATTAAAGGTGGCGAAATTGTTGATAGTTTTGACCGCAATCGTCGTGCTAAACGTGAGAAGAAGGCCGACGAGCTTGATATTGAAATGATTGGTTTGATGAAGAAGAAGAAAAAGAAAATCAAACCGGGCTACAAGAAGAAAATCAAGTGGGCGGTCGCTGAAAAGAACAAGCAAAAACGCAAGATTGAGCGTCGTCAAACCGAGCGCAGCAAGCGAAAAGCCAAAAAACAATCTTACTAATGAGGTGAAAGTTCTTGAATTTTTACAATCAGCTTTTTAATCCCCAGTGGAAATTGCTGGACGAAACAGCTAAATATCAGCTTTTTGACTACATCAAAAGCGAGTTTATTTCGCCAAATCTAGAAATTTCTGAGCTTTCTTTAAAGACTTTTGAGTTGGCAGGTGTCAAAAATACCACCTTTGAATTTCGCCTGATGGATGAGATGTTTGTCTTTGTTCCCGGACAAAAAGATGTGATTTTAGGATGGGATTCTGGCTCAGGTGCCTTGTCTTTTTCGGAGATGGTCGATATTGAGCATGAAAATCCACAACTAAGCTCAACGGAAAAAGTGGATGAATACATTAATCAAAACACCAGCCCGCTCAGAAAAGTTACTATTCCACCAATGATTATTGGTCGCCACGCATTACCGGCAAGCTGTATCTATATTGGCTGGTTAGACCCTTTTACAGGGGAATTTCGTGGCGAAGTGGAAAAGTATTTCCCATTTGAACAAGACATCAAGGACAAGCTCTTTCCTGTTTTGAATGAAGAGGAGTTCCTTAACTTTACTCAGCCCAAGCGCTACTTAAAAGAAGGTAAGTATTTCCTTGAGTACCTTGAAGATGAGGAGATTTATCTAGTTTGTCTGCACAAGGAAATGACCTTGCTGGAAAATATCGAGCGCATTCAGGAGTGGAATATCACCTTGCTCAATGAAGACCAGTGGGAGTATGCCAATGGCGGCGGCACAAGGCGGATTTTCCGTTGGGGCAGAAACCTACCCTTTGATGAAGACAAGTTTTCACAGGCAGCTATTCAAAACGTGCAAATGGCGAGAGCCGCAAATATGTTTGGGCTGTATTTTGACATTGATGAAGAGCGCTATGAGCTGACCAGTTATCCCGAGATTGTCAAACTAGGGCGTTTGCAAAAAGTGGGGACACGCATTGAAAAAATGCTTTGTTTAAGCACCTATTACCGCAATAATCATGTGGTAGAGCTGGATAAAAAGCTCTCGCCACTTGAGTATATGTACCGAAAAGCGATTATTTTAAAGGGTTAAGGAGCGTAAGTTTACCTGATGAATAGAGAACTTATTGAAAAAGAATTAGGTGGCATTCAGATTTTATTTGATGAGCCTTTGAAGAACTATACCTTTACTAAGGTTGGTGGGCCAGCAGATGTTCTGGTCTTTCCAAAAACAGCACAGGAAGTTGCTCGTGTGATTGAGTTTGTGCAAGAGAACAATTATCCATGGCTAGTTTTGGGTAATGCCAGCAATTTGATTGTTCGCGATGGCGGTATCCGCGGCTTTGTTTTGATGTTGACGGATATGAAAGATTATTGGCTAGAAGCAAATCATCTCACAGCACAAGCAGGTGCAGAGATTATTGATGTTAGCCGATTTGCAGCAGACAACAGCCTTTCAGGTTTAGAGTTTGCTTGCGGTATTCCCGGCTCAATCGGCGGGGCGATTTTCATGAACGCTGGAGCTTATGAGGGTGAAGTCAAAGATGTTTTCATTGGTGCCGAGTTGTTGTTTTCTGACGGTCGTGTGGAAACATGGGACAAGGATAAAATGGACTTCTCTTATCGCCATTCAAGCATTCAGGAAGAGCAAATCATTGTACTTAGCGCAACTTTTTCTTTAGCTGAAGGAAAACAAGGAGAAATTCTAGCTAAAATGCAGGAATTAACGGACTTACGACAAGCCAAACAGCCTTTGGAATATCCTTCCTGTGGCTCAGTTTTCAAACGACCAGTCGGACATTTTACTGGACCACTTATCCAACAGGCAGGCTTGCAAGGACTAACTATTGGCGGTGCGCAAATCAGCACGAAACACGCTGGTTTTATCGTCAATATCAATCAAGCTAGTGCCAAAGATTACGAAGATTTGATTGCCCACATTATCAAAGTAGTGGAAGAAAATTCAGGTGTGAAATTGGAACCCGAAGTCCGAATTATCGGCGAGAAGTGATGATGGTGAAACGAGCGTCTAGCTGCGTAGAAAATTAGGAAAATTCACTTTAGGCGCACTCTGCCTAAAGAGAATTTTATCTATTTTCCTAGTAGCTGCTCGATTGAACCTCGAATAATAAACGGAGGAATTGATATGGAAGTTCTTAGACAGATTACGTCCAACCCGATTGTCTGGACGGCAGTTGTGGCATGGGCGATTGCTCAGATTTTGAAAATTTTGATTGAATTTATCCAAAACCGTACCTTTGATGTTTCCAGAATTACCGGAACAGGCGGAATGCCTAGCTCGCATAGCTCATTTGTTACCAGTCTGGCGACAGCTATCGGGATTAGCGAGGGGTTCAATTCGACCTATTTTGCCATTGCTATGGCTTTGGCATTTATCGTTATGTATGATGCACAAGGAGTGCGCAGACAAGCCGGCAAACAAGCAGCAATTTTGAACATTATCACTCGTCTGCTGTTAGAAAAAGATGTACCAATCGAGCGCAACCTCAAGGAATTATTGGGTCATACTCCACTACAAGTTTTTTGCGGTGCCTTGTTAGGAATTATTGTGGCGATAGTTTTCCATCAAGCTGGAGTTATCTAAGAAATTGTGATTTGAAAAACTGACGCAAAAGTCTGTAACCCACTTTGCGTCAGTTTTTCGTGTTCTCTTTTTTATGCACAAGAATTTTGATAGAATAGATGGGAAGAATGAATAAGGGGGATAAGATGAATTTAGAGGGAAAATTAAAAGAATTGTTTGGTTTTGATACCTTTCGCGCAGGACAAAAGGAGATTATCCAACAAGTATTGGATAATAAGGCAACACTAGGCATTCTGCCGACTGGGGCAGGCAAATCTATCTGCTACCAGCTACCAGCCATGCTCGTTAATGGAGTGACTTTAGTCGTCTCTCCTTTGATTTCTTTGATGAAAGACCAAGTGGATTCACTCAATGTAGCAGGTATTCCTGCCACTTTTATCAACAGCACCATCTCTTCATTTGAGGAAAATGAGCGAATGCGCGCACTTGCTAATGGTGAAATTAAGATATTATTTATTGCTCCCGAGCGCTTTGAGTTGGAGCATTTCTATAATTTCCTACAAACTCTGCCAATACACTTGGTGGCGATTGATGAGGCACACTGTATTTCCCAGTGGGGTCACGATTTCCGCCCGTCTTATGTGGAATTTGCCAAATCGGTAAGAACGCTACCGACCAATCCAACTCTACTTGCCTTGACCGCAACCGCTACACCTACAGTCGCTCAGGACATTCAAGGTTTGCTAGATATTCCTAAAAACAATGTCATCCAAACCGGATTTGCCAGAGAAAATCTGACCTTTGAAGTGATAAAAGGCAAGGACAAACGCGATTATCTCAAGGAATATTTGAAAAAACATCCTAGTGAAGCAGGAATTATTTACGCCAGTACGCGAAAAGAAGTCGAGGAAGTCTGCGAGTTTATCAACAATCTGGGCTATCCAGCCACTCGCTATCACGCAGGTTTGAGCGAAAAAGAACGTCGGGAAAATCAGGAAGATTTCCAGTTTGATACAAAGGAAATCATGGTTGCCACCAACGCATTTGGTATGGGGATTAACAAGTCCAATGTCCGCTTTGTCATTCACTATGGCACGCCAGCGAATATTGAAAGCTACTATCAGGAAGCAGGGCGTGCCGGTCGTGATGGGCTTCCTAGTGATGCGATTTTGCTCTTTTCGCTTAATGATATTCGTATCCGCTCTTTTTTGATTGAGCAATCTGAGGGCAATGAAAGCTATAAGAACAATGAATATGAAAAATTGCGCCAAATGCAGCAGTACGGCAATACCGAAAAATGCTTGCAGCAGTTTATTCTCAATTACTTTGGCGATGAAGGTGCGCCTTGTGGGAAATGCTCTAACTGTGTGGATGACCGTCAATTGACCGATATTACTGTTGATACTCAAAAGATTTTGTCCTGCGTCAAACGCATGGGCGAGCGATTTGGGAAGACAACTGTTGCACAAGTTTTGGTCGGTTCTCATAATAAAAATCTGCAAAAGTGGCATTTTGAAAACCTTTCGACCTTTGGAATTATGAAAGGACAATCGCAAAAATCCGTTGCTGAACTCATTGATTTTCTAGTTAGTGAGGGGATTTTAAATACAACATCAGGCAAGTTTCCGCTTTTGATTGTTTCTCCGAGAGGCATTCAAGTCCTGAAAGGGCAGGAAACAGTCTTTCGTAGAGAAACTGTCATTCAAGAAAGCAAGAAAACACTGGCAGATGTTGACAGCAATCTCTTTGAAATTTTGCGTAAATTGCGTTTGGAATTGGCAAAAGAAGAGGGTGTACCGCCATTTGTGGTCTTTTCTGATGCAAGTTTGCAGAATATGTGCCAAATCTTGCCAACCAGTGATGAAGAATTCCTAGAAGTTTCCGGAGTTGGTCAGGTAAAACTAGAGCGCTACGGCGAAGTTTTCCTTGAGGCAATTCGTGCTTATCAAGAGGAAGAAGAATAGGGATTGGTCGAAACTAAAAGAGGTTGAGCCAATAAGTTTCCAGACACTTCAAAACACGAACGTTAAGACAGCAGGACGCAAGCGACTTCGGCAAAGACCGCCGAATTCCATTGCTCGCGAGCCTCAAACGCTCCGTAAACGGCATAGCCGTCAACGGAGCGTAATTCTTTC